>Ga0184637_10000364_pt1 | contig 33586 bp, 29 predicted proteins | sample PLM3_127_b2_FD_133143 | JGI IMG/M metagenome (GOLD analysis project Ga0184637, IMG submission 133143) | Groundwater sediment microbial communities from an aquifer in East River, Colorado, USA - PLM3_127_b2 | ecosystem: Environmental > Terrestrial > Soil > Riparian zone | place: USA: East River... | reverse complement strand
GTCGGTTGGCTGTCGCGCGGGGATCTGGCGCTGCGGAGGGTCCACGCCGGCCCGGCGCTCGAGACGCCCGGCGCCCAGGGGCTGGGCCCGCACATTGTCGAGTTCGGCTTCTGGCTGCACACGGACGGCGACCCGCAGCGCGGCGCCGATGCCCACCGCTTCGGCGCCCCAGCCTGGCTGTTCGCGGGCGAGGGCGGACCCCATGCGCCGCTCCGGGACGGCGCGCGGCTGCTCGAGATCGACGATCCCGCGGTGGTGGTGTCTGCGATCGAGCCGCGCACCGAGAGCACGCCGCTGATCCGACTCTACAATGCGTCGGGTACGTCGCGGCACGTCGCGCTGCGCTGGCGCGGACCCGGCGCGCGCCGGCTCGAGCCCGTCGATCTGGCGGGCAGCGCGACGCGGCTCGAGGGATTCGTCCCCGGCGAGGGAGCCAGCGCCAGACTCGCGCTGCGCCCCTGGCAGATCGTGAATCTCACCACCGGCTGACGCCCTCGCGTCCGCCCTGCGACCCCCCTGCGCAGGCGCTGCGGCGCGTCTGCTCGCTGGCGTTTGCCTGCTGCGCGCGGATTGCACACGGGTTGCGCAGGCAACAGCCGGGGCAACGCCGCGCTGCGTCGATGCTCCCTGCGCCGCTGCGCGGCTGCCCGCGCGGAGTGGCCGCGAGGCGCCGCGCAGTCGGTAAAGAAAACCTCCGCGGGGCCCGATGAACCTCCCGCTCCTACGGAGTTTTCCCGAGTGTCTGCGAGGGGTTGGCGGGTGATCAGAGCGCGCACGGCAGCACACCAGGCGAGGCGGTGGCGCCTCGCGATCACGGCCGTGTGGCTGGCGCTCGCGGCGCCGATCGCGAGCCTTGCCGAGCCGCCCGGACCTCCGACCGGCCTCGCCGTCGCGCCGGTCGCGAGCGATCGGCTGGTGCTCGAAGAAGAGTGGGCCGCGGACCTGGTGGACCTGCTCGCGCTCGACCGCGCGCTGCCGGACGCGCCCCAGGCCGCGGATTACTTCTCGCTCCTGTGTGCCGAGCAGGCGGAGCGCGAGGTCGGAACCGGTGGGCGCAGCGCGCCCGTCGGGCCGCTCTTCGAGGCGAGCGCCGACGTGCCGCCGCCCCGGCGGCCCGGCGATCCGGTGCGCGTCGTGCTCACCGTCCCGGCGACGGCGCTCTATTCGCTCAGCGTCGAGGGCGTGGGCCTGCAGCGCTGGGTGATCGACCAGAAGCCCGTGGGCCACCTCGATCCGACTCCAATTGGTGTAAGCTGGTCCGCCGCGACCACCCCGCTGCGCGAGGGCCCGCACGAGGTCACCGGCTATTTCGGCCCCGGCGCCCGCGCCGAGCGCGTCTCGCTGACCGCCCTGCGCTCGCTGTGCATCGCGCCGGCGGACGGCTGGCACGCCCGGCGACCGCTCACCTACGGGGCCCAGGCGCGCACCCTGGTGCGGATCTTCGGGTTCGAGTCGCGGCTGCCCGAGGCCGGTGACTCCATCGAAATCGAAGGCGAGGCGTACGACAGCGTGTCCGGGGGCGGCGGCCGGACCAACCGCCGGGTCAAGGTCGCGGCCTCTCACGATGTCTGGGCGACCGCGTCGCAGAGCCCCGCGGAGCTGAGCTACCGCCTGCACCTCGAGGATCCGGCGCTGGTGACGATCGAGGCGCGGATCCTGGGTTCGGAGCCCCAGCTCTGGTCGATCGACGGACGCTACCGCGCGATCGTCGTGCCCACCGGCGGCCGCGAAGTCTTCCACTGGATGCCGTTGCTCACGCTGCCGCTCGGCGCCGGCGACCACGAGCTGCGAGCGCGCATCGCGCGCCACGCCGGCGTCGACGTGCTGCGCGCCACGCCGCGCCGCTCGAGCGACGCGGACTACCTGTCGGTCCTGAACGAGCTCGGGTTGCACGTCAGCGCCGCGGACGCGCTCGTCACCCACTCCGATGCGCTCGCGAGCCTGTCGAGCGGTGTCTTCGTCGAGCTGGCGGGCCGCTTCCAGCAGCGGATCGAGGGGGACGCGACCGAGCGGCCGATCGTGCTGGTGGACGAGGTCCCGGAGCCGCGTTCGGTCGAGCGCGCGCTCTCACCGATGCTGCCCTCGGAGCTGTGACCGTGATGCGACGAGCCCTCCGCGCCATTCCGGTCCTCTCACTCGCCGCCGGCGCGCTGCTCGGCCTCTCCGCGCGCCCGGCGGGCGCCGAAGGCAAGCCGGGAGACTTCTCGATCCGCCCCTCCGTGGACCTCACGACCGTATTCGACGACAACCTGTTCCTCACCGACACGGACGAGGCGTCGAGCTTCGGCGTCTGGATCCGGCCCCGTCTCGAGCTGGCCTACCGGACCGAGATCCTCGATCTGGGCGCCGACCTGGGCGCCGACGTGCGGCGCTACGCCGACTACTACTCGCAGCTCGCCGACGAGTTCTGGAACATCAGCGGCCACGCGCAGGTGGGACTGCTGCCGGGCCTCACGTTTCGCGTCGCGAACGCCTTCGTCCCGAACCCGGAGCAGCTCGGACTGCCGCCGGACCAGGGGACGAACCTGCTGCAGACGAACCGCAGCGACGCCGAGCTGCGCTACTGGCGGGCGCTCCCGGGCGAGCGCGAGATCTCCTTCGGGATGCGCGGAACCCGTTTCTTCTCCGATGGTTTCAGCGAGGACGTTCCCGGAAGCGGCGGCACGGTGATCCTCGACGACAACTTTCACGCCGACTATTGGGGCGGCACCGGCTACCTGGAGTATCAGGAGCCGCTCGGGCGGCGTACCTCGGCCTATGCGCGTGCACAGACCGGCTATCGCACCTTCGACGACTCTCCGCGCTCGGACAATCTCGACTACTCGCTGCTGCTGGGCGTGCGCTCCCTGCGCTTTCGCAACACCGAGATCGACGTCGCGGGCGGATATGGGCGGATCCAGTTCAGCACGCTCGGCGATCAGCCGCGCATCCTGGGCCGCGCCAGCCTGCGCCACCGGCTGGCGAGCGGCTGGAGCTGGCGGCTGGGTGTGAATCACCTGAGCAGCGCCGACCTGCTGGGCAACGCGGCGCTCGAGACCACCGGCAGCATCGGCCTGGAGAAGCGCTTCGCGGACGGGCGCACCGCGGCCGGCGTGAATCTGTTCATCACGCGCTTCGACACGAAGTCCTGGACCGGAGGCGCGAATCTCTTCGGCGGCGCCGAGCTGCAGGTGCGCCGGCAGCTGTCGCGCCGCACCCAGGTCCGCTTCTCCTACCGCCACTGGCGCAATCGGGGCGGCTACGAGCTCGATGACATGCTCCAGAACCGGCTGCTGGTCGAGCTCGCTCTCCACTACTAGCCCCGCGTAGGCGGGGGTATTTCACAGCGGATGCGCTTCCGGCCCCGCGACCTCGGGCCCGCGGCAGTGGATTGCTGCGTCGAACGCCGCGGGCAGGCGTACACTACCAGGTCGGCTGAAGATGATGTGGTGCCGCGGAAACGGCGGACGCCGGCGGGCGTGCGGTTCCGTCGAAGCGGCAGGGGAGGGGCGCATGAAGCCGCTCATACTGGCGATTGTTCAGTCTCTGGTGGATAAGCCGGACGAGATCGAGATCAAGGAAGTGATTGGCGAGCACGCGCACGGCCTGGAGTTGCGAGTCGCCAAGGAGGATCTCGGGAAGGTGATCGGGAAGGGGGGGGCGCACGCTTCGGCGATTCGCACCATCATGGCCGCCACCAGCGGCAAAGAGAAAAAGCGGTACATCCTCGAGATCATCGAGAACTAGCGGGACCCTCCGCATGGGACCCGGACCTCCGGGGCTCCCCGTGTCCGATCGCGGGGAGCCCCGGTTCGTCTGCCGCCTCTGGTAAAATCCGCGGTCGCTCGACGCAGTCCCAGGAGGCTCCGTTTGACCGCCCCCCAGATCGACGCCCCCTTCACGCTCGGCGCCCAGCTCGATGCACGCGCCCTGCATCCCGAGCTGGCCGAGCGGATCGCGATCCGCTCGGGCGACGTCTCTTGGAGCTACCGGCAGTTTCGCGACGAGGCCGTGCGCTACGCGCACTTCCTGCTGCGACGGCTGCGACCGATCGACGAAAAGCGGCCGGGCCACGTCGCGATGCTGCTCGAGAACCACCCGCAGCTGCTCGCGCTCTACGGCGGCTGCGGCTACGCCGGCCTGACGCTCTTCGGCGTGAATACGGGGCTGCGCGGGGAGATCCTCGCCGGCGTGATCAATCAATCCCGCGCCCGCGTCCTGGTGGTGGGCGAGCGCTTCCTGCCCGAGCTGGAGCGCGTCCGCTCGAAGCTCCAGCACGTCCCGAAGGAAAACCTGCTGGTGCTGCGCGAGGCGGGCGGGACGACGCTCCCCGCGGCCGACCTCGAGGAATCTCTCGCCGTCGAAGTGGCCAAGCCCGGGGAGTCGCTCGACACGCCGGCCGTGACGGTGGGACCCGAAACCAACCTGATGGTGATCTACACCTCGGGCACCACCGGCCTGCCCAAGGGCATCAACAACAACCACTTCAAGTTCCTGGTGATCGGTCTCACCGTCTCGCGCACTCTCGGGCTCGGGCCGGACGACGTCGGCTACGCCTGCATGCCGCTGTTCCACTCGAACGCGATCTTCCTCGGCTTCCAGCCCGCCTTCCACGTCGGCGGAAGCCTCTCGATGCGGGAACGCTTCAGCGCCAGCAGCTTCGTTCCGGACGTGCTGCGCTACGGCGTCAGCTACTGGAACTACGTGGGAGAGCCCGTCCACTACATCCTCGCCGCGATCGAGAAGGAATACGGGGGCGACGAGGACCGCATCCTGCGCGAGATCGCGAACCACCCGCGCAATCGGCTGCGCTGGGCCGTGGGCAACGGCGCCGCGCCCCCCGACATCGACCGCTTCATGCGCTGGTTCGCGCTCGAGGACATGCTGGAGCTCTACGGCTCGACGGAGGCCGCCATCAGCACCTTCCGCAAGAAGACCGACCCGCGGGGAAGCGTCGGCCAGATCACCGACCCGAACGTGAAGATCCTGAGCGAGTCGGGCGGGGAGTGTCCGCCGGCGAGTCTCGACCCGGATGGCAAGATCCTCAACTACGCCGAGGCGGTGGGGGAGATCTGCCGCGTGGCGCCCGACACGGCGCTCTTCCAGGGCTACTTCGCGAACCCGGAGGCCAACTCCGCCAAGCTCCGCGGCGACGTCTACCACTCGGGGGACCTCGGGCACGTCGTCGAGCACGGCGGCCAGCGCTTCCTCTACTTCGACGGGCGCACCGATGACTGGATCCGGAAGGACGGCGAGAACTTCTCCGCGGCGCAGGTCGCGCGGCTGCTCCAGGAGCACGAAGACGTGATGCTGGCGGCGGCCTACGGGGCACCGTGCCAGGTTTCGGACGAGCTCGTGATGGCGGCGCTCAAGCTCCGCCCGGGCGTCCGCTTCGATCCGCAGGGCTTCTTCGACTTCTGCGAACGGCAGGTGACGGGCGGCGGCATGGATCGCAAGTGGTTCCCCGACTTCGTTCGCGTGGTCGAGGAGTTCGAGTACACGCAGACGCAGAAGGTGCTGGTGCGGAATCTGAAGCAGGCCCACTTCGACCTGCGCCGCCTCCCCGACGCGGAGGTCTACTGGCGGCGCCGAGGCGACACCCGTTTCCGGCCTTTCACGCGCGAGGACTGGGAAGCGCTGCGCCGCGAGTTTGCTGCTCGCGAACGGCTGGAACTCCTCGATCGTTAGTTCAATCCCGAAACCCGCAGTTACCGAACTGCGCTCCACGCGCCGGCAGCGCGCGTGCAGATGCGGCGACGGGCGGCGCCCCGCCACGGGCGGACGGGCACTTGGGGCCCGCGCTTGCACATTGTGATCCTCGGCACGTCCCTTGCCTTAGGACCGCCCGGGCGCCGCCGCGTGCGGTCGCCGGATTCTTCGATGGGGGAGCTTTCATGGACGCGCATTTCTCCGCTGAAGAGCACTTCTGCCGGGGCGAGACGGAGCTCGGGGGTGGCCGTCACTCCGCCGCGCTCGAGCACTTTCGCGCCGCCCACCGGCTCGACCCGACGAGCGCGCGCTTCCGGTCCTTCTACGGGCTGTGCATCGGTCTCGTCGAGAGCCGCTTCGATCGGGCGCTCGAGCTGTGTCGCACCTCGGCCAAGGAGGAATTCTTCAACCCGATCCTCTACCACAACCTGGCGAGGGTCCACCTGGCGTTCGGCTTCAAGGCCGAGGCAATTCGTTACTTGCGCCGCGGGCTGATGATCGATCCGGCCAGCGCGCCGATCCGCGAGGAGCTGGCGCGCCTCGGTGTCCGGCGCCGTCCGGTGCTCGCCTTCCTGCGCCGGCGGCACCTGCTCAATCGTTGGTTCGGTCGCCTGATGCGGCGGCAGCTCGACGACGACCAGGGCGCTGCGCTCGAGGCATTTCGAGCCTGAGCGTGAGTTGGTTGACTTCCAGCGCGACACTCGTTATTTCTTCCCGCGCTTTTTAAAGTCCATGCGCGAGGTTGCTTCGTGGGCAGTGTGATCAAGAAGCGGCGCAAGAAGATGCGCAAGCACAAGAAGCGCAAGCTGCTCAAGCGCGCCAGGCACAAGCGCAAGCGCTGAGCCCGCGCCTCTCACCCATCCAGAATTCGCTTTGAGTTCGAACGGTTCCGCGCCGGAGCGCCGCTGTGGCGGCGGGCCGCCAGTTCGCACGAAAAGCGTCCACTCGACCGCAAATCAGCTGGCCATCACCGCGTTTTTTTTGAGTTTGTGACTTGACGGCGGCGAAACCATGGTGTTACGGTCAGCTGCAAGAGTGGCTCTAGCACCGCGGAATGTGATCGAAAGAAGGCAGATTGCCTTCAAGTCGCGCCGATCGGGCTCCGATAGGGGCATCGGCAACACGGTCGTGCAAGTGGCTGCGTTCGAAATTCCGTACGCCGCCTCGCTCGGTCTGGTAGGCGCGATGACGTGGTGCTCGAGTTCACGACAAGGGGGGTGACCCAAGATGGCAGCTCGACGGAGAAGGAAGAAGGCCGCTGGCGCGAAGAAGACAACGCGCCGGAGGGGCCGACGGAAGAAGGCAACGGCCAAGAAGGCGACGCGCAAGAAGGCTCGCCGCCGCCGCAAGAAGAAGATGGCCTAGCCGAGATCCGTTTCCGACGGATCGACCTTCTTCAGGAAGGTCACGAGACCCCGGCCGGCACCCGCCGGCCGGGGTTTCCTTCGTTCAGGGGCTCGCTACGATAGGTCCCGCTCGCGCCGTCCCCGGCGCGCCGAGGCTCCCTGAATGGCACGCATCACGATCGAGGACTGCACCAAGGTCGTTCCGAACCGCTTTCACCTGGTCCAGATGGCCGCCATCCGCACCAAGCAGCTCAAGAAGGGCGCGAAGGCGCTGGTCCACACGGAAGACAACAAGGAGGTCGTGCTGTCCCTGCGGGAGATCGCGGCCGGCTACGTGAAGCCCGACTACCCCGCCGAAGACCCGGCAGGCTAGCCAGAACGGGCACCAGCCTGCGCGTGCAAGCGAAGCGCGCAGCGAGCCGAAGGCGAGCGGAGTTCATTCAGGCCGGGCGGAGCCGAGCGAAGTTCACGCAAGCTGGACGGGAATCCGGAAGCCGACGCGGGTTCCGATCCCCACCTCGCTCGAGACCGAGACCTCGCCTTCCAGCAGGGTGACCAGCTCGCGCACCAGCGTGAGCCCGAGTCCGGCGCCTCGCGAGCGCGGCGAAGCGCTGTCGTCCACCTGATAGAACTCGTCGAAGATGAATTGTTGGTCGTCCGGGCAGATCCCGATGCCCGTGTCCTTCACGCTGCACGTCAGCTGCCCATCCTCGACCTTCGCCGCGATCTCGATCTGCCCGTGCGGCGTGAACTTCACCGCGTTGTCGAGCAGCAGAAAGAGGATCTGCCCCAGCTTCGCGAGGTCCGATCGGATCTTCGGGAAGGGCTGACGGAGCTGTTGGGACACGCTGAGCTGATGCTTCCCGATCGTGTCCTGGACGCTGAAGATCGCCTCGTCGATCATCTCCGGGAAGTTCATGTCCTGGATCTCGACCGGCAGCTCGCGCTGCTTGATGCGCCAGAGGTCCAGGATGTTCTGCAGCGTGCGCAGGAACGCGGTGCCGTCGTCCAGGGCCTGGCGCAGGCTCGTCTTCGCGGGCTCCGAGAGGGATTCGTCTTCGCCCGTGAGCACCCCGATGATCGCCTCGATGATGCTGTTGAGCGGGGTGCGCAGCTCGCGCGACATCTTCTCGATGAAGTCGTTCTTGAGCTTCTCGATCTTTCCCAGCTTCTCGTTGTTGCGCAGCAGCTCGATGTCCTGCGCGAACAGCGCCTCGGAGAGCTTGAGCAGCTCTTCGCCCTTGCCCGGGTCCGCGTGATCGGCTGCGGCGGCGCGCTGACGCGCGAGCTCCTCGACCAGCCGTGCATGATCGAGCCGCACGGCGAGCTGCGCCGCCACGTTCGCGAGGAGCTCCCCGCAGCCGGGCTCGAGCGGCGTCGACGAGCCCACCGCCATGACCCCGTGGACGCGCTCTTCGAAGACCAGGGGGAGGAGTCGCAGGCCCGTCTTGGCTCGCTCGGCGAGCGCGGCGGGCGGAGCGATCTGTCGCGGCGCCGTGCCGCGGAGCGTCTGGTGGACTTCGGGCAGCATGGCCTGCGCCGCGTCGCGCGCCGCCTGCGCCGAGGGGAAGCCCGCCGCGGCGCGCAGGCGCGCGGCGCTGTCGGCCGAGTTGTCGCCCGGTGCGGCGGCGAAGACCAGGCAGATGCCGCCTCCCACCTGCTCGGCGGACCAGGCGGCCGCGGCGCGGAGAGCGGTGGCGAGGTTCTGGGTCCGTTGCGCCTGCGGGCCGGCGGAAGTCGGCGCTGCGCTCGGACCTTCGGTGTGGGCGGCCACTGGGTCGAAACCTCCGAGACTAGAAGCGCTCGTCCGATTCGATCTCGAAGGGCCCCGCGGTCCGCTCTTCACCGGCCGGGGATTCGAGCTCGCCGCCCTCGAGGGCCAGCTTGGTCCGGAAGTCGGCCGGATTGGATGCCGCGGAGAGGGCCGTTTCCACCGAGATCTTGTTGGCACGCAGCAGATCGAGCAGGTGCTGATCGAAGGTCTGCATCCGCTCGCCGCGCGTGATGTACTCCGTGATCTCGCTGGTCTTGGCCGGGTCCTTGATGCACTCCTGGATGCTCCGCGTGTTGCGCATGATCTCGACCGCGGGCACGCGGCCGGTCTGCTTCTTGTTCGAAAGCAGGCGCAGGGAGACGACGGCCTGCAGGTTCTCCGCCAGCCGCGCACGCACCTGGAGCTGCTCCTCCGAGGGGAAGAACGAGACCAGGCGGTTGATGGTGGAGGCCACGTCCGAGGTGTGGATCGAGGAGAAGACCACGTGCCCGGTCTCGGCGGCCTTGAGCGAGGTGTCGACGGTCTCGAGATCGCGCATCTCGCCGACCATGATCACGTCGGGATCCTGGCGCAGCGCGCCGCGCAGCGCGTCGGGGAAGGATGCCGTGTCGGTCCCGATCTCCCGCTGCGTGATGATGCTCTTGTCATGGGTGAACACGAACTCGATCGGGTCCTCGATCGTGACGATCTTCGCCTTCCGGATCCGGTTCACCTCTTCGATCATCGTCGCGAGCGTCGTCGACTTGCCCATCCCGGTTGCGCCGGTGACGAGCACGTAGCCGCGCTGAAGCAGAGCGAGATCGCGCAGCACGTTGGGAAGATTCAGCTCGTCGAAGCTGCGGATCTGGAGCGGGATCACGCGCAGCACGATGTTGTAGAAGCGGCGCTGACGCGAGATGTTGACACGGAAGCGCCCTTCGCCGGGGAGCTCGAAGGCGAGATCGTGCTCGTTGAAGTTCATCTCCGCGAGGTGCGCGTCCGATTCCATCAGCATCTTCGCGATGGCTTCGGTGTCCTTGGCGGTCAGGACCTTGTAGCGGAGCTCGACCAGTTCGCCGTGGAAGCGATACAGCGGCAGGTAGCCCACCTGGAAGTGGATGTCCGACGCCCCCTTCTCGATGCCCAGCCGGAGGAGGCGGTAAAGCTTCTCGCGTTCCATCGCTCCACACCCTCCGCGAGGATGCAGTCCCCCTACCCCAGCGGAGACTCCGCCTGGCGTATCGGCCGATCCGGCGGTCCCTTGACCGGCAATTGCGCATCGGGGTGATCCCGGGCCGAAGGCCCGCTCGGCTACACTCGGGTCGTCGCAGGAGGCACTCGGCATTGCAGCGTGGTTGGAATCGCTTCGGCTGGTGGACGGGCGGCCTGGCGGCGCTCGCGCTCGCCCTCTGCCACCCGCTCGCTGCCGGCGGCGCGGAGCCTGAAGCCAAAGCGCCTGCGCCGCCGGCGATCGAACTCGATCGCCTGCTCAAGCTCCCTGCCAGCGTCGAGATTCCGCGCGAGCAGATCGGCAGTGCCAGCAAGAACCAGTGGCGCGCGCGCTTCACGTCGGCCCGTGCGGAGCACGAAGCCGCCCTGGCCGCGCTCGAGGCCGCGCACAAAAAGCTCGGCACGGCATCCGAGGAGACCGACGCCTGGCTGATCGCCCCCCCGGGCTCCGGGGCGACGGGAGCAGCGGAGGCTCCCGTCGATTATCAGCTGAAGCAGGAGATGCGCCGCCAGCGCGAGGATCTCACGCGCAGCGAACGACAACTGCGCGAGCTCACGATCGAGGCGGATCTCGCCGGGGTGCCGGCGGACTGGCGGGAATGAGCGCGGCGGGCGGTGCTTGGCCGGGCTCGAGCCAGCTCCGGGCACCGGGTAGGAACGCGAAGGCCGGCAGCGCAAATGCCGCAGTCAGCGCGAAGTAGGCCGCATAGCCGATCCGCTCGGTGATCCAGCCCGAGGGCGCCGCGATCGCCGTCCCCGCCATCAGGGCGAGGGAAGAGAGCAGGGCGTACTGTACCGCCGCGTGCTCCTTCTCGCAGATGCGCATCAGGAATGATAGGAAGGCGGCGGTCGCGAGCCCGCCGCAGAAGGACTCGACCAGCGCCGCGGCGACCACGGGTGCCTTGCCGGTGGCGAGCGCGGCGGCCGTGTAGCCGAGGTTCGAGGCGAGCGCGAGCGCACCGAGTACCGCGAGCGAGCGGGCTATCCCGGTACGCGTCACCACCGCGCCTCCACACACCGCGCCCGCGACGGTGGCGAGCATGCCGAACGTTGTCGAGAGCAGCGCGATCTCCTCATTGCTGAAGCCGCGATCGACCCAGAGCGCCGCCGGCATCGGCCCCATCGCGCGGTCACCGACGCGGTAGAACAGCACGAACGCGGCGACCGCAAGGACGCGGTCGCGCGCGAGCCAGCGCCGCAGCGCCGGCCAGAGCTCGCGGCGCGCCGCCTCGGGCACCGGCACGGATGGGGCGCGCAGCACCGCGGCTGCGAGCAGCAGCAGTGCGAGCGCAGCAGCCGTAAAGGCTCCAGGCCAGCCGATCCAGCGCGGCAGCAGCAGCAATCCGCTCGCCACGAGCAGGCCCGCGCGGTAGGCAGTGATGCGCACCGAGTTGGCGAGGCCCTCGCGGCCGCGCTCGACGAAGCCGATCGTGTAGGCGTCGATCGCAATGTCCTGCGTCGCCGAGGCGAGACAGAAGAGCGCGAGTGCGAGCCAGACCGCCCCACCGATGCCGCCGTCGGCCACCGCGGCAAGCGCTAGCTGCGAGGCGGCCATCGCGGCCAGGCACCCTGCGATCCAGCCGCGGCGTTCGCCGAAACGGTCGACCAGCGGGGACCAGAGCACCTTGAAGGACCACGCGAAGCCGAGCACCGAGAGCCAGCCGATCTCGCCGAGCGATGCCTCATTGCGGCGGAAGAACACCGGCCAGACGTTGTGCACGCCCACCGGGAAGCCTTCGATCACGTACACGAGCGCGACGATCGCGAGCTGACGGCGCAGCGACACGAGGCCCCCCGGCGCGAGCATAGATGCGCGCGCCCTGGCTCGCTGGCGCGCTAGCCCTGATCCGCCTAACTGCGTTCGGGGGATGCGGCGGGGGGTGGGCTACGGCGAATGGCTCGCCGGTTCTCTTCTCGCGAGCGTGTGCCAGAACTCACGTCTGTGGCGTCGAGGATGGGAGCGCCCTGCGTGTGCCGGCTCCGCTTTATTTCGCCTCCGCCCACCCCCCGCCGCATCCCCCCGCTCGCGACGGGAATCTCGGATCGGGGCTAGCTTGTTCCCGATGCAGCTTCCGAGCGACGACGATGCACTGCTCGCATTCGCGGGTCTCTGCGACCCGCCGCCGCCGGAGGAGGGTCTGTTCCGGCGCGGCTGCTGGGTGCGTCGGGTCAGCGGCGAGCCGGTGCTGCTGTTCGGCGGCGGTCGTGCGCTGCTGCTCGAGATCGCCCATCCGCTGGTTGCCGCCGGCGTGGCCGAGCACTCCAGCTATCGCACCGATCCCTTCGGCCGCCTCCAGCGCACGCTGGAGGCGATGAGCGCGATCGTGTTTCGGGACCGCGCGGCGGCGCTGGCGGCGGCGCGCAGCGTCGAGCGCGCGCACCAGCGTGTGACGGGCAGGCTCGCCGCGCCCGCCGGGCGCTTCCGCGCGGGCACCCCGTACAGCGGGCGCGATCCCGAGCTGATGCTCTGGGTCTGGGCCACGCTGGTCGACACCGCGCTCGCGGTCTACGAGCGCTTCGTCGGGGACCTGGACGCCGCCGCGCGGCAGGCCTACTACGCCGACCACCGGAGCGTGGTGCGTGTGCTCGGCGTGCCGGACGCGCTCGTCCCGCCCAGCTGGGAGGCGTTCCGCGCCTGGTTCGACGCCATGCTCGCGAGCGATGCCCTAGCGGTCACACCCGCGGCTCGCGAGATCGCCGCCGGTGTGCTCGAGCCCGCCGCGGCCATCTCCGATGCACGGCGCCTGCGCCTGATAACAACTGGGCTGCTGCCGCCGCGGCTGCGCGAGGCCTTCGGGCTGGCCTGGGACGATGTCTCCGCCGCCAGGCTCGAGGCCCTGAGCGCGTCCGTGCGCGGACTGCGCAGGCCGGCGGCCGCGGCGCCCTGAACGCTCGACGCGAGCGCGAGTTCGCGATAGCGTGCCGCGTTCTCGATCGACGCAGGGAGGCTTTCGATGGACGAAGAACCGCGCGGCAGGGTCGACCTGGTCGCCGTCCTCTACATCGTCGGCGGCATCCCGGCGCTGGTCGCGTTCCTGGCGATCCTCTTCGCGCTCGCCCGCTCCTGCGACATCCCCGCCTGAAACCCTGTCACCGCCACGGGTGCACGGCCCGCTTGCCGGCTCCTGCGCAGGCAGCCGTGGCGGCTTTCGTGCGGATCCCATCCACATCCAATTCTTCTTGTAAATCCGCCTACTTCCGGCTAAGGGACGGGGTCGGCCTGCCGATACGGCAGGGGAATGGGTCGACCCACCCACAGGCTCCGCGGACGCGCCACGGTGATCGCCGCCGCGATCACCCTCACGCTCTGCGGCGGCTGTCTCGGGATCGCCCTGGGTCCGCCGACCTATCGCTACTTCGTGGCTCCCCGTCCCGACGACGCCTGGACCCGCAAGATCGCGCAGTGGCAGCAGCGCGAGCGCGACGCCAGCGCCGAGGTCGAGCTGCACACGCCGGCGTCGGTGGCGGGCTCGGGCGCTGGCGAGGAGGCCGCTGCCGCCGCGGGCCGCGACAAGCTGCGCGCGAAGTTCGAAGAGTTTCTCGCCGAACGGCGCCGCGCGCAGGCGCGCGAGGTGGCGGCGTGGATCCAGGACGTCGCCCAGGAGCACTACATCGCCGACGGTCCGATCGATCGCTGGGCCACGCTCGAAGAGACCTTCCGCCGCGACGGCGACGACTGCGACGGTCTCGAGCTGCTCACGTACAACCTGCTCCGGGGTCTCGGCTTCGGCGAGAACGAGGTCTACCGCGCCATCGTCTTCCGGCGCTCGGATGGCCAGCATCACATGGTGACCTTCTGGTTCGAGCACGCCGACGATCCGTGGGTGATCGATCCGACCGGCGCGATGACCTCCGGCATGCCTCGCATGTCCGAGCTGCCCGGCTGGGAGCCGATCAAGGTCTTCAGCCAGGAGCGCGATTTCGACGTGGTGCCCGGCCGCCCGGAGCTGCACGCCTCCGCGCGTTGACGAAGGCTGCCCACGCGCCGATACTCCGGCGCCCATGAGCCGATGGCCCCGCTGGCTGGCCGCGCCGCTCGCCCTCGGGCTCTCCGCCGGGCTCCTGCATGGGTGCAGAGGCGACACCCAGGATGCCAGCGCCTTTCGCGTGGCGCTGCTCACCCCGGGCTCGATCGCCGACGGTGGCTGGAACGCCGGCGCCTACCAGGGGCTGGAGGCGATCCGCGATCAGCTCGGCGCCGAGGTGCGCCAGGTCGAGACGCGAACCCCGGCCGAGTTCGAGGAAGGCTTTCGCGACTTTGCCCAGCGCGGCTTCGCGCTGGTGTTCGGACACGGATTCGAGTACCAGGACGCCGCCGCCAAGGTCGCAGCCGAATTCCCCGCGACGATCTTCATCACCACCTCGGGCAACACGCTGCGCCCGAACCTGGCGCCGATGGTCTTCGAGCTGGAGCAGGCGACCTATCTCGCGGGCCATCTCGGCGCGCGCATGAGTCGGACGGGCAAACTCGGACTGGTCGGGGGCATCGACCTGCCCTCGATCCGCAGCACCTTCATCGCCTTCCGCGCCGGCGCGCTCGCGGCGCGGCCCGACGCCAGCGTGCGCGAGGTGTTCATCGGCAACTTCGACGACACCGCCGCCGCGCGCGAGGCGGCGCTGGCGCTGCTCGAGGAGGGCGCCGACGTGCTCCTGCATCAGGCGAACGACGCGGGGCGCGGCGTCTTCCGCGCCGTCTCCGACCGCGCGGCCGCGGGCGCGCGCGTCTTCGCCTTCGGCACCAATCGCGACCAGAACGGCATGGCGCCCGACGTGGTGCTGGCTTCGGCCACGCTCGACATCCCCGCCGCCTTCGTCGAGGTCGCCCGCCGGGTCCGCGACGGCCGCTTCACCCCGGCTCCGCTGCGGCTCGGCATGCGCGACGGCATCGTGGCGCTGGTCCTGAACCCGGCGCTGGAGAGCCAGCTTCCGCCTGCCCTGAGGGGGGAGCTCGCGGAGCTCGAGCGCCGGATCCGGGCCGGCGAGCTGGTGGTTCCGCGGGGCGCGTTCTGAGCGAGGCGCTGCGCGCGCCGGGCGTCCCTGCCGCGCGCTTGCAGGAGATCTCGAAGTCGTTCGTTCCCGCTGTGCCCGTCCTGGAGGGCGTCTCGCTCGAGGTCGCGGAGGGCGAGGTGCTCGCGCTGCTCGGCGAGAACGGCGCCGGCAAGTCGACCCTGATGAACGTGCTCGCGGGGCTCGTCACGCCGGACGCCGGCGGGCTCGAGCTGGCGGGAGAGCGCGTCGACCTCGGGCGCTATGGGCCGCGCGGCGCGCGGGATCATGGCGTCGGCATGGTCCACCAACACTCGGCGCTGGTGCCCGCCTTCACGGTGGCGGAGAACCTGTGCTTTGGCGATTCCGCGGCCGGCCCCTGGTTCCGCCCGGGCGCCGAGCTGCGCGCTGCCGAGGCGCTGTCGCGACGCTTCGAGCTGGAGGTGCCGGTCCGCCGGCGCGTGGAAGAGCTCTCGCCGGGGCAGCGCCAGCGCGCGGAGATCCTGCGGGCGCTCGGCCGCGGGGCGCGGCTGCTGATCCTGGACGAACCCACCGCCGTGCTCACGCCCGGGGAGGCGAACGCCTTGTTCGCCGCGCTGCGGCGCCTGCGCGGCGCCGGCCGCGCCGTGATCTTCATCTCGCACAAGCTCGCGGAGGTCGAGCAGGTCGCCGATCGCGTCACGATTTTGCGTCGTGGTCGCGTGGTCGCGAACCTCTCCGCCGGCGAGCTCGACGCGCGAGAGCTCGGGCGCTTGATGCTGGGGCGCGATCTGCCGCCGCTCGAGCGGCGCGCCGCGCCGCCCGGTCCGCCCCGGCTCGCGCTGCGCGGTCTCTCGGTGCCCGGCGTCACCGAGAGGAGCCGGCTGTGCGGGCTCGATCTCGAGGTGCTCGGGGGCGAGATCGTGGGCGTGGTCGGGATCGACGGCAACGGGCAGCGCGAGCTCGAGGAGGCGCTCGCCGGCGTGCGCAGGCCGAGCGGCGGCGAAGTCCTGGTGGCCGGACGACGGGTGGCGCTCAGTCCGCGCGCGCTGCGGCGGGCCGGGCTCGCACACCTCTCGGGCGACCGCGAACGCGCGGGCCTGGTGCGCGGCATGAGCCTGGCGGAGAACTTCATCCTGAAGGGCAGCTGGGACGACCGGCGCTTCTTCCGCCGCGGCCAAATCGATCGCCGCGCGGCCGCTCTGGCTGCCAGCCGCGCCGCGGCGCGCTTCGGAATCTCGCCGTCCGACCCGGACGGCGACATCGCGTCTCTCTCGGGCGGCAACGCTCAAAAGCTGGCCGTCGCCCGCGAGCTGGATGGCGACCCCCCCGTGCTGGTGGCCGTCAACCCCACGCGCGGGCTCGACGTCGGCTCCGCGCGCTTCGTGCACGAGCAGCTGCTCGCGCGGCGCGCCGCCGGCGGCGCGGTATTGCTGATCTCGGTCGAGCTCGACGAGGTGCTCGCGCTTGCCGACCGCGTGGTCGCGTTGGTGCGGGGCGAGCTGCGGAGCGTGCCGCCGGGCGCGGATCGGGCCGCGATCGGCGCCATCCTGCTGGGAGAGGGCGGGGCATGAACGAAGCGCTGCTGGCGCTCCTCTCCGGCTCCCTGGGCAGCGTCGCGGGCTGGACGGCCACGCTGCGGGAGAGCGCGCCGCTGCTGGTCACCGGACTCGCGGTCGCGCTCGCCTTTCGCGGCGGAACCTGGAACATCGGAGCCGAGGGGCAGCTGCTCGCCGGCGCCCTCTGTGCGACGGTCGTCGCCACACGCCTCTTGGTCGAGGCGCCGGCGCTGCTGCTGGTGCCGGCGGTCGCGCTCGCCGGGGCCTTCGGCGGCGCGCTCTTCGGCGCGCTGGCCGGCGTCTTGCGCGCGGCGCGCGGCGTCTCCGAGGTGATCTCCACCATCCTGCTCAACTTCGTGGCGAGCAGCCTGGTCGCGCTCGCGATCCACGGTCCGCTCCAGGAAGCGGCGCGCGCCTACCCGAAGAGCGATCCGTTCCCGAGCGCGGCGCTGCTCCCGAGCTTCGGCCGCGTGCACGCCGGCCTGCTCGTGGCCCTGCTGTTGGCGGTGCTGCTGCATGCACTGCTGTTCCGCACCCCCTTCGGCTTCCGCCTGCGCGCCGTCGGGCTGGCGCCCACCGCCGCGCGCTTCGCCGGCATCTCGCCCGAGCGCATCGCGGTGACGACGCTCGCGCTTTCCGGCGCGCTCGCCGGGCTCGCCGGGGCGTTCGAGGTCGCGGGGGTGACGGGCCAGCTCTATGAAGGCCTGTCGGCGGGGACCGGCTACACGGCGATCGCGGTCGCGCTGCTGGCGCGCTTGCAGCCGTTGTGGGTGATCCCATCCGCACTCTTTTTTGGCGCGCTCGAGGCGGGAGCGGCGGCGATGCAGCGCGAGGCGGGCGTGCCGGCGGTGGTGACGCAGGTCGTGCAGGGGGTCGTGATCCTGCTCGCCGCCCTGGTCTCGATCCGGCGACGCCCCGGCGCCCGGCTGGGCGCGCGCGCCCGCTCCGAGGCCGGCTGAGATGGAAGCGCTGCTGGAGGCCACGCTGCGTCTGGCAGCCCCCCTGCTGCTCGCCGCGCTCGGCGAGCTGGTGATCGAGCGCGCCGGCCTGATCGACATCGGGATCGAAGGCACCATGCTGACGGGCGCCTTCGCCGGCTTCGTGGTGGCGGTGGCCTCGGGCTCGGCGCTGGCCGGTGTCGCGGCGGCCGCCGTCGCCGGAACCACCGTCGGTGCGCTCTTCGCCGCCTTCGCGGTGTATGGGCGGGTCGACCAGATCGTGGTGGGCACGGCCGTGAACCTGCTCGCGCTGGGCGCCACCGGGGCGGGCTCACGCGCGCTCTACGGCGGCGCTCCGCCGGCCGCGCCGACGCTCGGCGCGCTGGCTTCGGGGCCGCTCGCGGAGCTGCCCTGGCTGGGGGCGTTGCTGTTCGCGCAGACGCCCTTCGTTTGCGCCGGTTGGCTGCTCGCGCTGGCGGTCGGGGTGGCGCTGGCTCGCACGCGGCCCGGCCTGCGGCTGCGGGCCGTCGGCGATTCGGCGCGCGCCGCCGACGCCGAGGGCGTGCCGGTGCCGCGCGTGCGCGCGGCCGCGGTGCTGATCGGGTCTTCGCTGGCGGGGGTGGCCGGCGCCGCGCTCTCGCTCGCGCAGTCCGACAGCTTCACCGAGGGGATGACCGCGGGACGCGGCTTCATCGCGCTCGCGATCGTGATCTTCGGGCGCTGGAGCGCGCTCGGCGTGCTGCTCGCATCGCTTTTTTTTGGCTGCGCCACCGCGCTGCAGTTCCGGCTGCAGGCCCGGGGCGTGGGGATCCCGTATCCTGTCTTCCTGATGTTCCCCTACCTCGTCACGCTGGCGGTGCTGGCGCTCGCCACCGGAAGGGCGCGCGCGCCCGCCGACCTCGGACGCGCCTACGCGCGCGAGGCGAGCTAGCAGCCCGCATGGCCGCCCCGAAGCCCGCCGCGATCCGGCTCGAGCCCGCCGACGAGTCCCCGCACGTGAATACGGGCGAGCCGAACTACAACGAGAGCATGTACTTCAACTTCTTCGACCCGGGCCGCCGTCTGGGCGGCTTCCTGCGCATCGGCAACCGCCCGAACGAGCGGACCGCCGAGACGACCGTCTGTCTCTACCAGCCGGACGGCCGTGTCGTCTTCAATTTCAAGCGGCCCGAGATCGCGGACAACGCGCGCTTCGAGGCGGGGGGCATGCGCTTCGAGGTCGAGGCGCCGTTCGAGCGCCTGCGCATCGAGTACGCGGGCAAGGCCTGCCGGCTCGCCGACCCGCTCTCGATGCGCGACCCCCGCGCCGCCTTCCTGAGCAACCCCTTCGTCCCGGTGGAGGTCCGGCTCGCGATCCGCGGCGTGGGTCCGATCTTCGGAGGCGAACGAAAACGTACCGGTCCGGTCGATCCCGACCTGGAGTTCGCGCGCGGCCACTACGAGCAACACCACCGCGCGAGCGGCCGGATTGCGATCGACGGCGTGGCCACCGAATTCGACGGCCTCGGGCTGCGCGACCATTCCTGGGGCCCGCGCAGCTGGCAGGCGCCGCTCTACTACCGCTGGCTCACGGGCAACTTCGGCGAGGATTTCGGCTTCATGGCGAACTGGATCGCCGCGCGGGACGGGAGCGAGGTCCGCGGGGGGTTCCTGCACCGCGGGAGGCAGCTCGTGATCGTGCGTAACGTCGAGATCGAGACGCAGTGGGCGGGGGCCGAGAAGCTCCACGATCGGCTGGTTGCGCGCCTGACCTGCGCCGACGGAGAGAAGCTCGAAATCGAGGGCCGCGTCCTCTCGCTGATTCCGCTGCGCAACCGCCGCGAGGGCCGCACCACGCGGATCGCCGAAGGCATGACCGAATGGCGCTGCCAGGGCCGCACCGGCTACGGGCTCTCGGAATACCTGGACCAGATCACGGATCCCTGACCTCGAGCCGCAGCTCCTTGCGCTGCTCGGCGGCGCGGGCGCGGGCCTGCTCGCGCTCGCGCTCGATCTCGACCAGCAGCTCCCGGCGGACGCGTTCGGCCTGCTCGCGCTCGGCCTGCAGCCGCAGATCCCGCAGCTCGTGCAGGCACTCCTCGAGCAGCGCATTGCGCGCGGCTGCCAGCTCGTCGGGGATCGCCACCGGCGGGGCGGTCGGATCGAGCTCGACAGCGATCTCGCGCCGGGCCGCGGTCCCGTCGTCCGCGCGCGCGATGATCTCGATCCGGTTCTGGCCCGGTTCCAGCGCGACCAGGCCGCTGAAGAATCCGTCCTCGTCGGTGTGGAACGGGTGGGCGGGCTCGCCGGTGGTCGCGCTCCGCACCACCACGTCGTGCAGATCCGGGAAGTGCACCGCCTCGACCACGTCGACCAGGTCGCCGGGCTCGCGGACCGGGATGAAGTAGCCCTGCGTGCGCGCCGCCAGCTCGACCGTCGCGATCGGCCCGGCCAGCGCCTCGGGTCCGATCGCGAAGGCGTGCACGCGGATCCCGCCCTCCCGCGCGCGGTCGGCCGCGTCGAGCACGGCTCGGACGTTCTCGGCGTCCTTGCCCGGCCCGTAGGGCAGGGTGGGCTGCCCATCGGTGAGGAAGAGCACCACCTTCTCGCTGCGCGGGTCGGGCGTCGAGCGTGCGCCCGGCTGGCCGAGCAGCTCGCGGGTGGCCTGGTCGACGCCTGCCGCCATGTGCGTGACCCCGGCGGGCTGCGAGGCCAGCAGCTGGTCGAGCGCGCGCTCGATCCGGCCGAACTTGCGCGTGAGCGGCTCCCGGGTGGTGGCCGGCGCTGAGGCGGAGCTGGGGAAGAAGAAGCGCGAGGGGACGGGCTCCAGCTCGCCCGCGAAGGTGATCAGGGCGACGCGCGTGCTGCGGGGATCGAGCTCGTGCAAGAGCCGTCGCGCCGCCGCCACCTCGGCCGCCAGGATCGAGTCGCCCGGATCGTCGCCGGCAGCGTCGAAGAGTGAGCTCACCGGGCCGAGATATGGTGACCCGACGATCCCATTGCCGTTCACGTCGGCGCCGGTCGGCTCGATCGTCGAAAGCGAGGTGTCGATCACGATCGCGACGTCGAAGCCGCGCAGCTCGCCCGTGAGCGCGCGCGCGCGCCCCGACACGAAGATGCCGCAGGCCGCGGGCGGGACCAGGCTGGCGTCGACCGGCAGACTCACGTCGAGCTGGACGCGCGTCGTCTGGGGCTCCGAGGCCTGGATCAGCTTGGCGCCGGGGGGCGCCATGGGAAGACTTGAAGCGGCGAAGCCTGCGAAGGGCCGTCCGGCGCCGCGCTCGAGCGGGCGCGCGAGCTCGCGGACCAACAACGAGATGGGCGAGACGACGAAGCGCAGCGCCGCGTGCTCGGGGAGTCCCGGCTCGAGCGTGCCGAGCAGCCCGTCGCGGGCGGCGAGCAGCACGGGGGCTCCGGCCCAGCCTCTCGAAACCGCCGGCCGGTCGAGCTCGATCTCGAATCGCTCCGGTGTCACGCGGAGGATGCGGCCGTAGCGCTCCTCCGGCTCCGCGTTCTCGCCGGCGGGCACGAGCACGCGAACGCGCGTGCCGGCCGGCGGCGTCTCCCCCGCCGCCGGATCCAGCAGGGACACGCCGTCCGGCCGTGCGTCGAGGGCGTAGACCAGGTGCGGAGACGGGGCGCTGGCTCCGGCGCTGGCCGGCCACCCGGGCGGCGCGAGCAGGGCCTGCGAAGTCGCGATCAACCGTTGCGAGGGGCCGGCGCGAAACTCGACGCGGGTGGCGCGCGCCAGCTCGGAGCGCTGGAAGACCGCCGCGCTCCCGACGGCGGCGACGCCCGTGCCGGATTCGATGCGCAGGAAGAAGACCACGCCACGGCTCTGCGTCTCGCCGGCCGCGACCAGGCTCGAGCGCGCGAGCGACGGCGCCGGACCCTCGGCAGCAGCCGGGACAGCCGCGGCGAGCCAGCCGGCGGCGAGCAGCGCGCAGGTCCGCACGGCGCCTACGGCGTGGCCTCTTCGTCTTCGACCCCGAGCTCGAGCCGCTTGCGCTGCTCGGCGGCGCGCTGCTTTGCCTGCGCGCGCTCCTTCTCGATCTCCACCATCAGATCCTTGCGCACCTTGTCGGCAGCTTCCTTTTCGGCAACGACGCGCACCTGCTTCAGGTTGCGCAGGCACTCCTCGAGCAGGCGATTGCGGTGGACGACCAGGTCCTCCGGGATCATGGCTTCGGGTGCCTTGGGATCCATGCGCACCAGGCGCGTGCGCTCGGCCGACGAGGAATCGTCCGCGCGCGCGGTCACCTCGAGCCGGTTCTGGCCGTTCTCGAGCGCGAGGAAGCCGCTCCAGGACCCGTCGGCGGTCAGCCGGAAGGGGGCGGCGAGCTTGCCGTTGGTGGCGTTCTTCGCGACCACCTCGTGGAGATTCGCGAAGTCCACCGTCTCCACGGCCTCGGCGAGCATTCCCGGGTGGCGCACCGGCGTGAAGTAGCCGCCCGTGCGCCGCGCCATCTCGACCGTGGCGATGGGAGCGTCGAGGGCCTCGGGGCCGATCGCGAACGAGTGGATCCGGATGTTGCTGTACTGCGAGCGGCCGGCCGCCCGCAGCACGGCGCGAACGTTCTCGCCCTCGAACTGTGCGCCGTAGGGCAGCGTAGGCACGCCGTCGGTGAAGAACAGCACGATCTTCTCGCTGGTCGGATCCTTGCGCGAGACGGCTCCCTTGATCCCCATCAGCTCGACCGTCGCCTGGTCGACGCCGGCGGCGATGTGCGTGAGGCCGGCGGGTCCCTGCGCGAGCACGGAATCGAGGGCCCGCTCGACTCTTTCGTAGTCGTTGGTGAGCGACTGGACCGTGAGCGCCGGCTTCGAGGGACCGCTGGAGAAGATCACGCCGCCCTGCTGCTCGGGCTCGCCGGCAAAAACGATCACCGCGACCCGCGTGCTCCGCGGATCCAGGCCGCGCAGGAGCTGGCGCGCGGCGGCGACCTCGGCGGAGAGGATCGAGTCCTCGGGATCGGACAGGCCGGCGCCGAACACGGACCCGAAAGCGCCGCCGTAGACCTTCCCGATCACGCCGTTGCCGTTGATGTCGGCTTCGCTCGGTCCGCCGGTGGAAGCCGAGGTGTCGATCACGATCGCTACGTCGAATTTTTGGAGCTCGCCGCGCAGCGCCAGCGCGCGTCCGGCGACGAAGACGCCGCAGGCGGAGCTCCCGATCACGGCCCCTTCGGGCGGGTACTCGATCTCGAGCTGCACGTTCACCTTCGACGACGCGTGTGGCGGCAGCGCGTCGGCGGGGAGCTCTGCGGCGGGCTCGACGGGGGTGCGCGCGTCGCGCGCCGCTTGCGCGGCCCGCTTGGGAGCCAGCGAGGCGAACTGTGCGAAGGCGCGCCCGCTGCCGCCGTCGAGCGGCCGCTCGAGCGCCGCCAGCAGCGAATCGAGCGGCGAGACGATCACGCGCGTGGTCGATCCCTCCGGGTAGTGCGCCTGCAGCATGCCGACCACGCGCCGGCTGGAATCGAGCAGCACGGGGGCTCCTCCCCAGCCGCGCAGGTCGTACGGCACGTCGAGCTCGACCTCCAGGCGCTCCGGCGTGTTGCTCACGATCCGGCCGTACAGATGGTCCTGGTCCTGCGGGAGGGAGACCGGAATCCCGAGCATGCGCACCCGCGCGCCCAGCTCGAGCTTCGTCTCGCGCTCGGCCTCCAGCGGTGCGACCGCTTCCGGACGCGCTTCGAGGGCGTAGACCAGGTAGTCGTCCTTCAGGCTCGCGCCCGACGCGTTGAACGGACGTCCGGGCGCAACCAGCAGACCGCTGGAGGCGGCGACGGTGCGCGTTCCGCGCCCCAACGAGAATTCCGCGCGCTGGGCTTCGACCAGGTCCGCCAGCTCGAAGGCGTGCGCGGTGCCGACGGCGGCGACGCCCGGAGGCGCACCGATGCGCAGGAAGAAGACCAGGCCCTGCGTCAGATTCTGCTCGCCGACCCGCAGGTGGGGGCGAGCCACGGACGGGAGATCCCCGGCGGAGCGGGCGACGCCGGCGAGCAGCGGGGCGGCCAGGAGCGCGAGCAGCAGGCGTCGGAGCACGCGGCTTCCACCAGCTTTGGGGGGGACCTGACGATACGAAAGCGCGCTGGCCCTGTCACCCGCTGGTTCAAGCCGCTTGGCCCAGCGAGCGCCTCGCACCGCGGACGGTGGCGAGGACGTAGGGGCCCTGCGGCAGCACCGCGATCCTCGCGCCGGGGCCGAGCGCCGCGAGCGCCTGCGCGACGCCGGCGCTCGGCGACTCCACCGGCTCGACCAGCAGCTCGCGCAACACCGCCTCCGGAAGACCATCCGAGTAGAGCAGGATGCGCGCGCGCCGGTGCGCCTGACACAGGTGCTGGACCATCCACTGGTCGATCTCGAAAAAGCTCGCATCGGCAAGCCGCCGCTCGAAATCGGCCGGGCTCGCGCAGCCGCGCAAGAGAGCTTCGAAGGAGGCGCTGCCCACGCCTTCCCCGAGCGCGGCGCACAGCAGGATCACGCCGCCGGGCCGAACCACCCCGGATGCCGCGGAGATGCCCTTGATCGCCTGGTAGAAGGTCGCGTCGAGCGGGTCGCCTCCGGCCGAGGCGATCACCAGGTCGGCCGGCGCGCCCAGCGAGACCAGCGCCTCGTCCTCGACGAAGCGCATGCCCTCCGCGTGCGCCTGCTCGATGTCCCCGCAGAAGACGCCGGCGATCCGGCGCTCGCGGTCGAGGGCGACGTTCACCAGGAAGTGCACGCCGACCCGGCGCACCACTTCGAGCAGCGCCTCGTGGAGCGGATTGCCTTCGACCAGACCGGGCCCTATCCGGCCCTCGATCAGCGCAGGACCGTGGGCCACGCGCACGGTCTCGACCGCCGCCAGCCCGGGACACACGCCCTTGCGTCCCCCCGAGTAGCCTGCCATCAGGTGCGGCTCGATCAGACCCGTGACCAGGCGCAGGTCGCGCTCCAGGAAGAACCGGTCGATCAGGATCGGAATGCCTCCGCGCGTGTGCCCGAGGTCGACGTGGGCGGCGGCATCGCGCGCGTCGTGCTGCACGATCCGCAGGCTGCTCGCGAGCTCGCTGCCGAGCATCTCGCGAAGCTCCCCGGCGGTGCACGGGCGGTGCAGACCGGTGGCGACTTGCAGTGTGATCGCCTCGGGCGGGAGCCCGCCGCGGCGCAGCGCGTCGAGGATAGGCGGCAGCAGCACCGCGTTCGGCACCGGGCGGGTGCGGTCCGAGATCACGATCACGGCGTCGCGGCGACCGCGGGCCAGCTCCGCGAGCGGCTGGGCCCCGATCGGATGCTCGAGCGCGTCGCGCAGGGCCGCCGCGGGATCGCGCAGCGGAGCCACCGCGCGCTTCTCGAGCAGGTCCACCCGCGCGCCCTCGGGCAGCTCGCAGGCGATCTCGGCGCGTCCGTAGGCGAGGGAGAAGCGCACCGCGCCACGGTAACGCCTGCGCACGCTCTCCGTCAAAGTCTTTGGTACCGTGCTGCGCCGGGGGCGTCGCGATCGTGCGCACGGGTGGCAAGGCCAGGCAGATGCTCGCGCTCGGGCTCTTGCTCGTGCTTCCCCGCGCGGCGCGCCCGGAGGGCGCGCTGGCGCGCGACGCCGCGAGCCTCGACCGCTTCGACACGGTCGTGATCGATGCGGGACACGGGGGCGAGGACGAGGGCGCGCGCGGTGTCAACGGCCTGCTCGAGAAGGATCTGGTGCTCGAGGTGGCGCGCGGCCTGGCCGCGCAGCTGCGCGGCGCGGGCCTGCGCGTGGTGATGACGCGCGAGCGCGACGTCTTCGTGTCGCTCGAGCAGCGCACGAACGTCGCGAACGACGCACGCGCCGATCTCTTCATCTCGGTCCATGCGAACGCCGCGCACGACGCTGGAGCGCGTGGCTCGGAGACCTATTTCATGTCGCTCGAGGCCAGCGACGAGCACGCCCGCGGCGTGGCGCTGCGCGAAAACGAGTCGTTCGCCGCCAGGCCCGCCGAGTCCGGGGCCGATGCGGATCCGCTGGTGGCGATCCTCGGCGACCTGATCGCGAACGAGCATCTCACGGAGTCGAGCGAGTTCGCGCGCGCGGCGCAGCTGCGACTGGCTCGCCTCGACTCCGGGCCCTCGCGCGGCGTGAAGCAGGCGCCGTTCGTGGTGCTCGCGGGCGTGCAGATGCCGGCTGCGCTGGTCGAGATCGGCTTCCTGACGCACCCGGTCGAGGCGCGCGATCTGCGCTCCGCGCGGCGGCGCAGCGCCATCGCCGCGGGGCTCGCGCAAGCCGTGCTCGAGCACGGCCGGCGTCACGCCGCCCAGCACGGCGAGGTGCCGGCCGCGGGAGCCGATCGGTGAGACCGGGGAGCATTCCAGATGCGGCGTGACGGGCGCGGCGCGGGCGATCTGCGCGTGGTTCGCCTGCAGCCGAATTTCACCGAGCACCCGCTCGGATCCGTGCTCGCCGAGATCGGGCGCACCAAGGTGCTGTGTACCGTGACCGAGGAAGCCGGCGTGCCGCGCCATCTCCAGGGCCAGGGCCGTGGCTGGATCACGGCGGAGTATTCGATGCTGCCGGGTGCCACCGACCGGCGGAGCGAGCGCGAAGCGACGCGCGGCCGCCCCTCCGGTCGCACCCAGGAGATTCAGCGGCTGATCGGGCGCAGCCTGCGTGCGGTGGCCGATCTCTCGGCGCTCGGCGAGCGCACGCTCTGGGTCGACTGCGACGTGCTGCAGGCGGATGGCGGCACGCGCTGCGCCGCGATCACGGGCGCCTATACCGCCCTGGCGCTGGCGGTGGCGCGGCTCCACAGGCGTGGCGCGCTCACGCGCCAGCCCCTGCGCGACTCGGTGGCCGCCGTCTCGGCGGGAATCCTCGGGGGCGCGGCGGTGCTCGATCTCGCCTACGAGGAGGACGCCCGCGCGGAGGTCGACATGAACGTGGTCGCCACCGGACGCGGGCGTTTCGTCGAGGTGCAGGGGACGGCGGAGGGCGGCACCTTCGCGCCCGAGGATCTCTCCGCGCTCACGGCGCTCGCGCTGAGCGGAATCGGAGCGCTCACGCGTCTGCAAGCGGAGGCGATCGCGGCCGGCGAGGCGCGGTGAGCACGGCCGCGCGCGAGCTGATCGTCGCCAGCTCGAACCCCGGCAAGCTGCGCGAGCTGCGCGGGCTGCTCGGCGATCTCGCGGTCGAGCTGAGCGGGCTCGAGCGGGTGCCGGGCCTCGTGCTTCCGGAAGAGGGCGACGAGTATGCGGCGAACGCGGCGGCCAAGGCGCTCGCCGTCGCGCGCGCTGCGGGACGCCTGGCGCTGGCCGACGACTCGGGTCTCGAAGTCGCCGGGCTCGGCGGCGCGCCCGGCCCCCGCTCGGCGCGCTTCGGCGGGCCGGGTCGAGACGATGCTGGCCGCGTGCGCGCCTTGCTGGCCGCGCTCGCCGGTGCCACCGGCGAGGCGCGCGCCGCCCGCTTCGTCTGCGTGGTCGCGCTGGCGACGCCGCAGGGAGCCGTCGTCACGAGGCGCGGCGAATGCCGAGGACGGATCCTCGAAGCGCCGCGCGGCACGAGCGGCTTCGGTTACGACCCGATCTTCGTCGCGAGCGGCACGCAGGTCTCGTTCGCCGAGCTGCCCGAGGCGGAGAAGAGCCGACGCTCGCACCGCGGAAACGCCGTGCGCGCGCTGCTCCCCGAGCTACGCCGCGCGCTCGAAGCCTAATCAGACAGCGCCGCCATGCGTTCGTAGGGAGTCGGGACGTCGGGATCGAAGAGGCTGACGCGGCGCCGCACGCGCAGCAGCTCGCGCTCCGGCAGGAACACGCCGTACTCGAACAGGAAGGCCTCGAGCGGCTCGCCGCAGAAGGCGGTCACCGACGCGCGGTCGAGCCGTTCAGGATCGAAGCCGAGCGCGTGCAGCCTCAACCAGAGCGGGTAGCGGGGGATGCAGCTCCCCACGGCGACCGAGATCTCGGTGAACAAGAGATCGAAGCCGCGCCGCTGGCGCGGTTTTTGACGTTCACGGCGAGCCATCGCTGGCATGTGGGAGCTGCCAGCCCCAAGTGTCAGCGCGGCCTCGGCTGGGAGGCACGCACGCCCGCATCGACGCTTCTGCACCCCCGTGGGGAGCTCGGGAGCCGGCCCGGTCGCGCCGGCTACGCCCAAACGAGGGATGCCGGATGCGGAGCCGATATCGTGTGCTGCTGTGGACGGCACCTGCTTCCTGCTGATTCGCCACGCCGAATCGACCTGGAACGCCGGGGGGCGCTGGCAGGGACACGGAGATCCACCCTTGACGGCGCGCGGTCGCTCCCAGGCGGTGGCGCTCGCGCAGCGTCTCTCCGGGGAGGGCATCGATCTGCTGATCGCGAGCGACCTCGCCCGCAGCGCGGAGACCGCAGCCATCCTGGGGGTCCACTGGGGGCTCGTCCCGCGGCACGACCCGCGGCTGCGCGAGATCGACATCGGGGCGTGGACGGGCCTCACGCGCGAGCAGATCGCGGAGCGCGAGGCGGACCTGCTCGCCCGCTTCGAGGCCGAGGATCTCGAGGCGCGGCCCGGCGGCGGCGAGACCCGCCTCGAGATCCGGGCGCGCGTGCGCAGCGCCGCCGCCGAGCTGGCGGCGACGCACCGCGGCCGGTGCGTCGCGCTCGTGACACATCTTGGCGTGATCCGCGCGCTCGCGCCTGGCGCCGAGCTCGCCAACGCGGACTGGCTGCGGCTGCCGGCGCGGGCGCTGCCGGCGGCCAGCTTCGGGGCGGAAAGCGCGTGAGCGAGCTTCGGCCCCTGCCGACCGGCGGCTCACGGGCACCGCTGCGCGAGCGGCTGTGGCCGCTGGCGGCCGCGGTCGCGCTCGCGCTGGCGGCGATCGCGGCGGGGCCGGTCGCCGCCTTCGCGGCCGCACCGCTCGCGTGCGCACTCGCGGTGCTTGCTGTGGGCGCCGACGCGGGGCCCGAAGCTCCGCGGCGTCGGGTCGGAGCCGGCCTCGCGACCGCGCTCGCGGGCGCGCTGCTGCTCGCCGCGGGGGCCGGTCTGGCGGCGCTGCTCGCGCTCGCGCTGGGGCTGGTCCTGCTCGAGCGGGGCGTGCGGGAGTCGCTGCGTCTCGGCCCGCCGCCGCCCGGCCTCGCGACGCCGGCGTTGCGCCCCGCCCTGGCCCTCGCAGTCGCGACCGATGAGGTCTTCGGGCTCGCGTGGGAGACGGCGCGCCGCGCGCAGCCGAGGCCCGACTTTGCCCGCCTGGCGGCCGACCTGCGCGCGGCGGCGGACCGCAACCGCGAGCACGGCTGGCTCGAGCATCCGGAGCTCGCCTACTGGGCGCCGCCCCCGCTCGAGAAGGCCGCCCTCTCGGCTGCCGTGCTGCGCGGCTCGGGAAGCGCCGAGCACCTGCGCTTCACGAGCGAGTTCGAGCCCGTCGACCCGGAGGTGCGCGACGGCTTTCTCTCACTGCGCGCCAACCGGACGGCGCACGTCCACCTCTGGCGACACCCTGCCGGGCCGCGGCCCACGCTGATCTGTCTGCACGGCCATCGCCGGGGTCACGTCGCCTTCGACGCGCGCGCGTGGAACGTGCGCTGGCTCCACCACGCGCTCGGCCTCGACGTGGCCCTGTTTGCGCTGCCGCTGCATGGCCCGCGCGCGTCCGGGTGGCGTTCGGGCGCGGGCTTCCTGGATGGTCATCCGTCCCAGACGAGCGCCGCGCTCGCGCAGGCCGTCTGGGATCTGCGCCGGCTCGCGGGTTGGCTGCAAGCGCAGGGATCTCCGGCGCTCGGCGTCGCCGGGTTCGATCTCGGCGGCTACACCGCGGCGCTCTTCGCCTCGCTCGCGCCGAACCTCGCCAGCGCATCGCTGCTCGCGCCCGTCGTCAGCCTGGAGGCCTTCGCGTGGCGCCTGCTGCCGCCGGCGCAGCGCGCCGAGGCGCGGGCCGCCGGTCTCACGGACCACTGGCTCTCGGCGGCGTGGGCGCGCCATGCCCCGCTGCGCCTGCGCCCGCGCGTGTCGCACGAGGCCAGACTGGTGGTGGGGGGGCTCGCCGATCGCATCGTGCCGCCGCATCAGCTGCTGGCGTTATGGGAGCACTGGGGGCGCCCCGCGCACCACTGGTTCCCCGGGAGCCACTTCGTCTGGCTGGGTCGCCGCGCGCTGCGCGAGCGGCTGTCCGCCCATCTCCGCGCGACCCTGCACGCGCAGATCTGACTTACTTACCGCGCAGCTGATTCTTGAGCAGCTTGCCCGCCGCGTTGCGCGGCAGCGCCTGATCGGTGAACTCCACGATCTCCGGCACCTTGAAGCGCGCCAGGTGCGCGGCCACGTGGCGCTGCACGCCGGCCTGGTCGAGCGCGGCGCCCGGAACCCGGCGCACGATCGCCTTCACCTTTTCACCGAGCTCGACGTCGGGCACGCCGACCACCGCCGCCTCGTCGATCGCGGGATGATCGGCGAGGCAGTTCTCGATCTCGATGCAGTAGACGTTCTCGCCGCCGCGCAGGATCATGTCCTTCGCGCGGTCGACCACGAAGTAGAAGCCTTCGGCGTCGCGGTAGCCGAGGTCCCCCGTGTGGAGCCAGCCCCCCCGGACAGCGTCGGCCGTGGCATCGGGGCGGTTCCAGTAGCCCGGCGTGATGGTGGGGCCGTAGATCAGAAGCTCGCCCTGCTGCCTGTCGGCGAGCTCCTTGCCGGACTCGTCGATGATTTTCATGTCGAGAAAGGGGAGCGGGCGGCCCACCGAGGTCTTCTTGCCGAGCAGGTCCTTGCCGCCGTTGAGGGTCGCGACGCCGTGGGTCTCGGTCAGCCCGTAGACGTTGCTGAAGCTCGGCTCGACCGGCAGCACCTCGCGCGCCTTCTCGATCGTCTCCGGCGCCGTCGGTGCGCCGCCAAACGAGACGGAGCGCAGGCTCGAGAGGTCGTACTGGCGCACGCGCTCCGAGTGCACCACGCGGTGGAGCATGGTCGGGATGGCTCCCCACAAGGTGACGTGCTCGCTCTCGATCAGGCGCATCACCTCTTCCTCGTCGAACTTTCCCGAGTTGAAGACGATCTTTGCGCCCGCCGTCATCGACGTGCAGAAGGTCGAGTGGAGCCCGCCGACGTGGAAGAGGGGCGAGGTGAGCAGCGCCGTCGCCTGGCGGCCGTCGCTCGGCATTGGCGTGCCGCCGCCGGTGAGCATTCCCACCACGTTCGCGAACACGATGCCGAGGACCTGGGTGATCGTGCCCCGATGCGTCGTGATGCAGCCCTTCGAGCGGCCGGTGGTGCCGGACGTGTAGAAGATCACGAAGGGATCGTCCTCTGCGATCGGCTCGGTCGGGACCTGGTCGCCGCTGCGCAGGATCTCCGCGATCGGCACCACGCCCGAGGGCGGGTGGCTCCCGAGGTAGAAAATGCGCTCGAGGGCGGGGATCCGCCCGAGCAGCGGTGCGACACGGGGGAACAAACGCTCGTCGACCACCAGGAAGCGGCTTCCCGAGTCGCGCAGGCCGTACTCGATTTCCTCGGTCGTCCACCAGCCGTTGAGGCCGACCGCGATCCCTCCGAGCGAGGTGGCCGCGAACAGCGCGATCAGCCAGTCGGGTGAGTTGTACGACAAGATCGCCAGGCGATCGCCAGGGCGGAGGCCGTGCTCGCCGCGCAGGGCGGCGGCGCTGCCCCAGACCAGGCGCGCGAACTCTCCATATGAGACTCGCCGGCTGCCCTGCACCAGGAAGTCGGTCTCGCCGCGCAGGCCTGCGCTCGCGACCTTCTCCCGCAGCGACTTCTCGCGATTCTTGAAGATCCGCATCGGAAGTCCGTGCACCGTCTCGGTAACCAGCTCGAATGGGGCGCCGGTCGCGGTGAGGCTCTTGACGGCCTCTTGATAGCTGAGCGCCATTTCACCTCCCTGCGATCGGACCCGGGATCCAGCCTATCAGAATCCGGGTGGGCGATTGCGGATGCCGCCGCGCGCGCGTCGCCTGCCGACCACGATCGCGAGCGCGGCGACGCCGCCCACCAGGTCGTAGGCGACGTCCGAGAGCGAGCCGGTGCGGGTCCGCGAGAACGACTGGCGGGTTTCGTCCGTCGCCGCAGCGACCAGCACCAGCGCCAGCGCGAGCCCCGCGACGCGGAGCACGGACGCCTCGAGGCTGAGCCGGATCGCGCGGAAGGAGAGCAGGGCCAGCACGCCGTAGACGCCCACGTGCGCCACCTTGCGGATGGCGTAGTGGAGCAGCCGGATCTCCGAGGCGCTCCAGTCCGGAAACAACCAGCGCAGGAACGGGCGCAGCTGGCTCCCGGTCGAAGCCTCCGAGAAGCTCTCGCTCGAGAAGAGCAGGATCAAGGCGAGCCACGCGAGCACGAGCAGCCAGCCGCGCAGCGCGGCCGGTCCCTGCCAGTGCGGTCGGATTTGCGCTGCGGCGCTCACGGATCTGCTACCGCCCCTCGGAGTCCGGCGGCCCGGCCAGACTGGCATCCAGGTAGCCGAGGCGGAGGTCGGCTGCGGCGCGCCCGGCGCGGCAGGCTTCCAGCTGGGCGGGATCCGCCTCGCAGCGGCGCCAGACGTCGGCCAGCACGTCTCGGGGGAACGGCGTGGCGTGCGTGTAGTAGCTGACGAACTGGTCGGTGATCCGCGCAGCCTCCTCGGGCGTCACGGGGCGAGCGTCCTTCGGGGCGACTCCGAACAGCGGCAGCAGCGACGGAACCGAGCTGGGGTTGATCCTTCCCTTCGACCCGTCGCGGAGCGTCGTCAGCACGATCTCCCGCACCGACGAGTCGGGGACGTCGCGGATCCAGGCGGCGAGCTGCGTCTGGCATTCGCGAGGCCGGTGCAGGCACAGCTGCCCGACCAGGTTGCCGCGCTCCGACTCCGGCAGGCGGCCGCCGAAGCGCGCCGCGAAGCGGCGTTGCAGCGAGTTGCGCTTCCCGACGCGCGCGCTCTCCAGGTCGGCGGTCGGAGGCAACACGCCTTCCGCGCCCGAGAAGGCGGCGCGCGCGGCCAGGTTTCCCAGCTGCGGGTGCAGCAGCGTGTGGATCGGCCCGGGCAGGGGGGCCGTATGGACGACGCCGAGCGGCAGCAGCTCGTGGGCGAGCAGCGATGCGAGGTCGGGGATCTCCGCGCGCAACAGGCCGGCCGCGATGTCCTTGCGCCGGCTCAGCCGATCGATCCGGTCCAGGTCGAGCGCGTTGCGGTCGTCCTTCAGGCCGACGATCAGCAGCTCGGATCCGCTGCCGTACCAGACGGCGACGGAAGCGAACACGGCGGCGAAGGTGCGCAGCGCCATCGCCGTCGGCTCCGCCGGCTCGCCCGGGAGCCCATTCGTGTGAAACCACTGGAGGTAGACGCCGCCGGGGGTCAGTCGGTCGCGTACCGCCTCCAGGAACTCGCGGCTGAAGAGCATCTCGACGCCCGCCACCCAGGTATGACTTGGAATCGAGACGATCGCGTCAAATTTGCCTTCGCTGCGGAGCAGCGCGCGGTAGGCATCGCTGTTCACGATCTTCACGGCGGGGTGCTTCGACGCGCCCAGGCTCTCGTCGTCAAACAAAGACGCGGCCTCGATCACCCCGGGCGAGATCTCGGCCACCACCACCTCGCGCATCGAAGTCAGCGAGGCGAGCTCGCCCACCGTCATTCCCAGTCCATAGCCGACGACGAAGACGCGCTCCATTCCGTCCGTGAGCAGGGCCGGCAGCAGCGCCGCCAGCCGCATGGTCTTGTCGGATCCCTCCGTCCCTCCCTCGGGCCTCCCGCTGTTGCGCAGGTCCCGGACACGCCGCCCGCGGCCATCGATCTTCTCGGTCACCGTGACCGACGAGGTCGGATCATCGTCGTGAAAGATCCACGCGTAGTTTCCAGTCTTCTCGGACCGTCGCGTCAGCGGATGCGTCTCGAAGAAGCGATCGGGCCCAAGGAAGCTTGAAGGGAGGGGCTGGGGGACCCTGCCTTGCTCCTGGAACAGACCCGCGTTGAGCCGCTCCGGGCGCCAGGCCGGGAGCGCCGCGATCGCGAGCGCGCTGCCCACCAGCAGCGCGCCCGCGGCGATGCGTTGCGCGGGCCGGGACCCGACCCCCGTGGTGAGCACGGCGGCGACGGCGATCGCGGCCATCGCGATCCGGAAGGTGTGGTGGAGGTCGAGCCAGAAGAGCAACGCGTAGCCGCCGATCAGCGCGCCGAGCAGGGAGCCCAGCGTGTTCCAGCTGTAGAGCCGGCCGGC
>Ga0184637_10000362_pt1 | contig 33602 bp, 30 predicted proteins | sample PLM3_127_b2_FD_133143 | JGI IMG/M metagenome (GOLD analysis project Ga0184637, IMG submission 133143) | Groundwater sediment microbial communities from an aquifer in East River, Colorado, USA - PLM3_127_b2 | ecosystem: Environmental > Terrestrial > Soil > Riparian zone | place: USA: East River... | reverse complement strand
AGCGCCCTCACGTAGGCCTCCTGGGCGTCGGGCCGGAACGCCGCCAGCCGAGCCAGCGGGATCATGCGCAGCTGCCAGAGCGGCGTTTGACGCCGCGTGTCACGCTCGCGCGACTCGGCACGGATGCGATCGGAGGCCGCGGTGACGAGCGACGCGAAGCTCGCAGCCCACACGGCGAGCGCGGCGTGCAGGTCGCTCGCGGTGACGGCGTTGGACTCGCCTCCGCTGCCCAGCGCGGGGATGCGCTGCGTCACGTCGGCACAGCCGGCGAGGCACGCGACGAGCCCGAGCACCAAGGCGGCGGATCGATGGGGGTGCACGCGCGCAATCGTGGCCGGCCCGACTCAGGCCGGCAAGGCGGCGCTTCCTCCCGCGGACCCCACGCGGCGGACGCTCGAGGCTATGATGGAATCCCGATCCCGCTAAGCATGACGCACTACACCCGCCACGAAGGACCCGAGCCCCACTACGACCGCGTCGTGTCGGGCTACACCACGTTCCATTACCCGCGGCCGTTCCGCTGCGACTGGGGCGAGCTTCCGGAGTTCTCGCTCGCCTACGAGACCTGGGGCGAGCTTTCCGCGGCGCGCGACAACGCGGTGCTGCTGCACACGGGTCTGTCGGCGTCCTCCCACGCGCACAGTCACGGCCGCAACCCGAGCCCCGGCTGGTGGGAGGGCTTCATCGGCCCCGACCAGGCGATCGACACGAGCCGCTTCTTCGTGATCTGCAGCAACCTGCTCGGTGGCTGCTACGGAAGCACCGGGCCCGCCTCGACCGATCCGCGCACCGGCCGGCCCTACGCCAGCGAGTTTCCGATCCTCACAGTGGGCGACATGGTGCGCGCGCAGCTCGCGCTGCTCGATCACCTCGGGATCGAACGGGTCCGTGCGTCGGTCGGCGCCTCGCTGGGCGGCATGCAGTCGCTCCTGATCGCGGCGATCGCCCCCGAGCGCGTCGGCCGGGTGGTCAGCATCTCCGCGGCGCTGCGCTCGCACCCGCAGTCGATCGCGCTGCGCTTCGTGCAGCGACAGGCGGTGATGGCCGACGCCGATTGGCGCGGCGGCCAATATTACGGCGTCAGCTTTCCGCACCGCGGCCAGAAGATCGCCCGGGAGATCGGCACCATCACCTACCGCTCGGGTCCCGAGTGGCAGGACCGCTTCGGCCGCGCGCGCGCGGACGAGCACGCGATCCCGCGGCTCGACGAAGACTTCGAGGTGGAGCGCTATCTCACCCACCAGGGCGAGAAGTTCTGTCTCCAGTACGACGCGAACTCCTACCTGATCATCTCGAAGGCGATGGATCTCTTCGACTTGACGGACGGGATCGACGGACGGCCAGGTGTCGAGCGGATCGCATGCCCCACGCTCGTGATCGGCGCGAGCTCGGACATCCTGTTCCCCGTCTGGCAGCAGCGCGAGCTCGCCACCGCCCTTCAGAAGAACGGTGTCCCCGTCACCTACGTCGAGCTCGACGCTCCCTACGGCCACGACACGTTCCTGATCGACCGCGAGCGGGTCGGCGGCGCGGTCAAGGCGCACCTCGAAGACACCGGATAGTGCGCGACACGCGCAGGGGCTCCCGATGAAGCTTGGACTCGCGATCGAGTACGCCGGACGCGGCGTCGACGTTCCGATCGAGCGGATCCAGCGCTGCGAAGCTCAGGGCTACGACTCGGTCTGGACCGCCGAGGCCTACGGCTCCGATGCGATCACCCCGCTCGCGTTCATCGCCGCGCATACCAAACGAATCCGCCTCGGAACCGGCGTGATCCAGCTCGCCGCGCGCAGTGCCGCGATGACCGCGATGCAGCTCGGCACGCTCGACGCGCTGGCCGGCGGCGGACGCGTGATCGGCGGGATCGGCGTCTCGGGTCCGCAGATCGTCGAGGGCTGGTACGGCGCGCCGTGGGGCAGCCCGAAACAGCGGCTGCGCGACTATGTGATGATCCTCAAGAAGATCTTCGCGCGCGAAGGGCCGGTGACGCACGACGGTGTGGAGATCCAGCTCCCGTATCGAGGGCCCGGGTCGGCCGGGATGGGCAAGCCGCTCAAGTCGATCCTGCACTTCGATCCGCCGCCGCGGATCTGGCTCGGCACCGGCGCCCGTGAGACGGTGACGCTGACCGCGGAGATTGCCGACGGCTGGCTGCCGTTCGGGCTGCGCCCCGGCAACGTGAGCACGGTCATGGCTTGGCTCGACGAGGGCTTCCGCCGCGCGGGCAACGGCAAGAGCCTCGCGAGCTTCGAGATCCAGGGCGGCGTCACGGTGGCGATCACCGACGACGTGAAGTCTGCGCTCGCCGCCGGCAAGCCGTTCGTCGCGCTCTACGTCGGTGGCATGGGGCACCCGAAGCAGAACTTCCACAAGAAGCGGATGGAGCGCGAGGGCTGGGGCGAGGCGGCGAACCGGATCCACGAGCTGTTCCAGGCCGGCAAGCGCGCCGAGGCGATCGCGGCCGTCCCCGACGAGTACATCGACGAGGGCGGCTTGTTCGGCCCGGTCGCGCGGATCCGCGAGCGCTGGCGCTCGGACTGGGAAGGCATGCCCTACACCGGTCTCACCGTCCGCACACAGCAGGACGAGGCCTACGCGCTGATGGCCGACCTGGTCGGCGCCAGGGAGGAGCGCTCGTGAGCAGCTACGAACGGATCGCGATCTCCGAGGCGGCGCCGGGCGTCCAGATCGTCACGTTGAATCGACCCGAGAAGCGAAACGCGATCGACAACCAGATGCGCGCAGAGCTGTTGCAGGCGCTGCAGCGTGCGGACGGTGACGCCGCGGTGCGCGTGTCGGTCGTGCGCGGCGCCGGCCCGTGCTTCTCATCGGGCTACGACCTCAGATCCGATCTCGGCGCGAACCAGCCCTACTTCACGGCGAACGTCGGCCTGCAGTGGGCGCGGCACGTCAGCGAGGGCTGGATGTCGCTCTGGGACCTCGCCAAGCCGGTGATTGCGATGATCCACGGCTACGCGCTGGCGGGCGGCCTCGAGCTGGCCGGCGCCTGCGACCTCGCGTACGCGGCAACGACGGCCCGCCTGGCCCATCCGGTGCTGCGCATCGCGGGCCTGCCCGATTTCGCGTGGTTCCCGGCGTTGATGTCGGCGCGCCACGCGATGGAGCTGCACGTCGCGGGCCGCGAGTACAGCGGCGCGGAGGCGGCCAGCGTCGGCCTGGTAAACCAGGCGTTTCCCGACGACGAGCTCGAACCGTGCGTCTTCGAGATCGCGCGGCGCATCACCGAAGTGCCCCCCGCCGTCGTCACCGTCAACAAGCGCTTCGTCTACGCAGCGCTCGAGGCGCGCGGCGGTCGCTCGGTCATCCGGATCGGCGGCGACCTCCAGGCCGGCCCCCACCTCGCCGCGCTCGGCGGCGACGTGTCGGGCCTGATGCAGCAGGTGAAGGCGTCGCGGAAGGCGTCGGAGTAACGCTCTTGAACGCTCGGAAGCACTGGCGGCAGCGCACTGGCTTCTCGCCGCCGGTCCGGCTCGATGTTGCGTCGTCGGGGGCGTGGTTCGACGGCTGGAAGCGGTCGCCGCCCATGACCGACGTGCGCGGGCTGCGAGAGGTCGCGAGTCCCCACACGTGGCTACTGAGGAAGGGATGGCGGGAACACGGCCTGGTCGATCCGGCGGAAACTCCCGGAGCGGCTCCGTAGAGGGAGAGGATCCAGAACCGCCGGGCAGCCGTTCGATTCGGCGACCGAGAACGACCGCGACCCCGACCGGCGGGCCCGAGCCCTCTCTTCCCTCAAGAGCATTCCTGGCGCGCAAGGGCTGGTGTAGCCGTGCCTGACTGACTGACTGACTGTTCCGTATTGTAGAACGATCATTCCTTGCAGAGGAATGGAACGCTACCGTGCTCCTCCAACGCGGCTAGGACCGCGACGCCCGCCACCGGAGGGGACGAGGAGCCGTGGAGTACGACGTCAACGACACGAGCCTTGGCCTCACGCGCGAGCACGAGGCGCTGACCTGGCTGCGAGCCAACGATCCGGTCCATTGGGATCGCGCGAACGAAGCCTGGCTGCTCACGCGCCACGCGGACATCCGCGAGGTGCTGCATCGGCCGCGCCTCTGGTCCTCCGCTCGAGGCTTCTTCGCTCCCAGACACATGAATGCGGCCAAGAGCTCGATCATCACGATGGATGACCCGCAGCACGCGAAGTACCGGAATCTGATTTCGCGGGCCTTCACGCCCGGAATGCTGCAGCAGCAGGCATCGCGGATGAGAAGCTTGATGGACGACGCGATCGACGCGATCGGAGACCGGCGCGCGTGCGACTTCGTCGCATCGCTGGCAGTTCCGCTTCCGATGCGAATGATCGCGGGAATGCTGGGCTTCGACGACGCGGATCCGCTCGAGTTCAGCCGCCTCTCGGACGCGATGATCGAATTCTCCAGCGCGGGCCCATCGGACTCAGCCCACTTCCAGAGAGGTATCGACGCTTCCATCACCCTTCGCGAGCGCGTGCGCCGCGCGGTGGCCGATCGGCGTCGCGTGCCGCGCGACGATCTCCTGTCGATCCTGCTCGAAGGCGTCGACGCGGGCATTTTGCGTGCAGACGACGATCTGATGCAGGACGACATCTTCCAGTTCGCCGTGCTGCTCGTCGTGGCGGGCAACGAGACCACCCGCCACACGATCAGCCGCGGAATGCACGCGCTGCTCGAGCACCCGGATCAGCTCCTGCGCGTCCGCTCGGCGCCTCGGCAGATCCCACTTGCCGTCGAGGAGTGCCTTCGCTGGGCTTCGATCGTGCGCGGACTCAAGCGCACCGCCCTCGAAGACACCGAGATCGCGGGGCAAAAGATCCGGAGCGGCGAGCAGGTGATCCTGCTCTACCCCTCGGCGAATCGCGACGAGGCCGTGTTCGAGCGACCCTTCGAGTTCCGCGTCACTCGAAACCCCAATCCGCATCTCGCGTTTGGCGAGGGGAATCACTACTGCCTCGGTGCCAACCTGGCTCGGGTCGAAGTGCGGATCGCGCTCGAGCAGATCCTCGAGCGCGTGCCCGGGCTGCGCCTTGCCCCCGGGACCGCACCGATTCCGAAGCTCTCGGCCCTCGTCAATGGCGTCGAGCGGATGGACATCGTGTTCGATTTCGTGAGACCGCGGCGTTGAAGAGCGTCCTCAATGCGCTGCGGATCGCCGAAGCCGTCGCCGAGCATCAGCCGATCGGGGTGGGCGAGCTCGCGCGAAGGCTCAGGCTGCCCAAGACCAGCGTGCAGCGCGCGCTCACAACCCTGGGCGTGGCGGGCTGGCTCAGGCAAGAAGCCGACAGCACCGGGCGTTGGAGCCTCTCGGCTCGCGTGCTCGCCTTCGGTCGCGGTTCGCCACGCCAGACCCTTCGCAACCGGTCCCAGGCGACGATGAGTCAGCTCCGCGCCGAGACCGAAGAGACCATTCTGCTCTTCGTTCGCGATGGCGACCATGTCGTGGCGATCGAGGGCCTCGATGGCACGAAGCCCGTTCGCGCGCACGCGAGCGTGGGCACCACGGCACCGCTGCATGCCAGCGCTTCGGGCAAGGCGATCCTCGCCGAGCTGCCAGACGTCGAAGTCGAGGCCTACGTCGCGGCGGGGCTGCCGGCCCACACCGACCAGACGATCACGGACCCGCGCACCCTTCGCTCCGAGCTCGACCGGATCCGCAAGCGCGGCTACGCCACCCACCGCGGCGAGTGGCTGCACGACGTGGCTGCCGTCGGAGCCGTGATCCGGGACGCGGACGGCCGCGCGGAAGGCGCGATCGTGATCGCTGCTCCGGCCGAGCGGCTCCCGCGCAGACGCGAAAGAGAGCTCGGCGACAGGGTCGTCGCGGCCGCGCGTCGGGTCAGCGGCTCGTCTGAGTGACCGTGAGAATCAGCGGAGCACCCACATGACCACCGCATTCGCGTGTGTATTCGTGACCGGAGTTCTGCCTTACGTGGCCACGCGATCGCCAAGATCGGGAGCAAAGTGGACAATCGCGACCCGCGCTCGTGGCTCGCGCAGCAGGAGGAGTTTCGCAAGCGCGCCAACGCGGCGCAGCTGAACAGCCTCGAGGCGTTTCCGCTCTTTGCCGCCGCGGTGATCACCGCGCACGTGCTCAACGATGCCCCTCCGCTCGTCGACATGCTTGCGCTCGTGTTCATCGCCGCACACGTGCTCTACCTCGCCTGCTATCTCGCGGACCTGTCAACGCTGCGTTCGCTCGTGTGGTTCGTGGGTAGCTTTCTGCGCGACGATCGCGGTCGATGTCGGAAGCTCACGATCTACGACCCCGGCCGGCGGACCTTCTCCGAGTCGCGGCGTAGCCAGTACAGGCCTTCGACGAGCTCGTAGTCGGGCGCGCCGGCGGCGAGCGGGGCCTGCATGCTGCCGTTCAAGTAGATCGCGTCCGGGCGCACCTCGTCGACGATGTACGGGATGTCCCACTTCATGTGGCCCGGGTCGAAGCGGGCGTGGTCGTCGAGCGTGAGCTCCCGGTAGGCGGAACGGCGCGCGATGTGGCGGTCGTTGTAGCCGAGGAAATCGGCCCAGCGGAGCTGGGGGGCGAAGTACGGCGGGATGCCGGCCCAGCTGGTCGCGACCAGCGCGTCGGGTTCGAGGAGCTGCGCCAGGCGCTGTGTGCGCTCGACCAGCGCAGGGTGCTTATCGACGAACAGCGGGCGATCGATGCCGAGGTAGGCGAGCCACTGCTTGCGCACCTGCACCTCGAGCAGGCCGTTCCACGCGAGCCACGCGGCGGCGGTGATGCCGCCGAGCGCGTAGGCCCGCGCGCGACCATCCGGACGCCACGCCTCGGGCGCGCGCGCGAGTGTCTCGTTCAACAGGCCGCCGAAGACCGCGAAGACGAGCGGCACGAACGGCGCGACGAAGCGGTTCGCTGATGCGTAGAAGTCGTAGACGTCGCCGCCGATGTAGATCGAATACAACAGATGGAGCGCGAAGATCGCCAGCGGCAGATGCAGCGCGGGCCGCGTGCGGCCGATGAACAGCGCGCCGAGCCCGACACCGACCAGCCACAAGGCGATCGGCCGCGCGAACTCGAGCCCGACCACGAGACCATGCGCCACCCGCACGTGGACCGGCGTCCCGGTCATCTTCAGATAGAAGGTGTTCGGGAGCGGGTCGCCGAAGTAGGCCAGCCGGAACGCCTGGTAGCCGCCGACCGCTACCGCGAGCAGTGCCGCGCCGAAGAGCCAGCGCCGCGTCGGCGTCCTCCGCCACACCGGCCCGAGGTACACCAGGCACGCCGCCGCGCTGAGCGCCATGTCGAGCCTCGTGAGCAGCGCGGCAGCCAGCACCGCGCCGAGCGCGGTAAAGCGGGTGCCGCCGCGGTGCGCGATGTCGAGCGTGACCTTCACGGCCGCCGTGCACAGCAGTGCCTGGAGCGCCGTCTCCGTCCCGAGCAGCGACCAGTGCACGAGCGGGTAGTAGGCGGCGGTCAGCACGACCGCGGGCAGCACATGGCGCGCCGCGGGCACCGTGAAGTGGTCCTGGACGAGCCGCCTCAGCACGAACAGGTGCGCCACCAGCAGGCAGAGCGACGCGAGCTGCACCACGAGGCTGCGCAGCGGCGGCGACAGCGGAAGCCAGTGGACGGGGATCATCGCGAACGTCCACAGCGGGCACGTGAAGCCCTCGACTGGCGGCCCCCAGCGCGCCCAGTTGAGCCCGAAACCCTCCGCTGCGTTGCGCGCGTAGACCATCGAGATCATCGCGTCATCGAACAGCGAGAAATAGCGCGTACCGCCGACCAGGAACGAAGACCGGTAGATCAACCAGCCCGACCAGACGCACAGCGCGATCGCCGCGGCGATCGTTCCGCGCAGCGAAGCAAGCCGTCCGGCGCGCAGCGAGGCGAAGCCGAGCGAAGGTCGACCAGGGGGGCGCGGCGCGGACTCCGCCATCTACAACAGCGGCGCGACCGCCCGGCGGACGTCGGGATCGCGGAAGCGGAACAGGCAGCGGTCGCAGTAGTAGTGCAAGAGCTGCTCGGCGAGGAAGACGCCGAGCACGAGGCCGATCACGCCGGCCCACTCCGGCGAGACCGCGGCGAGGACCTCCTTGTAGTCGCCGCCGCTGAACACCGAGTAGCTCCCGAACCCGGCGTAGAACAGGCCCGCGGCGACCACGAAGGCACCCAGCCGGCTCGCGTGGCGGAGCAGCGCCGCGCCGGGCGAGGCGCCAGCTGCGCGGTGGTAGTTCGTGTGGATCCGCCCGACCAGACCGATCGCGATGAACCAGTGGCTCCAGAAATAGACGATCAGGTAGAAGAACGCGAGCTGCCAGTGAACGAAGTAGAGCACCAGCGGGTGCGCCAGCATCACGAGGTAGTACAAGATCTTCGGGAGCGACGGGAGCGGCTTGCGCAGCTCGTAGCCGACGACCGCCAGCGTCAGCACGATCGCCGCCGCCGCCGCCGCCGAAGCAGTGGTCCCGACGAGCTCGCGCGAGATCGGCACGAAGCTCTGGAACGCCTCGGAGAGCGGCGACTTCGAAACAGCCTTGAAATAGACACAGGGCTGGATCACGAACATCATCGCCACGGCGTAGGCCTTGTCGACGTGGCGCTCGCGCAGCGCGGTCTGACCGGCCTTCAGCCGGTAGATCGACAACACGCCGAAGTCCTGGTTGCCGAAGTGCCAGAAGTGGCCGATCCAGAACAGCGCGAGATACAGCGCCCAGAGCCACTGCTGCCCGGTCAGCGGGAAGCGGTCGGGCAGGCCCCCGGAGACGCCGATCGCGACACCGAGCAACAGCGAGCCCGCGACCACGGCGATCGGCACGACCGTGAACTTCGTGCGGTTGCGCCGACGCGCGTCGCGCAAGAGCGGAGAGCCGATCACCACGTAGGTCGTCGACCACGAGTGGCACACCGCCAGCAGGATGTTGCCCGCGAACAGGATCGCGCCGGCACGGCCGTGGCCGACGCTGAGCCCGAGCGCGTAGCAGAGCGCCGACCCCCACAGCGCGGAGAACATCCAGAACAGGTCCCAGCGCGGGGAGCTGACCCAGACGCCCGAGCCGCCTCGGAGCTGCGGAGTGGTGGTTGCCGCGACGGCCATCCCGCTCATACCCGGATCTTACGGATAGAACAGCCGCTTCGCCTCGTCGCGCAGCCGGTCTCGGTGGGCGGGATGGGCGACCCGGCACAGCTCCTCGGCGCGCTCGCGCACGCTCTTGCCCAACAGGTGCGCGACGCCGTACTCGGTGACGATCGTGTCCGCGAGCTCGCGCGGGATCGACACGATCTGGCCGATCGGGAACTGCGGGATGATCGTCGAGATCGCGCCGTTCTTCGCCGAAGACGGGATCAGCGTCACCGCGCGCCCGCGCTTCGACAGGAACGCCCCGAGGTGGAACGCGAGCTGGCCGCCGAGGCCGGTGTAGACCGACGGGCCGAGCGCGTAGACACCGATCTGCCCGGTCAGGTCGATCGTCAGCGCGCAGTTGATCGCGAGCATGTCGTCGTGGCGCGCGATCACCTTCGGGTCGTTGGTGTGCTCGTAGGAACGCAGCTGGTAGAAGGGGTTGTTCTCGATCGTGTCGAGGTCCTCGTGGCTGTTGCCCATGTTGCACGCCACGAAGCGGCCGGGGTGCACCTCGGCGTACTTGCTGTTGATGATGCCGCGCCGCGCGCGCTCGATCGTGCCGGGTACGGTCAGCTCGCCGAAGTAGCCGAGGTCGTTCGCATCGTCGAACACCCCGAGCATCGTCGCGGCGGTCGTGCGCTTGCCGAGCCCGAGCTGGACGGTGGCACCGTCCTTGACCAGCGTCTTCAGGTTCGCGGTGATCCCATGGTCGAACGCCGGGAAGTCGGCGGGGTCGGGTTCCGGTGCGGCGAGGCGCGGCCGCGTGCCCAGCACGATCGCGTCGAGCTGCGACACGTGCAGCCAGCTGTCGCCCTGCGTCAGCGGCAACGCGTCGCTCTGCTCGGCGATCACGCGCTTGGCGCGCGACGCGCTGGTCACCGCGTCCCACACCGCGTTGCCGACGCAGACATAGCCGTGCGCGTTCGGCGGCGACACCACGAGCAACAGGTCGTCGATCGGACGCCCCTCCCCTTCCCGCGCGTCGCGCACCTTGTGCTCGTTGATCATGTGGAACGGGTGGAAGTCGATCAGCCGGTCGGCGAGCGCCTGGCGGTTGTCGGGCACGATCGCGTACTGCACCTGGAGGTTCCAGCTGGCGGCGGCGTCCTCGCGGAACCAACCCATGTTCGGGATGCTCACGCTGCGGATCGTCACGTCGCGCAGCTCGGCCTCGCGCGTCGCGAGCACCGCGACGATCGCCGGCGGGACGTGCGTGCTCGGGATCCAGACGAGATCTCCCGACTCGACCAGCCCCGCCGCCTGCTCCGGCGTCATCAGCTTGCGCTCGTACTCGCGCTTGGGATCGACGCTCCGATCGAGTCGTGCCATGGGCCCCCCGTTGAGGGAGGGTAGACTAGCCCCTGATCAGCGCGCTTCGTCCTCTTCCGGGGCGTCGGCGTCGGCTGGGGCGTCCTTCTTCGACTCTTGCACGGTCACCGAGAACGACTGCTTCGTCGACAGGCCCGTCGAGTCGCGGACGACGACGCTCACCGGGTGAACGCCGTGCTGGTCGTCGCGCGGCCGCCAGACCAGCTCGCCGAGCACCGCGTCGATCGCCATGCCCTCCGGGCCCTCCTCGAGCGCGTAGCGCAGGCGCTTGTCGCCGTCGGGATCGACCGCCTCGACGCGATAGCGGAACACCCCGTCTTCGCGGAAGCCGGGCGGGGTCGACGTGATCTCGGGATGCGCGCTGCCGACCGTCACCGGCGGCGTACGCTCGGGCTCGGTCCAGTTCGTGCCGTCGGTCGCGCGCACCTCGGCATGGATCGCGTCGCCGTTCGCGAGGCCGTCGGTGGCGAACAGCGAGCCGGACGCCTCCCGCCGCTCGTCGTTCACGAACCAGACATACTCGAAATCGACGAGGTCGCCGTCGGGGTCGACGCTGCCGACCTGGGCGCTCACCGGCTGGCCGGGCGAGACCGAGTCCTGCGGCGAGAGCGAAGCACTCGTGATCGACGGCGGCCGGTCGATCACGCGCGCGCTGGCTTCCACCGGCGCGCTCTCGAGCGCGCCGTCGGTCGCGGTCACCGACACGCGGATCTCCGCGCCCTTGTTCACGCCGTCGAGTGCGAGGCTCGCGTCGCCGGTCTGCCGCTCGCCGCCGTCCACGAACCAGCGGTGGCCGAGCGTCACGCGCTGGCCGTCGGGGTCGCGCGCCATCACCACCGCCTGCACGGTGGCCCCCTGCGCCGGCTCGGCCGGATCGAGGCGCACGCTCTCGATGATCGGAGGCTGGTTGCCGGCCTCCGCCACGATCGCGCCCGCTGCGGACGGATCGACTTCTCCCGCGACGGGAGCCTCGCTCTCGCCGCAGCCGATGGAAATCGCAGCGACCGCGACGCCGATCGCGAATCCTCGCATGCTGCCCCCTCCTCAAACCTGTCCGATCTTCGCGCGCCTCCGGCTCGCTGCGCGCGGAAGACCGCTTGCTGTCGAACTGGATCAGTGCATCTCGCGCCAGTAGATGATGCCGCGGCCGAAGTCGACGTCCTGCGCATCGAGGATCTCGATGTCGGTGCCGCTCTTCTGGATCACGATCTTGTTGTCGGACCCGCCGACCCCGATCGAGATCTTGGGATCGGTCGGCAAGCCGGAGCCGATGTCCGTCGAACGCGTCTCGTTGTTGGCGCCGTCGACGAACTCGCCGTAGCCCGACGCCAGATCGAAGATGTAGAGCTGTCCATTGCCGCGCTGTGTGCACGGGTCGAAGCCGGGGTCGCCGAGCGCGAGCTGCGACGGCGTGAACGACGCGGTGATCACCTTGCCCGCGAAGATCACGGTGGTGGTTACGAACTTCTCGCCGTCGGGGGTGATGAAGTAGTAGCCGCGCGGCGAGGTCACTGGAGTGCCGACGGTCGTGATGTTCGTGAGGCCCGCCTCCGTCAATACCGCGGGCGCGATCGGGTTGGCCGCCAGCGGATCGGGATCGGTGATCGCGTAGAACCGGTTGTTCTCGTCGTTGCCGGCGCCGGTGATGCCCTTGAAGCCGATCGCCGCTCGTTCGCCGGTACCCCACCCGATCCACAGCTTATTCCCGACGTAGGCGGCCGCGGGCGGCTGGAAGATGTTCTTGTAGTACACGTCTCCCGAGATCGTGTCCGTCGATGCCTGGAAGATCTTCTGGAACTTCCAGGCCGGCTGGGTGCGCAAACCCGATGCGTCGTTGACACGGTCCTCACCGATCGGCTTGATCACCCACTTCCACAGGTTGCCGCCGAGATCCCCGATGTAGAGCAGGTCGGCGAAGCCGTCGGCGTCGAGGTCGAGCACCGCCGGCGTCGAGAGCAGCGAGTACAGCATCCCGTTCTCGGGTGTGGTGAGGGCGTTCTCGTCGGCGTTGAAGCCCACCTTCTGCTGCGCGAGCACTCTGCCGGTCTTCAGATCGAGCATGTAGATCGCGCGGCCTTTCGTGGACCCCGCGACGTAGGCGTCGCTGGGATCGACGGTGGCGGGGTTCGGGTCGCTCGTCACGTCGTAGCCGCCGGCCACGATCGCCACCCAGCGCTCGAAGCCCTGGCCGCCGTTGTCGTTGCCGCCGACATTCAGCCGGACGCGCGTCAGCACCGCCTGGCCCCAGGTCTGACCCATGTGCTGGTAGTCGCCGGTCCCCGAGTTCGCGTCGTTCTCGTTCGGGAACTCCCACAGGAGGCCGGGGTACGGCAGATTCCCGGCCGGCCCAGTGGTGCCGCTCGGGTTGGTCACGTCGAGCGCGTAGTAGTGGCGGCCGCCCTCGCGCAGCCCGCCGACCAGTACCGTGCGCCAGTCGGCATCGGCCTGCGTCGCAACGGTCGCCGTGCTGTACAGCCACGCGTCGGCCACCTGCGGCGCGCCGTCCACGTAGTGGGTGCGGTTGGCCGGGTCGTCGATCGGCTGGTTCTTGATCTTGGTGCGCGGCTCCCACGGCATGAAGCCGAATAGCTCGACGCCGGTGCCCTCGTCGTAGACCAGGTTCGTCCCGTCCCAGTCGCCGGCGTGGAACGCCTCGAGATAGCCGCCGTTGGTGCCGGTGAAGATCACGCGGTCGCGGTCGAGGTAGGCGGCCCGGAACGCGTCGTAGGCCGAGCCGAGATTGCGATCCGGCGGGTTGCGCACCACGATCGGGTCGGAGTGGAAGATGTCGCCGAGCAGCCACGGGCGCTCCTCACACGGGAACCCTCCCGCTGGCACGGTGAGAACGTCGGCCGTCTGGACCCCGGTGCCGAAGAAGCAACCGCGCGCGAATGCGACCACCTCGTCGGCGAGCCCCTCGGCGTTGATCGCGTCGCTGCCCTTGATCGTGTACTGCGGCGAGTTCGGAGCCGGCGACGGCGGCAACGCAAAGGTCTGGATCTTCAGATCCGCCGCGGTCAGCGCGGCGTCGACGTCGGTGCGCACCGGACCCGGTGGGATGGAGCCGTCGAGCTTGGAGGCGAAGAGCTGGCGAACGCCGGAGACGTTGGCGCTGCCCGCGGGCGGCATCTCGTCGCCCGCGTCCCAGAACGGCACCACGCAACCGACCGTGTTGGGCGGCTGGCAGATCGTCTGGAACGGGCCGTTGTTGCACTCGCCGCCGCCGTCCGGGTCGACCAGCGCGCAGTCGCCGTTGGAGTCGAGGATCTCGCCGGCCGCGCTGAAGTGCCAAGCGCGCAGGTGCCCTTCCCAGAACGCGGTCTTGCCCGACGGCAGAAAGAAGCTGTTGTAGAAGTCGCCGCCGTCGGCCGTGCGCGCCGACGGCACGGTGGCGGCCGTGAACGAGCGCGACTTCTCGACGATGTCGTTCAGCGCCGAGACGAGAGCCGCGGACAGCCCTGCGCCGTCCTGAACGTGGAAGGAGAGCCCGTTGCCGACCTCGGCGACGCGGTCGAGGTACTCGTTCTCCGCGTCGGTGGTGCCGAAGCCGATCGTGTACAGGTCGACCGTCTGCGGGTCCGGAAAGTCCGGCCGCAGGTCCTTGTCCTGCATGTACTTCGCGATGTCGTCGAGATACAGCGTGCGTTCGTCCGCCGTGCCGGACACCTCGACGTCCGGGGCGGGAGACGGGGGTGCGGTCTCCGTCCAGTAGTCGCCGATCAGCGCGCCGAAATTGGCGAATCCCTGCGCTGTGTTCGTCACGACCTCGACGTCGAAGTCGTCGCGCGTCGCGGCGCCGCTCGTGACCATGATCATGAAGTTCTTCTGGCACCCGAACAGAACCGGGTCGGGGAGGATACCGCCGGCCGCGCCCGAGGCGTCGCCGTTCCCGTTGTAGGCGTAGGCCGGGAACTGGGTCACGGTGTCGTCGCCGTAGGGGATGTTCGCGACCGTGCGCGACATCAGGTAGGTGTAGAGCTGGAACACCGTCTCGGACAGCGGCGTCGCGCCGTAGAGCCTGGTGTTGCCGATGTGCGCCTCGAGATCGGCCGCGTGGGCGGGAGTGTTGTCGTCGACAGCGGCCGCGACGAAGCCGCCGTTCGGATCCTCGTCCAAGGCGTCTTCCGGCTCGCGGAAGATGGCGAGGCCGAAGCGCAGCCCCTTCGGCTCCGACAGGCACAGCACGTCGAAGTACACCTGGCGCGCCGCGTCGGCGCGCGTGCGCCGATACTGCGACACGAAGCGGGTCCCCGCGCCGGCCTGGTTGCAGCTCGCAACCGTGATCACGGCGGTTTCGATCTGCGTGATGAACGGATCCGCGGCGTCGCTGAAATACCAGTTCAGGTAGCGGCCGTCCCACAGCGTCGGATTGTTCGGCTTGAAGATCGTGCGGGTGTTCCCGCAGTGGGTCTCCGAGTTTCCGAGCGCGGTCGACACGTAGGTGATGGTGTTGTTGAAATCCGTGCAGGTGGGCGTCAACGCGGGATCGTAGGCCGGGTGCCACTCGATCTGGTTCATCGCCGCCGAGTTGTCGAGGATCAGGAGCACGTTCGGCGACACGCTGGTCGTCAGCAGGAACGTGTCGTCGACGGTCTCGGCCACCGCGTGGCGCGGAAGCGCCAGCGACGCGGCGAGGGCGAGCGTCGCGATCTGACGTGCGCAGTGATGGATGTGACTCATGTTCTCTCCCGGTTCGGGCGCCCCTCCCGACTCTGATGATCTGTTCAGAAACGCCTAATTCGCGACCAACGACCCCGTCAGCACCTCGACGCGCGCGATCGAGCCGCCGGGCGCCTCGCCCTGCACGCGGATCTTCCAGTACTTGACCTGGAACTGCGCGGCGCCGTTCTGGCCGACCTGGAGCCCCATGCCGCCGATGTTGCCGATGCCCACGTCCTCGATCGGATTCGCCGACTGGGGATCCTGGCGATACGACGGCTGGCCGTACGGATAGAGGCTGGCGTCGCCGAGGCTCGTCACCGGCACGCTCGGCGTGCCGGTCGCGTCCATCGTCTCGAGCGCCTTCGCGACCGCGGCGTCGGCCGCGTGCAGTGCGATCGCCTTGCGGTTCAGGTATCCCGCCACCTGCTGGTCGCGCTCGACGACGTTCAGCGACGCCAGGCCGATCGACGCCAGCATCAACAGCAGCAGCACCGACGCGAGCAGCGCGACGCCTGCTTCCGACCGCCGCGCCGGTCGCGGCGTGCATGCACAGGGCTGGCTCATGATTCGATCCTCGACACGAGGTTGCGCAGCCGGACGCGCGTCTCGATCGTGCGGCGCCGGAAGCCGTCCGGGGTGTTGACCGCGATGCGGTTCAGGAACGCCTGCCGCTGGCCCACGAAGGCCGGGTCCGGCAACCGCGCGCGCGACACGAGGCTAACGATCAGCTCGCGCAGGTCCTCGGCCGATTCGGCCTCGGAGTCGTAGGCGACCGTGCCGGCGCCGCCGGTGCTGCGCGTCTCACCCGGCGCATCGATCACGTTGTCGTCGTCGAGGTCGAAGATGTAGGCGACCTGGAAGTCCTCGATGCCATCGGCGAGCAGGATGTTGTTCCAGAGCAGCTGGGTTCCGTTGAGCCGGTACTCGTTGGCCGGGACCGCGACGAGGCCGATACCCGCCCCCACCTCGAGGTCGGCGACCGCGACGACCGTGATCCGCGTGTTGGCGAGGTCGACGTTGGTGATGCGCCCGCACGCGGTTCCGCGGTCGGGCGCGGCGGCGTCGGCGACGATCACGCCGCCGTTCACGCGGAAGTCGCTGTCGGGGTTTCCGTCGCCGTTGGTGTCGTAGGCCGGTCGGCTGGGCGGCGAGGGCTCGATCACCAGCGAGGAGAGCTGGAGCGTCTGCGCCGACCCGACGGTCAGGTTCGTAGCGCCACCCGAGATGGTGGCACCGAGGTAGGGATCGAAGTCGTCCTGGGGATCGATCGCCCCCGCGTCGCTCACGTAGAGGCTGTCGGGGCCCGCCGTCGCGTCCAGGCCGCAGACGGCGGTCGCGCGCGGCACCATCATCCCGGCGTGCCGGATGCCGTCCTCCACCAGCTCGCCGAACAGGCGCAGGTTCTGCTGCGACTCGCTGGTCTCCTCCACGGTGTGGTAGGCGCGCTCGTTTACCACCAGGATGCGGCCGACGTAGATCGAGACCACGCCGAAGATCGCGACCACCGTCAGCATCTCGATCAGCGTGAAGCCGTGGTCGCGGTTGCGCACGTCACAGCCCTTCATAGTTGAACCGGATGCTGGAGAGCGCGAAGCGGCGGTTGGGGCGCTTGGGCTCGTCCCACTCGACCTGCACGTCGACCGAGCGCGTGCGGCCGACGTCGAGGTTCGCGATCCGCCAGGAGACCTCGTAGGTCTGCTCGGTGTGGTTGGTGGCGCCCTGCACGACGTTGCTCTCGACCACCGGCGCGGTCCAGGCGGTGGGCGCGAGGTTGGTCCAGCGCTGGCGCATCAGGAGCTCCATCCGCTCCTCGGCCACCGCGGCGGCCTGGGTCAGGTGTCGCCCGCGGCTCCCGTAGTCGAGCGCGGTGAGCTGCATCGCGGCGAGCGCGAGCAGGCCGATGCCGAGCAGCGAGAGCGCGATCAGCACCTCGACCAGCGTGAAGCCTCGGCTGTTCCGATCGCCCCGCCTCATGTCTTCCACGCCCCGGCCAGCCCGTCCCAGACGTGGACCCGGACGCCGCCCATCGGCGTCAGCACGACCGCGTAGTCACGCGTGCCGTTGGTCAGGTAGAAAGCTCCGCCGCCGAGCGCGGTGGCGCCGATCGTTCCGCAGCTGCCGAGCTGCCCCTCGAAGCGCACCGGAATGCCGTCGGGGCGGAACAGGAACCACGGAACCGCGGTGTTGGCCGGGTTCGCGAACGTGCTGCCGGAGAGCTGAGGCGGCGTGAACGCGGCGGCGCCGGTGTCGCCGGGCGCGCGTGCGTTGGCGAGCGTCACGCCCCACGCCACGCCGTCGACCGGCATCAGAACTTCGCGCGCCTCGCCGGCGTCGATCCGACAGTTCGCGGTGCCCGGCGCGCCGTCGTCGAGCACGAGCAGCGGCACCGGGCTGCCCCCGGCCTCGATCGGATTGGCGGAGGGATCCGCCGTTCCCGGCGGACCGAAGATCACGACGTGGCGGTCGCCGGTGCGCGCCGACTCGGCACGCGCGAGCAAGAGCAGGTCGGCGACGTCGCGCGCCGCGCCCTTGAGCCGCTGGTCGCGCTGCCACCGGCTCGCGCTGGGCGCCGTGACGAGCGTGAGTACGCCGACGATCGCGAGCACGATCGCGAGCTCGACGAGGGTCACACCGCTCTCGCGGCGCGGGCGGCCGCGCGAGCGCACGCGATAGATACGTTTCGACATAGGTCCGGGTCCAGCCGGCGCATCGACCACTCGCGCGGCAACCTTGATTGCGATCCCGGTCGAGAAGCCCGCGCGTGCGCAATGGATTCGCAGCTCGCCTGCCATCTGGGGCGACGCCCGCCGCAACCGGGTCGTGATCGGATTGGTGACCGGCATCACAGGCCGGCCGCGGCTGCGCGCCGGCTGCCGAATTCGCTGCCTGCGCGTTGCCGATACCCAAGCCGCTGACCCCTCGGGGACCCTACTATTCTGATCCACCGGGCGGCCGCGCTCGAACCTCCGCGCTGCGCAGCCCCGCTGTGTCAGGATGCGGATTCCTGGAGGGACCATGCGACTCGAAGGCAAGCACGTGGTGGTAACCGGCGGGGCGTCCGGAATCGGGCGCGCGCTCGCGCGGCGTTTCGCGGCCGAGGGCGCGCGCGGCGTGGTGGTGGCGGATCTCGATGCCGCCGGCTGCGGCGCGGTGGCCGCCGAGGTGAAGGGTGTCGCAGCGCCGACCGACGTCGCCGATCCCGCCGCGGTGAAGGCGCTGGTCGCGCGCGCGGAAGACGCCTACGGCCCGATCGATCTCTTCTGCTCGAACGCCGGCATCGCGATCTCCGGCGGCGTCGAGACGAGCGATGCCGACTGGCAGCGGATCTGGCAGATCAACGTGATGGCCCACGTCTACGCCGCGCGCGAGGTCCTGCCTTCGATGCTCGAGCGCGGCGCGGGCTACCTGCTGAACACCGCATCCGCCGCGGGCCTGTTGAACCAGATCGGCTCCGCCCCCTACGGCGTCACCAAGCACGCCGCGGTCGCGCTCGCCGAGTGGCTCGCGATCACCTACGGCGATCGCGGCATCGTCGTCTCGGTGCTGTGTCCGCAGGCCGTGCGCACCGCGATGACCGACGCCGGCGCCGAGGTCGGCGATGCGGGCGTCGGCGCGGCGCGCGCCGACGGCATGATCGAGCCGGAGGATTGCGCGGCGGCTGTCGTGGAAGGGCTCGCGCGGGAGTCGTTCCTGATCCTGCCCCACCCCGAGGTGCTCACCTACCTGCGGCGCAAGGCCGACGACTACGATCGCTGGCTCGCCGGCATGCAGCGCTTCCAGCAGCGGCTGGGATTCGTCGGGCCGGTGCCCTCGTGAACCGCTCGGACACGGAATAGCGGGCGGCTAACGCTCTTCCACCACCACCCGATCTCCCTCGCCGACGTGCACGCGGTAGCGGTGCCCGTCGGAGCAGGTCACCAGGTAGTCCGACTCGCCCTGGCGCTCGTAGGACGCGACGCTCCCGCACGTCTTGCCCCGCAGCGTCAGCACCGCGAGCAGGTCTTCGGGCACCGGCACGCGCCCGGTGAGATCCTGCGCGCTGGCGGCGAGCGGTAGCAGCGCGAGCGCGCTGCCGAGGATGCGGTGGGTCCGGCGCATGGGTTGCCTCCTCACGACGAGAGCTGTGCGAACTCGACCGGGTCCGCCAGCCGTTTCCAGATGTCTTCCCGCGAGCGCGCCAAAGCCTGCGCCAGCGCGGGCTCCTCTGTCTCGAGCAGCGCCAGCAGCTTGAGCACGAGCGCCTCGTAGCGCTCGTGCAACGGATCGAGGCTGCCCGCGCCGCGATCGTGGTAGCCGCGTAGCTCGTCGAGCAGGTCGTCGATGTCGTTCTTCAGCGCGAGCTTGGTGAAGCTACCGATCGCGGGGGTCTTCTTGATCCGGCTGCCGAGCTCTTCCAGCGAGATCGCGGCGTCCGCGGGCGGCGCCGCTTCGGCGTCTGGCGCGTCGGGTGGATCCGGTGTGGGCAGCGGTGCGCGCTCCTCGCGCGGCGGGGCCGCCGGCGGAGCGATCGGCGGGCTCGGGGCGGCCGGCGGCTCGGGTGCCGGCGCTTCCGGCGCCGGCAGCTCCGCGGCGGGCACCACCGGCTCGGGCGCGGAGTCCCTGCACGCGAACGTGGCGCATGCGACCGCGAGCGCGGCTGCAAATCGCTGGCGTGAATTCCTCATCGTGCGCCGAGGCTACCTCACCCCTCAGCCGGCCGGACGGCGGAGCGCCAGCAGCGCGACGAGGCCGGCCGGTCCGCGAGCAGCACGCCGGTGATCGGCAGCAGCGGGCGCGCGCCGAACAGCGCGAGCGGGCGCGGCGGCGCCGGCACGACGACGCGCTCGGGCGGCGGCGCGACGCGCACCAGGCCGGCGGGGGCGAGCGCATAGCGCCGCTCGCCCTCGGAGACCTCGCGCTCGCTGTGCGCGCCGAAGCGCGCGTAGGCCGCGGGATCGCTGCGCGCGGCGACCCGCTCGCCCTCGGTGTCGTACACCTCGACCCGGTCTCCAGCGTTGCGCGCCACCTCGAGCCGTCCCGCGTCGAAGCGCAGCCGAAACGGACTGCCGCGCTCGACCACCCACGCGCGGCGCGGCTCGCCGTCGGGCGCGTAGACGTGGATCTCCGACCCCGCGACGCCGACGTAGAGCGCTCCGTCGTCCCCGATCGCCAGACCCGAAGGCGCGACGAACCACGGGCGGGCCCTGCGTCGCGCGCCGGAACTGCGCCGCGGACCACGAGCCGACCACGAGCGCGGCCAGTGTCAGCAGCGCGCAGAGGAGCGAGATCGTGCGCCGCAACTTGCTACTCCCCTCGTTCGGCGCGACGGTTCCGCCAGCGCCGGTGCAGCCACAGCCAGTCTTCTGGTGTCTCGAGGATCTGCTGCTCCAGGCGCCGCACAAAGCGCTCGGTGATCTCGCCCTCCGACATAGCGCTCGGGTCCTCGCACAGCCACTCCGTTCTCATCTCGTAGCGCCCGCGGCCGACCCGGATCACCTCCACGTACACCACCGGCACGCCGAGGCTGCGTGCGAGGCGTTCGGGCCCGCGCAGGAACGCCGTCTCCTGACCGAGAAAGCGCGTGAGGTAGGGATTGCGGCTGCGGGCGCGCTGATCGGCGACCAGGATCGTCGCGGTGACCTCGTGGCGCAGCCCAACGATCGCGCGCGGCGCGTCCTCCATCGGCGTCAGGATGCCGCCGAACCGGCCGCGCACCGAGCGCATCAGGCGGTCGAAGCGCGCGTGGCGCAGCGGGTGGTAGACGACGTGCAGCTTCACGTCGTGCAGCGCGAGCGCCGCGGACGGGATCGCCCACTCCCAGTTGCCGCAGTGGCCCAGCACGAAGATCGCGCTCTGCCTGCGAGCTTGCAGCTGCCACGCCACGTCGATCTTCGCGCGCATGCGCTCGCGAATCTCCTCCGCGCTCATCGCGATCAGCTTCAGCCACTCGAACGCGACGTCGCATTGATGCCGATAGCAGCGCTCCTCGATGCGCGCGAGCTCGTCGGGCGCCGCCTCCGGGAACGAGCGGCGCAGGTTGTCGCGGGTGACCGCGCGCCGCACGCGCAGTACGCGGTAGATCACGAAGAACGCCACATCCGAGAGCCGGTAGAGCGCCGCGAGCGGAAGCCGGGCCAGCCCGTGGAGCAGCGGGAACGCGACGAGGTACGCGAGCGCCTCCAGGGGATTCCCCCCCCAGCGCTGCTGCTGACGCGCGCGCGGCCTGCGAGTGCTCTCCGGCATCGACCCGATCCCCGAACCGCCGTCGCGGCGCGCGGGAGTGAAATCGCCGAACGGGAATGGACATCCCGTCGGGTCGCGCGCATGCTAGCGATTCTCAACGCGAGGGAGGACGTCCGATGCGCCGGATCGATCGACGCCGCTCCGTCTCGATCCCGCTGCTGGCACTGCTCGCGGCGCTCGGCGCGGCGACCGCGTGCGCCCGCGCGACGGCACCGCCCGGCGGCGCGGCGGACGCGCGCAACGCCGCACCGCGCCTGCTCGCGGGTCTCGGCAACCAGCGGCATCCGATCACCACCACGAGCCCGCTCGTTCAGCGCTACTTCGACCAGGGCCTGATCCAGAGCTTCGGCTTCAACCACGAGGCCGCGATCGACTCCTTCGAGGCGGCGCTCGCGCTCGATCCCGCGTGCGCGATGTGCGCCTGGGGCATCGCGTTGGCGCTGGGTCCCAACATCAACGCGCCGATCGGCCCCGAGGCCGCGCGCCGCGCGTACGCCGCCGCTCAGCAGGCGCTTTCCCTCGCCGACGGCGCGAGCGCGCGCGAGCAGGCCTGCATCCTGGCGGTCGCGACGCGCTATGCGGCCGAGCCGCCGGATGATCGCAGCGCGCTCGACCTGGCGTACGCCGATGCGATGCGCTCGGTATACCAGGATGACCCGTCGGACAACGACGCCGCGGCGCTGTTCGCCGAGTCGCTGATGGACCTGTCACCGTGGAACTACTGGACGCCGGAGATGGAGCCGCGCGAGAACACCCAGGAGATCCTCGACGTGCTCGAGGCGGTGTTGGAGGCGCAACCGGATCACGTCGGCGCCAACCACTTCTACATCCACGCCGTCGAGCTGCCGTTCCCGGAGCGCGGGGTGGCTGCCGCGGAGCGGCTCGCCGTACTGGCTCCCGACGCGGGGCACCTGGTGCACATGCCGTCGCACATCTTCTGGCGCGTCGGGCGCTACGACGATGCGCTCGAGATCAATCGCCGCGCCACGAAGGCCGACGAGCGGTTCTTCGCGACGTGCCGGGCCGGCGCCTACTACCGCGCCGCCTACTACCCGCACAATCTCCACTTCCTGTGGGCGGCCGCGGCCGCCGAGGGGCGCAGCGAGATCGCGCTCGCGACCGCGCGCCAGCTCGAGGCCAGCACCGCGACCGGGCTCGCGACCTATCCATTCCTCGAGGAGTTCCTGACGATCCCGAACCTCACGCTGGCGCGCTTCGGGCGCTGGGACGCGCTGCAGGGGGTGGCGAAGCCGCCCGCCGAGCGCGTGTACCTGACCGGCATCTGGCACTACACGCGCGGCCTGGCGCTCTTGCGGACCGGACACGCCACCGAGGCACGCGCGCAGCTCGATGCGGTGGCTGCGCTGGCCGACGGCGCCGCGGCCAAAGAGCTGATGCTCGCCGGCGGCGTCGCGTCGGCGGCGCAGCTGCTCGCGATCGGTCGCGCGCATCTCGCCGGCGAGATCGCGGCGGCTGGCGGAGACATGGATGCCGCCGTCACCGCTCTCCGCGACGCGGTCGCGCGGCAAGACGCGATCCCGTACATGGAGCCGCCGCCGTGGTACTTCCCGACGCGTCAGGCGCTCGGCGCGGTGCTGCTCGACGCCGGCCGCGCCGGAGAAGCCGAGGCGGTCTATCGCGCCGATCTCGCGCAGTATCCGAGCAACGGCTGGTCGCTCTACGGGCTGGCGTCGAGCCTGCGCGCGAAGCGCGACCGCGCCGCGTCCGATTGGGCCGAGCAGGGCTTCACCACCGCGTGGGCACGCGCCGACGTCGAGCTGACGGCGTCGCGGTTCTAGGAAACCCGCCTGTTCGATCTTCGCTCGCCTGTGGCTCGCTGCGCGCGCCCGTCGCCGGACGCTTGCTCCGCCGGCTCGATCAAGAGCGTCGGCACGCCGCAGGTGCCGTCCTTCACGCTCAGCACGCGCGTGCCCGGCTTGCGGCCGTTGCGCACGGCGGAGACGTCGACGCCCGCGGCGGCCAGGCGCGCGCGCGCGGCGTCCGCGTCGGGGACGCGCCAGGACAGACCCCAGAGCCGGTCCGTTCCGGCCGGCAGGGCGGCGTCGCGCAGCGGTTGCGCGATCTCGATCGTGACGTCGCCGACGCGGAAGAAGACGAGCCGCATGCCCCAGTCGGGGAAGCTGCGATCGAGCGCAAGGCGCAGGCCGAGCGCGTCGCGGTAGAGCGCGATCGCGCCGTCTGCATCCGGTGTTTGCACCACCGCGTGATCGATCCCGGAGATCACCGCGCCGGAGGGTCCCACCGGTTCGGCCTCCGGCAGCAGCTCGGCGGGCGAGCGGTGCTCGATCGCGAACAAGAGCACGCCGCGCGTGCGCGCGAGCGGGAGCATCACCCTGCGCCAGCGGCGGATCAGCCCCGAGTCGGTGTCGCGTCCGAGGCCGGGCGCGACCGGCGGCGGATCGAGCCCGCGCGCCGCGAGTGCTTCGTGAGCGGCGTCGGCGTCGGCGGTCGCGAGTGCTAGGCCGAGCGGGCCCTCGCCCGCGGCGTCGAGGCGCGCCACCAGCGCTCGCGCGGTCGGGCCGTCGCTCATCGGCGCGAGCAGCTCGACGTAGGTGTTGCCGAGGCGGAACAGCGTGTTCGCGGTTCCCTCACCCGGATGCTCGCCGCGCCACGACGGGCGGCGCCCGAACAGCGTCGCGTAGCGGCGGGTGGCGCCGGCGAGGTCGCGGACGCCGAGGATCACGTGGTCGAGCGCGTCGAACATCGCCGGAGCATGCCACGCCCCGCGCGCCGCGGCAGCGGGCGTGCCTGTAACAGCCGTTTCGCCGCTCGGTGGCACGACCGGGCGGATTGCCGTCCGCGGCAACCATCCATAGCCTCCCGGCTCGCAGGAGGAGGCGCGCATGCAGATCACCGGCGGACACGAGCTGATCCTGCCCGCCGGCTACGCCGAGCGCGGCTATCCCCACGACACCTGGTCGCGCCTGCGGCGCGAGTCGCCGGTGCATCGCTGCGAGCCGCCGGGCTATCGGCCGTTCTGGGCGATCACCCGGCACGCCGACATCTGCGACATCGGGAAGCGCCCCGACGCCTTCCTGAACGCACCCGGGATCGTGGTGCTCGACGACGAGCAGACGCGCATGCAGCAGGAGCAACCCGTGTTCGCTGGCATGAAGACGATCATCCGTTCGCGTTCCGGATCGAGCGCAGCCCGAATCGCCACCTCGGCTTCGGCATCGGCGAGCACTTCTGCCTCGGCGCGCACCTCGCGCGGCGATCGTCGACCGCGCTATTCGCGGAGATCGCGCGGCGGGTGGAGCACCTCGAGCTCGCGGGCGAGCCCTTGCGCACCGCGTCGAGCTTCGTCGCGGGTATCAAGCACCTGCCGATCCGCTACCGCTTCGCGCGCGGGGCTTGAGTTTCAAGTCGGTCGCGGGGGATCGGCCGGCGCGTACGCCGCCAGCGCGCGCGCGATCCGGGGCGCCGTCGCGCACGCTCGCTCGCGCGTGTCGATCAGGTCGTTGCGCACCTCGAGCTCGAGATAGACGACGCGGTGCGCGCGGCCGTGGCGGCGCGCCGCATAGATCAGGCCGGCATAGCCCGAGTACGGCTCGTTGCTCGCGACCGCGAACCCCTCCCGCGCCAGCGCGGCGACCAGGCGCGCAGCGTGGGCTTCGTGGTCGTCGAACAGCACACCCACCTCCATCGAGCGCGTGCGGCCGTCGTAGACCGGTGTGAACGAGTGGATCGAGCAGAGGCGCACTTCGCCGCCTGCCGCGCGGCGCAGGGCCAGCGCGCGGTCGACCGCCGCGTGATAGGGGTCGAAGTAGCGCGCGCGGCGCCGCGCGCGCTCGGCCGCGTCGGCGGATCGGTTGAACGAGAGCGCGTGCCCGGCCACCTCGCCGACCACGAAGCTCGCCTCCCCGGGCGCGCGGTTCGGATCGCAGACCAGCCGCGAGAAGCGCGACAACAGCGCGCCGCTGCCGGTCAGGCGCGCCAGCTCGCGGGTCAGGTCGGCCGCGCCGACGTCAAAGCCCCAGTGGTCCTCGAGAAACGGCAGATCGGCGGCCTCGGCCTGCCACTCGGGCAGCCGCCGCGTCGCGTGCTCGCACGTGAACAGGAACGGCCCGGCGCTCGGATCGCCGGCGATCTCGTAGGCGTCTTCGAGGTGGCTCATGGACGCCTCAGATGCTGCCAGATCATCTCGGCGTTGCGCTGTTGCCATAACCGGGACCATGCGCGCAACGCTGTCGAACCAGCTTTCGACTCCAAGTCGGGTACTCCGTGCGACGTCCACTAAGCTTCCCCCGCGCGCCATCCCGTCAGGAGGACCCGTGTCGCTATCGATGACCCGCAGCGAGCGCGAAGCGTATCTCGCCGAGGTGCATGTCGGCGTGATCGGGATCGATCGGCCCGGCCAGGCGCCGTTGTGCGTGCCGATCTGGTACGACTACGACCCGGCGATCGGGGTCTGGGTGATCACCGAGCAGAGCTCGCAGAAGGGCCGCGCGCTGGCCGCCGCGGGCCGCTTCGCGCTGACCGCGCAGAACGAGGCGCCGCCGCTCTACCGCTATGTCAGCGTCGAGGGTCCGATCACCTCGGTGCGCGCGGCGAGCCGCGACGGCGACAGCCGCCCGATGGCGCGCCGCTACTTCGGAAAGGAGCTAGGCGACCAGTACGTCGCGGGCAGCGCCGCTCAGGAGAACAGCGTATTCACGATGCGGCCCGAGCGCTGGCGGACGGTCGACTACGCCAAGCTCTCGGGCGGCGTCTGAGGCGGCACGGTGCGGCTGGTCTCTCGATCCACCACGCCCGCGATCCTCGGCGGCCTGCTCGCGCTCGAGTTCGCGGTGCTGGCGATCGCGCCGGTATCGCGCTCGGACTGGCTGCTCGAGAACGCGCTGGTGGTGGCGGCGGTCGGCGCGCTGGCCGCGAGCTACCGCCGCTTCCGTTTCTCGCGGATCTCCTACGTGCTGCTGTTCGTCTTCCTCGCGCTGCACGAGGTGGGTGCGCACTACACCTACTCGCTCGTGCCCTACGACGCCGCCTGGCACCGACTGTTCGACTTCTCACTGAACGAGGCGCTCGGCTTCGAGCGCAACCACTTCGACCGGGCGATCCACTTCGCCTACGGCCTGCTGCTCGCCTATCCGATCCGCGAGATCTTCCTGCGCATCGCCGACGTGCGCGGCTTCTGGGGCTACTTCCTGCCGCTCGACCTGACGATGTCGACGTCGATGATCTACGAGCTGATCGAGTGGGGCGCCGCGGAGCTCTTCGGCGGCGAGCTCGGCCAGGCCTATCTCGGCACCCAGGGCGACATCTGGGACGCGCACAAGGACATGGCGCTCGCGAGCCTCGGCGCGCTTCTCGCGATGGGCGTCACCCTCGCGATCAATCGCCGCCTCGGACGCGACATCGCCGCCGAGTGGGCCGAGAGCTTCCGCGTCAAACACCCGGAGCCGCTCGGCGAGGAGGCGATCGCCCGCGAGCTGGCGAAGTCGGGCCCGGGTCCGGGTCGTTAGGCAGATGCGAGAACTTGGAGCGTGCTGCCGCCGTCGACCAGCCAGTCGACGCCGGACACGAAGCTCGCCGCGTCCGAGCACAGAAAGGCCACCACCGACGCGACCTCCGCGGGCTCTCCCATCCGCCGGCCGGCAGGCGTCACCGCGACAATCCGGTCGGTGGCCACCGCGTGCGCGGCGCGCTCGGCGCGACCCATTCCGGTGTCGATGATCCCGGGCGAGAGCGACACGATCCGCGCGCCGGCCGCGCCGAACACCGGCGCGCGCGCGACCGCGAGCCGCTGCACGCCGCGCTTCGCGAGCCCGTAGGCGCCGCCGGGCTCGCTCGCCAGCGCACCGGCCAGCGCGACCAGCCGCGCGTGCGCGTCGGAGGCGAGCGGCGCATCGAGGATCGCGTCGATCGCGGGCGTGACGGCTCTCGCCACCAGGTGAGCGGCTTGCGACGCGATCAGCACCGCGGCGGCACCGGTTCGCAGCCGGGGCACGAGCGCGTCGACCAGCCGGACCGTCGCGACCAGGTCGACCTCGAAGATGCGCCTCGCGTCGGCCATCGTCGGCGACAGACCCGCCGTGTGCGCGAGCGTTCGAAGCCCACCGGCGTCTGCCACCGCGCCGGCGAGCGCGTCGAGATGCGCCGGATCGCAGAGATCGCCGGCCAGCGATTGGGCCGGGATCCCCTCACTCGCGAGCCGCTCGCGCGCCGCACGGAGCCGACCCGGATCGAGATCCTGCAGCAGGAGCCGGCCGCGTCCCGCGAGCGCGCGCGCGCACGCGAGCCCGATGCCGCCACCCGCTCCGGTCACCAGCACCGCTCCGGTTCCGTCGCGCGCTGCGGGTTCCGCCATGTCAGCCCTCCCCCGCTGCCGGGATCGGCAGCGTATCACCTCGCAAGTGGCCGGAGGGCGCGCGCAGTGGTACGAAGGGCCACAGGAGGATCTCATCGTGATGACCCGCGTGCTCGGAGCGATCGTGATCGCGTTCGCGCTCGGCCTGGTGCTGATCTACGCGGCAGGGCTCGGCGTGTTCGGCGAGGCCACTCATGCGGGAGTGCCCGAGGCGCGCGCGGTCGCGCCCGAGGTCGTCGGCGAGCGCGCGGCGGCAGTGCGCGCCGGCGCACTCGGCGTCGACGTCGCGAGGCCGAAGCAGATCCTGTTCGGCGACCTGCACGTGCACAGCACGTTCTCGTTCGACGCGTTCCAGATGAGCCTGCCGATGGCGGGCGGCGACGGCGCACACCCGGTCGCGGATGCGTGCGACTTCGCGCGTCACTGCTCCGGCCTCGACTTCTGGTCGATCAACGATCACGACCTGACACTCACGCCGCGCGCGTGGCACGAGACGATCGAGTCGATCCGGCAGTGCAACGCGGTGGTTGACGACCCAGCCAACCCCGATACGGTGGCCTATCTCGGCTGGGAGTGGACCCAGGTCGGAGCGACGCCCGAGGAGCACTGGGGTCACAAGAACGTGATCCTGCGCGACCTCGACGACGACGCGATCCCGGCGCGGCCGATCTCCGCTGCCGCTCCGTTCGGGGGGGCCGAGGGCCTGACGCCCTCCCCGTTCCTGCTCGGCCTGCTCGCGCTCGGCGACTACGCCGGCGGCGGCGCCGACTTCGCGCGCTACATCAGCGTGGTCTCCGGAGTGCGCAACTGTGCCGACGGCGTTCCGGTGCGCGACCTCCCGGTCGATTGCCGCGAGACGGCGAGCACGCCCCAGCAGCTCTTCGCGAAGCTGCGCGAGTGGAACGTCCCGTCGATCGTGATTCCGCACGGAACTACCTGGGGCTTCTACACGCCGCTCGGCTCGAGCTGGGACAAGCAGCTCACCTCCGAGCAGCACGACCCGAGCCAGCAGCGGCTGATCGAGGTGTTCTCGGGGCACGGGAACTCCGAGGAGTTCCGCCGCTATCGCGAGGTCGCCACTGGCGCCGACGGAGCGCGCTCGTGCCCTGCCCCCGCCGACGGATACCTGCCCTCGTGCTGGCGCGCCGGCGAGATCATCGAGGCGCGCTGCCGGGCCGAGGAGCGCTCGGAGTCCGAGTGCACCGAGCGCGCGGAGGTAGCGCGGCAGAACTTCGTCGATGCCGAGAACAACGGCGGCGCGGCCACCGTGCCGGGCGCCGAGCTGCTGGACTGGCAGGACGCCGGCCAGTGCCGCGACTGCTTCCAGCCGGCGTTCAACTACCGGCCGCGCAGCTCGGTGCAGTACATCATGTCGCTCGAGCGCCCGGCCGGCGCCGATCCGCAGCGCTTTCGCTTCGGCTTCATCGCGTCGAGCGACAACCACTCGGGGCGCCCCGGCACCGGTTACAAAGAAGTGGCGCGCACGGAGTTCACCGAGACGCGCTTCGGCAACTTCCTGGAGACGCCCGTCGGCGAGCCGCGCCAGCGCCCGCCGCTCGCGCGCTCCGAGCCGTACGAGTTCGAGGCGGGCGACTCGGCGTTCAACGCGTTCGAGACCGAACGACAGGCCTCGTTCTTCCTGAACGGCGGGCTCGCCGCGGTGCACGCGAGTGGCCGCAGCCGAGGCGCGATCTGGGACGCGCTCCAACGCCGGGAGGTGTACGGCACGAGCGGGCCGCGCATCCTGCTCTGGCTCGATCTGCTGAACGCGCCGGGCGGGAAGCCGTTGCCGATGGGCAGCGAGGCGACGCTGCGCGAAGCGCCGATCTTCCAGGTGCGCGCGGTCGGCTCCTTCGAGCAGAAGCCCGGCTGTCCGGCCGACGCGCTGGACGCGCTCGGCGAGCGCAGTGAGCGCCTGTGTCAGGGCGAGTGCTACCACCCCGCGGATCTGCGGCGGCCGATCACGCGGATCGAGGTGGTGCGGATCCGGCCCGGCGCCGGCTCCGACCCGGCGCAGCGGATCGAGGACCCGTGGCAGGTGATCCACTGCCCCACCGACACCGCAGGCTGTCAGAAGGCGTTCACCGACCCGGAGTTCGAGGCATCGGGACGCGACGCACTCTACTACGTGCGCGCGATCGAGGCGCCGAGCCCCGCCGTCGACGCGAATCCGCTCGGCTGCACCACCGACGCGGAGGGGCGCTGCACGGTAGTCAACCCGTGCTTCGGCCGCCCCGACGACGACGAGTGCCTGACGCAGACCGAGGAGCGCGCGTGGTCGTCACCGATCTTCGTGAATCAACAGGCCCGTAGGGCGGATTAGCGAAGCGTAATCCGCCGTTCTGCGGTGCGGTGTGGCGGATTACGGCCTTCGGCCTTCCGCCCTACGGATTCTACGGATTCTCGACCGGCGTGCGCACCAGCGGGACGCCTTCGAGCAGCACCTCGCGGATGCGTTCGAGCGAAGCAATGTCGCGGGTTGGGTCGCCCTCCACGAGCAGGAGATCCGCGCGCTGGCCGACCGCTACGTCGCCGAAGTCGGGGGTATCGCTCGCGGCCAGGAAGCGCGCGGCGTCGAGCGTCGCGGCACGGATCGCCTCGGCGGGCGTCAGGCCGGCGCGCACCAGGTTCGCCAGCTCGCGGTGCAGCCCGGGCCCCGCGAAGACACCGGACTGTGTGTCGCTGCCGGCGAGGATCGTCACGCCGGCGGCGCGCAGGCGCCGCACGTTGTCGAGCCGGAACGGCACCGCGACCGCGTTCAGCTCCTGCCACGACGTCAGGGATCCCGTGTCGAAGTCTTCGGGGATCGGATGAAACGCGTCGAGCAGTGTGGCCGGGGCGACCTCGCGCTCGAGCGCGGTGGCAACGCGCGGACCGCTGCGCAAGCGCGCATAGCTGTCGAACACCTCGATCGTCGCCACCATCGGGATGCCGTAGCCGGCGAGCACGCCGATCTGGTCGTCGGGGATCCGCTCCTTGTAGACGCCGTGCACCCACAGCGCGACGCCCGCCTCGGCGGCCTGGATCGCGTCCTCGGTGGTTCCGATGTGGGCCACCGTGCGCAGCCCGTGGCTGTGTGCGCGCGCGCTGATCGCGCGCGCCACCTCGGGGCGCATCCGCGGCGCGTCGAGCGGAATCGCGTCGATCACGATCTTTACCGCGTCGGCGCGCTGCTCCGCGACCTCGTCGACGGCCGTGTTCGCCTGCTCCTCCGAGTCCACGGCCACCGCCACGCGTGGTGCGAGCCACCACGCGATCCAGGCCGGCGCGAACTCGCGCACCAGCGCGATCGGGTGTCCGTCGGGCGCGGTCAACAGCGGCCCCGCGGTAAAGATGTGCGGACCGATCAGCTCGCCGCTCGCCACGCGCGCGCGGCGCTCGAACGCGTCGCTGCTGCTGTCGCCGGGGTCGAAGACAGTCGTGACGCCCGAGTAGAGGTACGAGTGCAAGTTGGCCTCGGGATCGGGGAGACCCCCTGCCCAGATCGGCGCCGGGTTCGCGTAGACGTGACCGTGCATGTCGACGAGGCCGGGGACGAGCGTCGCGCCGCTGCCGGAGAGCGCGAGCGCGCCGGCCGGCGCGGCGCTCGAACCAGCGGGCTCGATCGCGGCGATCCGCCCGTCGGCAGCGAGCACGTCGCGGCCCGCAACCCGCTCGCCGCGCGCGACGTCGAGCACGGCCACGTCGGTGATCCAAACCGCGCGCGGAGCCGGGTCGAGGCGCGCGACCCGCGCCGAGCGCGGCGGCTCCGCGCAGGCGGCGAGCAGCACGAGCGCCGAGCAGGCGACGCCGATGTTTCGGATGCTCATGGAATCCCCCTCCGGTTCGACCGGCGTGCTCGTTGGCGCCGCCGGCCGGCAGGATGTTACCGCCCGCGCCGCGCGTCACACCGGCGGGCGAACGGCGGGCGTTCCGGGATACCTTGCGCTGAAGCGATGGAGCTCGTGATCAACTACGACATGCGCGCGCCGGCGTTCGGCGCGCCGGCGCGGGAGCTCTACGCGGCCGCGCTCGATCAGGTGCAGTGGGCCGACGCGCTGGGCTTCGACACCGTGGGCCTCGGCGAGCACCACGGCTCGCCCGACGGCTACAACCCGTCGCCGCTGATCCTCGCGAGCGCGATGGGCGCGCGCACGAAGCGGATCCGCTTGCGCACGTCGGTGGTGCTCGCGCCGCTCTACGACCCGATCAAGCTGGCCGAGGACGCCGCGGTGACACAGCTCGCGACGAACGGGCGCCTCGTCCTCGGCGTCGGCGGCGGCTACCGCCCGAGCGAGTTCGAGACCTTCGGCCGCAGGCTCGAGGACCGCTGGCGCGTAGTCGGCGAGACGATCGAGCTGTTGCGCCGCGCGTGGACGGGCGAGCCGTTCGAATGGCAGGGCCGCCGCTGCTGGGTGACACCGCGGCCCGATCCCGCGCCTCCGATTCTTCTCGGTGGCGGAACGTCGGCCGCCGCGCGCCGCGCGGCGCGGATCGCCGACGGCTGGTTCCCGCCGCTCGAGCCCAGGCTATGGCCACCGTACCGCGACGAGTGCCGAAAGCTCGGCAAGCCCGATCCGGGCGAGTACCCGAAACAGGGGCCGATCTTCCTGTGGATCTCGAAGGAGCCGGACAAGGACTGGGACCGGATCGCGCCGCACGTGCTGCACCAGCTGCGCTCGTACAGCGAGTGGACGATCGAGGCCTACGGCCGCCCGTCGGGCCCGTATGCGAAGCAGATGACGCCCGAGACGGTGCGCCAGAGCCCCGCCTATCAGGTGCGGACGCCCGAGCAGGCACTGGCGCTCGCCGCCGAGCTCGGCTCGCACAGCGTCCTCTACCTGAACCCGCTGCTCGCCGGCATCGCTCCCGCGTTCGCGGGCCGGATGCTCGACCTCTACGAGCGCGAGGTTCATCCGTTCCTCGCGCGCTCGGGTCCGCCGATGCCGGTCGAGACGACCCGATGAGCGACGCGCGGAAGATCCGGATCGAGGATCTGCGCGAGCCGGTGCTGACCGATGCGCAGCGGGCTGCGCTCGCGTACGGCGAGCGCACGCCGGTGGAGCTGTCGCTCGAGGCCGTGCTCGGCGCCGCCGTAGAGCGGACCGGCCAGGCCGACTTCGGCCCGGGCGATTTCCGCGAGCGGCTGGCACTGTGGCTCGCCGAGGTCGACGAGGATCCGGAGCGCACCGGGCTCGGCCGGATCTCGCTGTGGAACGACTGCGTCCGCTACGCGGCGAACCGGCTGCGCATCCGCGCGCTATTGCGCCTGCATCCCGAGATCCATGACATCGCCATCCACCGCCCGATCGTCGTCGTCGGCCTGCCGCGCTCCGGCACGACCCACCTCGTGAACCTGATCGCGGCCGACGCACGGCTGCGCTCGCTGCCGCTGTGGGAGAGCCAGGAGCCGGTGCCCGATCCGCGCGAGCGGCCCGGGCCGGACGGTGTCGACCCGCGCTATGCGCGCTCCGCCCGCGCGTGGGACGCGATGCGCGTGAACGCGCCGCTGCTGGCGGCGATGCACCCGATGAGCCCCGACCACATCCACGAGGAGCTCGAGCTCCAGCTCCCCGACTTCTCGAGCTACAACCAGGAATGGGTGGCGCGCGTGCCGCGCTGGCGCGACTACTACCTCGCCCACGATCAGACTCCCCACTACGCCTATCTGAAGACCGTGCTGCAGATCCTGCAATGGCGGCGCCCGCGCGAGCGCTGGGTGCTGAAGTCGCCGCAGCATCTCGAGCAGCTCGCGCCGCTGCTCGCCACCTTTCCCGACGCGACGCTCGTCATGACGCACCGGGATCCCGTGTCGGTGATCCAATCCGCAGCCACGATGGTCAGCTACGGCGCGCGGATGAACTACCGGACGACGAGCCCCGAGTGGTATCTCGACTACTGGACCGATCGGATCCGCCGTCTGCTCGAAGCATCGGTTCGCGATCGCAACCTCGTACCCGCCGGGCGCACGATCGACGTTCTGTTCCACGAGTT
>Ga0184637_10000361_pt1 | contig 33654 bp, 27 predicted proteins | sample PLM3_127_b2_FD_133143 | JGI IMG/M metagenome (GOLD analysis project Ga0184637, IMG submission 133143) | Groundwater sediment microbial communities from an aquifer in East River, Colorado, USA - PLM3_127_b2 | ecosystem: Environmental > Terrestrial > Soil > Riparian zone | place: USA: East River... | reverse complement strand
TCCGAGGTGAAGAACAGACCAAACTCGGTGCCGGCGAAGAGAAGGCTCGGGTTCTTCTGGTCCTCGACCACGGCATAGACCGGACCGTTCTGAGGAAGGCTCGACACGATCGAGGTCCAGCTGCCGCCGCGGTCGACGCTCTTGAAAAGATAGGGCTTCAGGTCTCCCATCTTGTGGTTGTCGAAAGCGGCGTAGAGAGTATCGGCGTCGTGGGAGGAGGCTTCGATCCGGCTGACGTACGTCCTTTCGGGAACGTCCCGCGGAAGCTCGGTGCGGTTCCAGACGACCCCCGAGTCCTCCGTAACCTGGATGAGCCCGTCGTCGGTCCCGACGTACAGGAGCCCTTCCTTCAGCGGAGACTCCGACAGAGACACGATGTTGCCGTAGATCGAAGTCGAGTTGTTCTTGGCGACGGCGTCGACGCTCCAGACCTTCCCCATCACCTCGAGCTGGTTTCGATCGATGCCGGCGGAGAGATCGGGACTGACCGCCCTCCACGAGTCCCCGCGGTCGTCGCTGCGAAAGAGCCGGTTCGCGGCGAAGTAGAGTCGCGTGTGCGAGTGGGGGCTCACGATGAGAGGTGAGTCCCAGTTCCATCGAAGACCTTCCTCGGCCGCGCCCGGCTGCGGCTGGATATAGATCGCCTCCCCGCTCTTGCGGTCGAAGCGAACGAGCCCGCCGTGCTGCGACTGCGCGTAGAGAATGTTCGGGTCCTCTGGATCGACCACCGTCTCGAAGCCGTCCCCGCCCCGGGTCACGAACCAGTCGGAATTCAGGATGCCGTGGGCGCTCGTGGTCCGCGAGGGACCGCCGAGACTGAAGTTGTCCTGGGTTCCCCCGTAGACGTTGTAGAACGGCGCGGCGTTATCGACCGACACCCGGTAGAACTGAGTGATGGGGAGGTTCGCCTTGAAATCCCAGGTGGCCGCGCGGTCGAAGCTTTCGTAGACGCCGCCGTCGCAGCCGGCGAGAAGATGCCCGGTGTCCTCGGGGTCGATCCAAAGTGCGTGGTTGTCGACGTGCTTGAAGGCCTCGCCCACTTTGGAGAACGTCTTCCCCCCGTCCTCGGTCACCATCATCCAGGTGTCCATGGAGTAGACCCGGGAGGCGTTCTCGGGATCGGCGACGATCTCCTGGTAGTACTGCGGGCTCCCGCTCACGTGGGAGCCGCGCTTCTCCCAGTTCTCGCCGGAATCGATCGATCGGAAGAAGCCGCCCTCGTCTCCCGACGCCTCGATGATGGCGTAGAGCACGTCGGGCGACGCGGGAGAACGCGCGAGGCCGATGCGCCCGAGGTCGCCCTTCGGGAGGCCGCCCGTCACCTTCCGCCAGCTCTCGCCCGCGTCGGTCGTCTTGTAGATCGCGGACTCCGGCCCGCCGTCGATGAGGGTCCAGACGTGGCGGCGTCTTTGATACGACGCGGCCACGAGGACGTCGGCGTTTCGGGAATCCATCACCACGTCCGTGATTCCGGTGTTCTCGCTCACCTCGAGGACCGCCTTCCACGTCATACCAGCGTCCACGGTCTTGAAGAGACCCCGCTCGCCTCCGGCTTTCCAGAGGGGTCCCTGCGAGGCCACGTAGACGGTATTCGAGTCACGAGGGTCGACGAGGATCCTCGCGATGTGCTCGGACGTCGTGAGCCCCGCGTTTTTCCACGTCTTTCCCCCGTCGACCGACTTGTACACGCCGTCGCCGTAGGACACGCTCCTCTGGCTGTTGTTCTCCCCCGTTCCCACCCAGACGACGAGCGGATCGTTGGGGTCGATGGCGATGGTCCCGATGGAGAAGGACTTCTCGCCATCGAAGAGGGGGGTCCAGGTCGTCCCCGCGTTCTCCGTCTTCCAGACGCCACCCGAGGCCGCGGCCACGTAGTAGATCTTGGGATGATTCGGATGAACGGCGATGTCTACGATGCGCCCCGACGTTACCGCCGGTCCAATCGAGCGTAGAGCGAGGCCGTTGAAAGTCGCGCTCGTGAGCTTCGACGGTTCCTGGGCAGAGGCGGTGGCAAGGAGAACGGTACAGGCGAGAAGAGGGCGCTTTTTCATTGGGGGATTATAAATCCGGCGTGGCTCTCAGCGACGCCCGCGGACCCAGTCCGCGAGCGACTGCCACTCCGGCTCATCCTGCGATTCCCAGTGCTTGCCGCCCGGGTGGAACGGAGTGCCGCCCCCGTCTTCCGCGAGCGGCATGAGGAGGAGGCGGCTCGCGAGGGGGTCTCCCGGCCTCACCAATCGGCCCGCCTCCTCGAAGTTGAGGCGCGACTCCTCTTCGCTCCAGGAAGCGCGTCCTCGAGGGAGGACCTGTAAGCGGAAGGGGGTGGTGGCGCGGGTGTGGCACACGACGCAGCGCGCGTGGCCGGTGCGTTTCTGCAAGAAGATGGGCTCGACTCGAGCCCGGAACGCGTCGAAATCCAGACCTCGCGCCGCCGCCTTCGAACTGGGCGCCACCCAGTCCGCGAGAGTCCGCCATTCCGGATCGCTCTCTGAATCCCAGTGCTTGCCGCCGGGATGAAAAGAAGTCCCGCCCGCTTCTTCCGCGAGGGCCATCATCAACAACCGGCTGCGAAGCGGCTCTCCCGGCACGACGAGACGCCTCGAGGATGTCACTTCTTCGAAGTTCTGGCGCGACTCCTCGTCGTTCCAGGACGTGCTTCCAGGGGAGAGAGGTTGAAGGCGAAAGGGTGTCGTCGCCCGGGTATGACAGACGACGCAGCGCGCATGGCCTTCGCGCTTCTCCAGAAAGATGGGCTGGACGCGAGTCCGGAAGGTCTCGAAATCGAGAGACGCGGAGGGAGGGGCCTGCTGGAGGAGCGCCAGCACCAGGAGCGACGAAGCCAGTCCCATGGCCGCCTATCATATCAATCGGCAGGCGATTCTTGACTTCAAGAATCCGGGTCAATAGAGTTGCCGTGGGAGGCTCGACGGAACATGACTCTCGCCGCACTCAGCCTCGCGATGCTCACTCTTCTGGCGCCCGCGGCCGGAGGAGCCGATCGGGTGGTGATCGTCCAGACCAATGCCGCCGGAGACAACGTCTTCCTCATCGACCCGAGGACCAACACAATCGTGGGCGAGATCGAAGGCATCGAGGTCAACCATGGCGCCGCCGCCGCGCCCGATGGAAGCCGGCTCTATTTCACCAACGAGGCCAACGAGACGCTCGACGTCGTCGACACCAAGACGCTCGCGGTAACCAAAAGTATTCCGCTGAGCGGGCGTCCCAACAACGTCACCATCAGTCGAGACGGACGAAGGGTCTACGTGGCGATCGTAGGGGCCCCGGGGGCGGTCGATGTGATCGACACCCCCTCCCTGAAGCTCGACAAAACGATTCCGACGCGCGGAGGAGTCCACAACACATTCCTCACTCCCGACGGAAGGAATGTCATCGCCGGCTCGATCCAGGGAAAGAACCTGACGGTCATCGATCAAGAGACCGAGGAGCCGCTGTGGACGCTGTACTTCGAGAACGGCGTCCGCCCGATCGGCTTCGAGACCAACCCCGACGGCTCGACCCGAAGGATGTTCGTGCAGATCACGAACTTTCACGGGTTCTTCGTCGTGGATTTCGAGAAACGTAAAGAGGTCGGGCGGATCCAGCTCCCGGAGCTGCCGAAGGAAGAGCAGAACTGGGACACCCTCCAGGGCTCGCCCTCACACGGAATCGGCGTCACGCCCGATGGCAAGACCCTTTGGGTCTGCAGCAAGGTGAACCACGCCGTGTACGCCTATTCCCTCCCCGACCTGAATCTCCTCGGAGGAGTCGAGGTCGGGCACCACCCCGACTGGCTCACCTTCACGCCCGACAGCAAGACGGTTTACGTGGCGAACGCCGGATCGAACTCGGTGTCCGCCGTCGACATCGCGTCGATGAAGGAAGTGGCCCGCATCCCCGTCGGACAGGTTCCCAAGCGGAACATCACCGCGATTCTACGCTGACGTCAGTTTTTCGTCGGAGCCGGCGTTCCGTTGACGCGAGCGGCGTGAAGCTTTCGCATCTTCTGATACAGCGAGCTCTTAGGAATCCCGAGCCGCGTGGCCGCCCGAGCCACGCGCCCGTTTTCTTCTTCCAGCACCCGCGAGATATGGAGCCGTTCGATCTCGCGGAGCGTGACGTTCGGGTCGTCCGAAAACGGCTCGCCGTCGAGAGCCAGGTCGCTCCTGTCGATAACCGTATCGTCCGATAGCAATATAGTTCGTTCGAGAACGTTCTTCAGCTCGCGGATGTTGCCCGGCCACGAGTGGCCCTGCAAGGCGCTCAGGGCAGCGGGAGTGAGCTCGGTAGGACGGCCGAGCTCAGCCCCGAGCCGTCCCGCGATGTCACGAGCGAGCGCGGGAACGTCCTCGATCCGCTCCCGTAGTGGGGGGATACGGATGGGGAAGACAGCGAGTCGATAGTAGAGGTCGGAGCGAAAACCCTCCTCCCGGACCAGCTTCCGAAGATCCCGGTTCGATGCCGCGACCAGGCGAATGTCGACCTGCCGGTCGCGAACGCCGCCAACCTTGCGGAAGCTCTTCTCCTCCAGCACCTTCAGAAGCTCTCCTTGTATGGAAAGCTGCATGTCGGAAATCTCGTCCAGGAAAACCGTGCCTCCATGGGCGACCTCCAGAAGGCCGGTCTTGCTGCGGGCCGCCCCGGTGAACGCTCCCCTCTCGTGGCCGAAGAGCTCGGTGTCCAGAAGCTCTCCCGACAGACCCGCACAATTGAGATCGACGAAGGCGTTCGCCGAGCGAGGCCCATGGATGTGGATCCAGCGGGCGAGAACACCTTTGCCGGTGCCGGTCTCGCCCTGAATGAGGACGGGATTCTTCGTCGCCAGGACCCTTTGCACTGTGGTCGCGAGACCCCGAATCGCCGCGCTTGCGCCGAGAAAGGGATGGACGTCGGGATGCGCCTGCTGGTCTCCGTTCGCCGCTTCTCTGCCGCGGAGCGACGAACTCTCGAGGACGCTCTCGAGGACGAGATGAAGGCTCGGCAGATCGACGGGCTTGGAGAGGAATCGATCGGCGCCGTGCTGGCCGGCTCGAACCGCCAGATCGAGGGACCCGTAGGCGGTCACGATGACCACAGGAAGCGTAGGATCGATGGCCCTGAACCGAGGAAGAAGCTCGAGCGCGTTTCCGTCCGGCAGCTCGTAGTCGGCGACGGTCACGTCGGGCCGCAGGGCCTGGAAGAGCCTTTGTGCCGAGCGGCTACTGTCCGCCTCGTGGACGACGAAACCTTTCGTCTCGAGGAAGTCCCGAAACAGAACCGAACGTCGACGTCGTCCTCGACGAGCAGAACCTTGTGCCTGTCCAACACTCGCCCCTCCGTGAAACACGAGCGACACTCGTCCCACGAAAAAGGGCCGCTGAGGACTTCTTTCGATGTGGCTGGGAAAAATGTGCTGTGTATAGACAGTCTAGGAAAGGGCTCCGCGAGTGTCAACCGAGACCTTCCGCCCCTTGCCCGCCTCGAATGCCGCACCGTTTCCTCCGCCCGGGACTCCCCGGTCTCGAGGGCGAGCTCCCCCGGCGACACCACGGCCGTTTTCGCCTACCTGAAAGCGGCTCACCCGCTCCCTCATCAGCCCCGCCTGCCGCGACAGCTCTTCGGAGGAAGACGCGAGCTCGGAGGAGCTCCTCGCGTTGTTCTGGACCATCTCCCGGATCTCCTCGACGGTCGAAACGACCTTCTCCGCGGCGGTCGATTGCTGCTCGGTGGCAGCAGTGATCTCCTGGGTGAGCTCGGCGAGCCTCGATGTCGCCTGCTCGATCTGCTGCGTGCCCGCGGACTGTTCCGCGGTGGCGTCCCCGATCTCGCGGGAGAACCGCGTCACCTCCGACACGGCCTCGTCGATGTTCTCTAGGCTCGCCCCGAGCTCGTCGGTGCGCTTGATCCCTTCGAGAACGATGGCCGTCGACTTGTCCATGTTCGAAACCGCCCGCTCCACCTGCGTCTGGATGCGCCGGATGAGGTCGCCGATCTCCCCCGTCGACCTCGCGCTCCGCTCGGCGAGCTTGCGGACCTCATCGGCGACCACGGCGAAGCCGCGGCCGTGCTCGCCCGCCCGCGCCGCCTCGATGGCGGCGTTCAGGGCGAGGAGATTGGTCTGCTCGGCGATCTCATCGATGACCCCCACGATCTTGCCAATGTCCTTCGCCACGGCCCCCAGCTCCTCGACGAACCGCGCCGAGGCGCCGATGACTTTCTGAATCTCTCCCATGCCCCCGCTCGCCGCGACCATCGCCGCGCGACCGTCCTTCACCGCGGAGGCGGCGCGGTTGGCGATACCGACGAGCTTCTCCCCGGCGGAGGCCACCGTTGCGACCGAGCGAAGCAAGCTCTGAATGGAGGCCAGCGTCTCGGTCGTGGACGCCGCTTGGGACTGCGCGCTCTGGGCCACGTTCTGGACGTTCGCGCTCATTTCATGAAGCGTCGAGGTCATGGTCTCTACGGCGGTGACGGTCGACTCGTTGCTCCGCGCCGCAACGCCGGTCGAGGTCGCCACCGCGTCGCTTCCGCTAGCGACTTCGTCCGCCGCCCCCTGCACGTGCACCACGAGCTCGCGCAGCCCCGCCGAAACCAGATTGAACGCCTCGGAGAACTCGGTGAGCTTGTCCAGCATCAGGTTGAACGAGGACGCCAGACGGCCCACCTCGCCCCCGGTGTACACCGGGATTTGACGGCGGCTCACGTGGATCTCCCGCATGAGGTCCCCTCCGGCCATGAGCTTCGCTTCGTTCGCGAGCGTGGTCATGTCCGCGCTCGCAATCTGCTCGGCGGCTTCCGCCAGGCTGACGATCGGGCTCGCGATCTGGCGGGCGAGCCAGGCCATCCATACCGAGAGAGCCAGGAGGAGAGCAACGCAGGCGAAGCCGATCCCGAAGACCGTGGTCCGGGTCGTGCGCTGGTTCTCCCGGGTTGCGGCGATGGCGCTTCTCATGCGTTCCGCGTCGCGCGCGGTGTTGGACGAGAGGAGCTCCTTCAGTCCGTTGTAGAGGCTCACCATCGTCCTCAGGTCCTCGGTCACGGCGGAGCCTATGTCCCCGCTTACCATCCTTGCGGCGTTGTCGTGCGCGAGTGTGTAGTACTTTTGAAAATCGGCCTCGATCCGAGAGAGCTCGTCCCCATTCACCATCGGGATGGCTTTTCCTTGCAAAAGCCGCTCGACAAATGCGTCCCGGAGAGAGTCGGCTTCCGTCAGGCCGTGGAGATCGGAAGCTGCCACGGAGTTCTGGAGCCGGAGCTGCACCGTGCTCAGCCCCGCTTCCAGATCTTGGCTCAATGCCAGAGCGGGGCTGAAGCTCTGCTCGATCTGGGTGAGGAGGCTCTCGGTCCTGGCGCCCAGACGCCAGATCGCCACCAGGACGACGACGAACCCGAGCGTGGCCAGGCCAGGCAGGACCGTCATCTTGTAGACGATTTTCAGGTTCTTGAAAAGCATTCTCGGTACTCGCGCGCTAGTTCAAAAGAGGCAAGTAGACGGCCGAAGCATCCGGGACCACGGGCATTTCGATCTCGACGTGCCCGGTTAGAGATTCGAGGAAGGAGACGAGGTCGTCGATCCCGCCCTCGTCCAACTTCAGAGGCATGATATCGGCGGAGAGTCCGTAGCTGTCGCGGTCCTTCCCTCCCTGATTGTAGAACCGAACCACGTCCTCGAGCGCGGCCTCGGAGCCATCGTGAAAATAGGGAGCGCTCTCGGCGACGTTTCGAAGCCCGGGGGTCTTGAACGCTCTCTGCGTCTGGAATAACGGGTAGGGACGCATCCGGAAAGACCCCACGCGATCGAACACCGACCGGCCCGGGTCCTCTCCTCGAACCCCGGTGTTGTGAAACTGCCCATCGGTGAAATTCGACCCTTTGTGACAGCGGGAGCATCGAGCCTCTCCGAAGAAGAGCGCGGCGCCCCGAAGCGCCGACGGGTCGAGGGCGGAAGAGTCGCCCGCTTTGTGCCGATCGAAGGACGAGTCCCGGGAGACGAGGGTCCTCTCGAACGAAGCGATGGCTCTTGCGACGTTGCCGGTGGTCATTCCATCCTCCGGATAGAGGTCGTCGAACGCCTTCGCGTAGTACGGAACCGACTCGAGCTTCTTCAGCAGGACGTCGAGCGGAAGATTCAGCTCGTCGGGATTCTGAATCGGCATCAAGGCCTGCTCCTCGAGCGTCGCGGCCCTCCCGTCCCAGAAGAAGGAGCTCGCGCCCGCGAGGTTATAGAGATGCGGAGTGTGCCGATGCAGTGTCTTCCCCGTGGCCCCGGTTGAGAACCGCTGTCCGTCGCCGAATCCCTTGTCCGGTTGGTGGCAGGTGCCGCAGGAAAGGCGGTCGTTGAACGACAGGCGAGTGTCGAAGAAGAGCGCCTTACCGAGCTCGGCCTGCGCCGAAGCCCTTCGAGTCTCTGAATCCTTGGGCGTGAGCCCCATTAGGGCGACGACGGCGACGACGGCGACGAGGGTCGAGACCAGAACCGTAGGAATCACTCGACGACGGGTCATCAATAGGTGAGGGTGAGCACCGCTTTGATTTTGGCGCCGCCCGCTCCTTCCAGGGCCTTCCGGCTGACGAAGCCGATCCCTCCCTCGAGGGAACCGACGAGCTGGATCGTCTCGGCGTCATCGCGGGCCTTGGGAGGCGGCTCCTCCGCCGTCGAGTACTGGCGCGAGATCCAGTAACGCTCGAGCTCCGCCGACGACATATCGAGCACTTTCGAGAGGAACGCGGCCCGGTCGGGGTCGGAGGCGGCGCGGTCGACTGGCCGCACCCTGGATCCGTCCGCCCACGTGGCGGGACTTTTCAGAAAATGAGCCCTCACCTGCTTCGCCGTCAAGCTCGCGGCGGGGTTCGCCTCGTTGACGATGACCACCACTTCCGCCGCGGACGCCGCGGCGGTGCAGACAACGAGAAGGGTTGCGACTGCGGCCGTCAGAATCATGTTAAGTCTAGGCATCGACTTCGCTCCTCCGGTGGCGCTCAGAACCCGAAGGCGCTCTGGAACGCCAGGCCGTTTCTCTCCCGCGCACCGGACAGGTGGCGGATGAACTCGACCTTCAGCCGGAGATGAGCGTTGACGTCGAACGCCGCGCCCGTCATTGCCGCTTCGAACTCGGGAATGAAAACCCGGACGAAACCATCGCCCCCGTTTTCCCGCAGGGCGAGGTAGGGACCGCCGCCGTCGGGAAGGATGGTCCTGTCGTATCGAACGTACGGGTGGAGTCGTCCGTCCATGAAGTGGAGCGAGGCCTCGGCAAGCCACCCTTCACCGTGTAGGTGGGGCTCGCGAGGTTTCCCAATCGATCGGTCTGCACCGACCGCACCATCTCGGCGTCCAGGCTGAATCTCTTGGTATTGATGACGAGGAACAGGTCCAATCCCCGCTCGCTCAACTCCAGCGCTTGCGCGTCGTCCGCGGACGAGACGTCGCCGGGCTGGTCGATCTTCGCCGACTCGATGCCGCCGTACCAGCCGCTGACCCCGATCCGGCTCTCGCCATAACCCGGGATCAGCCATTCGACGAGCCCGGTCACCTCCTTGGAGCGCGACGGATCGCGAGCGTAGACCGCGGAGTCGGGCACCACCGCGCGGCCGTTTCCCACGGACGCGGCGTATCCCAGACGGTGATCGCCCCCGAGGGAGAACTCTCCGTGAGCCAGGACTCCTATCGAGTGCGTGGGAACCAGGTTCAGCTCCTCTTCGTAGAAATCGGGGACCTGGATGGAGTTCATCAGCCAGGCGCGCGCGTAGAGGAAGCGGTTGTTGTACCCGATGGGGGTGAAGAACAGCCCCGCCTGCAGGTTGAATTTTGGATCGATGAGGTAATCGACGAAAAAGCGCTCGACGTCGATCTCGATCTCGTTGGAAATACCTCTACCCGCCTGGAGGTTCACCTCCCCTATGAACGACAACGACTCGGTCATGTCCGCGATCACCACGAAATCGGTGCCGGTTACGCCGAAGCCCCGGTTGGTGTTCACCGGATCGGTGTCGTCCCCAAAAGCTTCGAACATGCTTCGGGAATGCGGGTCCGCGTAGTCGCCGCCCGTGTATCCAGCAACGAAGTCGCCGAATCCGGAGAAGCGAAGCTTGATCTGCGCGCGGGCGTCGGTTGTGCCACACAGGAACAAAGACGCCGCGAGCAAAGTGAGACGTCGTGACATGGGGGGGCCTCCTAATTTTCAGGTGAGTCGTCCGCGGCATTGCAAGGCGGGTGCCATCGCGATTCGGAGGGCCGAGCTTCAAACCCGGGAAATTCGTTGTTTGGACGGCGACCGGAGAAGAATCCCGTCTGAATTTCAGACTGGGGTGTCCAGGCCCGAGACAGACCGCGAGGGGGGGCTCGTCAGGGAAGAGCGGGCGTATCGAGAAGGTCGCGGAGCTTCCCCAGAAGCTCCTGAACGCTGAACGGCTTCTTGAGAAGGCGCTCGCCGCTCCCGAGCGCGGGGGTTCCGCTGAAGTAACCGGTGGTGAACAGGACGCGGATCTCGGGATACCGGCTCTTGATTTGCGCCGCGAGCTCGCGACCGTTCATGCCCGGCATCACGAGATCGGTAAGGACCAGCAATACCTCGTCACGATGCTCCTCGAGCACTTCGAGAGCCGCTCGCCCGTTCGGGGCCTCGACAACCCGATAGCCGTGCTCCACGAGGATGTCGCGAACGAGGTCGCGAACCGAGGGCTCGTCCTCCACCAATAGAATGGTTCCGAAGCCCTGACGCCCCGGGATCGGGCCTGGATCGGCGGGAGCGCTCACAATCTCGTCCGCTCTCGGCAGCAAGATCTCGAAGATCGAGCCTTGCCCCGGCACGCTGGACACGTAGACGTATCCTCCACTCTGCTTCACGATGCCGTAGACCGTGGCGAGACCGAGCCCGGTTCCTCGTCCCACCTCTTTGGTGGTGAAGAACGGCTCGAAGACGCGGGAGAGAACGTCGGGCGACATGCCGACCCCGGTGTCTCGAACGACGAGCTGTACGTAGATCCCCGGCAGGAGCCCCTCCCGGCCGGCCGCTTCGGCTTCGCCCAGAAAGACGTTGTTCGTTTCGAACGAGAGCCGTCCCCCGTCGGTCATGGCGTCTCGAGCGTTGACCGCGAGGTTCATCAATACCTGCTGGATCTGTCCCGGATCGACTTTGATGGGCGAAAGCGCCGACTCCAGACGGGTCACGACCTCGATGTCCTCGCCGATGACGCGCCGCAGCATCTTGCTCGTATCCACGATTGCCGCGTTCAAGTTCATGACCCGGGGTTGGAGAACCTGCTGGCGACTGAAAGCAAGGAGCTGGTGAGTGAGCGAGCTCGCGCGCTGGGCCGCCTTCGAGATCACTTCGAGGCGATCCCGTTCGGGCTGGGGATCCCGACTGAGCATCAGATCGGAATAGCCGCTGATGACGGTGAGAATGTTGTTGAAGTCGTGGGCGACGCCGCCGGCGAGAAGGCCGATGGCTTCCATCTTCTGCGCCTGCCGCAGGCGGGCCTCGCTCGCCTCGAGCGCCTCTTCCGCGCGCTGGTGGTCGGTGACGTCCTGCGCCAGCCCCAGGATCTTCACCACCGATCCATCATCTCTGGCGTCTTCGGACATCGGATAGAAGCCGGAGCGGAAGGTCCTGGCGCCGCTCTCGATCGTCCTCTTGAACACGAACTCCGAGGGCTCTCCCCGCATGGCCCGCTCGAGCTCGCGAGCCACGAGGTCTCGGTCGTTCCCGTCGACGAGATCCAGGAACGACGGGCCCTCCCGGGCGCTTTCGGCGGAGAGTCCCATCATCCGAAGCCCGTTGCGACTCATCGATATCATCCGGCCCTCGGAATCCAGCTCGTGAATCGACACCGGAGCGTTGTCCACCAATGAGCGGTAGTGTTCCTCGCCCCGCCGCAAGGCTTCCTTGGTAGTCTCGAGCTCGTTGCGATCGGTCTCGAACGCGTTCGCCATTTCGTCGAAGCCCTGTCCCAGCTGCCCGATCTCATCCGACCCGGAGACGCCCGAACGCGCTCCCAGGTCACCCGCGGCGAGCTTGCGGGCAGCTTCCGAGACTTTCGCGAGCCTTCGCGTCAAGAGCATTCCAGTCACGACACCGACGACCGCGATGAGGCCCATTCCGATCATGGCGATGGCGATGGCGTCGCGTCGAATGCCGGCCGACTCCGCAACCAGCGGCGCGTAGGAGAACTCCACCGCAACCGTGCCGGCGATTCCCGAGGCGTTCGAGATAGTCACCCGTCGCCAGAAACGCTCGGAGCTCGAGCTCGGAGGGGGCAACGGCGCTCCGATGTCGCCGCCGTCGAGGCTCGCCACCACGACGCCTCGGTGATCGGCCAGCATGGCTCGAAGTACACGCGGATCGCGCCCCGCTTGCTCGAGATAGCGTTGCATCTCGGCGTACTCCCGCGTAAGAAGGACACCCCGACCGACCCCCGTCAGAAGCTCGAGAACGACGTCTTCCATCTCGCCGAGATGCCGGCGAGTATCCTCATCGAACCGGGTGATCGTCCGGGTCAGCACCGCGCCCATCATCAGCGCCTCGAGGGCGAAGATGGTGAGCGCTATCCGGTATTTGAGGGACATGAGGGCTCAGCGCCTTTCGACGTCGTGCAAAATCTCGATCACCGCGTCGTAGTCTCCCGGGGCGACGGCCACCCCACTCGGAACCTGCGCGCCGGACACTGGAAGGCGATTGCCCGGATCCTCGTCCCACGCCATCAGCAGCTTGCGAATGACGTCTCGCTCCTGCTCCGGGACGCGGCAATGGGCCGCGAACGGACCATGATGAACGCCGACGGTCTCCGCGATCGCTTTGAGTGGAGTTCCCAATTCTTCTTCGAAGCGCTCCCGCGCGAAGGAGTGCGTCACACAGGCAGCTGCCGTTCCCACCGGGAGCTGCTGGAGGCAGGAGAGAGCGCTTTCGAAATACCGGACGGTGATGTCCTCGTCGGGATCGAGCCCACGCTCCAGGAGGGTGTGGCGCGCCAGATACTCCATTCCGGAGTGTAGAGGTGCGATCGCCACAGTCTTGCCTCGAAGGTCGTCCAGTTTCTCGACGGGCGAGCTCTCCAAAGTGACGAACTCGCCCCGGAGGACCCCCGGAGCCCGCGTCAGCGGCACGTAGGAACCGGGATCGAGCCGTACGAAGAGAAAGGGAGGGAGGAGAGCGAAGTCGTATTCCTCGTTCAGCACGTTCTCCGCGTATCGCTCGAACGTGGTGCTGGTCTGGAAACGAACGCCGCGGTGGAGCGCCTCGCTGAACCGCGTCGCCATGTGCGCGAAAGTGAGCTCCAACCGTTCGGGCGGCAAGAATGGACCGATGCCCAGCAGAGACTCTCGCTCGGAAACGGGCTCGCGATCCGCCGGCGGGCAGGGCGCCTCCCCCGAAGCGAGACTCGCGCAGAGCAAGGCGAAGGAGAGAATCTTCTTCAATTTGAAGCGCCGGGCCGTCGGTTGGATCGAAACGCGATTTGCCGACCATGCTAACCCACCGGAACGCCTCCCGCAAACCGCGCCGATATCGACATTCGACCGGTCGCGGTCACTCGAGCGCCGACAGGCGCCGCTCGGCCTCGGCCACGAGCCCGGTCTTCTCTCCTTTACCTTTGATGCGGAGAAAAGCTCGGTAGGAATCGGCGGCGCCGGCGCTTTTCAACCCCTCCTGGCTCAGGGCGAGGAAGTAGTGGAGCTGGGGAACGACGTGATAGCTCGGCACGTCGTCCAGGAAGAGCGCGGTCGCCTCGCCACGGCGCCGGAAGCATGCATCGAGCTCCGAGCTCGCTTCGACGAAAGCCCCGGCCTGGAGAAAGGCGCGGCCGAGGGCCATTCGCGAAAGCCAGGTGTCGGCCCGCTCGCTGGCGGCGCGAAGAAGGTCGATGGTCTGTGCGGTCTCGCCTTTCGCCAAAGCCGCCTCGCCCCGAAGCAGGATTCCGTAGGACTTCGCGTCGGCGTCGTCTCGCGATTCCAGAGCGGCTGCGATCTCGAGCGCGCGCTCCGGCTTTCCCGCCAGGAAGAAAACGCTGGCGGCGCGAACCAGAATTCCCACGGCGTCGCTCTGGGTGAGGGAGCGTTCGGCGGCATCGACTGCAGCATCGAATCGGCCGCGCTCGGCGTGGACCAGGGCCAGGGTCGTGAGCTTGTTCGCGGCGGCGAAGCGGTCGTTCCGCTCCTCGTCCCGTGCGAGTGCGGGAGTCAAGATACTCTCGGCGTCGACGAGCCTTCCCTCGTAAAGGGCGAGGTCGGAAAGCCCCATGGCAGCGAGAGACGCGCCCCGCTCGCTCACTTCTGCGAGCCGGTGGTAGACGCGGTCCGCTTCTTCGGGCTCGCCGTTCGCCACGTGCGCGAGGGCGAGAGCGACGTAGGCGTTTTCGTAAGCTGGGTTGATCTCGAGGACCGTCTCCGATTCCCGAATGGCGGTCTCGAAATCACTGACGTACGTGGCATAGATGGCGAGATTCCCTCGAGCCAACAGATCGTTCGGAGAGATGTCGGCGGCACGGCGTCCGGTCTCGAGCGCGTTTCGGAAATCGCGCGTGTAGAACGAAGCCAAAGCCAGGTTGACGAATCCCGCGCCATCAGAGGGGAACTTGTCGACCAGCTCCGTATACTCATCGATGGCCTTCGGGTAGTTTCTCACGTGTAGGTAGTAGACCCCGCGAGTGCGCAGTCTCTCCCGTTCCGACATCTTGTGGAGGAGCGAAAGAGCTTTGTCGAAGTACTGCTGCGCCTCCTCCGGGCGGCCCAGGTTCAACTGTGCAACTGCGAGGCCGGAGTACGCCCGACCGAAATCGGCATCCTGGGAGAGAGCCTTCTTGTATTCCCGGATCGCGTTCTCGGTGTTTCCCGAGTCGAGAAACTCTTGAGCGGCAGCGTAGGAGCGCATCGCTTCGAGGGATGCTGTGGTAAACGTTTCCTCCCCGAAAGCGAGGCTCGAGGTCGGGTTCACGTCCCCCAGGTCGGCACGAAGCTCGGACGCGAGCCGGTCGACGGCCCGAAGCACGGTCGTCTTGTCTTTCACCGTCTCCGAAGCCTCGGCGAGGGACTCTGCGGTGATGGGATCCAGAGCGTTCACCCGAACGAGATAACCAGATCCCTCCGGCACGATGCGTCCCGTCAGAGCGAGGTCGATTCCCTGGCTTCGGCAGACGAGCCTCGCCGTCCCCTCATCGAGACGCCCCTCGCGTCCCGGAGACAGCTCGGCACTCTGCCGGCGAGCGAGAGCTCGGTCGTAAGCAGTAATGAAAGGAGCGCCCTCGAGCCCAATGGCCAGGGCCTGCTCGAGCGCGCCGTCGAAAACGGTATCGCCGGTGCGATTGTCGAAATCGGCCACAAGGATGGTGAGCACCCGGGGGGGAGTTCTGTCGAGAGCTCGCTCCCGTGTCGTGAGCCACCACGTCCCGCTCAGGACAAGCCCGGTGATGACAGCCGCGGTGAGACCTCGTCCGGTCCATCCTCCCGCCAGACGTCGGTCCCGGACGTCCACCTCGAGCGCCTCTAGCGCTACCGCCAGCTCTGACGCCGCCTGGTATCGACTCGCAGGTTCTTTCTCCAGGCAGCGCCTCAGGATCCCGCTCGCGGCCTTGAGCGCCCGTCGTGGGGCTGCGGGCGCAGCCGACGTGAGGCTCGGCGTCGGATCTCTCAGGATGGCGCTGAGGGTTTCCGCCGGCGTCGGTCTTTCGAACGGAGACCGACCCGATATCATCTCGAAGAAGAGAATTCCCAAGCTGAAGATGTCGCTGCGGTGGTCGACGGTCTCGCCCCGCGTTTGCTCGGGCGACATATAGGCGTAAGTCCCCAGGAGGCTACCGGCGTTCGTCTGTCGTCGAATCTCGGTTTCCATCGTCTCCGAGAGCTTCCCGATAGGCTCGATGAGCTTGGCGAGCCCGAAGTCGATGATCTTGACCTGATCTTCGCCCAGGATCATTACGTTTGCAGGCTTCAGATCGCGGTGAACGATGCCCTTTTCATGCGCGCAGACGAGCCCCCGGGCGACCTGCTTCGCGATTCGAAGAGCGCGCGGAAGCGAGAGCGGGCCCTGCCTCAAAAGCTCGCTCAGTTTTTCCCCATGGACGAGCTCCATGACGATGAAGGTCACACCGTCGGTTTCGTCGATTTCGTGAACGACGGCGATGTTCGGATGCTGGAGGGCGGCCGCGGCCTGGGCTTCCTGGACGAAACGGTGCTTTCGGTCCTCGTCGGAGACGAGTTCCGAGGGAAGGACTTTCACCGCCACTTCGCGCTTCAGACGGAGGTCGAGGGCGCGATAGACGATTCCCATCCCGCCACGGCCGATTTCACCGAGGACCTTGTAGTGCGAGAGCGTTCGTCCGACCAAAAGGAGCGCCTCTCCGAACGAGGGACGACGAGATTCTAGGTCAAAAGCGGCCTAACGGCGACGCGTTCTTCCGGGGAAGGGAGACGGGTCGCTTCGAGCTCTTGGGACGCGATGGATCTCTGGGCATTCATGGGGCCTCCGAGAATGTTGGCTAGCTTCGGCCGGCTCCGTAGAACGGCTTGAGCCTCTGGTAGAGGGCGAGGGTCGCGCGGCAGTCGGCGAGGCAGTAACGCTCGATATCCTCGATCCGCCCCTCCGCGTAGGCCTGGCCCACCAGGGTGCCGTCCATTTCCATCTTGGGCGAGGGCACACCGAACACGGCGCAGAAATAGTCGAGGCTTCCCCGGCGCCTCTTGTCGTCGCCCTCGAACGTTTCGCGCACGTCGAAATGCGAGCTCCGCCCCAGGGGGATGGGATGGGCGGGCACGATTCTGTGGATGGCGCTCCGGACGTTGAGATAGGGGACGTCGAAGCGTCGCCCGTTGAAGCTCACGAAGAGAGAGGGCCGCGCGCTCTCGAGCCATTGCCAGAAAGACTCGAGGAGCTCTTTCTCCTCGGCGTGGGAGAACGTGCGCTCGAAGGACGTTTCGCTGTCCAAGACGCCGACGCAGACGATCCTTCCCGTGGTGGGGTCGAGCCCCAGTCGGGAGAGGAGATCCTCGCGCCGCCTTTCCAGCTCTCCCGGATCCGGAGCATCGCGCTCGAGCCCGCGGAAGAGATAGTCGAGGGCCCTTTCCGGGATTTCCTCCACGTTCTGACCGACGGTCTCGATGTCCAGTACGATCGCCATCTCAGTAATTCAGGCCCAGAGCTCGAGCGGCCGCCTCCGCCGGATGGTAGGCGCGCCGGCCGGTCGTGTCGTGAATCTGGTGGCGGCAGGAGGTGCCGGGTGCGACGAGGAGGGTCGACTCCGGCGCCTCTCGCGCCGCGGGAGCGAGCCTGCGCTCCGCCATCTGGAGCGAGACGTCGTAATGCTCCTTCTCGTAGCCGAACGACCCCGCCATTCCGCAGCACCCCGACTCCACGAGCGACACCTGTCCTCCCAGCGTCTTCAGAAACGACACCAGAGGCTCGGTGCCCACGAGAGCCTTCAAGTGGCAGTGGCCGTGAACGAGGATCCTCTCCGGCGGATTCCGAACGGAAAGGTTCGCGCTCTCGCGAAGGAGAAGTTCTTCGAGAAGAAAACTCCCGCGCGCGAGATCTCTCGACTTATCCCCGGGCACCAGATCCGGATACTCGTCGCGAAACCCGAGGATGCAGGAGGGCTCGCACCCGACGATCGGGATTCCTTCGCGGACGAAGGGATGGAGGACCTCGACGTTTGCGGCCGCGAGCCTCCGGGCAAAGTCGAGCATTCCCTTCGAGATCGCCGGCCGGCCGCAACAGGTTCTCTTCGCGAGCAGGACCTCGAAACCCGCGGCCTCGAGAACGGCCACCGCTGCTTTTCCGATCCCGGGCTCGTGGTAGTTCATGAACGTGTCGTGAAAGAGGACGACCTTCCGGCTCGCGCTCGTTTTGCCGGGCACGCGACGCCGGAACCAGCTCTCGAACGTTTCGCTCGCGAACGGCGGGAGACTTCGCCGTGAGTCGATCCCGACCGCGGCCTCGAGAAGCTTCCGGAACCAGCCTGCCCGAAGGAGCCGGTTCGCGATCGGGCTCGCCGCGACGCCGAGCCGGCCCGCGATCCACGGGCGGGTCATCATCCGGTCCCGCAGCGAGTAGGAGTGCTTCTCGTGGTAGAGCGCGAGGAACTCGGACTTGAGGCGCGCCATGTCCACGTTCGAGGGGCACTCCGCCTTGCAGCCCTTGCAGGAAATGCAGAGGTCCATCACCTGGTAGAGCCTCTCGCTCGTCATCTCCTCCGGAGGGAGGCGCCCGTCGAGGACCGCGCGCAGCGCGTTCGCGCGGCCGCGGGTCGAGTGCTCCTCTTCGTTGGTGACCATGAACGAGGGGCACATCGTGCCCTCGACGGTCTTGCGGCAGACCCCGGCGCCGTTACAGAGCTCGATGGCCCGGGCGAAGCCGCCTTCCTTTATATAAGGAAAGCGCGTCTCGGGCTCCCGCACCCGGTAGGCCTCTCCGTAGCGGAGGTTTTCCGCCATACCCTTCGCGTTCACCACTTTTCCCGGGTTCATGATCCCCTGGGGGTCGAACGCCGCCTTCAGCTCCTGGAAGGCGCCGTAGATCCGGCTTCCGAAGAGGCGCTCGTTGAAGTGGCTTCTCGCGAGGCCGTCCCCGTGCTCGCCGCTCATGGAGCCTCCAAACTCCATGACCAGGCTGAACACTGCCTCGGAGATCTCCGTCATCTTCTTCACCTCCGCCCCTTCCTTCAGATTGACGAGAGGGCGGATGTGGAGACAGCCGGCGCCCGCGTGGGCGTAGAACGATCCCACGGTATGGTGGTCGTCGAGGATCGCGACGAAGCGCCGGATGAACTCGGGGACTTTCTCGGGAGAGACGGCGGTGTCCTCGACGAACGCGATCGGCTTCTTGTCCCCGGGAAGGCCGAGAAGGAGAGGAAGCGCCGCCTTCCTCACTTTCCAGACGTTCGCCTGCTCCGCCGGATCGAGAACGCGAACCATGGGCCGGGCGGAGGCGCCGATGCGGCCCTCGAGATGGTCGAGCTTCGAGGATACCTCGGCCTCGCTTTCGCCCATGAACTCGACGACCAGAAGCGCTTTGGGCTCGCCCTTCACGAAGTACATCCTCCGCGAGTACTCGAGCGACTTCCGCGCGAGGTTCATGACCATCTCGTCGACGAGCTCGATCGCCGAAGGGCGGAGCTCCAGGAGCTCGCAGCCGGTCTCGAGAGCGTCCTCGAGGCTTCGAAAATGGAGGACGGCGAGACCCGAGACCGGAGGCACCGGGACGAGCGCGACTCTCGCCTCGACGACGGTCGCGAGGGTCCCCTCGGAGCCGACGATGAGCTTTGCCAGGTTCACTTCGTCTTTGGAGAGCAGCTCATCGAGGTTGTAGCCGCTCACCCGGCGCGGGATTTTTGGATACCGTCTCTCGATCTCGTCCCCATGGGCCTCCGCGAGGGCGAGCGCTTTCCGGTAGATCGAGGCCTCGAGCGAATCGCCGCGGGTTTTCGCCGCCAGGTCTTTCCTCGCGACTCTTCCAAAGGTCGCAGTGGTGCCGTCCGACAGAACGACCTTGACCTCGTGGACGTTGTCGACGGTCTTCCCGTAGACGAGCGAGCGCGCCCCCGCCGAGTTGTTCCCGATCATCCCTCCCAGGTTCGCGCGGTTGCTGGTCGCGGTCTCGGGCCCGAAGCGCAGGCGGTGGGGTTTGAGGTGGGCCCCGAGGACGTCGTGGACGATCCCCGGCTGGATTCGGGCCCAGGATTCCTCGGGCGAGACCTCGAGAACCTCCCGCATGTACTTCGAGAGATCCATGATGATGGCCTCGCCCACCGCTTGCCCCGCGAGCGAGGTGCCCCCGCCCCGGGGAAGTACCGGAACCCGCTCCCTGGCGGCGAGGCGCACTACTTCCGCGACGTCGCCCGCGTGCCGCGGCACCACGACGCCTATGGGCTCGATCTGGTAGATGCTGGCGTCCGTCGAGTAAAGAATCCGGCTATACCGGTCGAATCGGACTTCCCCCTCGATTCGCGAGCGCAGCTCCTCGGCGATGCCCATGGCTTTGGATTCTAGCATTGTGTTAATTTCGGCCCTCATCATGCGCCGCCACGGGGTTCTCGCGCTCGCGATGCTCGCGCTCCTCGCGTCGTGCGGTAGGAACGCGGGCGGTCCTCGCGTGATCCGGCTTGGACACATCGGCTACCCCGCCTCGCCTTACGACCTGGGAGCGCGGAAGTTCAAAGAGCTCCTCGAGGCCCGCTTTGCCGGGCGGGTCGAGGTCCGGGTCTTCGGCTCGGCGCAGCTCGGCGAGGACCAGGAGATGCTCGAAGGGCTCCGGCTTTCGACGCTCGAGATGCACCTGCCGTCCTCGGTGCTCCACTCCGTCGAGCCGATGTTCGGTTTGTTCGATCTGCCGTTCCTGATCGAAGACCGCGGCCAGGTCGAGCGCATCGCCGAGGGACCTCTGGGAGAGAAGCTCAAGGAGGCGCTCGAAGACGACGACCTCGTTCTCCTCGGCTTCTGGGAGAACGGCTTCCGCATGATCACCAATAACGTGAGGCCGGTCAGGAGGCCGGAGGACCTGAGAGGGATCCGGCTCCGGACTCCGAAAGACCCCGAGCGCATGAAGATGTTCGCCGCGTTCGGCGCGAGCCCCACGTCGATGAGCTTCGGCGAGGTCTTCTCCGCTCTCAAGCAGGGGGTCATCGACGGGCAGGAGAACCCCCTCTCCCAGATCGTTCCGGGGCGTTTCTACGAGGCGCAGCGCTATCTCTCGCTTTCGAAGCACGTGTACTCGCCCGCCTACCCGGTGATGAGCCGCAGGTATTTCGAGTCCCTCGACGAGGAGCTCCGCCTCGCGATCCTGGAAACGGCCGCGGAGGTGGGCCGGTTCCACCGGGAGCTCGGAGCGAGAGAGGACGAGAATTATCTCGAGCTTCTCGAGGAGCGCATGGAGGTGACCGAAATCGATCGAGCCGCCTTCGCCGCGGCCGCAGAGCCCCTCTACCGCGAGTTCGAAGAGAAGTTCGGCGCCTCGATGGTGGAAACAGTTCGGAGTTATCGAGACCCTTCCGCGGCTCTCGCGCCGTGACTCTCGACCGCATCGAGCTCGCCCTCCGATCGGGGCTCGGAGTCGCGGTCTCGGTCCTGCTCTCGGCCATCGCCGTCATCTGCTTTGTCGAGGTCATCTTGCGGTACGTCTTCGCCGCGAGCTTGTCCTGGTACGACGAGCTCGTCGGGTACCTGCTGGTGTGGCTCACGTTTCTTTCGGCGGTCCTGGCGCAGTCCCACGGGCAGCACATCGGCATTCCGGATCTCGTGGAGCGGGCTCCGGAGCGCGCTCGGCGGTGGCTTTCGCTCGCGAGTCACTTGGTCCTCGCCGGCGTTCACGGGGTGCTCCTGGTCTACGGGGCCCAGCTCGCCGTCCGCTTTCTCGGCGAGCGCGCGATCACCGTCCCGGTGCCCATGGGGGTCGTCTACGGCGTCATTCCCATTTCCGCCGCGCTCATGCTGGTCGCGGAAGCGATAAGAGTTGTCCGCCTGGTCAGGCCTTAGACCTTGGAAACCCTCGTCCTTTTCCTCATCGCCGCGCTGGTGCTCCTCGGGGTCCCGATCGGGTACGTGCTCATCGCCGCGACCATCGCCGTCATCGTGTTTACCACGGGAACGCCTCTGGTCGTCGTGCCGCTCCGGCTCTTCAATGGAAGCGACAGCTTCCCCATGGTCGCGGTTCCGCTCTTCATTCTCGCGGGCGCGCTCATGAACCAGACGGGCATCTCGAGAAGGCTCGTCGATTTCGCCTCGAGCCTCGTGGGGTTCGTCCGCGGCGGCCTGGCGATGACGACGACGGTCTCGACCCTGTTCTTCTCCGAGATCTCGGGCTCCGCGGTCGCGGACGCCGCCGCCATCGGGAGCGTCCTCATTCCCGCGATGAAGGAGCGCGGCTATCCCGGTCGTTTCGCCGCCGCCGTGTTGTCCTCATCCGCTACCGCCGCCATCCTCATCCCGCCGTCGATTCCGATGATCCTCTTCGGCGCCATCACCGGGGCCTCGATCGTGAAGCTCTTTCTCGCGGGCATCATTCCCGGCGTCATCTCCGGCGTCGCGATCATGGTCACGAGCTACGTTCTCGCGCGCCGCGGGGGATTCGCCGAGTCCCGGCCCTTCGAGTGGGGCCGCGTCTCGAGCACGTTCCGAAGAGCGCTTCTCGCCCTCGCGCTCCCGTTCGTCATCCTCGGAGGGATCGTCGGCGGAGTCTTCACCGCGACCGAGGCCGCGGCCGTCGCCGTCGTTCTCGCACTTTTTCTCGGATTCGGGGTCTACCGGGAGCTTCGGCTGCGCGAGCTCTATCCGCTTCTCGTGGACTCCGCGCGCCAGACGGGTGTCGTCATGATTCTCGTCGCCGCCTCGGCGGTTCTCGGCTGGTACCTCGCCAATCAGCAGGTGCCCGAAAGAATCACCAGCTTCGTTCTCGAGCACGTCGAAGGCCGGACGGCTTCGCTTCTCCTGATCAACGCGGTGCTCCTCGTCGCGGGCATGTTCCTCCACAGCACCGCGGCCATCGTGCTCCTGGTGCCCATCCTGATGCCGCTCGCGACCGAGATCGGCCTCGACCCCGTCCACTTCGGCGTTCTTTTCACCGCCAACCTCGCGATCGGACAGCAGACACCGCCGGTGGCCTCGGTGCTCATGACCGCCTGCAGCATCGCCGGGGAATCGATGTGGGAGGTGACAAAGGTGAACGTCTACTTCATCCTCGCTCTCGTTGTGGTGGTGCTTCTCGTTACCTTCTTCCCCGGATTGAGCCTGTTCCTTCCGAACCTTCTCAGCCCCGGCCCTTGAGCCTCACGACCGTGGCTCCGAAGCCGCCACGATCGGGAGTCGCCTCTTCGAAATGGGCCACGTGGGCGCTCCTCGCGAGCACCTGGCGCACGCGTTCTTTCTGAATCCCCTTCCCGCGCCCGTGGATGATTCGGACTTCCTCGAAGCCCGCCTCGCGGGCCGCTTCGAGGTAGGACTCCACGACCGAGGGGATGTCCTTCGGCGCAAACGGGTGAAGGTCGATCGAGTCTTCGATGGGAACCCGCACGGGGTCGCCGGGATCCTCGAAGTCAGAGCTCATGGGTAAGGACCTCTATAGCTGGGATTCGAGCACGAGAAGGTTCGGCGCCTGCGGATCCAGCTCCCGGACGATGCTCATCGCGGAGAGGAGGGCCGTATCCTGGCTGTCGACCTCCCGGGTGTAGCTTCCCGCGAACCACACACCGTCCTGCCCTTGATACGCGGCCAGACTGCGCCCCGCCTCGATGAAGTCCGGGGTGATCAGGGGATGAAGAAAAGCCCGCCGAAAGATTTCCTGCTCGGGCGCTCGCGTCCGCGCGGTTGCCCAGCTTTTGAAGAGCATGAGCGGCGTCTCGCCCGGGTGCTCGGGCCGGAGAGCGCCGTACCAGATCGAGGCTTCGCTGTGACTGCCGTCGACCAGCGTGTTGTAGGCCGACCAGAAGCGGCGCTTCTCCGGCATATAGACCGGGTCGCGATGGATTGAGATCTCCGCGGGAAAGTACTGGAACTGCCCCAGGACCGAGGACACCGAGCTCAGCCCGGGCATGCCGTCGACAAGGAGCCGGGTCGCGTACGGCGGGGTCGCGAAGATCACCGCGTCCACGTTCTCGACGACTCCGGCGACGTTCTCGATCTCGAAGCCGCCGGGAGGAAGCGAACGGACGCTCTTCACGGGAGAGCCCACGTGGGTCGTGAGGTTCCCGCTGATTCCCGCCAGAAACTGAACGTTTCCTCCGAGGCCGAGGAGGCTGTGGCGGTAGAGAACGGGAGCGAGCAGGTTCGCCGGGAGAGCCAGCCCGACGAACACCAGGGCGCTACGTGCCGAAAGGACCCGGGCCTCGTCGAGGGAGCAGCCGACCGTGCCGCTCACGAGAGGGAGCAGCAGTCCCTCGCGCTCCTCCGGACGCACGGGAAGGGACGATAACCACGCGTCCGTGGTAAGGAGCCAATCGCCACGCTTCGTGAGCCTCCTGGCGGCGAGGGCGAACACGAAGTACGCGAGGAGGGCGCGGCGATTCCAGGGGGCGAGAATGGGCCAGGAGTGATTCGCGGCGGGAGACAGGAATCTCGGCGAGGTTTCGCCGGCGCCCATGACGGTGATCGACATCTCCGATTCGAGCGTATCGTCCCCCTCGGGGTCTCCCGGGGTCGTAAGGCCGATGAGCTCGAGGAGCTTCGAATAGGCCGGGTGCGGACCGGGCGCGAAAAACTGCGAGCCGACGTCCACGAGGAGGTCCTGATTGCCGGCAGACACCGGGATCGTATGAGCGTGTCCGCCGAGCTCCGGCCGGGCCTCGAAGAGCACCGCATCGGCGACGCCGTCCAGAAGCCAGCCACAGGCCACCCCGGCGAGCCCACCGCCGACGATACCCACTCGCGGGAGAGAGCTCGTCGCGAGAGGCACTCGCTCTCCCTGGACTCCCAAGCCGACCGCAGCGAGTGCGCCCTTCTTTAGAAACGACCGGCGAGAGTTGGACCTCATACATGCTCCTGACGGGGGGAACGATCGGCCGCCGCACCGGCCGGGGGACATTCTCGTGAAAAGGCGCCGAACGTTCAAGCGCGAACGGCGAGATCAGGCGCGTAGCCGCCAATCGAGGAGCCCAGGTGCCCGCTGTGCCCGATGCAGCGGATCAGGGTTGCTTTCTGTTCGGCGGCTGGCGCCACGACCGCCACGTCCACAAGAGCAGGAACATCGCCGGGAGAAAGTAGATTACGAGAATGCCGAGAAGGGTGAGAAAGGGAGGACCGTGGGCGGCGTCCGTAACGAGACTTCTATCCGGCAGGTGCAGCAACCTCGGCGGCAGGGTCACGGTGTAGAGCGAGAGCGTCCCGTGGAGGACACCGGTGTCGACGAGCGTCGCTACGCACCCCAATCCCGCGAGCACGACACCGAACGACGACGGGATCGTTCGCGCGATCATATCGCCCCAGGGGTCGATCGTATCGTCACACAGGGGAGGCGCGCGCGTGTCGTAGGTGCCAACTTCCTCATCTCAATGATAGCCCGTGAAGCCGAAGCGGTTTCAGCTCGCGCCGAGCTTGCCGAGAAACGGAACCGGAAGAAAATTCACCTTTGAGCCGAAAGCTTCTGGGTGGGAAGTCGGACGACGTTTTCCTCGTGCCCCACGGTCGCGGTGCGTGGCGATCTCCGGCTCGACGAGCTGGGTGAAATTTAGATGCTCGATGCTGATTGTTTGGCCATGTGTTCGGAACAGTACGACTTGACTTCCTCGCCCACTTTGTCGCCGGGTAACTTCAAATCGGGAAACCACCCTTGGGCACACTTGAAGCAGATCCCAAAATGAGCCACCGCCGCTGCGACTTTCTTGATTCGTATCTCCACCGACCGCCGGTCCTCGCGTCTGTTCGTGGCCCCGCCCGGTCCTTTATCGAGGAAGTAGACCTTTCCATTGAAGTGGATTTTGTATCGGTGATTTTTGCCAGGTTTGATCTCGTGCCCTGGGGCGCAGGCATCCAGCATTCGCTCGATGTCGCCGAGCGGTAGGAACTTTTTCAGGGGTGTGCAGCTCCGCTATGCTGCCCGGACTAGCTCGTACTTGTCAATGCGATTATTTGCGCTCGTGTTGGCGGGCACTAATTGCAGCACGCGGAACTCGGCAGTTGTTTCCTGAGCCTGGACGACCGGTAAGCTCTTGATGGGCTCTTCCATAGATGCCCGGTCGGCGCGGATTCGTTCGACCGCGCTATCCCACCGCTCCCGCATGGGGTCGTTCACTTCTCCCAAGATGCGCTCGGTCTCGGCCTTGAACGACTGAAAGTCGGGATAGTCTTCAGCAAGATCGTAGAGGATCTCGCGGAAAGTCTGCCGAAACAACAAGCGAGCTTCCTCGAACGTTTCGCCGCTTTCGGCAAAAGAGCCCGGCTGGACACCATACATCGTCCACTCGCCGTCCTCGTTCACCATAAGCGCACGCCCTCGCGCTTGAACACATGCGAGGAAACGGTTTCCCTTCACGACTTCCTCATAAGTGAAGAAGACGGGATAGAGTGCTTCCATTGCGATTCTGACCTCCGGGGGATTCGAACCCCCCGAGGTCATTATGTGCCACAGCACGGCCCCGGTAAAGCTCGAGGGTACGGCGTGGGGGGTGGCCCGCGCGGCACGGAGTTGGAAACGGACTTTTTCAACAGGACTCTGTCAGGCAGCGGTTGAAGCAAGAGGAGTTCGGCTAGCGCACCTGAACTCGGTAGCAGCCGGGACTCTGCCAAGGAACATGATTCAGCCGTGAGCTGGAGGACATCCAGTGACGGGACCCTTCGGGTTCCCGACACGGGTCCGTCGGATCCGCAGTAGAGGGCAGAAGAAAACTACAGGGGTTAGATTGGCGGAAGTGCGTGGGAATCGAACCCACCGTCCCGAGGATTAACCCAGGACCATCGGATTTGAAGTCCGTGGAGGCCACCAGACCCCAGTCACTTCCGACAGAATCCTATCAGACTCGAGGTGGAGAAGCACCGTTTGGCGTTGATCGAATTTGTGATAAAATCATTTCATAATTCGTTTCATGTTAAAGAAGAACATGTCTATTAAGTATAAATAAATAACATGTTTACTTAGATCATATCGCTGCTTTAATAATTTCAACAATGAGTCTGACCGATCCGCTCAAAAACGGCGTCGTATCGGCGAATCTGCTCACCAGGACACTCGGGGTCTCCCCCGCGACGTTGATGCGCCGCATCCGGGCCGAGGGCGGGAATGTCGTCGCGCTCGGACGCGGGCGGGCGACCCGATACGGGCTCCGTCGCCAAGTGACGGGACTCGAGGCTGAGGTCCCTGTCCTCCGAATCGACGCATCCGGGAAACCCTACCCGGTCGGCAGGCTCGTGGTTCTCGCGGCCGACGAAACGGCATGGCTCCCCGCGGGAATCGTTTTCAAAGGGTTACCGCCCGAATTGGCCGATATGCAGCCATCGGGATACATGGGTCGCGCGTTCCCGCATCAGCACTCTGACCTGGCGCTGCCACCCCGGATTGCCGATTGGTCGAATGACCACGTTCTCGTCGCCTTGGCCAGGCGGGGTGACGACCTCGCCGGAAACCTGATCGTCGGGAGCGAATCCGTCGAGCGGTGGTTCGCGAGCGGGCCGATCGCCGTTACGCGAGACGACTATCCACGACTGGCCGCGGCTGCCACCGCCGGAGATCCGCCCGGCTCGTCGGCGGGGGGTGAGCGCCCGAAGTTCGGGGCTTACGTTCTCGGCCGGCACACGATCGTGAAATTCGCCGGCGGAGACGATCTCGCGGCTCGACGCTGGAAGGACTTGCTGAATCTCGAAGAATTAGCCCTCGAGGTCCTGAGAGACGGTGGGGTCGCGGCCGTCGATGCGACGGTTCTCGAAACGACGACCCACACCTTCCTGGAGTTGCCCCGCTTCGACCGAATCGGAGCGCGAGGCAGACGCGCCGTTTTGAGCCTGGCCGCGGCGCATCAAGACCCGAGCGTGACCTGGGCCCGTGCCGCTCTCAGTCTCGAGGCTCGAGGTCTGCTGTCGCCCGAGGATGCGCGCCGATTGCGCCTCTATGAGGCTTTCGCCCGGTTGATCGCCAACGAGGATCGCCATCATCACAACGTGTGCGTCTTTCCCGACTTTGATGGCGCAGGCGAATCGACCGGGGGCGAGCCCACGCGGTACCAACTTGCTCCTGCCTTCGACCAGCTTCCCATGCTCTACGCGCTTACGAGTGACGGACAGGTTCCGGAGCGAACGTTCGTCCCTCCGACACCGAGCGCGGACACCTGGGACGTTTGGGAACAAGCCGCTGCCCTTGCCCGAACGTTCTGGAGAAGAGCCGGGGAGCGCGCGAGTCTCTCGCCCGGCATGAAGGAGATCGCTCTTCACAATTTCGAGGCCGTGACCCGCATGCCTGCGTACGAGGCGCGGAAACGCTGAAACCTGTGGTGAGTCTAAACGACGCTGTTTGGTGGAGCTGACGGGGATCGAACCCGTGACCTCCTGAATGCCATTCAGGCGCGCTCCCATCTGCGCCACAGCCCCACAAACTAGCGATTCATCGTAGCTAAGGGAGCGGGGCGCGTCAAGGAAGCCGCAGACGTGAAAAGGAGGGCGAGGGTTGATTTATAGGCGGGTTAAGACAAGGAGTGGTTCTATGAAGAGCGCGCTCGTTTCCGAACGCAGCTTGTGGTCCCAGTCTATTTCAGTAACTATCGGCGAGCCCTCGCCCACCCGGACCCATAGTAAGCACGGCCGTTGTCGATTGGCAAATTTGCGATGCCACGCAGAAAGCCTGGGCGTTCCTAGGCAGGCGTGAGCAGTCGCTCCAGGTCGTCCCTGGTTTCCGGGTCGACGTCCACGAACTGTATTGCCGCCCGGTACTTGACGGCAGGCAGGCCCTTTTCATCTTTTTCGAAGCCGTGCACGTAGCTCCGCACGACCTCCCCCGCCAGCTCGAGCGGCTGACCGTCCGCTCTCTCGAAACGCACCGTGTAGCGGCTCTTTGGCTGCAGGGTCGATCCCACCTCCAGGAGGGCGCCCGAAAGCGAAAGGTCCACGATCGTGCTGGCGACGACCCGTGAGGGGCTTTCGCGCTCCTTCAATGAGACACGGGGATGGGCGCGACGCTCCTCCCCAGGCCAGTCGTTCGACATCGGACAGCCCTCGGTTGTGAGATTGAGATTGACTTCTCATGATAGCCGGTCACCCGAGGGGCAGCAAACGGCTCGAGACCAGGCCTAATGTATGAGCTTCGTCTTCTTTTTCACGTAGTCCATGAGCACGTACTGCCCGAGGGAGGCCGGTGTCGTGAAGTACGCCTTGCCCTGGACGATCTCGGTCACCTTTTGCACGAAGCCGACGAGGGCGTAGTCGCGCGCCAGCATGAACGTATTGATCACGATGCCCTTGCGGCGGCACTCGACCACCTGCTTCAACGTCTGATCGAGGATCATCGGGTCGAGTCCGAAGGGGTTCTTGTAGATCCGCCCGTCCTCGAGAGTCAGAGCCGAGGGCTTGCCGTCGGTGATCATGATGATCTGCCGCATGTCGGAGCGCTCTCGCAGCAGAATCTCCTGCGCGAGTCTCAATCCCTCCGCGGTATTGGTGTGGAACGGCCCCACGTGAACCGCGGGAAGACGCGAGAGCGGCACTTCCTCGGCGCTGTCGTGGAACAGCACGAGGTGAAGGCGATCGCCCGGGAACTGCGTCGCGATCAGATGCGAGAGGGCGAGCGTCACCCGCTTCGCCGGGGTGAATCGATCCTCCCCGTAAAGAATCATGCTGTGGCTGCAATCCAGCATGAGCACCGTGGCGCAGGAGCTTCGGTACTCGGACTGATGCACGTGCAGGTCCCCGTAGGACAGATCGATCGGGACCCCGATGCCGTTTCTGCCCACGGCGGAAAGGAGGGTTCTCGATACGTCGAGGTTGAGCGTGTCCCCGAACTCGTAGGGCTTCGAGCTTCCCACGACCTCGACTCCCGTCGCGAGCTCCTTGGTCTCGTGCTGGCCGAAGCTCGCCTTCCCCAGGCCGCCGAGAAGCCCGCGAAGGGCCTTGAAGCCGAGAAAGTCGATGGACTTGTCCGTAAGCTCGAACTTCACGTTCCCGCGCGGCATCCCGACCTCACCCGGCCCTTCGGCATCCGGGTCGCCGGCCGCGGTGAGGTCCGGATCGGGCGGCGAGATTTGGATGAATCCCTCGTTCTGCATCCGCTGGATCAGCCGATCGAGGAGCTTTGAGAGCTCCGAATCCTCGAAGCTCTCGGCGTCGCCCATCAACCGCTCGATGTCGTCGCGGGTGATGGTCCCCTGCCGCAGCAGCGCCCTCAGAAGCGCCTCGCGAAGCGACTGCATCGTCCTCTCGGAAAGCTCCGAGAACTGAACCCGATCGAAGCCGCTGTCCAGGAGATAGTCCGAGAGCTCGTCGATGAGGTCCGACAGATCCATGTCCTCGAAGGCGTCGGGCCGGTACTTGCTGTACTTGGTAGTCGGCATGAATCGCGCCTCAGTTCAGGTGGCCCTTGCCGCTGTCCACTTCCTCGTAGCCGATCTCGGGCCTCCCTCGCTCCTCGCTCCGCCCGTAGCCTCGCTCGTGGTTGCGCGAGATTTTCTTCGTGGCGGCGAGCCCCTCGAGCAGGAACTCGCAAGCGGCGACGCGCTCAGCGGGAGAGCGGCTCTCGTCGACGTTCAGGACCGAGGCCCGGGAAAGGAGCCCCGGTATCCGTGAAAGCGACTCGAGAGCGTCCTTCGAAGACGCGGTCTCGGGAAGCCTGAGCCAGGCCCCGTCCTCGAACCATTTCAGCACGGGAGCGAAGTCGCTCGCGCTCGCGTACTTCTGGAAGATCTGCCCCACCGCCTTCTTGATGAGGTCCCGCCCGACGGTCTCGGCGCCCTTGAGCTCTCCCTCGTACTCGAGCTCGAGTTTTCCCGTGACGGCGGGGAGAGACGCGTAGAGGTCCGCGACTCGCGGGCAGGTGTGGTTCTCTCCGAGCGTGAGAGCGCGGCGCTCGGCGCTCGAGACCACGTTCTCCAGAAGCGAGATCGCGAGCCTCTGCGATACCCCGGAACGCTTGTCGACTCTTCGATCCTTCCTTGCCTGGATCCCGACCTCGTCCACCACCTCGCGGAGGTAGTAGGGAAGCGTCGTCTCGAATCCCGGACCGCGATCCGTCCAGGCTTCGCTCCTGGTGATCGCGACCGCCTGCTCGAGCGTCGCCGGATAGTGGGTCCGGATCTCGGAGCCAATTCGATCCTTGAGGGGGGTGATGATGCGGCCGCGGGCGGTGTAGTCCTCCGGGTTCGCGGTGAAGACCATGAGCACGTCCAGAGGAAGCCGAATGGGGTAGCCCTTGATCTGGACGTCGCCCTCCTGAAGGATGTTGAAGAGACCGACCTGGATCTTGCTCGCGAGATCCGGAAGCTCGTTGATGGCGAAGATCCCGCGATGGGCGCGGGGCACGAGCCCGTAGTGAATGGTGAGCTCGTTCGAGAGATCGAGACCGCTCCTCGCGGCCCGGATCGGATCCAGGTCGCCGATCATGTCGGCGATGGTGACGTCGGGTGTCGCGAGCTTCTCCACGTACCGCTCGTCCCTGGTGAGCCACTGGATCGGGGTCTCGTCGCCCTTCTCCTCCCGGATGACGCGGCACGCGCGGCAGATCGGACGATAAGGGTCGTCTCTGATCTCGCATCCCGCGACCACCGGCACCTCCTCGTCGAGGAACCGGGTCAGCCCCCGGATGATTCTCGTCTTCGCCTGGCCCCGCAGACCGAGCAGGATGAAGTGGTGCCGCGAGAGGAGCGCGTCCACGATCTGCGGACCGACGGTGTCGTCGTATCCCACGATCCCGGGGAATAGCTCCTCCCGGGCCCTCATTTTCGAGAGGAGGTTTTCGCGCATCTCGTCGCGCACCGTGCGATGGCGCTTCTCGTAATAAGGTGATCTGGACAGCTCGCCGAGGGTTCGGGGTTTGGGCATAGTTGAATTATAGCCACATAGCCGGGAGAACTTGCGGTAAGCTTCGCCGATGCTTCGCGCGCTCCTCCGGACGTTCTTCAGGGGTGTCGTGGCGCTGTTCCTGGTGGCCGCCGTCGGCTCCCTCTACTATCTCTATCGAACCGGCCGGCTTCCGTACGTTCAGGAGGCCGTCGAGGACGCGGCGGTTGCCGCGTCGGTGAAAGCGGCCTGCGCATTGAATCGCGACCTCGCCGAGCGGGTGATCCGGGTGGAGGCGCGTTCCGGAAACGTGATCTTGCGAGGCAACGTGCGGACGGAAACCGAGAGATCGGATGCGGCCTCGATCGCCGAGAGCGTCGAGGGCGTCCGCTCTGTCGAGAATCTCCTCGAGATCGATCCCGGCCTCACTCCCAAGGGCCAGAGCTCCCGCTCCGTCGGCGAAGCCATCGACGACGCTGCGCTCCTGGCCAAGGTGCGGACCGCGCTCCGGCTGGACAAGGAGACGAGACCGCTTACCCTTGAGGTGACCGTGCGCGGCGGGATGGTGGTGCTCGCGGGAAGAGTGCCTTCCGAGGAGTCGCGCGAGAAAGCGCTCGAGAGAGTCGCGAGCGTCAGCGGCGTCGAGAAGGTCGACGACCAGATGCGGCTTCGGTAAGGGGAGACTTTACTTTCGGCTGCCGAGCGCCAAAAGAAGCTCGGCCGGGTCGAACGGTTTCTCCAGATAAGCCAGAAGCCCCAGCTCCAACGCCTGTTTCCGCACGGCGCTGCACCCGTAGCCGGTCATCAGAATCGAGCGCATCCGAGGCCGGAATCGCCGCGCCGTCAACAGAAGGTCGAGGCCGGTCCCGCCGGGAAGGTCCAGGTCGGTAATGAGCGTGTCGAAGAGCTCTTTCTCGATGAGCTCCTGTGCCCGCGCGAACTCGGCGACCGCCACGACGTCGAACCCCTCCCGCTCCAGAAAGAGAGCGAGGCTCGCCCGCATCGCGGCATTGTCTTCGACCACCAGCACGCGAATCCCTTCGACCATTCCGGCTTTCCTCCGCACCCCCGGCATAAGCAATCCACGTACCAAGACTGTGAGGAAAGCCAAACGCCCTGGAACGACCTGAAAACACGGTTCTTCTCCGAAGAAACTCGGGAATCGCGCCCCTTTCGACATCGTCCGGCGTGTAGAAAAAAGATGACAGTCTCCCGTTTTTTGTCGGAAGTGTAAGGAGCCCTCAGCCCGAGCGCAGGGCGAGCGACAGCGAGTCCCGGCCGGCCTTCGCGATGCTTCGGCGGGTCCGCCGTAGCCCGACGGGCGGAGGCGGAAGCGAGAGCGCTGGGGGTGGGGCCCGGAGCGCACTAATTTTGACGCCGGCTCACCCGGTCGACGTCCTCGGCGAGAATGAGGCCTTTGTCGATGAGGACGAGCGCCCGGCGCGGGTCGCCCTCCAGAAGCGCCTGGCGAGCCTGGGCGATGAATCCCCGAGCGGCGATGAGCTGGTCGGCCTGGACGGCAGTGAGGTGTCTGCGGCTGATGGCCCGGAGAAGCGAGCTCGCGCGCTCGAGCTTCGAAACGAGAGCGGGGTCGACCTCACCCGCTCCGGTGAGTGTCGTCGACGGAGGCTCCTGGGGCGGCTCCTCCTCGCTGGGAAGCGCAGGCTCCCGAGGCGGCGGGGCGACACGGGGACGCTCCTCGAGCTCCTCGTCGACCTCGGTCGCGCTCTCGACGGGTTCCGTCGCCACCGGTTCCTCGGGAACCGGGTCCGTCGGAAGCTCCTCCGGCTCTTTGGGGGTCGGCGCGGACGCGGTGGCCGGCGGTCTCGGGAACTCCGCTTTGACCTCTTTGGCGCAGCCCGCAACTTGGAGAAGAAGCGTCGAGAGACACAAAGCTTGAAGGGCTCGAAGGGCTTGCAGACAGAGCCCGATCGACGCGCGCATTAATTTAGGCGATTTCGGCACCGAGAGCTGGGACGAGCTCGCGTTAGCCCGGCACCTGGGGTAGCCGGACCAGGAATCGAGCCCCTTCCCCCTTTTGTGATTCTACCGTGATTTCACCTCCATGAAGCTGCACGATGCGATAGACGACGGAGAGACCGATTCCACTTCCCTTGGTCTTGGTGGTCACGTAGAGGTCGAAGATCCTGTCGATCAGGTCGGGATCGATGCCGACGCCGGTGTCCGCGACCGCGATCTCGATGCTCTCCTCCGCCGGCCTCGCTGAAAGCTCGAGCCGTCCCCCTTCCGGCATCGCCTCGAGGGCGTTTCTCATCAGGTTGACGAAAACCTGCTGC
>Ga0184637_10000360_pt1 | contig 33886 bp, 21 predicted proteins | sample PLM3_127_b2_FD_133143 | JGI IMG/M metagenome (GOLD analysis project Ga0184637, IMG submission 133143) | Groundwater sediment microbial communities from an aquifer in East River, Colorado, USA - PLM3_127_b2 | ecosystem: Environmental > Terrestrial > Soil > Riparian zone | place: USA: East River... | reverse complement strand
GGATCGCCTGTCAGACTGTCGCGCAAATAGTCGAGCTCGTGCTCGAAGGAAATGCTGATCATTCTAGAGTCCGAGCTTCACCTCACCCTCCCGATGCGGCTCTACATAGAGGACGCGCGGACAGTGGATGCCACGTGTCCGGGCTCTCTCGGTGACCTCGACGAGATCGGGACCGTGCTCGATGACGGTCTCGAGGTGGAGTACGACCCATTCGCCCGCATAACGTTGCAGGTTGTGCCGGCCAATCTCGGTCTTGGGCTCAGTCACGGTTCTTTGGGTGTCGCTCACGAATCCTCCAGTCCGTTCCTTGATTCATACTAGCACCGAACGTTGGTCGGCCGAGTATGCAGAATGACCCAACTCGCGGATCTCTCAACCTGACGCCCATTTCCGAAGGACGGACGGCGCGAGAGAGTCGCTCGCCGCGGAGAGAATCTCTCCGGGGGAATATGGAGGAGATGAGATCCTTGCACCCTGACCGCTCCTTCTTTAGAATCCCTCACGGTGTGCAGCGATAACGACGCCCTCGCCTCGATGGAATCGAAAGCCTTGGAATTCCTCGTCGACGCGACCGGAAGCCGCACATCGGAAACTCTTGTCTCCCTCGATCGGAGGAGCACGGGATGATTCCGGAAGTGATTGTTCTGTTTCTCGATCGCGCCATCGTCGCCATCGGCGGGACCCGCGACAAGGACTTCGTGCCTCATGTGCACCGGGTCTCGGGGTGGCGCTGCAGTCCGGATCGCAAAGCCATCACCTGTCTCATCCCCGAGGAGTTCACCTCCGATCTCATGAGCTCACTCGAGGACAACGGTCAGTTCGCGCTGACCGTGTGCGAGGTCCCTTCACACGAGACGTATCAGTTCAAGGGAGACTACGTGAGCTCCCGGCCGAGCAACGAGGGCGATGTCGCCGATTTCGAGCGATGCCGCGGGCGGTTCGCCGAGCGGGTCGCGAGCTTGTTCGGGTTCCCGGTAGATGCTAGTCGAGCCTTCGTTCCCGAACCGAGCATCGCGGTGACGTTCCAGGTCCGGGAGATTTTCGTCCAGACACCTGGGCCGGCGGCCGGCCGAAGGCTGGTACCGAGGGAGGAGTAATGGAGACGACCCACCTTCCCGACGAGATCAAGCCGGTCATGGAGAACGGCGTTCCCGCCGACGTGGTATCGTGCTCGGCCGGCGGCATACCCAACACCACGATCATTTCCCAGGTGTACTACGTCGATCGCGAGCACGTGGCTCTCTCGTTTCAGTTTTTCAACAAGACGGTGAAAAACGTCAGGGAGAACCCCAACGCCTGTGTTCTTCTCAACGATCTGAAGGGCCGCGCAACCTGGATCCTCCAGGCTCGCTACGAGCACTCGGAGACCGAAGGACCGGTTTTCGATCGAATGGATATGCAGATCGAGGCCATCGCTTCAGCGACGGGGATGACGGGCATCTTCAAACTGAAGGCGGCCGATATCTACCGGGTCCACACGGTGCGGAAGGTGGCGTTCAGAGCCGAGTCCACGGACCAGAACTGATGGCCCTCGGGCGGCCCCCTCTGTGCTCATGAGCACCGATCTCGAAGAAAGGCTGGCCGCGAAATCCAGGGAAGTCCGGGTTCTTCAGCAGGTCTCGTCCGAGATCAACTCGACGCTCAACCTCGAGGAGATATTCGGCATCGTGCTTCGCACCATGGACGAGCTCTTCGGCTTTCACCACTCGATGATCCTGCTGCTCGACGCCTCCGGCGAAACGCTGAGTGTCGCGGCGAGCCGCGGTTACCAAGGCCAGCCTGCGGGCGCCAGGGTGGCGGTGGGCACGGGACTCGTCGGGGTGGTCGCCAAAAAGCGCCAACTGATGCGGCTCGGAAACCTCGGCCGGCAGCGCGCCTACATGTCCACGATTCGCGAGCAAATGGAGCAAGCGGGACGAGGGAGCGAGCTCGGGGAGTCTCCCGCTCTGCCGGGGCTCTCGGATGTCGAGAGTCAGATCGGAATTCCACTCTTGATCAAGGACACGCTCATCGGCGTTTTTTTCGTGGAGAGCATCGAACAGAGAGTGTTCAGCGAGGGGGACGAGGCTCTCATCACCGTCGTGGCCAATCAGGCTGCCAGTGCGATTCAAAACGCAAAGTCGTACCGGGCGGAGGCGGAGCGGAGGAGCGAGCTTTTGGAGGCCCACGAGCGGCTGAAGGAGCTCAACGAAACACTGGAGGATCGGGTGCGGGAGCGCACCTTGGAGCTTTACCAGACGAACCGCGAGCTCCGGGAAACGCAGGCCCAGCTCCTTCAGTCGGCAAAAATGGCCGCACTCGGTGACCTGGCAGCGGGGGTGGCTCACGAAATCAACACCCCGCTCGGATCCATCCACTCCAACGCGGACGTATCGAAGCGAGTGGCGGCGGTGGTTCGAAAGGCCCTCACCGACGAAGCGCTGGCTCCAGTTTTTTCCAAGCACCCGAGACTCGAGCAAGCGCTTGAAGCGCTGGAGCAAGCCGCCGCCACCACACTCGTCGCTTCCGATCGCATCGTCCGCATCGTGAAATCGCTCGGGAACTTCGCGCGACTGGATGAGGCGGAGCGCAAGAAAGCGGATCTGCACGAGGGGATCGAGAGCACGCTGACCCTCCTGCAACACAAGCTGAAGCACGGAATCGAGGTCATCAGGGACTTCGGGGAAATACCCCAGATGGTCTGTTCTCCCAACCGGCTGAACCAGGTATTCATGAACCTCCTGGTGAATGCGATTCAGGCGGTCGGCGAGCGTGGAACGATCACGATACGCACCCGACTCGAAGGGGATCAGGTAGTTTTGCGGTTCGCCGATACCGGACACGGGATTCCGAGCCAGAATCTGGAACGCATTTTCGATCCCGGTTTTACCACCCGAGGTCCGGGGGTGGGCACGGGACTGGGTCTGGCCATCACCTACCGCATCGTCGAGGAGCATCGGGGCGCAATCGAGGTGTCGAGCGACGTCGGAAAAGGCACCGAGTTTACGATTCGGCTTCCGATCCGAGAGTAGAGCTCTTGGAAGGAATCGCTACGGGTGCTGCTCGGTCGGGGTCTCTCGCTCGACCACGGTGATGGTGACGCTCGAGGGATACTCTTTCGAGTGGTGCACGGTATTGGTCGCCACCACCCCGGCCCACTCGTCGTAGTTGTTGCCGCCGGTGTTCAGGTTGCGGTCGAAGCGCGGGAAGTTGCTGCTCGACACTTCGATGCGCAGACGGTGGCCGGGGGCGAACCAGTTGCTGGTGGTGAGCGGCTGGAGGGTCACCTTTTCGACCTTCCCCTTCTCCATCCACTTGAGCGGCTTGTCGTAACCGTCGCGGTAGCGCATCCGCTGGATCGACTCGTCCAGGTTGTAGGCTCTCCCATCGGGGTAGACGTCGAGGACCTTCACCGTGAAGTCCGTGTCTTTCGCGCTCGACGACACGTAGAGCGTCGGAAGGATCGACCCGCTCAACTCCATGCCCTCGGCGAAAGGGTCGGAGGTGTACACCAGGACGTCCTGTCGGGCTTCCATCTTCCGCTGATCGAACGAGCCGGCCTGAACGGCGTTTCCCGTGCAGCAAACGTTTCCGCCATAGGACGGCACGGGATTCATGGGGTCGTATACGAACGAGTCCGGCGCGTCCCCGTCTGGCGGCGCCGCGCTCAGTTTCCCGTCCCCGTAGAGCGAGTTCGCCTTCCCGCCGCTCGCGAGATAAAGCGTCCGCTCTTTCGCACCCTCCGGAGGCCAGGTGCTCGACGTCTGCCACTGGTTCGAGCCCATGGTGAAATACGTGACCTTCGGGAGCGCTTCGAGCCGCGGGCTCGCTTCCCCCTTCAAGAACCGGTCGAAGAAGCCGTACATGATTTCCTGGTAATCGAGGCGGGCATCGCCCATGCTTCGCTCGCCCACGACCGTGTCCTTGGTCGCGCGGGTGAAGGCACAATGTGCGACGGGCGCCACGATCGCCCACTGCCGATCGGCGACCGCCGGCGAGGCGTTCTTCCGGACGTGGTTGTACATCTCGAGGTTCGGGCCGACGGAAACGTCGTACCAGGACATGAACCACAAGCCGGGTACTTCGAGCGGCATGTCGTCGTGCCAGAGGCCGCCCTTGTACCAGGTGGGATCGTTCGGCGCTCGTTGAATCATGCGGCCGCCGGTATCGACCGGCATCGCGTCGGCGAAGATCCCCCGAGGGCCTTCTGCGTTCTGCATGATGTCCTGGACCGGCAGGTGCTCGAGAGCCTTGCTCCAATCGACCGGGGGCATCTGCGGGGCCAGGTCGAAGAGCCGGGATGCGGCGGCGAGGTCCTCGGCCGACGTCCCGGGCGGAAACATCGGCCGCACCTGGTTCTGCTGGCCGTAGAGCCAGGCGATGAAGAGCATCTGAATGGCGCCGCCCCGGTACCAGTTGCCCTGCTCATAATAAGGTCCGACCCGGCCCACTCCCGCGCCGAAGCCCTGCACGTTCATCGCGGCATAAGCGGGGTTGCCCATCGACGCGATGGCCATCTGGTACTCCGCCGTCGACGAGCAGCCCGTGGTTCCCACCTTGCCGTTCGACCACGCCTGAGCCTGCATCCACGAAAGGGCGTCGTAGCCGTCAGTGATGGGGGCGCCCAGGATGTCGTAGTTGCCTTCCGAGAAGAAGTGCCCCCGCTCGTTCTGGACGACGTAGGCGTAGCCTCGCTTCACCGCGGTGAGAGCCGCGGTCATATCCGCGGGGCCGCCGTTTCGGACGTCCCAGAAATTGAAATTGTAGGGGGTCCGCACCCAGACGATGGGGAGCTTCCCCGAAGCGTTTCTCGGCCGGTAGACGTCGGTCGCGAGACGAACGCCGTCGCGCATCGGCACCATCACCTTGCGCTCGACGACCGCGACGTCCTGAAGCTCGTTTTCGAGCTCCAAGCGCTCGGCGATCTGCTCCGGCGTCAGCGGAGTGCGCGGTTGGGCGGAGAGGACGGAAGCGGTTGCGAAGACGAAGACGAGCGTGCGCGTAAGCATGGGCGATCCATAGCACAAATGATCTACCGGGCTCCAGGGTCTCGGAGCGCCGCCCGCGCCGTCAGCAGGAGCGCGAGAGAGGCGGCGCCGAGGACGCTCCAAAGGACGAAGCGCTTCCAATCCGGAATCAGCGGCTCTCTGAGAGCGCTTTCTCCCGCGAGCGTGCGCGGCTCACCAAGCGATACGTCGGTCATCGGCAAGAGCCGTTCGTCCTTCGAGGAGGCGAGCGCGCGAAGGCTCTCGTTCGCCTGGCGCGGCGGACCGACGCGGCTGCTCCCGTAGGCGATCTCGAAGGGCGGCTCGCCTCGGGCGACGAACACCACCTCGTCGGGACGGTAGCCCACGCGGAGCACGGGAAGGCTTCCGCCAAAAACACCCAGACCGTCGTCGGTCGTGAGCTTCCAGTAGCGATCTCGGGTGCCTCTCACCTCGAGGCGCGTCTCCGCGAGCTCTTCGCGGTCGACTTCGAATCGATAGACCGAGGCGCCCGCCCGACGGACCCATGGCGCCTTCGCGTCGGAGCGCGAGAAGAGCTGGACCTCGGCCCAGGTGTTCCTCTCCGACGGCAGGACGTCCACTTGCTCGACGAGGACGGGGCCCGGGGTCTCGAAGAGAAGTCCCTCTTCTTCGGAGCGAAGAGCGGGGATCTCGAGCCACACCGCCTCGACGATCTCGGTCCTCGAGGAGAGATTGAGATCGACTCGGGTCAAAGTCATCGGGATCGGCCCCTCATGACTCGTGAGCCTAAGGTAGCGGGCGACCCTCGACGAGACCGGGATCTCGTTTCTCAGCAGCCTCTCCCCGTCGCGCCTCAGATCGGCCACGACGGCCGACGTCACCGTCCTCCATGAGGAGAGGTCGCCGCTCTCCTCGACGCGCAGCTTGCGAACGAAACCCCCCTTCCGGTCGTTCGGCTCGTCCCAATGGAGAACCAGCCGCTCGACGACGTAAGCCGGGTCGATCGAGCCCGGATCCATAACGTAGGCCGCGACGCCGGCGGTAGCGGTACCCGGCTCGAGCGAGACCAGCGTGCGCTCGACTCCGCTCTCGATCTGGACCCGAACCGTCAAGAGCTCCTCAGGGGTCGCTTCGAGAAGCGGAAAGACGCGAGCGGCAACGACGCGCCGCGCTACTTCCTCTTCGTCCGGTGGGCTCCAGAGCTCGTGCGGAACGAGCGCGCCGCCCGCGTTGAAGACTCTGAGGTCGCCGAGATCCGATCGCGTGACGCTCCGATAGACGGCGAGCGGCAGTCGGACTCGATAGAGCGGCGCCTCTATCGAGGGACGGACCGCGATTCCATAGGCGAAGTCGTCCTTCCGCGGATCCTGCGCGTGTGCGGGCACCGCGAGGGAAACCACGAGGGCGCCCGCGAGAGTCCACCTCATGACGCGCTCAACTCGCCCTGAGGCTCTCGAGGCGGGACCGGCGAAAAGTAGCCGACGACAAGGAGCAGTATGCCCACCCCGAGAAACGAGACGATGCGCGCCACCGTTCCGGTGTGCGAAAGGTCGACGAGGAACAGCTTGAGAACGACGGCCCCCATGAGCGCGGCGCCCGTGGTCCAGAGGGGACGGAGGCTTCTCTTCGTCCCCGCGACCATCGAAGCGAGCCCGGTCAGAGACCAGAGCACGGCCATCGCGGACTGGACCACCACGGAGTCAAACATGGCCTGCGCCTCGAAGGGGACACCGAGGCCGAAGTGAACCGTGCGGAAAACGACCCCGTGCGTCGAGAGAAACAGGGCGCCGCCGATCGCGGCCCGGGCCGCGCTCCGAGAGATGCCGCTCGCCTCGAGCCACTCCCTCATTTTCGAGAGCCAGAGGAGGAGGGTCGAGAGCGCGAGCAGCACCGTGAGATCGATCGGGCTCAGGATCGGGACGTAAGGAAGAGGAGTCGGGTCCCACGTTCCCGTGAACGTACCGGCGACCACCCAGAACAGAAGGCAGGCGGCCACGGGAGCGGCACCCCACGTGAGGTAGGGCGAGTGCAGCTTCCGCCGCAGAGATACGAGCGCGAGGATGGTTACGATCGGCACGACTCCCCAGGTCACGTCGGCCCATGCGGCTCCGCTGACGGCGCGACGGACGAGATAGCTCGACTCCCAGGCCGCGAGAAGACAGGCGAGCCAGAGGCCGCCCGCATGCCAGAGATCTCGGACAGGTCGAGTCAGCAGAACCAACAGGTGAGCCGCGACGACGGCGAACCAGCCCGCCGCCGCCAGTCCCTGGAAAGGGTGCTCGAGAGTGAGCGCGGCATAGAGGGCCGCGAAGGGCAAGACCGGAAGAAGCCCGAGGGAGACTCTTTCTAGGAGCGGCCAGGCGAGCCGTCGACCGATCGGAATCACGACGGCAGCGGTGAACGAGAGGAAGATCAGGGCCCAACCCAGCATTCGATCTTCGGTCTGGGCATAGGCGCCGACCTCGTGAAGGCCATTGAGGATCCACCAACCGAGACCCCAGGCGAAGAACACAGCGAGAAGAGGCCTTTCCTCGTCGCGCAGGTGGTCGAGGCGGCGATGAAGGTGGAGCGCCGTGGCGAGGCCGGCGATGGCGATGACGACGCCTCCCGCAAAGCGCGCGTTCAATACGGCCTGGGATCCCGCGGGCCCGGGATCCAGGAGAAACATGAGACCCGCCAGAATCTGAAGCGCGCCCCCGGAGACGCGAGGGAGGAGCCGGCGCTGGCGAGCGCCGACCCACACCATGGCCGCTCCCTCGAGAGCCCAGAAGGCCGAGGTGACGAGGTTCTCGAAAGCGAACGGGACCGCGAGCGTCGCGAAGACGATCCCCGTGCCGAGAAAAGACTCGCCCAGGTCTCGGGCCACCTCGGGCCGGTATCGGAGGAGACCGAGCGCGAGGGCGACGTAGAAGGCGCCGAGGGCGAGAGCGGTCCACGCCATCCCGTATTCGGTATCGCGAACCAGAGCGCTCTGAAGGACCGCGGCAGCGAGCGGCACTCCGAAGACCAGAGTCCCATCGACGATCGCCTTCCGGCTTCCCGCGTGCCGCAGCGCGAAGACGACGGCGATGGCGACGTAGAGAAGGAAGAAGACGATGAGGAACGGCTCCGTCGTCTGGAAGAACTCCGGGCGGTAATACCGGTAGCCCCAGCTGGCCGAGATGACGAAGGTGAAGAGGAACCCCAGGAGGTTCAGGAGCCGGTAGCTCCGGAACCAGGCGGTCGCGAGGATGCCGGCGTTGAGAAGCGCGTAATAGCTGAAGAGGGCTACGTGGCTTCCCTGACCGGTGGAGGTGAGGACCGGGGCGAGGAAGCCGCCGACGGTAGCGAGCGTCGCGAGCGCGAGCGAGTCCTGCGCCACCGCGAGCACCGCCGAGAGCGCCACGAACAGGAAGAGAAGCGCGAAGGCCATCGTTGCCGGGACGAGGGTGTAGAGCCGGAAGGCCGCGAAGACGGTGAGGTAGAGGATCCCGATGCCGCCTCCCTGGAGCGCGAGCCCGAAGCCCGGACGCTCGGTCCGCGTGCGCCAGCCGAGGACCAGAAGTGATACGCCTCCGAGCGCGGCACCCGCGAGCCGGAGCTCGATGGGAAATAGCTCGCGGTCGACGGCGTATTTCAAGAGGAAGGCGACACCGAAGAAAAGGACCACCACTCCCACGGTGACGATGAGGCTCGGGCCCGTGAGGTACGGCTTCGCCCAGTTCCACGAGCGCTCGAAGAAGTCCGGCTCCACCTCGACGGGAGCCGCGAGTGGCGCGTGCCGCTCGAGCGCCTTGGGTCGCGGGGCGGCCTCAGGAGGCGGAGGCGGCGGAGGCGGCGAGCTCGCACGCACGGGCTCCGGCGCCGATGACGCAACCTCGGGAGCTTTCGGCGAGAAGTGAGCGAACGCGCGCTCGAGATCTCGAATGCGCGAGCGTTGTTCGAGAACGCTCGTGAGGACGTAGCCGAAGAGGGCGCCCTGGAGGGCTCCCAAGGCGCCACCGAACGAAAACCCGGCGAATGCGCCCACCATCGCGATCACGGCCGGCATCTAGTGCCCTCCCTTCCCGACGCTCGCGGGGAGAGCGTCAGCGAATCGGCTGGTTTGTGCGGAACTTGATCCCATCGTACCAGCGGTATCGTTCCGGGAAAAGCAGGGTTCGTGCCACCACGAAGCGCGGGAAATCCCTCATGAGAAAGGAGATTCCAACCGCCCGAAACGGCCCCTCGATCCCTGGTTGTACAGGCTGCTACACAGGCTGCTACATTCAGTGCTCGCAGGCGGGAACGGCGAACGGATTGCGCCGGTCGGGCAGACCGGGTAAAGTGTGGGGCAACATCCCTCGGCTGATTCATCAAGCCTCCGCCCCAAGGATGAGCGCGCCAGAGAGCTCGCAGGAGGACGTGAATGAAAGTGCTCGGTCTGGCAGCCGGTGGCTCCTTCGCGGTTTTGCTGCTTCTCGCTTGTCCGCCCAAAGAGCCTCCCGAACCTCCCGACCCGGGAGACGATCTCGTAAAGCGGGGCGAGGCGCTGTTCTTCGAAGAGACCTTCGAGGGGAACGGCCGCACGTGCGGCACCTGTCACCCGCGCGAGAACAACTTCACCCTCGACCCCGGGTTTATCGCGACCCTTCCCAACGACGACCCGCTGTTCGTTGCCGAGACCAACCCCGATCTCGCGGAGAACTTCGAGAACCCTCGACTGATGCGACAGCTCGGCCTCATCCTGGAGAACCTGGACGGGTTCTCTGACCTCGCAAACGTATTCGTCATGCGCGGCATCCCGCACACGCTCGCCCTTCGGATCTCGGTCGCGAGCGGCGCCGGTCCTCGGACCGGCTGGTCGGGCGACGGGGCTCCGGGTGACGGGTCGCTTCGTTCGTTCGCCACGGGCGCGGTCATCCAGCATTTTACCAAGACCACGAATCGCATCGCCGGCGTCGATTTTCGGCTTCCCACGGACGAGGAGCTCGACGCCCTCGAGGCGTTCCAGTTTTCGCTCGGACGGCAGGAAGACCTGGCCCTGCCGATCGTGCTCGAGGGAGAAGCCGCTTCTAGAGGCCAGGAAATCTTCCTCGATCGGACCCTCGGCAAGTGCTCCCTCTGCCACTTCAACGCCGGCGCCAACGGCGATCCCGCGGTCTTCGGACCGCAGGGGGGAAACCTTAGCTTCGACACCGGCGTCGAGGAGCTCCCGGACCAGCCCGCCGACCTGACGGGAGAGCTCGTGCCGCCGGACGACGGCTTTGGCCATCCGGGAAACGGTCAGTTCAATACTCCGCCTCTCGTCGAGGCCGCGGACACGCCGCCGTTTTTCCACAACAACGCCGTCGCCACGATCGAGGGCGCGGTCGCGTTCTACAACGGCGACGCCTTCAACAACTCCCCCGCCGGCCAGGTCCTGGCGGGCGCCACCGGGAGCGGAATCAATCTGGACGCAACGCAGGTGGAGGCCGTCGCCGCCTTCCTGCGGGTCTTGAACGCGCTCGAGAACATTCGGCAGTCGATCGAGCTCCTGGAGGCGAGCGGGAAGGCCCGGCCCTCCGAGAGAGTCGTCTCTCAGGTTTCTCACGAGATCGAGGACGCCATCCGGGTCCTCGCGGAGAGGGCGCTCCACCTCGATGCGGTGAGTGTCCTTCAAGAGGCCCGAGCCTTGGTCGGACGGCGATCACCAGAAACCGCGGATGCGATCGAGCTTCTTCGGGAGGCACGTTCGCTTCTCGCAGGAGGGACGGGACGATGACAAGAACGACGCAGAGTTTGGCCACGGCCCTTTCGGTTTTCGCTCTCATCGGCGTCGCCGCCGGAGCCCAGGAGGCGACGGAGATGTTCATCCCCATCGGCCAGTCTCCCGCGCTGTCGAAAACAGCCACGGTGATCGGAACCATCGAGTCGGTGGACGCGGAGAAGAGAACCATCGTCGTCAGGAGCGACGGGGGGAGCGCGACCGCGACGATCAGCGAGAAGACCAGGATCTTCCTCGACCGAAGCCGGCGGAAGGAGCCGAACCGTTATGGCGCTTTCGAGGATTTCGAGGAAGGTGCGCGGGTAGAAGTCCTCTACGAGGGTCGCACGCGCGCGGCTTCGGGACCGGCGGAATGGGTGAAGGTGGAGGTGCCGCCGTAAGAGCGGTCGATACTCCTCCTCGAGCGGAACCGTTGAACCGCCCGGGGCCATCCCCTATGATTGAATTCCGGTTATCAATCGATGCTTCAGGCGATGTTTCGGGTGCTCGTTTGCCTCCTTCCGACTACGCTATTGCTCCAATCGAACGTTCTCGCGCGCCCGAACCTGGTCCTCATCGTCGCTGACGATCTCGACCAGAACCTGGACACCCTGGACTTCATGCCCAACCTGCATCGCCTGCTGGTGCAGCAAGGGGTCACCCTCTCCGACTTCTTCGTCACCAACTCGCTCTGCGCCCCCTCTCGCGCCACCCTTCTCCGCGGTCAATACACCCACTCGCACGAAGTCGGCTCGAACGAGTCGCCCGCCGGTGGCTTCGAGGCGTTTCTTCGGATGGGCCACGAGGCGTCGACACTCGCCACCTGGCTCCAGGGGGCGGGCTATCGAACGATGCTCCTCGGGAAATACGTCAACGGGTACCCCGAGGGCGGAGGCCGCACCCACCGTCCGCCGGGCTGGAGCGAGTTCGTGAGCCCCGTCGACGGCGAAGCGTACAAGGGCTTCAACTATCGAATGAACGAGAACGGCCGCATCGTTTCCTACGGGAATCGAACAGGGGACTACCTGACCGACGTCCTCGCGCGGAAGGCCGAGGACCTTCTGAGGCGCTCGAGCGGAACACCGTTCTTCCTTTATCTGGCGCCCTACGCCCCGCACCATCCCGCGACGCCCGCACCTCGGCACGACCGGCTCTTTGCCGGAGCCCAGGTGCCGCGAACGCCCTCGTTCAACGAAGCGGACGTGAGCGACAAGCCCGCACCCCGATCGCCACTCTCGGGCTCCGAGATCGACGACATCGACTCGCTCTATCGGTCGCGGCTCCAGTCGATGCAGGCCGTCGACGAGATGATCGCTCGCGTGGTCCAGATCCTGGAAGGCAGCGGCCGAATGAGCGACACCTACGTCTTTTTCACCTCGGACAACGGCTTTCACATGGGCCAGCATCGCTTGCGTCCGCAGAAGGCGACGCCTTACGAGGAAGACGTTCGCACTCCTTTGATCGTGAGAGGGCCGGGTGTCCCGGCCGGAGAAACGCTTTCCGGCTATCTCGCCGGCAACGTCGACCTCGCGCCGACTCTCGCCGAGCTCGCCGGGGTCGAGACTCCACACTTTGTCGACGGGCGTTCCCTCGCTCCCCTGCTGCGCGGCGACCGTCCCGCTCAGGGGACGTGGAGGCAGGCCTTTCTTCTCGAGCAGTATTCGGACGAAGGCTTGATCGCACCCTCGCCCCGATCCGCTCAGCCGGTGTTCGTAGGGCTCCGGACACTCCGGTACAAGTACGTCGAGTACTGGACCGGAGTGCGGGAGATCTACGACCTCGCTTCCGATCCCTACGAGCTCTCGAACTTCGGAGGATCGGCTTCACCGGAACTGATGGCGCAGCTCTCTTCCCTGCTGCGAAGCCTGTCCACTTGCGTCGGCGCGGCCTGCCGCGCGGCGGAAACCTTCGCGGTTCCCTGAGCGGAAGCGGGTCCAGACCCGCCGCGATCCATAGGTTCTGACCCGCAGGCGCGCCTTCTACGGCTGGCCGAGTGGGATCGCTTGGCCGAGGAATTCCTCATAGAAACGATAGACCTCGGGGAGCGGTCTCGACAGGAAGACCCCGTGCGCGAAAAAGTCATCGAGCTCTTCCGGCACCTCATAGTTGACGTCGGCGAACGAGAGCGGCCGCTCGCCGCTCATGAGGCCGAGATCGTCGACCCCATAGGCGAACCGTCGGTTGTCAAACCGCGGCCGTCCGTTGTTCAAGGTATAGAGAAGCGACGGAGCGTAGGAAACAGAGACGACGTACCGGCCGTCCGGCATCGGAGCCAGGAGCGCGTTCGGTCCGCGGAACCACGTAGCCTGGAACGGAAGGTGGCGCCTGTACTGCCCATCCCGATCGAAGTGGTAGCCGAATTCTTCGAGGGGGCAGGGGAGCGGAAACGAGGGGCAGTACAACAAGCGCGGTGCGATCGCGTTGTAAGAGTAGTCCAGTCCCCGGACCACAGGAAGGACTTTGTCCCGCGGATTGTGGGCGTGATAGAGACGTCCCGTCATGACGCCTCCGTCCCGTTTCATCGGCCTTCCGCTGCGGTTGAACCAGTGATGGAAGGAATTCCGCTCGAGATCGCTCACCTCGTAGACGATGGGTTCTACGCCGCTGTAGGTTACCGGGCCCTCGGGCTCGTACGCCTCGAGCCAGGTTGCCGCTCCCATTTGAACGACGTTGTTCACGAGGCGATCGGGGCCCTGCGAGGCCTGCTTGTCGTAGGCTCCGATCCGAAGGGCATCCATCATCACCACGTTGCCCATGCTATGGGCGACGACGTCCACATCCTTGGCGCGAGCGCCCCAATCTCCCGCGACCGTTTCCTCGAGAAACTGACGTAAGCCGGGCGCCGTCAGCACGGCATTCTCGGCGTTCAAGTTGTAGGAATTGAGGCCGGGGAAGAACTGATCGGACTCCCAGGTGAAGCCGATGAAATGGCCCCGGTAGCCGAGCCAGTAGGTGCGCTTGAAGAAGCTCTGGGAGCTCTCCTCCGCCTCATGCGGGGGCGTGAGACCGCCGTGAAGATAGACGAGGAACTTCTTCTTGTGCGGCTCTAGAGTCGGGTCTTTGCCTGAAACCCCGTCACCCCACGAGGGCGTGCGATAGACCTCGACCGGCACCTGATCCCGATCCGAAGGGTAGTCGTACTCCCTGTCCCGCGCGCTTCGAGCCGATGCCAGCGTGAGGTGCTCTTCGATGGGTCGAATGGTGAGCCGCACCGAGTCCACGATCTGGCCCTGACTGGGCGCGCCGAGACCGGGAGGACCGGCGATCAACCGCAAAGTCATCGGTGCCGGAACCGCGCTGCCCAGAGACGCGTTCACGCCGGCGATGAGCTCGTGGGCGCCCCCCTTGATGGGCGAAACCTCGAGTAGACCGCCGCTAAAGACTGACCGATCCACCGCGGCGCCCTCCTGGATCCGCTGGAGTTGTTTCAGCGCCACCGCATCTTCCTGGACATAGGCCCGGCGCGGCTTCCCCAGCTCGCCCGCTACTGCCGGGTGCAACACCATGCTCACGTCGTCGGCCGCGTCCAAAGACCAATAGAGGCGAAGCTGGCTCTGTCCGACGAGATCTCCCGGCATGGTGAAGCGGAGTGGGAACAGGTCTACCAGGTCGTCCTTCTGGATCAGGGTGGGCTGCGTCGCACGAACACCGGTGAACCAGAACGAGAAGCCTTCCCCCTGGTCCTTCACCAGGGTGTCCAGATTATCGATTTCAAAATCCACGTCAGGAACACCCGTAGTCGGTCCGCTGCCGTTGACGCCGAGAGTTGGCTCGACGACCGTCACGTACACCCGATCGCGGGCGATGTGTTGACCGTCTGCAACCGCCGCCTCGACTCCAGCGGGAAGGCCCGCGGTAGAGTTGATCCCCTCGAGGTAGAGCAAGACCTCGCCTCGGCCGCTGCCCGCCATCTCGGCCAGATCGAACCCCAGCTCTTCGAGAGAGTACGGGCGGCGGGGCTCGAGGTAGTTCAAGACGTCGCGGAGGGCCGTCGCGCTCTTCCACAGGCGGAGGGTCGCGAGCCTGTTCTTGGCGCTCACGTAGGCTTGGAACCTTCCGAGAGGATACGGCTCGAAGGACGGAAGGGGCGCGATCCCCGGGTAGTCGAGCTGGAGGGCGATGGCCTTCAGCTCGGAGACGCTGCGACCGGGCGCTATGACCTCGACCCGGATCGGGACGTAGAGGCCGTCAGCGGGCGCTCGATCGGAGTAGCCTGGGATTTCGTTCCCGTTCTTGTCCGCGTTGTTGGCGAAGAGAATCTTTCCCGGCCCGCGGGGATCGTCTTCCTTTTGCTCTTCCCCCAGGCTTCCGTCAGGAGGGGCAGCTCCATCGTCGTTGTCGCTGTCGACGTTCAAATTCACCTGGAGCCCGGCGCTCGACTTCAGAGAAGGCATGAGCACGAACGCCCTTCGAGCGGAGTCACCGCTCTTGCGCCCGAACCCGGTAATCCACCCCTGGTCATTGACCGCCCAGGCGGTTTCGAGCTGGTCCCACTCCGAGCTTTCCTCGAGCACGCGGTTCAAGTCGAGGAGAAATCCGAATTCCTTCCAGAGGAACGCCCGGTCGCCACCAACCGACTCCTCGACCTCGCCCACGACGTCACCCTGCCGGTTTACGCCTCTCGAGGTACCCTCCGTATCCGGGCTCAGGTCGGAGTCGAGGACGAGATCGCGGGGGCGGCTCGTTTCGCCTTCGCCGTGGAACCAGCGCACCGGGCGGCCGACCTCATCGCTCCTCCGGGCTCGGCCGGCGACGTAGAAGTCTCCCAAGCCGTCCACCTCGCTGAGGTCGTTGGCGAAGCTCAGCTCTCCCCCCAACGTGCCGAGGTCGATGGGAGCGCCGTCCAGATGGAGGAGGAAACCGCGTGTCAGTCCATCCTCGTTCTGCGAGGAGCCCGCGATCCATTGCGCGTCGTTGACGTCTCGAGGCACGTTGATCGCTCCGCCGAGGAGCTCCAACGGAGTTACGATCCGGTCCTTGGTTTCGAAGTGAAATGCCTGCGTCAAGAAGCCGCCGTCCAGAATCACCCGTTGGCCCACCACGTCGCCGACGTTGTTGAGCCCCGTGGCGCCGCCCTGAGATACCTCGTCGATCGTCTGACACCCGGTGGCATCCACCAGGGCCGGACGCCCCACGCCGGGCGCGGCGCCGGCCACGAGGCCTTGCTCGTTGACGTCGAGGGCGAGGAAACGGCCGCCCGGGCAGTCCTCGAGCAAGACCATACCTTGAGTGAGGCTCCACAGGAACCCTCGGTCGCCATTGCCGTCCCTCACGGTTCCGACGACGGTCCCCTGGTTGTTCATCGCCTGCGGCTCCACTCCCACGATCGGCTCCAGGTCTGCGGGAGGCTCGATGTCGACGATCTGATAGCTCGCCTCCATGATGCGAACCGTGCCCGGATTGCTCCGGAGCTTCCCCTGATCGCGGGTGACCACGAACTGGAAGGTATCGGCCACGGCAGCCCCCGGCTCCTCCTTGCGCTCGGGGGTGTAGAGGAAGCGGTTTCCGCCGAGCGTCGCGACAGAACCGTGGAGGGTCGCGACCGAATCGGGGTCATCGGAAAGGGGGGTGCCGATCACGGAGAACTCATTCGCCGAATCCTCCGGCTCCGCTCTCAAGTGGATGACGACCGGCTCGTTCCAGGGAGTGTAGACGTTCTCATCCTCCGCCTGAATCGGGAAGATGGGTTTGAGGATGAACCCTCGAGGCTGGTTGTTTCGCCGGCCGTTTCCGGCGATGGTGCCCGCGTTATTGACCGCGGTGGCTTCGTTGAGCTCCCACCCCAGCGTCTCATCGATGGTGTTATTGAGATCGAAAATGCGCCCGTTCGCCCAGAGGAAAGCGTGCGCTTTGTCGGCCAGGGTGTCCGAGCTACCGACGACATCTCCGGGGTTATTAACGTCGAAGGCGACGCTCTTCAGGGCCGCAGACTCGAGAGCGCCCAGGTCGTGGACTTCGTTCACGGTGCCGGGAGGCCAGAGGACGGCGTGCGTCACTTCGTTCTGCATCGCCGATTCCCCAACGGCGTAGCCGTCATCGCTCAAGGCGTAGGCCCAGGCGTCCGCGGTGCTTCCCCCGAGCGCGGGCAAGAACTCCATGGCCAACCCGCCGGCCGGCCAGCGCAGAGGGCGAATTCCGCCCGCAAGCTCTATCCAGCCGACCGAAGTGCCCGAGAAATTGACGTCCTCGGCTTGTCCAGGGCTGCCGGGGAGAAGCACCTCCATGAACTCGTTCTGAAGCCGCCAGACTTCGAAGTTCCCTCCCGCGCTGTGATAGCGGGTCCTCCGAGGAACGGAGACCGGAAGGAGCTCGGCGCCATCGAAGGCGCTCCCAACGACGACGTTTCCGTCGTTGATACCGCGTGCCGTGCCCAGGAACTTTCCATTGTCCTGCCAGTTGACCAGGTACCCGAGCGGGAAGAGCTTGTAGCCGCCGGCGCCACCGCTGGGCGTCGCGACCACCCCGAACTCACTTGGCTTCCCGCCGCTCGTTCGCACCGCGCCCACCACGTGGTCGCCATCGTTGATCGCATGCGCGGTGAAGAAGGAATACGCGTTCGAGTCGGGGACGAAATCGTCCAACATGGTGTAAGCGCCATCCCTCCACACGAACGCCTCATCGCGGTTGCCTCCAGAGAGTCGGAGCTCGCCCACCACGTGGTCGGAGTTATTGATGTCGTTGAGCCGGAGCTCGTCCCAGGACGAGCCGTCCGGAGGGCCGATCTCCGTGATCTCGAATCGGGGCTCCACGGTGATGGTCACGAGGCCCTTCTTGCCGGTTCCGAATCCCCCGCCGGGCTGGGAAGCGGTGTATTCGAAGGTGTCCTGGCCGGCTTCGGTCGGGATGTAAAGGACCCGCTCGTTGACACGGTCGAGCACAATCGAGCCAAACCGGGGCGGAGTGGTGATCGCGGCGTCGTACTCTGCGGGAAGGAGGGGCTCATTCAACCGGTTCCAGGCGGACAGCGGGATCGTGACCGCTTCGTTCAGCGGCACCGTCACTTCCTGGTTGCGGACGAGCGGCGCCTGAAGGAGGCGCAGGCTCATGATGTAGATGTACGGGACGACCCTCGTGCCCCGAAGCCGGAAGGCCGTGTCCGGGAAGGCGGCCGAAGGGGGGTAGCACACGTTGAGGTCGGTCCAATCGGTGCACGGCGTGGCCCAACCCCCTCCGGGGTTTCGCCATTTGGAGTGGGCCTTCTCCTGCTGCGTGCGAAGCTGCCAGCCGAACTGCGTACTGCTGGGGCTGTTCGAGCCGAACCACATTCCCGTGCCCTGGACCGTCATCCACTTCTTTCCTTCGCCGAGCGTGCACGGGAAGGGAAGGTCGATCCCGAAGTCGATCCCGTTGCCTGGAGAGGGGAAGAGCCCCTGATACTGGCAGAGGACGGCTCCGGGTCGATCGAGTGCGGGGTTGTTGGAATAGAAGAGGACCCTGAACCCTTGGAATGTGGCGGTGCCGGTGGTGAACCCGCCTCTCACCTCCACGGTCGAGATCCGCCACCCGCCGGTCACGTCGAAGTCGTCGGCGAGCGTGGCGTCGTACGCGTCCCACGTCCCCCCGGGGTTGGTGAAGTCGTGGCTGCTGATAGTCAAGGTCGCGAGCTGGTCGTACTGCTCGTAGAGGACCGGCAAAGCGCTCGCCGTCACCGCCGGTGCGGGCGGCTCCGATGCGCCTTTTTCGCCAGCCGCGGCGGCGACCACCAGGTGGGCCATTGCAGGAGCCGAATCGGCCGGAACGACCGTCGGAAGCGAGGGCGGGGACGGGTCGGCCTTCTGCGTCGGGCCTCGGGGCGGATCGACTTGATCCGAAGCGTTCGGGGCTGAGCCTTCGGCTCCCGGCGCGAGCGAACTCGCCGAGCCCAGGTTCCGGAGCCGCAGCGTAAACCTCCCAGCCGAGGCGACGGGGAGCGCGATCAAGCCGCTGCCGGAGCCCGTGACCAGGCTGCCGCTCGGGTCGTAGAGCTCCACGTTGGGGAAGCCGCTTACGGGCGTACCGTCCATCTCGGACAGGAAGCTCGACGACACTTCGAGCTGGTGGTCGCCAACGGGCACTTCGATCTCGTACCAGTCCTCGTTGTTGGGCTTCAGGACCAGTCGTGCATTCGTGTAGGTGGTGCTCGTCCGGCCTTCGATCGGCAGACCGTACCCCTTCTCCAGGTCGACGACGTTCGGCACCGGCACGACCGGGTCGGCGGTGTCGCGCGTGTCGTTCGCCCCGAACTTGTCGAAAAGGTCGTCGGGATAATCGAGGGTTAGAGTTGCCTGAACCGAATCGGAGAGACCGATGGTGTTCTCGACCTCGAGGGTCACCGTATAGGTCCCCGGTTTCGCATACTCGTGAAGGAGCGTGGGGAGGAGGGAAGCTTCCGAGCTCCCGTCGCCGAAGCGCAACAGGTAGCTCGCGATCCCTTCGGGGCTTCCGCTTCCGGCGAAGCCTTCGGAGCCGGAGGCATCGAAGCTCACTGCAAGCCCATCCACCTGATGGGTGAGGACCGCTTTCGGAGGAAGGTACGAATGGACGTTCACCTCGAGCAGCGCCGTCGATTCGAGCCCGGCGGAGTCCCGGAGGGTGACCTCCGCGAGGTATTGCCCCGGTGCGGCGTACGCGTGCGAACAACTCGCGGTCGTGCAGTCGATGTCCCCGTCGGAGTCGAGGTCCCACGAAAAGGTGAGGGGATCGCCATTTGGATCGGTGGCGTTGGCGGCGAACACAAATATGGTCGTGCTCGCTCCGAGCGGATCGATATAGCCGAGACCGTTGCCTCGCTCGTCTGCGGGCGCGACGGTGGGAGAGACCACGGGAGGCCGATTGAGAGCGAGGCCCACCGTCAGGGTGTGAAAGGGGCCGGCCTCGATTGAAGTCACTCCCGCGAGGCTCGACACCGGCGTCGGGACATGCCGGTCGATTTCGGTTCCGTCCCCGAGCTGATCCTCGGTGTTCCTTCCCCAGGTCCAGGCGGTTCCATCGCGCCGCACGGCGGCGCTATGCTCGAAGTTCGCTCCGATGTCGAGGACGTCCGAAAGACCGGACACGGGAACCGGAAGAAGACGGTTCTCCGTGGTCCCATCGCCGATCTGGCCGTTACTGTTGAAGCCCCAGGCCCAAAGGGTACCGTCGCTCTTGAGAGCCAGGTTGTGGCCGCCTTGCCAGGGAGACGTGGCAATTGCAACGACGTCGGTCAAGTCCGAGACCGGCGCCGGGGTGTAGCGCGATTGCGTCGTGCCATCGCCGAGCTGGCCCGCCCAGTTCTGTCCCCACGCCCATACCGTCCCGTCGCTTCTGAGGGCGAGGTTGTGAAATGCGCCCGCCGCCAGAGCGATTACTCCACTCAGTCCGGAAACCGGAACCGGCGCCAGCTCTTCGCGCGGCGGTGAGACCGCCCAGTTGAAGCCCCAGACCCAGACGGTGCCGTCGCCTTTGAGCGCCAGGCTGTGGAAGTTGCCGGCCGAAATCGCCGCGACGCCGCTGATTCCCGGAACCTGGACGGGACCAAAGCGGTCATTGTGGGTCCCGTCGCCGACCTGACCGTTCTGGTTCTCTCCCCAGGCCCAGACGGTGCCATCGCTCTCGAGAGCGAGGCTGTGATCGGAGGCGGCGATGGCGATGACGCCGCTCAAACCCGGTACGGAAACGGGCGCGGTCTCGAAATTGGATGGAGGGCAGGGCTCCGGGACACCATCCCCCAGCTCGCCATAACAGTCGGATCCAAAGCCCCAAACGGTGCCGTCCTTCCTGAGGGCCAGGCTGTGACTTGTGCCCCCTGCCACCGAGGCTACCTCCAACAAGTTGAGAACCGGGACCGGGGAGGGTCGAGGAGTCGTGGTCCCGTCTCCCACCTCGCCGAGAATGTTGCGACCCCAGGCCCAGAGACCCGCGTCCGATCCGACGGCGATGGTGACGGTCGCGCTCGCCACGAGGTCTCTCTCGTCACGCACGGTGAGGCGGGCGGTGTAGAGACCGGCTTGATGATAGAGATGGGCCACCTTCGCCTCGGGCCCGATGACCCTCTCGCCATCTCCGAAAACCCAGGAGTAGCTGGTGATGGGAACGCCGCTCGTCGAGTCCGATCCGTCGAATTGGACGGTGAGGGGTGGTTCGCCCGATACCGGGCTCGCCTTGAGGACCGCATTCGGAGGAGCGGGAAGCGGGGCCGGCGCGGCAACATTGATCGCGACCTGCGCGCTTGCCTCGATGTTCCAGGTGTCGGCGACGGTGAGGGTAACGGCGTAGCTCCCGGGCAGATCGAAGAGGTGCTCCACGGTGGAGGGGCCGGTTTCCGACTCGCCGTCGCCGAAATCCCACCGGAAGGTCAACTGCCCCCCGTCTTCGGGATCGGAGGAGCCGCTTGCATCGAAGCGAACGCGGAGCGGCGCCTCACCAGAGAGGGGAGTCGCCTGGATGACCGCTTGCGGGGCACCGCTGGGCAGCGACTGCGGAAGGAGGAGGACGGCGCGTTTGTCTCCCTGCCGGTTCGTCGCTTCGCCGACGATTTCTCCGCGGTCGTTGATGTCGTTGGCCTGCTGGAGAACGAGCCCCGCGCCCGAGTCGATCAGAAGATTGAGGTCGCGGAGGGCGCCGCCTTCCCAGAGGAAGGCGCGTTGACGAGGGTCGCCCCCCGGAGATTGCGGAAGTGTTGCCAGGCCCACGATCTGGCTCCCGGCATTGATGGCCAGCGCCTGGCTCCGATCGCCTCCGAGCGTGCCGAGCGCGGTCCAGATCGGGAGGCCCGTTGGCGAACGAGTGACTTGATAAGCGTGCGTAGCCCCCGGAGTGGCCGCAGCCGAGGCGGCGATCTGACCGGAGGCGTTGACGTCGTGGGCCGCGCTTCCTACGAAGCCCGGAGGACCGCCCAGAAGCTCGAGCTCGCCGGGGTCGAGCGTGCCATCCCGATCGGCATCGCGGAAGAAGAAAGCTTGGGGAACAGGGCGCGGGCTGAACGGAGGGATGACGAAGCCGACGACGACCCCGGCGTCGTTCACCGCCTCGGCCAGCCCCAGGCCCAGCTCCACGAACCGATCCGTATCGGGGTTGTAGACCACGGCGGTGACTAAGGAGACCGGCGCCTTCTGGAGCGAGCCGACGACCCAGCCGTCCGCGTGCACGTCGCGGGCGCCGCCCGTGAAGAGCGTTTCGAGCGCCCCCTCTCTCCACCGAAATGCTTTGCCCGGGTTGAAGCCGAAGCTGCCGAGCACCGTCCCCGCGACGTCGCCCCCGGAGCTGATCCCCTCGCCCGCACCCAAGGCGCCGGTCGCCGCCGGCATGAGGTCTCGCATGAGCGCGTTCGCTCCCGCCGCCGGGTCGTCCTCGTACCAGCGATCCGGCTGGCCGTCACCGTTCGTGTCGAGGGGCGTAATCAGGAACGGATGGTAGGAGGATGAGGATGGGAGGTCGGCGCGGCCGACGATCTGGCTTCGCGCATTGATGGCGTTCGCCGAGCTGCCTCGACCGCCGAGCGTCCCGAGGTCGACGATCCGGTAGGGCGCCGGGTGACCGACGACGAGGGTCACCCTTGCCGGATTGCTTTCCAGGGCCTCGTCCCGCGCAAGGAACGTGAATCCGTCGAAACCGGCGAAGGCCGGGTCCGGCGTGTAAAGGAGCTGGCTCCCGCTTCCCGAAAGGCTCCCGTGCTCGGGCGGGGCCACCATCTCGAACTGGAGCTCGGCCCCCTCGGGATCGGTGGCGCTCAGGGTGATGCTCACTGGCGTCGCCACTCCCGTGAGAACGCGCTGGTCGTGGGCGACGGGAGCATCGTTCGAGGCGCTCACCGCCAAATAGACGGTCGCCACTCCGCTCTCGGTGACTCCGTCGCCCGCCTTGAACGTGAAGGAGTCGATGCCGTTGAAGTCGCCTCGGGGCTGGTACGTGAGGTCCGGCGCATTTCCCGAGAGAGTTCCTTCTCGCGGGGAGGTCAGGACCGTGAACGCAACCGGCCCTTCGCCGCCGGAAGCCGTCAAGAGAAACGCCGCCGTCGTGTCTTCGGACACGCTCACCGTCATGTCGGACACGGCGACGGGGTCGAGAACCGCCGTCACCGTGATGGAGACGGTGGCCATGTTGCTGTCCGCACGGCCGTCGTTGACTTTGAAGGTAAAGCGGTCGGGACCGCTGTAGTTGGGGGTTGGGAAGTAGGTGACTTCTCCGGCGGCGCCGACCACGACGCCGTGCTCCGGCTCGGCGACGACGACGTAGCTCAAAGAATCCCCTTCGGCGTCGCTCGCGCCCAATCGGATCGCGACCGGAGTGTCTTCCGCAGTCCTCACCGTGTGGTGGTTCGCGTGCGGAGGCTGGTTGTAGAAGACGGTGAGCCGCGGGCGGCGCGAGGACTGTGCCACCTCGCTCGAAGCGAGGGCGAGGGTGTTCGAGTTGTCGTACTTCTGAATGAGGACGCCTCGGTTCGAACCGGGCTGGTCCACCCACCTCTGAAGCAGGGCCACGCCCTCGGCGTTCAAGGGGTACGTGTGACGCCCCGAGCTCAGGGCGGAGACAAGGCCCAAAACCGCCGAGCCCCGATCGGTTCCGATGCCCAGTGCACCCGGCGTCTGCCAGGATTTCCCCGAGTCATACCGGTTCCAGGTCGCGCGCGACTCCACCGAGCTTCGCTTCATTTCGTAGATCGGGTAGCGGTTCGGACTGGTGTTATCGACGTAGAGCGTGAGCCAGACGGATAGGACGGAGCTTCCCGGTGGAATCTTTGCCGGCGCGAGCTCCCACTGGAGCACGGGCGCCCGGTCGGGCGAACCGTGCGCCCAAAGCCTCGTCGCCGAGCCGTAGTTGGTGTTCTTCGAGCCGGTGTTGAGGTAAGTGTCGCGAGATCCTGCGTATTGCCCCGTTGGCGATACGCCATCCTGGAAGGACGCCTTCGACCCCGAAGGGTCGAGGACGACGAAGGAAACGGCGCTCGAGATGCCGTTCGAGGCGCTGACGACGTCGAGGGGAAACTGTCCGGCGCTCGCGAGGAGAGACGCCGGGATCTCGGCAACGAGCTCAGTCGGGCTGACGAAGGTCGTCGAGAGCAATGTCCCCGCAAGTCTCGCCCGGGAGTCCGTGGGGAAGTTCGCGCCCGTCAGGGTGACGGTCGCAGCGCCGCCTCCCAGAAACGCCACGCCCGGCTCTGCGGCGGTGAGGGTCGGAACCGCGGCCGCAATCGGTGGGCTGGCCGAGCCGGGACTCGGTGCCGAGGAAGCGGTGGTTACGACCCAGGGTGCGACTGAAAGCGCGAAGACGTCGTCCGGGTCGAGCGCCCGGTCGTAGAGCCGGATATCGTCGAGAGCCCCCTTGAAGTAGGAGCGACTGGGTCCCAATCCGAACATGAGTGGAGCTTCGTTCGTGCTGAGCTGGGCCGCCTTCTCCGTCTTCGTACGACAGACCTCGGCGCCATCGACGAAGAGGCGCAGCTCCGGGGCGTCGTAGACACCCGCCAGATGGTGCCAGCCTGGTTCCAGCGGACGGGGCGCCACACAATTCACGGAACCTTGCTTCCGCGCTTCCGAGAGGGATAGGTCGATCCGCGGCCGGGTGGTCTTCCCGTCGAGCCCGAGAACATAGGCGCCGGGCTTTCCGAGTAGTGCAGGGTTCGGGAACACCGCAGGCGCCGTCACATTCAGCCAGGCGCTGAGAGCGAGGACCCGCTCCAGGTCGTATTCCGGGGGACTACCGACTTCCACGTAGGAGTCGAGGCCATTGAGCTCGAGCGCTCCACCATCGGCACCGTCGATCCACCGAGACCCGCCGCGGAGGGCGCCGTCATGGCTACCCCGGCCTTCGTCCGCCGCGATCGCTCCGTGAACGTCGTCGAGCTTCCACCAGCCGAGGGGGAGCTCTTCGGTCGGCTCGGAGAGTGACGCTCCCGCCTCGCTCGAGTAGGCGGAGAAACCGTCGGGGCTGTAGCTGCGCATGCGGTAGACGTAGGTGGCGCCCCTTCTCAAGTCTCCGTCGGTGACCGTCGTGTCATCCGGGTCCACGTACAGAAGCGGGGAGTAGCGTCCGTTACTGTCCGCGCTCTTTCGCTCGATCAGGAAGCCGCTTTCCGTAGATGCTTCGTCGTTCCAGCGGAGGGTGATGGATTCCTCGCCGTCGGGCGCGGCCGTCAGGTCCGTGGGAGCGGCGGGCGCGGGATCCGACTCCGACGATGCCATCTCGGCGATCTCGGAGGAAGACAACGCCCGGCCGTAGATTCGGGCGTCATCCAACCGGCCCTGGAAGTAGGAGCTGGATTCAGCCCATCGGCCCAGCTCCAACGGGGCGTCGCTCCGAACGATTGGTGAGTCCTCTCCCCGGGTGCGCACGGCACAGGCTTCCAGACCATCGACGTAGAGGCGCGCCCGTCGCTCCGCGGCACTGTATGTAGCGGCGATGTGATGCCAGCTCCCGGGCTCGAGCGGCGCCTCGGCGCTGCAGAGGAGGTAGCTGTACTTGCGTTCTTCGTCGTCCAGGCGAACGCGGAAGACGGGCCGGGTCGTACTTCCCGAGAGGCCGAGGGCATAACTACCGGCCTTGCCCAAAACGGCCGGATGCGGGCGTATGGGTGCCGCCGCGACGTTCACCCAGGCGCTGAGCGTGAGCGATTCGCTCACGTCGAACGCCGGCTCGGAGCCGGCGCTCACGAAATCTCGCCGGCCGTCGAAGACCAAAGCACCGCCGAGCCTGCCAGGCGCCCGCTTCGCCTCGCTTTCGAGCGCTAACGGATGGCCTACCCAACCACCGTCGCCGGCCGTCGTTCCGTTCGTCTCGTCGAGCTTCCACCAGCCGAGGGGAAGCCGTGAGGGATCGAAGTCAGCCTTCTCCTCGGAGCTCGATGGGGCGCCGGGTCCCGACAGAAAGAGAACGAGCGCGGCGCCGAGAAGGGCCAGCCTCTCGAGCCCTGGATGGAAAAGACTCCGGATCGCGACGCGTGGCTTCATGACAGTCCCCCTGCCTCATACGTGCCAGCACGCTCGTGCATGGAGGTGCGCCTGCAATGGGAGTAGTGGCGGGAGCTTGGTCCTGGTTCCTCTTCCAGCCCGCTTGGGGCGGGAACGGACACGCTCTTTGGCGAGAGGCGGCACCTGGTTCCAATACGGTATCCCTCGGCAGACACACGAGTCTGGGACGTTCGAGAGGAGCCTTGGCAGGGGGAAACGCTCCGGTGGGCTTGAACCCGAATCTTCGGTCGCGAGCGCCTTCGGAAGAGGCGGCGGTGAATCAGCTAAAAGGTATGAGACGGAACGCTAATAGTGCTCGGTCGCCTCTCTTATTCACTCACGCCTTGCTCGGCTCCAAGCCCGGGCGAGAGTGTAGCAACAAGAAGGAATCCGTGTCAACAAATTCGAAACGCGCTGGCCCGCGTAGTGCTCGGGCCGGCGCTTGCGACTATGCTCGAAGGCGGAATGCGATCATGAATGACGCCGCGGCCGCGAGCGCGGCTATCGTTCGTACGTGATTCCAGGCCGTCCAGGTGGAGAGATAGGAGATCCACAACCTGGCGGCTTCCACGCTGCCCTCTGTGACGGGTGCGACCACCGCCAGCGCATTGTTTCGCGGCACATTGAACAGCATCGTCACGAGAAACGTGCCGACGAAATAGAGCACGCTGCCGGCAAGCCAATACAAGACACGGGGATCGTGCCATCGCATGAGTGACGCGAACGTCAGGAGTACCGACAGCACAGCCGTCCCGAGAAACGGCGTCAGAAACCACGGATTGATGACGACCACATTGATCGATTGCATGGCGGCAATGCCTTGCGCAGGCGGTAGATTCCCCAATGCCTTCATCACGAAGGTCGAGAACGCGAAGAATGCCCCTGCGATCAGACCGCAACCGAGTGCAGACAGAAGCGTCACGAGGTCGAGCATGCTGATCTCTCTCATGTGCTTTCTCATCGTGCGGCGCGAGCCCGCCCACGACCCTTACCCCCGAGCAAAACGTCCTTCTCGCGCCCATGTCGTTTTCCTCTCGCGTGTGCGCCACTGAACTTGGCCGTTCGATGTCCACTATGAGCCGGATGCTGGAGACTGACAATGGCAGGACGTCCTTGATTCGTGCCCGTTCGTCCGAGAGCGGGAGTCACCTCCCGAACCTGAGGTAAAGCGAGGGAACCACGAAGAGGTTCAGCGCCGTCGAGGTCACGAGTCCTCCGAGAATCACCACCGCGAGTGGATGCTCGATCTCGTATCCCGCGCGAGTACCGCCCAGCACGATCGGCACCAGAGCCAATGCGGTCGCGAGCGCCGTCATCAGGATCGGGGCGAGGCGTTCCTCGGCACCGCGCATGACGAGCTCTCGTCCGAACGGCATGCCTTCCTCCTGCTCCAGATGCCGGTAGTGGCTTACGAGCATGATCCCGTTGCGGGCGGCGATGCCGACGACGGTCACCAGCCCCACGAGCGAGCCGAGCGAAAGGACGCCGCCGGTCAGGAAGGCCGCGACCACCGCACCCACGAGAGCAAAAGGCAGAGTCACCAGTACGAGACCCACGAGGCGTATCGAGCCGAAGTCGACGAGAAGGATGAGAACGATCCCCGCAAGCGAAACGAGGGCCAGGAGCAGCAGACGATTCGTGGACGCCTGGCGCTCGGCGTACTCTCCGAGTACCGCAGCGTAGTAGCCCCGTTCGAAAGCCACTCCCGAGAGCCGCGCCTGCACGTCGCGGGCGACGGCCCCGAGGTCGCGCCCGCGTACGTTCGCGGTCACGTCGATGCGGCGGGATCCGTTCTCCCGCGTGATCTCGTTGGGCACGGAGGAGACGAAAACGTCCGAGACGCTCTCGAGCGGCACCGCGGCTCCGTTCGCAAGGGGCACTTGCAAGCTTCGAATCGCGTCCAGGTTCCGCCGAACTTCGGGAACGCCCCAGACCACGACGTCGAAGAGCCGCTGCTCTTCGTAGAACTCCCCCACCTTCGTGCCCTGGACCAGCGTCGAGACCGGGCGCCGAACGGCCCCTGGCGTGAGGCCGAAGAGCGCCCCGCGATCGGAGCGAAACCGAACCTGGATCTGAGGCACCAGCACTTGAGCCTGGACCTTGAGGTCCACCACACCTTCGACGTCGGCGATCGCGGCGCTTACCGACTGAGCCTGCGACTGGAGCCTTCCGAGGTCCGGCCCGTAGACCCGAACCACGATCGTGGCGCTCGCCCCGGTCAGGACCTCCTTGATGCGCTCGCGGAGATAAGTCAGAAGGTCCCGATAGAGCCCGGGATATCCGTCGACGATCGACTGGATCCGGGCCACCGTCGCCTCGTAGTCCACGGACGGGTCCAGACTGATCCAGAGCTCGGTGAAGTTCGGACCGACGACTTCGTCCGCGACTTCCGCGCGGCCGATGTGGGCGCCGAAGTTGCGCACCCCCGGCACCGCGAGAAGCTCCTCCCCGGCGCGCACGGTCACGCGCTTCATCGCTTCGAGGGAGGTGCCGGGCTTCTCTACCCAGTGCATGAGGAAGTCGTACTCGCGAAAGTTCGGGAGGAACTCCTCGCCCAGAAACGGCGCGGTCGCCGCGGTGAGGAGGAACAGGATCGCGAGGGCGCCGAGCGCCGTGCGAGGTCGGTCGACGAACGCCGGAAGCATCCTTCGGTAGCGCTCCTTGAGCTCCGCGACCGCACGCGCGTCGCCGCGATCCTCCCGGCTCCGCAACAGCAGGAGCGACAACGCCGGTGTCACCGTGAGCGCCACCACGAGAGACGCGAGGATCGCGAGGACGTAGGCGAGCGCCAGCGGCCGGAAGAACGCGCCCGCGAGCCCCTGGAGCATGAAGACCGGCAGGAACACCAGCATCACGATCAGGCTCCCGTAGAGGACCGCGCTCCGCACTTCGAGCGACGCATCGAGCACCACCGCCATCGCCGGGCGCGGGCTCGCGCTCGCGCGATTCAGACGCAGACGACGCACGATGTTCTCGACGTCGATGATCGCGTCGTCGACCACCTCGCCGAGCGCGATGACCAGGCCCGCCAGCACCATCGTGTCGAGCGTGCCTCCCCGGTAATGCAGCATGAGGCCCGCAGCAAGGCCATGAGCGCGCGATCGTAGGGTCCTGTTCGGCGAATCGCGGAGGCCTCTCTGCCCCCTTGTCCTGGGTGCTTCGTCGGGTAGCATGTCCGCGCCGGAGAGCGACCTCTTCATCGTCTACAACGAACAGCGGTACGCCACACCGGAAAACCCCGTTCCCGCCGGACGCGGTCTCATCGTGAAGTTCACGCGCATGTTCGCGTTCTGAGCGGACCGTCGGTGCTGGAGAAGGTCACGCCAATCCTCCGCTGCGCTCGATCGCCCGCGCCAGCCGCTCGATGCCGAGCGTCAGCTTCTCCTCGCCATAGGCGGAGAAGTTGAGACGGAGCGAGCTCTCTCCCCCGCCGTTCGCGAAATAGCACGAGCCGGGAACAAACATTACCTTTTCCCGGATGGCCTCCTCGAGGAGCCGATCGGCGTCCATTCCCGCGGGAAGCGTCACCCACAGGAAGAATCCGCCCTCGGGCCGACTCCAGCGGACACCTCTGGGGAAGCGCTCTTCGAGCGCCTTTAGCATGGCATCGCGCCGTCTCCGATAGGCAGCGACGATCCCGCGAATGTGGGGATCAAGGATGTCTCGCCGCAGAAACTCGTGGGCAATCCTCTGGGAAAGGAGAGTGGTGCGCAGGTCCGCCGCCTGTTTCGCGAAGAGCTTTTCCTGGAGCGGGCCCGGGGCGACGACGAAGCCGAGCCTCAGACCCGGGCTCAGAGTCTTCGAGAAGCTCGAGAGGTAGACGACGACACCATCCTCATCGAGCGCTTTCAGCGGCGGCAGCGCTTCTTCCTCGTGGCGGAGCTCGCCGTAGGAGTCGTCCTCGACGACGGGCACACCGAACCGCGCGGCGACCTCGAGGAGCTCGTGGCGGCGGGCGAGGCTCAGAGTGGCCCCCGTCGGATTCAGATGTTCCCAGCCTTTCGCCAGAGGCGCGGTCGAGTTCGTTTCTCCATTGAATGGCTGAGTGGCCCGGGCGACAGCTTTCGTTTTCAAGGTACAATTCTTACGGAGTGTTCATATGGCTCAGCCAACGTTTGAGGAACGGTTAGAAGCCCTCGAGAAGGCGGTCGCTCAATTGGCGGACCGGTCGCAGCCTGCACTCGAAGGCAAGGACTGGCGTAGCACCGTTGGCATGTTCGCAAACGATCCAGTAGTGAAAGAGATCCAAGAAGAGGGTCGAAAGATCCGCGAAGCGGAGCGGCGGGATGCCCAGTCGTGATCGTTCTGGACACGGATCACGTCAACGCGCTCCAATCTGGGGAATCCGCCGCTTCGACGTTGGTCGCGAACATGGGCCGGTCGGTTGATGGAGATTTCGCCACGACTGCCATCACGATTGAGGAGCAGATGCGGGGCTGGCTAGCTCTGATACACCGATTGGATGACGCCTATCGACAGATACCCGCATACGAGCGACTCGTTGCTTTGTTCAGCTTCTTCGCTCGTTGGAAGGTCCTGCCGTTCGACAAACGGGCCGCTGACGAGTTCATGAAACTGCGAGAGCAGAGAATCCGACTCGGGACCATGGATTTGAAGATTGCCGCGATCGCGCTGGTGAATGACGCCCTGCTCCTCACGGCGAACCTTCGCGACTTTGAGCGGGTTCCACGACTGCGCATAGAAAACTGGCTAAACTGACGCCAACAGAAGTACTCGCGTACCAGGAAAGCCGCGACGGGATTTCGTGGAAAAATCTTCCCGGCCGAAATCTTCCCACGCAGGGCCTCCCGGCCCGTCTCGACGGTGAGATCGCGGAAGGCCTTGGGTTTATCAAGCAGGTCGATGGAAATGGCCGCGTCCGGGCACACGAATTTGCACGCGGCGCAGCCGTTGCACTCGAGGCCGTCCACTTCGATCTTTCCCGAGCCCGATGGCGCTGGAACGAAGGCGGGACAGCCGAACTCGTCGACGCAGGCAAGACAGCCGTCGCAGAGCGCCTCGTCGATTCGGGCGACGATGGAGCGGCGGCCGATCTCCGAGGGCTCGAGGGCGCAGGCCTGTCGGGAGACGACGAGAGCGGGGCCCTCCTGGCGGAGCGCCTCTTCCAGGATGCCGGGAAGCCGCTTGAGCTGGAACGAGCCCACCACTCGAACGAACGGAAACCCGCAGGCGCGGGCAATGTCCTCGTTCGGCACGATGGTGAGGCCATCGCCGTGCTGCCACGAGCCGGGGTGCGGTTGCTGACCACCCGCTGAGGGGAGGGATGGTGGCCATCCGGATCGTCCGGCTTGGGAGTCCTCGGGCGAAGGGTGAGGGCTTGCGGATCGGTACGGTCCGGCGTCCGCCTCGAGGCGTCCCCAAGAACGAATTCGCGTCCCGCAATTTCTACGACGTGTGGCTGCCAAACCTGGCGCCCAGCGAGGGGCTCGTGAAGGTAGCCTTGCGAGCGGAGGACGACCGCGGCTGGCGTTCCTTCACGAAGCGCTATCGGGCTGAGATGAGCCGTCCAGAGGCGAGCCGGATACTGGATCTTCTCGCTGCCTTGTCGCACACGTCTGACTTTTCAGTGGGGTGCTACTGTCAGGATGAGCGGCGATGTCATCGCTCGGTGATGAGAGAGCTGTTTGCAGAGCGGGCAGCATCAATTGCCTGAAGGCGAATCTTCGCGGCGACGCCCAACAATGCGTTGAAGCTGACAAAACGCCCTCCCTGGACCGCCCACCCGAAGGACGCCGGACTCGCCGACCTATCCGATCGAATAGGACCGGACCGAAATCAGAAGTGAAGCTTCAAACCCCGCTGAATCACGCCGGAGTCGCTTTCCCGAACCTGAGGTAGAGCGAGGGAACTACGAACAGGTTCAGCACCGTCGAGGTCACGAGTCCCCCGAGAATCACCACCGCGAGAGGATGCTCGATCTCGTATCCCGCACGAGTGCCGCCCAGCACGATTGGCACCAGAGCGAGCGCGGTCGCGAGCGCCGTCATCAGGATCGGCGCGAGGCGTTCCTCGGCGCCGCGCATGACGAGCTCTCGTCCGAACGGCATCCCTTCCTCCTGCTCCAGATGCCGGTAGTGGCTTACGAGCATGATCCCGTTGCGGGCGGCTATGCCGATGACGGTCACGAGTCCCACGAGAGAGCCGAGCGAGAGCACGCCGCCGGTCAAGAAGGCCGCGACCACCGCGCCCACGAGAGCGAAAGGCAGAGCGGCGCGGACGCGGCGACCGTTTGGCCCGGCGCCGCCGAGATCGACTGCAGGACACCGCCGAACGGGGCGGCGATCGAGATCTCGCCCTGGGCTCCGATGGGACTGAGGCTCACGACCGAAGCTCGCTCTCGCGCCGCCGAAAGGGCAGCGGCCAGAACGTCGTGCTGCGCGGTCGCTTCCTCGACGGCGCGGACGCTGGCGGCGCCATCGTCGAGGAGTTGCTGGAGCCGTTCGAGGCGCTGCCGCGCCGCCTGCTCTTCCGCTTCGGCAGCCGACAACGCTCGCTCGGCTTCGATCCGCTGATCGCGCTCGGCGGGTACGAGCGGAACGAGCCGGAAGATCGCCTCGCCCTCTTCGACGAGCGCTCCGGCTCGCGCGGCGCCCGCGGACACGAGGGTGCCGGCGACAGGAGCCGCGACCACGACCGATCGCCCCTCGGGGACCACGATCTCGCCGCCGAGCGTGCGCGTGCCCGAGAGACGTTCCACAGCGGCAACGACGGACTCGATGCCCAGACGCGCGACGGCCTGAGGCGAGAGTCTAACCGTCGCCAGATCCGCCTCCGTTGTCGGATGCTCCACCGTTGCCGGAGCAGCCTTCTTCACATCGGCCGGCCCGTCGCTCCAGCACGCCGATAGCCAGGCTGCGGGAAGAAGAATCAGAGACCAGCGCATGAGTGCCCCACGCTCCGTTGCAGCGCGACCCCGGATTTCTGAACGTCGACGCCCGCCTCGAGCCTCCGAACTCGCGCCTCGACCAGGCGGCGGCTGGCATCGAGGAGCGAGAGCAGCGCCACCTCGCCCGCTCGGTAAGCGCTCTCCGCTTGCCGTTCCTCCAGCTCCAACGAAGGCACGATCTCGTCCTCCCAGATTCGGGCGGCTAGCTGCGCCTGATCGTAGCGAATCAACGCCGTCCGGACCTCGGCGACCACCTGCATGCGGACCGCAAGATAACTGCTGCTCGCGCGCGAAATCTCGGCCTGCGCGCGGGAGATGCCTCCTTGATTGCGCGCAAAGATTGGGATGTCGGCGGCGATGCCCGGTCCCATCTCGAAGCCCTCTCGGCCTTCTCCGTTCGCGTCGAGTGTCGCGATCAAGCTCACGACTTTCGTCCGTTCCCAAGACGCGCGAGCTCCGGCGGCTTCGATCGCGATCTCCGCCGCCCGGACGTCGGGTCGAGAGGCGAGGGCGTCCTCGATGAGGGCATCGGGACCGCCGCACGAGGCCACCGGACTGTCGGCATCCGGCGTCAAGCGAAGCTCGCCCGGGGCCATGTCGAAGCCCATTCGGGAGATCAAGGCGACTTTCGCCGCATCCCGATCGTGCTCCAGCGACAGGTGCGACGCCTGCACCCGGGCACTATCGCTGCGAGCGGCGCTCGCTTCGAGCTCGCTGATGTCCCCCGCTCGAAGCCGTGCCTCGGTGATCTCCGCGATGCGCTTCATGAGCTCGGCGTTCCGGGAGGACAGAGCCACGCGACGCTCGGCGGCTACGGCATCCACGTACGCGTGCCGCACCTCGGCGATGAAGAAAAGCCCCTGAGAGACAAGCCGCTCCCCCACCGCCTGGGCGTTAAGGGTGAACGCCGCTACCCGCCGAGGCCGCTGCCAAAGAGCATCCACCGCGAACTGGAGCGTCCATTCCAGCTGCTTCGGACCCACCGGAAACAGGAGCGAGAGAACGGGGTTCTTCAGAAGTCCGGCCTCCACGAGGTCCGCGCGGGCGACGCCCAGATCGGCGAGACTGGCTTCGAACGCGGGGTTGTTCCAAAGAGCGATGGCGACCGCTTCGTCGGGCGCGAGACCGTCGTCCAGCGACACACCGGGCGGGAGCGAGGCGCTCGTTTCCTCCGGCCTGAGCTCGAAACCCGTTCGGCTGCGGATCGCTTCATCCACTTGATCGCGGCCCGGGGCTTGCGCGGAGTTTGCGCATCCGAAGGCTGACACCGTGAGGGCCAGGACGAAACGCATGCAGATGCCTACTCGCGGCATTCTATCTCGGGGGCGCGATGCAGCAGTGGAGCCACGCAACCCCGAACGGGTCGACGTTTCGGAGGAGGGAGGTTAACCGTTTCTTGATACGGTCGAGCCGCTGTGCTAGCGTG
>Ga0184637_10000359_pt1 | contig 33887 bp, 33 predicted proteins | sample PLM3_127_b2_FD_133143 | JGI IMG/M metagenome (GOLD analysis project Ga0184637, IMG submission 133143) | Groundwater sediment microbial communities from an aquifer in East River, Colorado, USA - PLM3_127_b2 | ecosystem: Environmental > Terrestrial > Soil > Riparian zone | place: USA: East River... | reverse complement strand
CGATCCGCGAGGGGACGTTCGCCTTGATCATCCCGGTGATGACGTCCACCGAAGGCCGCTGCGTCGCGAGGACGAGGTGGACGCCGACCGCGCGCGACTTCTGAGCGAGGCGGATGATCGAGTCCTCGACCTCGGCCGGGGCGACCATCATCAGGTCGGCCAGCTCGTCTATCACGCACAGCACGTGCGGGAGCGGCGGCTGCCCGGCCCGCTTGCGGGCCCGGTTCAGCTCGGTGAGGTTGCGCGCCCGCACCTCACCCATGACCTTGTAGCGACCCTCCATCTCGCCGATCAGGTTCGCGAGCACGTTGGCGGCGAGGCGCGGCACGGTCACGACCGGCGTCAGCAGGTGTGGGATCTGCTCGTAGTAGTTCAGCTCCACCCGCTTCGGGTCCACGAGCACGAGGCGGACCTCGTTAGGCGACGCGTGGAGCAGGATCGAGCACAGGACCGCGTTGATGCAGCCCGACTTCCCCGAGCCGGTCGTCCCCGCGACCAGAACGTGGGGCATCTTGGCCAGGTCCGTCCACACCGCGTGGCCGGCGATGTCCTTGCCCAGCCACCCCACGATCGGAGACGAGCCCCCCGGCCGCCCCTGGTAGATGTCGCCGAGGCGCACGAGGCGGCGGCGCTGGTTCGGCACCTCGACGCCGATCGCCTGCTTGCCGGGGATCGGGGCGAGGATCCGGATGTCGGTGGAGGCGAGCGCGTAGGCCAGGTCGTCCTTGAGCTGGGTGACCTTCGAGACCTTCGTCCCAGGCGCCAGGCGCAGCTCGTAGCGGCTCACGTGGGGACCGACCACCGTGCCGACGATCTCTGCCTCGACGCCGAAGTGGCCGAGCGTCTCGAGCAGCGCGCGGCCGACCGCCTCGCGATCCCGCGTGTCCGGGCCGGGGTCGCGCCCGCCGCGCTCGAGCAGATCGCCGGAGGGAAGCTCGTAGTCGATCTCCTCCGAGGCGGTGACCTCGCCGCGGGGCTCTCCCTGCGGCGTTCGCGCGACCTCGATCTCCGGCGGCGGCTGCGGGGCCGCGGCATCGTCGCCGTCGTCGTCCCCGGCGGTGAGGCCGTCGAGCGCCTCGTCGAAGCTGAGCGGCAGCGGGGAGCCGTTCCCGTCCGTCGCGGGCGTGCTTACCGAGAGCTCTCCGGTCTCGGCCTCGTCGCCCTCGTCGCCATCCGGCCCGAGCAGCTCGGTCGCCACGGGCTCGGTGGCGTCCACCCGCGTCAGGACCTGCCCCGTGTCGGGCTGCTTCCGCGAGCCCCCGGTCTCCCGCACGGTCGTGACGAACTCCCGCGCCCCGTCGCGCGCGCGGTCCGCCAGCCCCAGCGCCGTGCGGATCAGCCCGGCGACGGTGCTCCCCGAGAGGAGCAGAAGCCCCGCGACGAGGAGCAGCGCCGCGAGGATGTGTGCGCCGATTCGCTGGAACAGGGTGGTTGCGGCCCAGTACAGGGTCTCCCCCAGCACCCCTCCGTGCTCGGTGAAGAAGTCGGGGTCGAAGTAGCCGTGACGCGGGGGGCCGTCGGGCCCGACGCCCGCGGTCTGCGCCGCGTAGCCGAGCAGCAGCGCCGCGAGCACGCACACCGCGCCCGCGTTGAGGGCCCCCGGCGAGGCGATGAACGGGCGCATGACGAGCGCCGCGCCGGCCCCGCCGATCGCGAGCGGGATCACGCTCGCGCACGCCCCGGCCACGTAGGTGAGCGCGGTCTCGGCCCCCGAGCCGACCCGGCCACCGTCCCAGCCGGCATACAGCACGCAGCCGAGATAGACGGCTATCGCCACCAGACCGAGCCCGATCAGGTCGAGATGGCGCTGCTCGAGCCCGACGAGCACTGCGGGGCGATCACGCCCCCGCCGAGCACTGCCCCCGCGCCCCCGGGCGGCGCGCGGGCGCGCCGTCCGCCGACCTCGCGTGCGGCGGTTCGCTCTATCCAACACGTACGGGACTTCGACGCCTGGGGCCCCACCCCTGCGGGCAGCGGGGCGCTAAACGCTGGCTAAAAAGCGCCCGCCGAACGCCGCTCGCGCACTAACCTTGAGGCCATGATCACCTCCGAGGTGGCCACGGCGCGGGTGCTCGTGGTCGAAGATGACGCCGACATAGCCGACGTCCTGCGCCGCTCGCTTCGACAGGAGGGGCACGAGGTGCGCACGGCCGCCGATGGCGTGGAGGCGCTGACCGCGGCCGAGGACTTCGTCCCCGACCTGGTCGTCCTCGATCTCGGCCTGCCGCGGCTGGACGGAGTCGAGGTGTGCCGGCGCCTGCGCGCCTCCGGCGACGTCCCGATCCTGATCCTCACGGCGCGCACCGAGACCGGCGACCGGGTCGAGGGTCTGGACAGCGGCGCCGACGACTACCTGGTGAAGCCGTTCGAGCTCCAGGAGCTGATGGCGCGAGCTCGGGCGCTGCTCCGCCGACGACCGCCGCGCGGCAGCGCCTCGCTCGCGGTCGGTGACCTTCGCCTCAACCCCGACACCCGCGAGGTGACCCGCGGCGAGCGCCGCATCGAGCTGACGAACCGCGAGTTCGAGCTGCTCGAGTATCTGATGCGCAACGAGCGCCTTGTGGTCTCGCGCGAGCGACTGCTCGAGGAGGTGTGGGGCTACGACCCGATGGCGATGACCAACACGATCGACGTGTTCATCTCCAACCTGCGCCGCAAGCTCGAGGCGGACGGCGAGCCGCGCGTCCTGCACACGAAGCGGGGCGCCGGTTACGTGCTGCGGGCCTGACGCCCGATGGCCCGGGTGAGCCCATCGCGCGTTGTCGAGCAAGCGATCGCGAGGCCGCGGGGCTGGCCCGTTCGATGGCGCCTCGCCGCGGTTTCGGCCGCGCTCACTCTTGTGATCCTCGTCGGCTTCGCCGCAGTCGTCGGGCGCCTGACCAGCGAGCGGCTGGAGAGCGACTTCCGCGACGATCTGCGCAGCACGGCGGGACAGCTTGCCTTCGAGCTCCAGGTTGCGAACGGACCTGGAGCGGACCCCACGGTGCAGCCCAGCCTCGGGGGCGTGCCGATGGCGGAAAAGGCCCACGTCCGCGTCGTCAGCCAGACGGGACAGGTCTTCGAGCAGACCCCGAACGCGCCCGATCTCGGGCCGCCGGAGCCGGGGGTGGACACGATCGGCCCGTTCGAAGTCGCAACTGCTCCAATCGCGACCAGCAGGCTGGGGCTGCCCGTTGTCTTCGTCCAGTACGCCCGCGATCACGCCGCCCTGCAGACGACCATCGACCGTTTGTGGCTCTTCCTCGCAACCGGGGTGCTGATCGGAACCGTGCTCGCCTACCTCGCCGGGCTCGCGGTCGCCGGGCGCGCGATGCGCCCCATCTCGTCCCTGACCACCGCCGCAAGGGAGATCGCCTCGACCCGCGATCCGTCGCGCCGGATGCCCAGCCTCAGCACAGACGACGAGGTCGCCGAGCTCGCCCGCACGCTCGAGGAGATGCTGCGGTCGCTCGAGGGGGCTCGCTCCGAGACCGAGCAGGCGATGCAGCGGCAGCGAGAGTTCGTCGCCGACGCCTCGCACGAGCTGCGCACCCCCCTGACCAGCATCCTCGCGAACCTCGAGCTGCTCCAGGCCTCCCTGAAGCAGGCCGGCCCGGGTGAGGACAGCGCCGCCGTCGATTCGGCGCTTCGCTCCTCGCAGCGGATGAGCAGGCTGGTCTCCGATCTGCTCCTGCTCGCCCGCGCCGACGCCGGGCGCACCGGGGTTCGCACGCAGTGCGACCTGGCCGAGATCGCGGCCGGAGCCCTCGCCGAGGTTCGCCCGGTCGCGGGACAGCGGGATCTGTCAATTAGCTCCGACGGGCCCGTCACGATCAAGGGGAACCCGGACGAGCTTCACCGCATGGTGCGGAACCTGCTCGAGAACGCCGTCCGGCACACGCCGGAGGGAACCGGGGTGAACCTCAGCGTCGTCCGCGAGGACGATCACGCAGTGCTCGAGGTGAGCGACGACGGGCCGGGGATCCCCTCGGGGATGCAGGATCAGGTGTTCGCCCGCTTCGTGCGGGGCGCCGGCCCGGCGGACAGTGCCGGCGGCGACGGGACCGGGCTCGGCCTGGCGATAGTCGAGGCGGTCGCCAGCTCGCACGGCGGGGATGCGGAGGCCGGCTCCTCGCCGCGGGGCGGCGCGCGGTTCACCGTGCGCCTGCCGATCGGGGAGCGCTCGCGCCCATCCTCGGAGCGGCCGGCGGAGGTCGGGCGCTAGCCGCGGCGTTAAGGGTTTCTTTAGCACCCCTTCGTACTCTCCAGACGGATGAGACACAGGGCCCGTCGTGCCCCCCCTCCCCAAGCTCGGGCTCGACGGCGTCCTTTGGCCACTGAGCCAACCGGCCCGCCGGGGTTCCCCTCCCTACCCTGGCGGGCCAATCCTTTTTCATTCCGGCCGTGTTTGGCATAGGGTGCCGCCATGGGAATCATCGGCTGGATCATTCTGGGGCTGCTCGCCGGCACGATCGCCCGGGCGCTGACCCCCGGCGATACGGGGCCCGGCGGGTGTATCGGCACGACCGTCGTGGGCATCCTTGGAGCGCTGATCGGCGGCTTCATCGCCACCGCCCTGGACATCGGGAGGATCGAGGACTTCTTCGATCTGGGGACGTGGCTGATCGCGATCGGAGGGTCGGTCCTCCTCCTGATCGTGATCAACGCGATCGCCGGCGGCCGCCAAGCGTAGCCCGGCAGCGGCTACTCGACCACGAACTCCTGCTGCTGACCGAGCGAGTAGTGCGGCTCGCCGTCCTTGGTCCGGAACGCGCAGACCATCGCGTAGTTCCCCGGCTTTAGCTCGCCCACCTCGAGCGGCTTCTTCGCCTTTCCGCCGGGCTGCGCCACGACGCGCCCGACCAGCTTCGCGGTCCCCTTGCCACCCTCCGCCTTGATCGCGTCCTCGAGCGTGTACCCCTCGTTGATCCTGGCGAAGATCAGCTCGTGTGCTTCCTCGCCGACGTTCTCGAACGTGATCTCCTTCGTGTCTGCCGTCGGCGTGGCCGAGAGGTCGAACGAGTAGTCGGCGGCCGTCACGTCGACCGTCTCGGCGCTGGCCGTCGTCTCTTCGTCATCGTCGCCGCCGCAGGCGCCCGCGAAAAGCGCCAGCGCAAGCACGACGAGGGCTGCCGCGAGGGTCAGTGGTTGGCGCCGCCGCTCCATTCGGCGGCACCATATTCGATTCAGCGCCGCAGGTCGTGCTCGGACTCGTGCACGCTTAGACCTCGACGACGACCGGCAGGATCATCGGCCGGCGGCGCAGGCGCTCGTACACGAACTCGGCGATGTCGTCGTGCAGGTCCTCCTGGAGCAGCACCACCTCGCGCACCTCGTCGGCCGCCGCCCCCGCGAGCGAGGTCTCGACTACTCCGCGCAGCTCCTCGACGAGCCCGTCGCCCTCGTGGACGAAGGGAACCCCCCGGAAGATGATCTCCGGAGGCGCCACCGAGCTGCCGTCGTCGGAGGAGATCGTCGCCACGACGATGAACACGCCGTCCGCGGAGAGCATGCGGCGGTCGCGCAGCGCCACGTCATCGGGGTCACCGACGTCGACGCCGTCGACGAAGATCATCCCCACGTGCACGTCCTCACCGAAACGCGCCTCCCCGTCCTCGCCGATCTCGAGCGCGAGGCCGTTGCGACCCTTGAAGATCCGCTCGGGGTCCACCCCGACCGACTCGGCGAGCTGGGAGTGGAGGTGAAGGCGCCGGTGGTCGCCATGGACGGGCAGCACGAAGCGCGGCCTGGTCAGGTTCAGCATCAGCTTCAGCTCCTCCTGCCAGGCGTGACCCGAGGCGTGGATCGGCGCGTCCGTCGTCGTGATCACCGAGGCGCCGATCTGGAAGATCCGGTTGATCGTCTCGTTCACCGAGCGCTCGTTGCCGGGGATCGGGGTCGCCGAGAAGATCACCGTGTCGCCTGAGTGGAGCTCGAGGTCGGGATGGTCCCCATGGGCCATCCGGCGCAGGGCTGAGAGCGGCTCGCCCTGGCTCCCGGTCGACAGCGCGACGACCCGCTCGTCCGGGAAGTCCTCGATCTCCTTCGGGGGGATCAAGAGGCCGTCCGGCGCCGATGCGAGCCCGAGGTTACTCGCGATGTTGAAGTTCTTGCGCATCGATCGCCCCACCAAGGCGACCCTGCGGTCGAGCTCCGCCGCGGCATCGATCACCTGCTGGACGCGATGCACGTTGGAGGCAAAGCAGGTGACGACGACCCGCCCCGGGCAGCGGCCGAACACCTCGAGCAGCGCCGGGCCGACGCTCGACTCCGAGGGCGCGACACCCTGGCGGTCGGCGTTGGTCGAGTCCCCGCACAGGCACAGCACACCCTCCCGCCCCAGCTCGGCGAGTCGCGAGATGTCCGCCGGCTTCCCGTCGACGGGCGTCTGGTCGAACTTGTAGTCGCCCGTCACCATGACCGTGCCGAGCTCGGTAGTCACCGCAACGGCACGCGAGTCGGGGATCGAGTGCGACATGTGGACCAGCTCGACCGCGAAGGGGCCGGCCTCCACGCGGCTGCCGGGCTCCAGCACCTCGATCGGGACCTCGCGGATCTTGTGCTCCTCGAGCTTCGAGCGCACCAGGCCGACCGTGAGCGATCCGCCGTAGATCACGTCCGGCATCCCGACCTCCCGCAGCACGTACGGCAGGGCGCCGACGTGGTCCTCGTGCCCGTGGGTGAGCACGATCGCGTCGATGTCCCCCGCGCGCTCCCGCAGGTACGTGAAGTCCGGCAGGACGAGGTCGATCCCAAGCATCTCGGCGGTCGGGAACATCAGCCCCGCGTCGACGACGACCATCCGACCCTCGTACTCGAGGACGGTCAAGTTCTTGCCGATCTCCCCCAGCCCGCCGAGGGGGAGGATTCGCAGCGCGGCGGTCACCCCACGGAGCGGATCGCGGGAAGGTCCACTAGCTCGGGCTCGCGGCCAGAAGGCCCTGCTGCTCGAGCGCCGCGCGAACGGTCGCGCGCTGCTCCTCGTCGGCCTCCACGATCGGCAGCCGCGCCCGCCCCCCGATCAGGCCGAGCATCTCAACCGCGGCCTTGACGGGGATCGGGTTGGTGGTCACGGTCATCGCCTCGTAGATCCCCTGAAGTGCCGCGTTGACCTCGCGCGCGGCGTCGAGCTCGCCGCCGGTCGCCGCCTCGTAGAGCTCGCGCATCTGGGGCCCAACGATGTGCGAGGAAACCAGTATTCCCCCGGTTCCCCCCAGCTCGAGGCAGCGGAGGAAGATCTCGTCGTTGCCGGCCAATACGTCGAGGCCCTCGATCGGCCCAAGCTCGTCGTTGTTGGCCTGCTTGACCGCGACCACGTTGTCGATCCGCGCCAGCTCGGCGAGGAGATCGGGGTCGAGGTTTACGACGCAGCGCGAGGGGATGTTGTAGAGGACGACCGGCACCCCTCCCGCCGCCTCGGCGGCGGCCGCGAAGTGTGCCCGAAGTCCCGCCCGGTTCGGCTTGTTGTAGTAGGGGGTGACGACCAGCACGGCGTCGGCTCCCGCCTCGGCGGCGGCGCGGGTCAGCTCAACCGAGTGGTGCGTGTCGTTTGAGCCCGTGCCGCAGATCAGCGTCAGCTCGTCGCCGAGCTCGTCCCTGACGGCCGCCAGCAGCTCCAGCTTCTCCGCGTCCGAGAGGGTCGGCGACTCGCCCGTCGTCCCGGCGAGCACGAGGCCGTGCGAGCCGTTGTCCGCCAGGTGGCGAGCCAGGCGCCGCGCCGCGCCGGTGTCGAGAGCGCCCCCGTCGTCGAACGGGGTGACCATCGCGGTGATCACGCCGGAGATCCTGGCCATCGCGCCCGTAGTTTAGGCCGGTGCGGCGGCAAAGACGGGCGGCGTGCGCTGCGCCCACGAGCGTGCCTGCTCGAGCTGCGCGGCCACCCTGATCAGCAGGTCCTCGCGACCGTACGGCGCGACCAGCTGCACGCCGATCGGCAGCCCGTCGTCGCTCCAGTGCAGCGGCAACGAGATCGCGGGCTGGCCGGTGGCGTTCCAGTAGGCCGTGAAGCCCGCGGTGGGAACGGCTCGCCTCAGGGCGCTCGCCGGATCCTCGGGATCGGGCACGAAGGCGCCCAGCGGCGTCGGGGGCTCTCCCATGCTCGGCGTGAGGAGGAGGTCGAAGCCATCCTCCCACCACGCGGCAGCGGCCCGCGCGGAGCCCTGCTGGTAGGCGAGCACCCCAAACAGGTCGATCGCGCTCACCTCGCGCCCGGCCTCGGCCAGGGCCCAGGTCGAGGCCTCGACGCCCTCGAGCCCGACCGGCTTGCCGGTCTTCAGCCCCCAGTACTCCAGGGTGGCGGCGACCCCCGCGGTCCAGCGGGCGATGAACCGGTCGATGTAGTCGGGATCGTCGAGCGCCTCCGGATGCGATGCCTCGACTCCGTGCCCCAGCGACTCGAGCAGCTCTCCGGCACCCTCGGTCGCAGCCACGCAGTCCGGATGGAGCTCGAACATGCCGGCGGGCGCTCGCGTCATCATGCCGACCCGCAGCCGTCCCGGATCGGCGCCGAGCTCGTCCGCGTAGGGACGATCCGGCGGCGGAGCCGTGTAGGGGTCCCCGGGGGCAGCACCGTGAGTCGCGTCCAGGATCGCGGCGCAATCGCGCACGGAACGGGTGAGCACGTGCATGACGTTCAGCCCGCTGGCCGGCTCTCCGAGCTGCGGGCCCATCGTGGTCCGTCCGCGGGAAGTCTTCAGGCCCACCAGGCCGCAGGCGCTGGCCGGGATGCGGATCGAGCCGCCGCCGTCCCCGGCCTGCGCGACCGGGACCATCCCCGCGGCGACGGCCGCACCGGCGCCGCCGCTGGAGCCTCCCGGTGAGCGCGCGGTGTCCCAGGGGTTGCTGGTCGGGCCGTAGGCCTCGGGCTCCGTGGTGGGAAGGATCCCGAGCTCCGGCACGTTGGTCTTGCCGCAGATCACGAAACCCGCCCTGCGATACCGGGCGACGAGATAGTCGTCGGCCTCGGAGACCCAGCTCAGATCGCGCAGGTGCTTCATCCCCTCGTGATAGGGGTCCCCGGCGGACTCGCCGAAGACGTCCTTAAGCAGGAAAGGCACTCCGCGGAACGGCCCTTCGGGAAGCTCCCCCGACGCCGCCTCGCGCGCCTTCTCGAACAGCGGGTGGATGACTGCGTTGAGCTCGCCGTTCAGCGCCTCGATCCGCTCGATCGCGGCGTCGACGAGCTCGGTCGGGCTCGCCTCACCGCTACGGACCAGCTCCGCCTGGGCGGTCGCGTCCATCGTCGCGAGCTCGTCGCTCATCTCGCTCCCCTCGTCGTCACCGTGCGAAGCCTATTCCCCCGTGAGCTCCTGGGGCGGGTCCATCGCCTCGCGCGCCAGGCGGTCGCGTACCCGCGCGGGGAGCAGTCGCCCGAGCTCGATCTTCGCGCGCTCGCGGGCCGGGAAGTGGAGGGTCGGCCGGCGCTCCAGGGTCGCGGCGTGGATGCGCTCCGCCGCGTCGCGCGCGGGAATCGAGTATGTGTGGTTGAAGGCGTTGGCCTGGAACATCGGCGTGTCGACGAAGCCGGGGAAGACCGTCGTGAACGTGATCCCCTGCGGCCCCAGCTCCGCGCGCGCCGCCTCCGCGATCGCCGCCAGCGCCGCCTTGCTGCCGCTGTAGGGAGCCTCGTAGGGCATCCCGAGCAGCGCCGCGAGGCTGGCGATCGCGGTCACGTGCCCGCCGGAACGCTGCGCCATCGCCGGCAGCAGGTGGGAGAGCAGGACGAGGTTCGAGAGCGCGTTTACGCTGAAGTCGTCGCGCGCCTGACGCCAGTCGAGCCGCAGCAGCGACTGCGCGCGGTCCAGCCCGGCGCCCGCGATCAGCAGGTCGACATCGGGGTGCTCGCCGACGAGCTCGGCGGTCAGCCGATCGAGCGCCTCGAGGTCGGCGAGGTCGACCGCGTGCCGGCGCACAGCGACGCGATCACCGAGCTCCCCGGCCAAGCGGTCGAGGCCGTCCTCGTGGCGGTCGAGCAGCACGAGGTCGGTGCCGTCATCGGCAAGCAGACGGCACAGCTCGGTGCCGAGCCCGCCCGCGGCGCCGCTAACCACCGCCTTGCGGAATCGCTGCCCCTCGCGGCGGGCGACGGGCGTCCGTCCGGCGAACGGCGCGAGCCGCGGCGTGCGCCTGGGGCGGAATCCCACCTGCCCCTCGAACCACGGCTCGACGTGGAGCAGCTCGACACTGAACCCCTGGTCGTCGTTCACGTAGGTGACGGACCCTGCGCCGATCCCGAGCGGCCGCGAGTTCCCCTCGTGGCCCGCGGCCGTGCATCGCTCGTACGCGGCATCGAGTTCGCCCCGGCTATGGAAGCCGAAGGCGACGTTGAGCAGGCCCTGGTCACTGATCCTGTACCCGGGCGGCCACGGCCTGCCCTCCGGCTCCGAGTAGGAGACCAGCTCGACGAGGAAGTCTCCCGCCGTAAGGACCAGCGAGCTTCGCTTCGCGCCCTCCAGCCCCCACAGGGCCTCGTGCTCGGGCGCGTGGAGCGCGATCCCCTCGGCAACCCCGAGACCGAGCACGTCGACGAAGAAGCGCCGCGAGGGCTCCAGCTCGGGGACCGACAGGGTGGCGCTGCGAGCGACGGCCGGGACCTCCGGGCGCGGGCGCTCGCGCGGAGCCCCGGCGCGCGGATCGTCCTCCATCAGCTCGATCAGCACACCCTCGGGGTCGCGCACGCAGGCGCGGCGGGCGCCCGCCGGCCCCAGCGGCTCGCCGAGCGTCTTCGTCCCCGCCCGCTCCGCCCGCTCGAGCGTGCCGTCCAGATCGGCGACGTGCACCCCCACCCTCGTGTAGCCGATGTCGCACGGGCGCCAGTCGGGCGCCAGCGGCCGCACCGGCGGGCTGCGGAACTCGAACAGCTCGAGCTGGAAGAAGTCCTGGCGATCGACCAGCCACCAGCAGGTGGAGGCGGCCCCGGGAAGACCCTGGACGGCGGAGGCGAGCGGCCCCGCGAACAGGCTGGTCCCCCCGGCCGGGAGGAACCCGAGGACGTCGCTGTACCAGCCGTGTGTGCGACGCAGGTCGGTGACGCTGTACGCGATCTGGCAGAGCGGAGGCTCGATGGCTACAGCAGGTTCTCGAGCCCGACCGTGATCGGGTCGGGGAGCTCACCGATCTTGCGAACGGCGAGCAGGACGCCGGGCATGAAGCAGCGGCGGTCGGTCGAGTCGTGGCGGATCGAGAGCGTCTGCCCCTCGCCGCCGAAGATCACCTCCTGGTGCGCGACCAGGCCAGGGAGACGGACCGAATGGATTGGCTCGTGCACCCGCCCCCCGGCCTCGCGGACCTTCTCGGCGGTGCGCTTGGCGGTGCCCGAGGGCGCGTCGAGCTTCCGGTCGTGATGCAGCTCGACGATCTCGCACTCCGGCATGTGCGGTGCGACCTGCCGCGAGAGCTCCATCATCAGCACGGCGCCGATCGCGAAGTTGGGGGCGATGAAGCACCGTGCGCCGTCCGCCCCCTCGGCCGCCGCGCGCACGTCCTCGACATCGAAGCTGGTAGTTCCCACGACCGCATGAACGCCGGCGGCGAGCGCCTCCCGGATGTTCCCGGGCGCGGCCTCCGGCGTCGTGAAGTCCACGATCACGTCGGCGCCTTTCAGGGCGTCGGCGAGCGGCGCATCGAGCGTGGGGTCGGCGCGCCCTGCAAGCTCCATATCGTCGGCGCCCTCGACCGCCTCACAGACGGTCTCACCCATCCGCCCCGCCGCCCCGGAGACGGCAACCCGGATCACGCCGCGGCCAGCGCCTCGCTGACGGGCGGGAGCGCCGCCCGGAAACGCTCCTCGCTCGGCCCGACGCATGCGGCCGAGAGCGCGCTCGGGTCGTACAGATCGGCAGCGAGCTCGACCAGGTCCTCGTGGCTCACTGCGTCCACCCTGGCCAGCATCTCGTCGAGCGAAAGCAGCGGCACGTCGTGCAGAATCGCCCTGGCGATCCGGGACATCCGCGCCGCGGTCGCCTCGAGCCCGAGCACCATCCGCCCCTTGACGTGCTCCTTGGCCCGCCCCAGCTCCTCGTCGGAGACACCCTCCGACCGCAGCGCCGCCAGCTCGCGGCCGATGATCTCGCACGCCTCGGCGACCTTGTCCTCGCGGGTGCCGACATACATCGCGACCATCCCGCACTCGCTGTACTGCTCGGTGTAGGAGCCGACGGCGTATGCAAGTCCGCGCTTCTCGCGCACCTCCTGGAACAGCCGCGAGGAGGTCGAGCCACCGAAGATCGCGTCGAGCACGCCGAGCGCGAAGCGAAGCTCGTCCCCGCGGGGGATCCCCGGCCCACCGAGGCACACGTGGTACTGCTCCGTCTCCTTCTCGTAGAAGCGGGTCCGCGCCTCCGCGTCGGGGCCGTCTCCGTCGGTCGCCCCCTCGAGCGCCTCGGCCGGGGGCGCCAGCTGGCGCTCGGCCAGCTCGACGACGTGGTCGTGCTCGAGGTGGCCGGCCGCGCCGACGACGATCCTCGGGCCAACGTAGTGGGTGCGATGAAAGGAGTCGATCTCGGGTACGGGGATCGAGGCGATCACGTCGGTCTCGCCGAGCACCCGCCTGCCCAGCGGATGGGAGCCGAACACCGCGTCGGCGAGCACGTCGTGGACGCGATCCTGGGGCTCGTCCTCGTACATGGCGATCTCCTCCAGCACCACCTCGCGCTCGGAGTCGACCTCCGGGTAGGTGGGCCCGAGGAACATCTCTGACAGCAGCTCGAAGGCCCGATCCGTGTGCAGGTCGAGAAACCGCGCGTGGAGCTGCGTCGACTCCTTGCTCGTCGCGGCGTTCACGGACGCGCCCAGCCCGTCGAAGATCTGGGCGATGTCCACCGCCGAGTGGCGCTCGGTGCCCTTGAACAGCAGGTGCTCGAGGAAGTGGGAGACCCCCGCCCTGCGGGGGTCCTCGTCACGGGAGCCGACCCGGACCCAGAGCCCGAGCGCCACCGAGCGCACCGACGGGACCGCCTCGGTCACGACGCGGACCCCGCCGGGAAGCTGACTCAACTCGACGCCGGCGGGAAGCTCGCCGGGGTCCCGGCCGTCGCTCACCTGCGTCCCTGACGCCGCCTGTCTCCGTCGGCGCCGCGCGAGCGGCCTCGTCCATCGCCGCCCCGGCCGCGCCCGCCGCCGTCTCGTCTGCGCGGCGGTCCGGGATCGCCGGTGCCGACCTCGGTCAGCTCGCCCGCGGCCTTGCCCTCGACCGCCGGGTCGTCACTGAGGCGGAGCCCGATGCGGCCGCGTTCGCGGTCCACCTCGACCACGGTCACGTCGAGCTCGTCGCCCGGCTTGAGCACGTCCTCGACGGTGTTCACGCGCTCGCCCGGCTTCACGTTCGAGATGTGCAGCAGGCCGTCGGTGCCCTTGCTCAGCTCGATGAAGGCGCCGAAGGCGGTGGTCTTCACCACCTTGCCCGTGAACCGGTCGCCGACCTCGGCCTCCTTGGTCATCGACTGGATGCGGTCGACGCACGCGTCGACGAGCTCGCCCGAGGCCGCGTAGACCCGGACCGTGCCGTCGTCGTCGACATCGATCTCCGCCTCGAATTCCTCCGACAGGGCGCGGATCGTCTCGCCGCCCTTGCCGATCAGCGCGCCGATCTTCTCCGGGTCGATCTGAATCGACTCGATCCGCGGCGCGTGCGGCGCGAGCTGGTCGCGCGGCTCCTCGATCGCCTCGCCCATCCGCTCGAGGATGAACAGCCGGCCCTCGCGAGCCTGGTCCAGCGCCTCACGCAGGATGTCGAAGGTGACGCCACTGATCTTGATGTCCATCTGCAGCGCGGTGATCCCCTCCGCGGTCCCGGCGACCTTGAAGTCCATGTCGCCGAGATGGTCCTCAACCCCGGCGATGTCGGTGAGGACGACGTGATCGTCACCCTCCTTGATCAGGCCCATGGCAACGCCGGCCACCGGAGCGCTGGTCGGCACGCCCGCGGCCATCAGCGCCATCGAGGAGGCACACACCGAGCCCATCGACGAGGACCCGTTGGACTCGAGCGTGTCGGAGACGACCCGGATCACGTACGGGAAATCCTCCTCGGAGGGGATGATCGGCACCAGCGCCCGCTCCGCGAGCGCGCCGTGGCCGATGTCGCGGCGCTTCGGGCCCCGCATGAAGGCGGCCTCCCCGACCGAGAACGGCGGGAAGTTGTAGTGATGGAAGAAGCGCTTCGTCTCGCGCAGGCTGAGGTCGTCGACGCGCATGTCCATGCGGGTCGTCCCCAGTGCCACGTTGGAGAGGATTTGCGTCTCGCCCCGGGTGAACAGCGCCGATCCGTGCACGCGCGGCAGCAGGTCCACCTCGCACTCGATCGGCCGGATCTCGTCCTGGGCGCGGCCGTCGGGCCGCTTCTTGTCAACCGCGATGCGGCGCCGGATGATGTCCTTCTCGAGGTGGCCGAAGACGGCGCGGACGGCCCCGACCCGCTCCGGGTCGGGCTCCTCACCCTCCCCGCCGGCCGCGTACTGCTCCAGCACCTGCTCCTCGACCGTGTCCGCGGCGTCCTGGCGAGCGAGCTTCTCGGGTATCTGGGTCGCCTCGTCGAGCGCGGACCCGTGAGAGCTCCTGATCTCCTCGAGCAGCGCCTCGTCGAGGGGCGGCTCCTCGACCTCCTGCTTCGGCTTCCCGGCCGTCTCGCGCAGCTCCTCCATCGTGCCGCACAGCTTCTTGATCTCGTCGTGGGCGATGTCGAGGGCGTCAAGGATCCCGGCCTCGGGGACACCCTCGGCCCCGCACTCGACCATCAGGATCGCCTCCTCGGTGCCGGCGACGATCAGGTCCATCGCAAGGTTCTCGTACGACTCCTCTGGCGGGTTGATCACGAAGTCGCCGTCGAGCTTGCCGACCCGCACTGAGCCGACGTGGGCCGAGACGGGGATCTGCGAGACGGCCAGCGCCGCGGAGGCACCGTTCATCGCCAGGATGTCGTAGGGCTGGTCATGCTCGGCCGACAGCGGCTGGCAGACGATCTGCGTCTCATACTGCCAGCCCTTGGGGAACAGCGGCCGGATCGGCCGGTCGATCATCCGCGCCGTGAGGATGCCCTTCTCGCCGGGACGGCCCTCGCGCCGGAAGAACGAGCCGGGGATCTTCCCGACCGCGTAGTGGCGCTCCTCGACATCCACCGTCAGGGGCAGGAAGTCGACCTCGCGCAGCCCGCCGGCGGTCGCGGTGCAGAGCACCATCGTCTCACGGGCGCGCACCACGACGGCTCCGCTCGCCTGCCTGGCGAGCTTGCCGGTCTCGAAGGAGATCTCCGTGCCGCTGATCTCCACCGAGACGCGGCTCACGTCAAACATGCTCATGTATTCGCTTTTCCCTCCGGGTCGCCCTCGTTGCGACCCCTTGCTCTATCTGATCTCTGCCTGGGTCGGCGGTCAATGCTACAGATCGTCCTTCCGGCGCCCGTCGACGAAGGCGGCCGGCGTGCCGACGACCCCGGCCCGGATCCCGCTCTGGAAGTCGCGGCGCACTCGCTCGGCCACGGGCTCGGAGCGGCGCTCGCGCTCGAAGCGCTCCAGGTCGAGGTCGAGCGCGCGGGCCCGTTCCCACAGGTGAGGGTCGTCCACGTGGCCCTGATCGAGGTAGATCGAGTCGCACATCTCCCAAAAACGGTCCTGCATCCCGGCCGCTTCCGCCGCCGCATGCAGCGCCGCCGCACGCCGGTGCTTGCTCGCGACCGGGAAGTGGCGGAAGCACAGCCGCAGCGGCAGCTCGCGGATGCTCGCCCACCTCGCCGCGCAGTGCGGACACGCGAGATCGAGGTAGACGATCGCCTCGGGCCCCCCGCCGCGCACGTGGTCGTCGGAGCCGATCGGCGGGACCCGGGCACTGGTGAGCTCGCTCAAGCCTCGAGATCAGCCGCTCGGCGTGCCTCGGCCAGGTCATCGAACGGCCGTATCCGGACCAGCTTGCCTTCGCGCAGCTCAAGGACGTAGAACAGGGTCCGGTCCACGTCGATGCCGCTGCCCGCTCCCCGGCCCTGAAATCGCATCCTGGCGACGATCACGTCGTCGGCGTCGTGCAGCACCTCCTCGATGCCGACCGTGATCGTCTCCCAGGCGTCGCGGAAGGCGGCCCACAGCTCCCGCACCGCCTCGTGGCCGTGGACCACGGTCACGTCAGGCGGGATGTCGGGGAGCCTGAAGGTGACGTGCCACTCGACGTCTGGGTCCATGGTGGAGAGCGCCTCGTCGATCGACCCCCGGCTCCACGCATCGATCGCCGTCCGCGTCGTCTCCTCGTTCGAGCTCGCCAAGCCGCTCAGCCGGCCGGCTCGAGGGCGTCGAAGATCAGGTTGGCGCCCGGGATCTCCTTGACCGACGCCGTCGCGTGGGACCAGCGCACCACCCCGTCCTCACCGACCAGGACGAGGGAGCGGTTCGTGGTCCCGAAGTCCTCCTGGTAGGCACCGTACTCGCGCGACATCGCGCCCTTGGGGTGGAAGTCGGAGAGCAGGGGGATCGTCAGGTTGAGGTGCTCGCGAAAGGCACTGTGACAGTAGGGGGAGTCGACGCTGACCCCGACCAGGCTCGCGCCCTGGGCCTCGATGTCGCCGAGCACCTCCTGGTAGATGCTGAGCTGATTCGTGCACACGGGGCTGAAGTCCAGCGGGTAGAAGCACAGCACGAGCTTGCGGCCGGCGAAGTCGGCGAGCCCGACGCTGTTTCGCTCCTGGTCCGGGAGCGAGAAGTCGGGCGCCGGCGTGCCCGGCTGAACCATCCGAACCTTGCTTACTTGCGTAGCCCGAGCTCGTCGACCAGGCTGCGGTAGCGGTCGAGATCGGTGCGCTCCAGGTAACCGAGCAGCCGTCGGCGCTTGCCGACCAGCATCAGCAGCCCGCGACGCGAGTGGTGGTCCTTGGGGTGATGCCGCAGGTGCTCGGTGAGCTCGTTGATCCGCTCGGTGAGCAGAGCTACCTGCACGGCGGCGGACCCTGTGTCCCCCTCCGAGTCGCCGAAGCGGCCGATCAGCTCCTGCTTGCGTTCCTTCGTCAGAGTCATTGCGGCGGCGTGAAGCTAGCACAGAGCTCGCGGGCCTCCTCGACGTCTCGATGCATCTGCGCGACCAGGTCCTGGACCTCCGGGAAGCGCCGTTCGCCGCGCAGCCTCTCGATGAAGGCGACCCGTAGTTGCTGGCCGTACATGTCCTCGTCGAAGCCGATCAGGTAGGCCTCGACGAGCAGCCCGCGCCCGCTCTGAAAAGTCGGCCGGATGCCCACGCTGATCGCGGCCGGTATGCCGTTGGCGAAGCCCGCGTACACGCCGTGGCCCGGCACAACGAGCGAGCCGTCCGGGACCACGTTCGCGGTTGGAAAGCCGAGGCTTCGCCCCCGCCTGTCTCCCTCCACGACCTCGCCCTCGAGCAAAAAGGGCGCCGCGAGGCAGCGTGCAGCGGCCGCCACCTCGCCGGCCGCGATCAGTGCCCTGATCCGGGTCGACGACACGGTCTCCCCGTCCATCTCGACCAGGGGGACGACCCTGGTATCGAACTCCTCGTGGGCAGCGAGCATCGCGGGGTCTCCGCGTGCCCGCGCTCCGAAGCGGAAGTTCTCCCCGACCGAGACCGCCCTTGCGCCGAGGCGCTCGATCAGCACCTCGCGCACGAACTCCTCCGCCTCGATGCGCGTGAACTCCTCGTCGAACGGGATCACGACGAGCTCGTCCACCCCGAGGCCGTCGATCACGTCGCGCTTGATGTCGAACGGCATGATCATCTTCGGCGCCGCCTCGGGGTGGAGGATGCGCAGCGGATGCGGCTCGAACGTCAGCACGGTGTCGGCGCCCTCGATCACGGCGCGATGGCCGACATGGACGCCGTCGAAGGTCCCGATAGCGACGTGGCGGCGCCCGGGCTGCGCGTCGGGGAGGCGCGTGACCTCGATGCTCAAGCGAGCACGACCTCCGGGCGCAGCAGCTCGCCTCGCCGCCTCCCGACGGCAAGCAGGCGCCCCTCGCGCGTCAGGCGGCTCACCTCCCCCTCCCCCACGGCGGCGGCGCCCTCCGCCGGCGCGACATCCACGGCCCTGCCGTGCTCGACCCCGGTCGCCTCCTCTGCTGACAGCCTGCGCTCGGGGAGGAACGCGAGCGCTTCGGCGGCTGAGATCGGCTCGTCCGCGACGTCCTCGACGCGCAGTTCGCCGATCGCGGTGCGGCGTAGGCGCTCGCAGTACGCGTCGCCGAGCGTCTCGATCAGGGTCCGCACGTAGGTCCCCGACGAGCACTCGACCTCGAACTCGGCCCGCTCCCCGTCGCTCTCCAGCAGCTCCGCGCGATGGACCTCGACCTCCCTCGTTGGGGTCTCGACCTCCTCGCCGCGATGGGCGCGCTTGTAGAGCCGCTCGCCCCCCACCTTGACCGCCGCCGTCATCGGCACGCGCTGCTCGATCCGGCCGGTCGCCAGCTCGAGCCGTTCTGGAACGCGACCCGTGTGGATGAGCTCGCCGTCCGAATCCCCCGTGCTGGAGTGCCACCCGAGCCTCGCCGTCGCCCGGTAGGTCTTCGGCAGCACGAGCAGGTACCTCTGCAGCCGCGTCGCCCGGCCGAGCAGCACGAGCAGCAGTCCGGTGGCGAAGGGATCCAGGGTGCCGGCATGGCCCGCCTTGACGCCCCGGTCGCGTCTGACGCCCTCGACGACGTCGTGGGAGGTGACGCCCGCCGGCTTGTCGCACAGCAGGACACCGGACTCCGCCTGCCGTTCAGAGCTGCGCCTTGACCTCGCCACTGAGGAACTCGACCAGCTCGGGGTACTCCAGATCGGTCGAGAACCCGGCCGCGCGCTCGTGCCCCCCGCCCCCCTTCTCCCTCGCGATCTTCGATACGTCGACCTGCCCGTCGACCGAGCGCAAGCTGACCTTGCGGGCGGCCGGCCCGTCCTCCTTGTCGCGGACCAGGGCAGCGACGGATGACCCCTCGAGACCCCGCAGGTGATCGATGATGCCCTCGGTCAGCACCTCGCTCGCCCCGGTCGCCCGGTAGTCCTCGGCCGTGATGGAGCTGATCGCGAGGCCGCCGTCCACCTGCTCGACCTTCTCCAGGGCTCGCGCCACAAGCCGCAGCTTCTCGATTGGAACGTGCTCGTAGAGGCGGCGGTAGGTGTCGTTGACGTCCACCCCCGCCTCGATCAGCTCCGCGGCCATGCGGTGGGAGTCCGCGTGGGTGTTCTGGTAGGAGAACCGACCCGTGTCGGTGACGAGCCCGACGTACAGGGCGCCTGCGATCTCCGGGGTCAGCTCGACGCCGAGCTCCTTTGCCAGCCCGTAGACGATCTCGGCCGTCGAGGAGGCGTCGGTGTCGACAAGGTCCACGTCCCCGAAGCGCGTGTTGTCATGGTGGTGGTCGACGTTGATGGTCCGGGCGTCATCGCGCTGCAGCCAGTCGACCGGCATGCGGTCGATGTTGCCGCAGTCGAGGAACACGACCAGACGGTCCACGAGGTCGGCGGGCGCCTCGTGGAAGACCTCCTCGAGCGGCAGGAAGCGGTACTCGACGGGGAGCGGAAACTCCTTCGCCGCCAGGAACATCACCGAGTCCTTGCCGAGCAATCCGAGGATGTGGTGCAGTGCCAGCAGCGACCCGAGCGCGTCCCCGTCGGGGTTCTCGTGCGTCGTGAGCAGGAAGCGGTCGGCTGCGCGAATCTCGTCTGCGACCGGCTTCAGCGACTCGGTGCGGCCGGCCTGGCGCGTCAAGAGGCCCGGAGGCTCGCTCACTGGTCGAGCAGCCTGGAGACGCGAGCCGCCCGCTCCACGGTCTCGTCGTATTCGAAGCTCAGCGTCGGGGTTCGCTTGATCCGCATCTGGCGCGCGATCGACGCCTGCAGCACTCCGTGCGAGGAACTCAGGCCCTCCAGCGTCGCGTCCCGCTCCTCGGGGGTTCCGAGAACGCTCACGTAGACGCGGGCGGAGCGCAGGTCAGGGCTTGTCTCCACGGCTGTCACTGTCACGAACCCGATCCGGGGATCCTGCAGCTCGGTCGCGATCGCGTCGCCGATCACTTCGCGCACGGCCTCGTTGATGCGCCGCATCCGAGCGGTAGGCATCGCCCGGCGACTATAGATCAATCCCGCGACAGCGCCTGTGCCGCCGCGCGCTCAGCCGAGCAGGGGCTATCCGCGCACGTCGTTGAGGCTGAGCAGGTCGCGCTCGAAGTGGCACCCGTCGGGGCAGCGCGACGCGATGAAGCGCTCGATCTCGCTCCCCCTCGCCTCGGTCTCCGAGTCGCCGACGATCGCGCACAGCAGGGTGGCGCGCTGCCACTTGTCGTGCCCGTCGACCTCCGCCACCGAGGCGCCGAACCGCTGCCGCACCTGCGTCTTCAGCGAGTGCACCAGCTTGCGCTTCCCCTTCAGGTCATGGGAGTCGCCGAAGTGCAGCCGGGCCTCGATCAGGCACACGTACGCCTTCACGACCCGAACTCTACGCCCCGGCTCAGCGCACGAACTCGTAGCGAAGCTCGACCATGCCGTTGCGAAACGGGCGCGTGCCGGTCAGCCGCAGCCGCTGGCGCAGCCGACCGGAAAACGTGGGGATGCCTTCCCCGAGGACGACCGGGGCGACCGTGACCAGCAGCTCGTCGAGCAGGTCCTCGTCGGCGAACTGCATCGCGAGCTCGCCGCCGCCGACGATCCACACGTTGCGCTCGCCCGCCGCCACGCGCATCTCCTCGTGGGCCGGGCGCACGGGCCCGTTGACGAAACGCACGTCGGCGCGCTCGGGGACCGGGAGCTCCCGGGAGCTGAACACCCAACTCGGCGTGCCCTCGTAGGGCCAACCCTCGCGCCCCTCGGCGAGAACGATCGTAGGACCCCTCGGTCGCCTCGGAAGCGTCGGCGTCACCCTCGCCGTCGTAGCCCATCAGCCACTCGAGGTCACCATCGCTCTCGGCGATGTACCCGTCGAGCGACTGCGCGAGGTAGTACTGCGTCGAGCTCACTGCCCGCCCGTAGCCGCGTCGCGGCTAGCGCCGCCGGATCAGCTTGATCCGCTTGCTCTCGGTGTCGGGACTCCCCGTGTCGGGGATGTATCTGACCCTGGCCCTCACCGTCGCCTTGCCCTTCTTCTTCAGCTTGGCCTTCTTCCTTCCCTTCGCCCGCACGCGCAGGTTCTTCTTGCCGGACCCGGAGACATCCTTGGCCGCTTTCTTGACTCCCTTGCCCGCGAGCTTCAGCTTTCCGGCCCCGGGAACGCGGGCGGCAAGCTTCGCCGTCCCCCTCCGCTTGTTCGGCGTCACCCTTCCGAGCCTCAACCCGGGGATGTCCACCGGCCCCGGGTCGACCGCCACCCCGACGGGGCGGTTGGCGCCGGTGATGAAAGTCTGGTCCACTCCGGTGCCGTCGAGGTTGGCCCGCCCGACCCGATCCTCTCCGATCGCGGGGGCGTTGCGGCTCGTCCAGTACAGGTGGGCGCCGTCAACGGCGACCCCGCAAAGGACGTTCGTGACGGTGATGAAGCTCTGGTTCGCGCCGCTACCGTCGAGGTTCGCCCGCCCGATCGTCGTGCCGCCGAAGCTGTTCCAGTAGACGTGCGACCCGTCGACCGCCACGCCGCACGGTGAGACGGCGCCGGTGATGAAGCTCTGGTCCACCTTCGTCCCGTTCAGCTTCGCGCGCCCGATCGTCGGGACGTCGGAGCTGGGATTGGTCCAGAAGACGTGCGAGCGGTTGACGGCCACCCCACAGGGATCGTTAGCGCCCGTGATGAAGCTCTGGTCCACCCCGGTGCCGTCGAGGTTGGCGCGCCCGATCGCCCCGCCCGTGATGTTGTTGTTCCCCCAGTACACGTGCCCGGTATCGACCGCCACCCCACGAGGGCGGAACGCCCCGCCGATGAAATTCTGGTCCACCCCCGTGCCGTCGAGGTTCGCGCGCCCGATCGAGTCGCCAAACGTGTTCGCCCAGTACAGCGCCGCCTCGGCGCGGGCGCTGAGGACCAGCCCGACGACCACGACGGTTGCGGCGAGGAGCACCCCGCACCACCGAATCCCGCCGATCCACGAATCCCGTGCCCGCACGGCGCCCAGCTTAGCCGTCGTCTACCGCCTGACGAGCCGGACCTTCTTGTCCCGCTTCACCGGGGAACGGCCGTCGGGGTCGTAGGTGACCCTCCGAGCGGCCCGCCTCGGCGGGCCGTTCGGTTCTACTCCAGCGTCCTCTCGACCTTCTTCGTCTCGAAGACCTCGAGCACGTCGCCCTCCTTGACGTCCTGGTAGCCGTCGAGCGTGATCCCGCACTCGAGGCCCTCCTCGACCTCGGCGACGTCGTCCTTGAAGCGCCGCAGCGAGCCGATCTTCCCGGTCCACACCACGGTCCCGTCGCGCACAAGGCGTACGTTGCCCGTCCGAGTGACCTTGCCCTCGGTGACCTGGGAGCCGGCGATCGTGCCCCAGCGCGAGGAGCGGAAGAGCTGCTTGACCTCGGCCTCGCCGATCGTCTCCTCGACCTCCTCCGGCTCGAGCATGCCCTCCATGGCGGCCCTGAGCTCGTCGGTGACCTTGTAGATCACCGAGTAGGTCCGGATCTCGATGCCCTCCCGGTCGGCGGCCCTGCGGGCCTCGGCCCCCGGGCGTACGTTGAACCCGATCACGATCGCCTCGGAGGCAGCGGCGAGCATCACGTCGGACTCGTTGATGCCGCCGGGAGCCGCGTGAATGATGTCGATCGCCACCTGCTCCTGGGGAAGCTTGGCGATCTCGTCCTGGAGCGCCTCGAGGGAGCCGGCGACGTCGGCCTTGAGCACGATGTTGAGCTCCTTGATCTCGCCCTCCCGGGCCTTCGCGAAGACCTCCTCGAGGGTGACCTTGCGAGCCTCCTGGCGCGCGAGCGCCTCGGTCTTGAGCCGCGTGGCGCGCTCCTGGGCCATCTGCCTCGCCCGGCGCTCGTTCTCCACCACCTCCACTCGCTCGCCCGCCTCCGGGACGCCCTGGAAGCCGAGCACCTCGACGGGCATGCCGGGGACGGCCTCCTCCACGCGCGCCCCGGTGAAGTCCTGCATCGCACGCACGCGCCCCCACTCCGGCCCGCAAACGATCGCGTCGCCGACCTTGAGCGTGCCGCGCTGGACGAGAACCGTGGCAACGGGCCCGCGGCCCTGATCGAGCTCGGACTCGACGATCGTCCCGGAGGCCGGCGCGTCGGGGTTCGCCCTCAGCTCCTCGAGCTCGGAGACCAAGACGATCATCTGGAGCAGGTTGTCGAGCCCTTCCTTGGTCTTCGCCGAGACGTTGCAGTAGACGGTCTCCCCGCCCCACTCGTCGGGATTCAGATCGTGGCCCGCGAGCTCGGTGCGGACCTTGTCCGGCGCAGCGTTCTGCTTGTCGATCTTGTTCACCGCGACCATCATCGGGACGCCCGCGGCTCGCGCGTGGTCAATCGCCTCGACCGTCTGCGGCATCACACCGTCGTCCGCAGCGACGACGATCACCGCCAGGTCGGTCACCTGGGCGCCTCGGGCGCGCATCGCCGTGAACGCCTCGTGCCCGGGGGTGTCGATGAAGGTGATCGCTTTGCTGTTCTGGTGGACCTGGTAGGCACCGATGTGCTGGGTGATCCCGCCGGCCTCGCCGGCCACCACCTCCGTCTCGCGGATCGCGTCGAGCAGCGAGGTCTTCCCGTGATCGACGTGGCCCATGACGGTGACGACCGGCGGGCGCTCCTGTAGCTCCTCGTCGGAATCCTCGTACTCGGGCTCCTCGATCTCCTCCTCCGCAGCGTGAACGATCTCGACCTTGCGGTCGAACGCGTCGGCGAGCATCTTGATCGTCTCGTCGGGGAGGGTCTGGGTGAGCGTCGCCATCTCCCCCAGCTCCATCAGCTTCTTGATCAGCTCGGCGCTCCCGAGGTCAAGGGTCTCGGCGACCTCGCGCACGGTCGCACCGGAGTTGACCTTGGTCGGCTCCGGCTCGGGCTCCGGTGTGCGCTTCTGCGGCGGCTCTTCGAGCAACGGTCGGCGACGCCGGCCTCCTCGCCTGCGCGGCGGGCGCCGCGGGGGCGCTTGCGGCATGTGCTCGCGACGCGCTGCCTGCGAATCGATCACGACGCGCCGGCGCCGCTTCCCACCGCCGCTCGCAGGCGTTCCGCCGCTCTGCGCCTTGGCCGGCCGGGCGCGCCGCTTGCTCGGCGCCTCGCCGTCGCCGGCAGCCGCCTTCGGCGAGCCCTTCCCCGCGGGTGAGGTTCCGTCGCCCGCCGACTTTCCCGCGGCCAGCGCCTCGAGGGCGATCTCCTCCTCGACGCTGGAGGCCGCGGCCTTCGCCTCGACGCCGGCGGCGTTCAGCGCCGCCAGGACCTCCTTGCTCGTGAGCCCCTGTGCCTTGGCGATCTCATGGACCCGCTTCTTGGCCACCCGGTCCCGCTCCCGCTACTCCGCGGTCTCCTTCTCGGAGGCGGCCGCCGGCTCCGGCTCCTCGGTGGGCTCGGCCGACTCCTCCTCGGCCTGCTCCTCCTCGGCCTGCTCCTCCTCAGCTTCCTCCTCCTCAGCTTCCTCCTCCTCAGCTTCCTCTTCCTCAGCTTCCTCTGGCTCCTCCTGGGCCTCCGCGGCGGGCTCCTCCTCTGCCCCCTCGGCCTCTTCAGCTTCCCCTGCCTCCTCGGCCTCCTGGGGCTCCTCAGCCTCCTGCTCCTCGGTGAACTCGGCCTCGGCGCGTTCGATCAGCGGAGCCAGCTCACCGTCGTCGGCGTCCGGATCGGCCAGCTTCGCCACCTCCTCGTCGGAGAGCGGCGCAAGCACGGTGACGTGGTTCGTCTCGAAGCGAGCCAGGGCCTGATGCTGAGGCAGCCCGCAGTAGCGAGAGCCGGAGAGCCCGGCGTTCGGACACCGGCGTCCGGCCGAGAGGACCGCCGCGCACCGTCCGTCGGCGTCCTCCGGGCCCTCAATCTCGAGCTCGTCCTCGACCTGGCTGAACTCGGTCTCGGACTTGATGTCCACCTTCCAGCCGGTGAGCTTCGCGGCGAGGCGGGCGTTCTGGCCGTCGCGCCCAATTCCGAGCGAGAGCTGGTCGTCGGGCACGATCACCGTCGCCTCCTTGGTCTCGTCGTCGACGATGACCTCTCGCACGCGCGCCGGGGAGAGGGCCTTGGCCACAAACCGCGCCGGCTCCTCGTTGAACGGGATGATGTCGATCTTCTCCCCGCGCAGCTCGGAGACGACCATCCGGACCCGCGAGCCGCGCGGCCCGACGCAGGCCCCAACCGGGTCGACGCCGTCGGTGTGGGAGATGACGGCGATCTTCGACCGGTAGCCGGGCTCGCGCGCCACGTTGACGATCTCAACCAGCTTGTCGGCGATCTCCGGCACCTCCAGCTCGAAGAGCTTGCGGATCAGCTCCGGGCTGCGGCGGGAGACGACGATCGTCGGGCCCTTGCCCTCGCCGGAGACATCGGTGATAACGGCCTTGACCCGCGCGCCGTGGTCATAGCGCTCGTTCCACACCTGCTCCGACTTCGGCAGCAGCGCCTCAACCCGCTCGCGTAGCTGGACCAGCGTGTAGCGGCTGTCCGACTGCTGGATCAGCCCGGTCACCAGCTCGCCGACGCGGTCCTGGTACTCCTCGAACATCATCGCTCGCTCCGCCTCACGGATCCGCTGCAGGATCACCTGCTTGGCGGTCTGAGCGGCAATCCGGCCGAAGTCGTCCGGGGTCACGTCGCGCGTCGAGATCTGGTCCTCGTAGGGGCGCAGGCGCTCGGGATCGAGCTCCGGCTCCTCCGGCTCGCGAAGCTCGCCCGTCTCCGGGTCGATCTCCCGCTCCTCCTCGAGCGCCTCTTGCACGAGCTGCTCCTCGAGCTCCGGCGGCAGAATCAGCTCGAAGACGCGGAAGTCGGCCGTGTCGCGGTCGAGGTCCACCTTCGCGTACTTGGCGGCGCCCGGCGTCTTCTTGTAGGCGGAGAGCAGGGCGTCCTCGAGCGCCGCCATCAGCGTGTCGGAGGAGATTCCCTTCTCCTGCTCGAGCGCCTTGACCGCCTCGACGATCTCCCTGCTCATGAGCGTACCTCCGGGGGCTCGGGGACGAGATTGGAGCGGCGGACCCGATCGAGCGGAATCTCGACGGAACCGTTGCCGGGATCCAGACACAAGCTTCGCGCGTCGGCCGCGGTCAGCGTGCCGGTGAAGTTGCGCTGCCCCTCGATCGGCTCTCCGGTCCGCACGCGCACCTGCCGGCCGAGGTAGCGGCGGAAGTGCTCGGGCTTTGTCAGCGGGCGGTCGAGGCCCGGCGAGGAGACCTCCAGCGCGTAACTCTGACGCAGATCGCGCAGATGCTCGGTGACCCGCTCGCAGAGCGCCAGATCGACCCCCTCGGGATGATCGATGAAGAGCCGCAGGGTGTCGCCCGAGGGCTGCTCGAGCGCGATCAGCTCGACCTCCGGCTCGCGGGCCGAAAGCGTTTCCTCGATTGTCTCCTGCAGGGCGCGCATCTCCTCTTGTGACCCAAAAAAAGGCGGGCCCGGGCCCACCTGGAACAGGGTACGGGTGCTGATCAGACCGATCCAGTATAGCCTCGCTCCTTCGGCCCGATCAAGGCGTTGCAGAGCGTGCCGTTCACGCCTCGAGCATCAGAGTCACGGGTCCGTCGTTGACCAGCTCGACCGCCATCCGCTCCCCGAAGGCGCCCCGCTTCGCGCCGAGGCGATCGCAGAAGCGCTGGTAAAGCGGCTCGGCGCGCTCGGCCGGGGCCGCGCCGGTGAAGCTCGGCCGGTTGCCCTTGCGAGTGTCCGCGTAGAGGGTGAACTGGCTCACGCACAGCAGCTCGCGCTCGCCGAGCGGCTCGTTCATGCGGCCCTGCGGATCGTCGAAGATCCGCAGAGCGCCCACCTTGTCTGCGAGCCGGTCGCCCTCGGCTTCGCCGTCGTCTTCCCCCACCCCGAGCAGGACGAGCAGGCCGGGGCCGATCTCGGCCGCCCGCTCTCCGTCCACGGAGACCGACGCGCTGCTGACGCGCTGCACGAGTGCGCGCATCGGCGAACTATCCCGCGTGGCTCAGCGCCGTGCCATGAGGCGCTCGCGGTACAGGCGGTAGTCGCTCCGCTCCGGGCGCAGGTTCGCGGCGATCGCCAGATGCCGGCGGGCCCGGTCCTTGCGCCCGGTCAGGGACAGCGCCCGACCGAGGCAGAAGTGCGCGTAGTCGTTTACGGGATAGCGCTCAACCACGGCCTCGAACTCCTCCGCCGCCTCGGCGTAGCGGTGGCTCCGGAAGTAGGCACGCCCCAGCGCCTCGCGGATCGAGCTCTTCTCGGGATCGAGGCGGGCGGCCTTGCGAAGTGGCACGGTGGCCTGCGCGAAGTCACCGTGCTCCAGCAGCGACATGCCGCGCCGGTACAGCGAGTAGAGCGAGCCGTCCCCGCCCGGCGTCTGTTCTTCGCCACCGCCCACAGCTCAAGTGTAGGCACGCAGCGCCCGGACCCGATCGAGGATCGCGTCCGCGACCTCCTCCTTGGAGCCGAGTGGAACGTGGTGCTCGCCCTCGGTGTCGATGACGACGACCTCGTTCTGGTCGCTGTCGAAGCCGATCTCCCCGCGCGAGACGTCGTTGACGACGATCGCGTCGACCCCCTTGCGGTCCAGCTTCTCGCGCGCCCTGGCGATCGCGTCGCCCCCGTGTTCGGCGGCGAAGCCGATCAGGATCTGATCGCCGCGACGCTCCGCCGCGACGCCCGCCAGCACGTCGTCGGTGGGCTCGAGGCGGATCTCAAGCTCCCTGCTCTCCTCGCGCGCGATCTTTCGCCGCTCCGCGCGAGCGGGGCGGAAGTCGGCGACTGCCGCGGCCATCAGCAGCAGGTGGGCGTTCGGGAACTCGCGGCGCACGGCCTCCGCCAGCTCGCCCGCCGTCCCGACGTCGATCCGGCGCACCCCCCTCGGCGCGGGAAGCGCCACGTTTGCGGCGATCAGGGTCACCTCGGCGCCCCGCCTCGCCGCCCGGGCGGCAAGCGCCACGCCCATGCGACCGCTCGAGCGGTTGCCCACATAGCGAACGGCGTCGATCGGCTCGCGGGTCCCGCCGGCCGTGACCAGCACCCGCATGCCGTCCCAAGGCCCCGGCGCTGCCGGCAGCATCGCCTCGACCTCGGCCAGGAGGCGCTCCGGCTCGGGGAGACGCCCCACGCCGTGCTCCCCGCGCGAGGCGAGCGGACCGGACTCGGGCTCGATCACCCGCACCCCCCGCTCGCCGAGCACGCGGAGGTTCCCCCGCGTCGCCTCGTCCTCGTACATGCGGTCGTTCATCGCCGGGGCGACGGCGCGCGGGGCGGTGCAGGCGAGGAACGCCGTGGTCAGCATCGAGTCGCAGATCCCGGCGGCGAGCTTGGCGATCGTGTTGGCGGAGGCCGGCGCGACCAGGTAGGCGTCCGCGTTGGCGGCCACCTCGAGGTGTCCGATCGGGTCGTGAGCGGGAGGCTCGTCGCCCGGGAAGGCTCCGCGTGCGGGGTCGCGCTCGAACTCGTCCACGAGCACGGGCGCTCCGACGATCCCCTCGAACGACGCCGCCCCGACGAAGCGCGTCGCGGTCGGGGTCATCAGCACCCGCACCCCGTGGCCGGCGCGGGTCGCGAGCCGCGCCAGCTCCACTGCCTTGTAGGCGGCGATCCCGCCGCTTACGCCGAGCAGGATGCGAGCCATGGCGTAGGGCCTAGCGGTCGCGGTAGTGGTACTTGATCTTGCCGCCGGCCAGCTCCTCGAGCGCGATCGTCAGATAGTTGCCGGTCTCGGTCTCGACCATCGGCGGCGTGTACTCCTCGTAGGTCCCCTCGCCGAGGGCGCGGTAATAGCTGTTGAGCTGGCGCGCCCGCTTCGCGGCCACGATCACGGCCGCGTAGTGCGAGTCGGTCTGTGCGAGGAGCGTGTCTACTCTGGGCTTGATCATCGACAGGATTCTAGTGGGGCGGGCGGCTCATCCCTACAGTCCCAGCTCGCCGCGCACGATCCCCTCCAGATCCGCCGCTGCGCGCTCGATGTCGTCGTTGGTGACGACGTACTTGAACTCGCCCTCGGCCTCGAGCTCCTGCTCCGCGGTCCGGAGACGCCGGTCGATCGCCTCGGGGTCGTCGCTGCCGCGGCCCTCGAGGCGACGCCGGAGGTCGGCGGCGTCGGGTGGGGCGATGAAGACCTGGACGGACTCGGGCTTGGCGTCCCGGACCTGACGGGCACCCTGGACCTCGATCTCCAGGACGACGGACTTGCCCTCCGCGAGGCGCCGGTCGACCTCGGAGCGAAGCGTGCCGTAGCGGTTGCCGCTGTATGTCGCGTGCTCGAGGAAGGCCGCCTCGCGGGCGCGGCGATCGAACTCGACGGGATCGAGGAAATGGTAGTCGCGCCCGTCCACCTCTCCCTCGCGAGGCCTCCGCGTCGTCGCCGACACGGACAGCTCGAGATCCGGGACGCGCTCCAGGAGCCGCGAGATCAGCGTCCCCTTGCCAACCCCGCTGGGGCCGGTAATGACGAATACCTTGGCGGAGCCGCGGTTAACGGCGGAGCTGGCTGACGAGCTCGGCCCGCTGGCGCTCCGAGAGGCCGCCGATCGTCTTGCTCGGCGAGATCCGGCATTGGCCCAGGATCCGGTTCGCCTTCACCCGCCCATACTTCGGTACGGCGATGATCATGTCGAACGCCTTCGCCGACAGCACGTACTCCGGCGGGTCGAGCAGGAGCGTCTCGATCTTCGTCTTGCCCGCCTTCAGATCCCGCTTCAGCTGGGCCCGCTTGGTCCGGATCTCGTTGGCCCGCTTGAGCGCCCGCATCCGCTGCGAGTGGGTTCTCTCCGGGACAGCGGTCGCGGGCGTTTGGACGGAGGAGCCGGCCATCAGCGGCGGCGAGTATATCCGCGGTGCCGCCAGGCGCAAGGGGCTACGGCGCTTTTTCGGCTATTTCGGCCGAATTCGCATCGACCTCAAGTTGAGGTCGACGCGGCGGCCCGTCCGCGGAGCTCGGCGATTCCGGAGAAGCCGGCCTGGCGGAGCCCCTCAGCCAGCTCGATCCGGACCCGCTCGCCGGCGAGCGGATCGCGGAAGTTGGCCGTCCCGACCGCCACCGCGCTCGCCCCGGAGGCGATCAACTGGAGGGCGTCCGCCCCGCTCTCGATCCCGCCCATCCCGATCACTGGGATCCCGACGGCGGCCACGACCGACCGGACCTGCTCCAGGGCGATCGCCCGCACCGCGGGGCCGGAGAGGCCACCCCGTCCCGCTCCGAGCCACGGCCGAAGGCTCGCGGGATCGACGGCGGTCGCCTTCAAGGTGTTGATCAGCGACACAGCGTCGGCGCCGCCCTGCTCGGCCGCCCGGGCGACGGAGGCCGGGTCGGCGACGTTCGGGGTCAGCTTCACGATCAGCGGTTTGGCGGTCAGCCCCCGGAGATCCCGGACCAGGGTCAGGGTCTCCTCCGGCACCTCGCCGACGATCAGCCCCGATTCGACGTTGGGGCACGAGACGTTCAGCTCCAGGCCCGCGACCTCCTCGCGCAGCGCCACGCTCTCGACAAGGCGGGTGAACTCCTCGCGGCTGGTGCCCATCACGGAGACGATCAGGGGCACCGGCAGCGCCGCCAGCACCGGAAGGTCGGAGCCCAGGAACCCCTCGAGCCCCTTGTTGGGAAGGCCGATCGAGTTGATCATCCCGGCCGGGGTCTCGAACAGGCGCGGCGGAGGGTTGCCGGCCCGGGGATCCGGCGTGATCGTCTTCGAGACGAAGGCGGAGAACGGGAAGCGCTCCTCGACCGCCGTCCCGAAGGCGCGGCGGGCGGCTATCGCATCGAAGGTTCCGGACCCGTTCAGGACCGGGTGAGCCAGTTCCAGGCCGGCCAGCTCGACGCGCAGATCCAGCTCGGCCTGGACCGGCATCAGTGACCGGATCCCGGCACCAGGGCCGTCTCGATCCGGGCCGCGTCGACCACCGGCCCGTCGACGCACAGCCGCATGTAGCCGCCGGCGGCGAGCGGGACCGCGCAGCCCATGCAGGCGCCGAAGCCGCACGCCATCGGAGCCTCCATCGCGAGCTCGGCCGCCAGCCCCCGTTGCGCGCTCATGGCCCGCACCGCCTCCAGCATCCCCGGCGGGCCGCAGGCGTACACCGCGGCGCTGGCGGCGTCGTCCCCCTCAAGCAGAATCGCGAGCAGGTCGGTCACGTAACCGCGGTGGCCGGTGTGACCGTCCTCGCTAGCCAACCGGATCTCGGAACAGTCGAAGAGGTCGAGCCCGCCCGCGTGCGCCCGATCCCGGAACCCCAGCAGGACCCGGGCCGGAGCGCCCGCTTGCGCGAGCTGGCGGCGCCAGATCGCGAGCGGCGCGATCCCGATCCCGCCGCCGACGAGAATCGCTCCCGGCCCCCCGGCGAGCTCGCCGGGGAGCGAGAAGGGCCGCCCGAGCGGGCCCGTGATCCACAGCCCCTGCCGCGGCTCGAGCGCCGCCAGCCGCTCGGTTCCGGGCCCCACCCCCTCGACCAGGAACTCGAGGCGCACGCCGTCGTCCCCGGGGATCGCATCGGCGACGGAGAACGCCCGTGGGAGGAAGGGGCGCCCGTCGCGCGATCCCCAGCGCTCCCCCGCGGCCAGCATGTAGAACTGGCCGGCGCGGGGGACCGGGCCCTGCCGATCGAGCGCCGTGAAGATCCGGTAGGCGCCGGAGGCGCGATTGCCGATCACCTCGACCAGCCGCCGACCCAGAGGGGCAATCACCCGCTCGGTGTCGCTCACCGCGAGGCCGCTCAAGATCCGTCGGCCTCCGCCGGCTCGCGCTCCCTCGACACCGAGACCCGCCCGTGCAGCTCCTGCAGCGAGCGCACCTCGGCTCCCTCGCTTCGCTTCGCGAAGATTGCCCGCGCGGCGGCGGAGGCGCCGGTCATCGTCGTCAGGCAGGGGATCCCGCGGCGGACCGCCGCGGTGCGGATCTCGTACCCGTCGCTCCGCGCGCCGCTGCCCGTCGGGGTGTTGATCACCATGTCCACCTCGCCGCGGGTGATGTAGTCGACGACGTGAGGCGAGCCCTCGGCGATCTTGTTGATCGGCGTCACCGGAACGCCCATCCGCGAGATCGCCTGCGCCGTCCCGGCCGTGGCGATGATCCGGAACCCGAGATCGTGGAATCGGGCGGCGATCTGTGTCGCCGCAGGCTTGTCGGTGTCGGTGACGGTGATGAACACGGTGCCCTCCTCCGGAAGCCCGACGCCGGCGGCCGCCTGGGCCTTTCCGAACGCGGTCGGGAAGTCGCCCGCGATCCCCATCACCTCGCCGGTGCTCTTCATCTCGGGCCCGAGGACCGAGTCGACCCCCGCGAAGCGCGCGAACGGCAGCACCGCCTCCTTCACGCTCACCTGCTCGGCCGGCGGGTCGGGAAGCTGCTGGTCGGCGAGCCGCTCGCCGAGCATCAGCCGGCAGGCGATCTTCGCCAGCGGCGCCCCGACCGCCTTGCTCACGAACGGCACCGTCCGCGATGCGCGCGGATTGGCCTCCAGCACGTTGAGGTCGCCCTCGGCGACCGCGTACTGGACGTTGATCAGCCCGACCACCCCGAGCTTCAGCGCGATCCTGCGGGTCGTCTCGCGGATCTCCTCGAGCATGTCCTCGCCGAGGCTCATCGGCGGGATCACGCAGGCCGAGTCGCCGGAGTGGACGCCGGCCTCCTCGACATGCTGCATGATCCCCGCGATGCGGACGGCCTCCCCGTCCGCGAGCGCGTCCACGTCGACCTCGATCGCGTTCTCGAGGAAGCGGTCCAGCAGCAGCGGGTGCTCCTGGTCGGCCTTCACGTTCGCCTCCAGGTAGCCGGCGAGCCCCTGCGGCGAGTAGCAGATCTCCATCGCCCGGCCGCCGAGCACGTACGAGGGCCGGACCAGAAGCGGGAACCCGACCCGCTCCGCGATCACCCCGGCCTCCTCGGCCGAGAGCGCCGTCCCATAGGGCGGGTGGACGATCCCGAGCCGGCTGAGCAGGGCCGCGAAGCGCCCCCGATCCTCGGCGAGGTCGATCGCGTCGACGGGGGTCCCGAGCAGCTGGACCCCCGACTCCTCGAGCGAGCGCGCGAGCCTCAGCGGCGTCTGGCCCCCGAACTGGACGATCACGCCCTCCGGCCGCTCGATCTCCACCACCGCAAGCACGTCCTCGGCGGTCAGCGGCTCGAAGTAGAGGCGGTCGGAGGTGTCGTAGTCGGTCGAGACCGTCTCCGGGTTGCAGTTGACCATCACCGCGTCGCGGCCGGACTCGCGCACCGTCATCGCCGCATGGACACAGCAGTAGTCGAACTCGATCCCCTGCCCGATCCGATTCGGGCCCGACCCGAGGATGACGACTGAGTCTCGCGCCCCGCGCCGCACCTCACCGGCGGGGCCGCCAGATCCCGACCGCTCGTGAGCACTGTAGTAGTAGGGCGTTCGGGCCTCGAACTCCGCCGCGCAGGTGTCCACCGCCCGGTAGGTGCGCTCCAGGCCCCCCGTCCCGTCGCCGTCCCTCGCCAGCGTCTCCAGCTCGCGCAGGAACCAGGGGTCGATGCTCGTTCGCTCGCCGATCTGCGCGATCGGGACGCCGCGGCGCAACGCCTCCAGCAGCAGGTCGTAGCGGTCAGGCGAGGGGGTCTCGAGCCGGTCGAGGATCTCCCCGATCCTGTTCGGGACCTGAGCCGGCGCGTCGAGCTCGCGGGAGCGCATCGCCTTGGCGAAGGACTCGCGGAACGTGCGCCCGATCGCCATCGCCTCGCCGACCGACTTCATGTGGGTCGAGAGGCGCCCCTCGGCGCCCGGGAACTTCTCGAACGCGAACCGCGGGACCTTGGTGACCACGTAGTCGATCGCCGGCTCGAACGAGGCCGGCGTCGCCTGGGTGATGTCGTTCGGGATCTCCTCGAGCGCGTAACCGACCGCGAGCTTGGCGGCGATCTTGGCGATCGGAAAGCCGGTCGCCTTGGAGGCCAGGGCGGAGCTGCGCGAGACGCGCGGGTTCATCTCGATCACCACCACCT
>Ga0184637_10000358_pt1 | contig 34002 bp, 33 predicted proteins | sample PLM3_127_b2_FD_133143 | JGI IMG/M metagenome (GOLD analysis project Ga0184637, IMG submission 133143) | Groundwater sediment microbial communities from an aquifer in East River, Colorado, USA - PLM3_127_b2 | ecosystem: Environmental > Terrestrial > Soil > Riparian zone | place: USA: East River... | reverse complement strand
CGTTCTCCACGCCCGAGCATGGCGGCACGCACCTGGACGCGCCGATCCATTTTTCGCAGGGCAAGCAGTTCGCGGATCAGATTCCACTGGAACACCTGGTAGCGCAGGCCGTGGTCATTGATGTGAGTGCCCAATCCTCCGCCAATCGGGATTATCGGCTGACGCGCGAGGATGTTCTGGCCTTTGAACGACGCCACGGCCGCATCCAGGCCGGCACCATCGTGCTGCTTCGTACGGGCTGGAGCCGGTTCTGGCCGGACAAGAAGAAGTACCTGGGCGATGACAAGCCGGGGGATGCCTCCAATCTGCATTTCCCCAGCTTCGGTGAGGCGGCGGTTCGAGTGCTGGTTGCTGAGCGGCGCGTGGCTGCCCTGGGAACCGATGCCGCCTCGATCGATTACGGCGCATCCAAGGATTTCATTGTCCATCGAATCGCCAATGAGGCCAACGTGCCCGGTTTCGAGAACCTCACGAGTCTGCAGGAACTACCCGCGCGCGGCGCGGTAGTGATTGCATTGCCCATGAAGATCGAGCGCGGTTCCGGCGCTCCGCTGCGCGCCATTGCGCTGATACCACGCACGGGAGGAAGCTGATGACCGAGCGTAGACAGGTGGCGAGCGCATGGCGAGATCTTTGCCCAGGTACGGCCCGCCACAACCATGGTCTTCACCCGCTTCATCGACGCTGACATGCTGCTCGAGATTGAAGCCGAAGCGATGAGGCAAGCCGCAAGCGACCGGCCTGAAACGAATCGGAGGAACCAGCGGCTCGGGAACCTGGGAGCGGGCCAGGTGGCTTCGCCTCGAGGACCGAGATCTCGCCCAGGCCCGAGCGTTTGACTCCCCCTTCCGAGGCCGGGTAACGTGGATGCTCATTCGCCGGAGCGCGCTCTACGGCTCGACAGGAGGCACTCATGGCCGGTGACAAGCCGAAGCCCGATTTTTCGAACGTGAAGAGCGGCAGCTCGTCCACCGCTCCGCCGCCTGCGAAGCCGGAGCCGAAGACCTACACCGTCGTGGCGGGCGACAGCCTCTCGAAGATCGCCAAGAAGCTCTATGGCGATGCGAACAAGTGGAAGCGGATCTTCGAGGCGAACCGGGACCTCATCAAGAACCCGGACCTGATCAAGCCGGGCCAGACCCTCAAGATCCCCGACGCCTGAGCCCACAGGAGGGATGCATCCATGCAGCATTCCAAGCGCTTCGGCCGAACGCTCGCGCTCGGCCTTGGTCTGGTTCTCGCACTCGTGTCGGGCTGCCAGCGGTCGGAGGCGCCCCCGCCCGCGACCGCGCCGGCCGAGATCCCCGTGCCCGTGCCGTTTGCGGTGAAGGGCGTCTCGCTCGGGAGCTCGATCGGCGCCGACAAGCGCGTGGCGAGTCCGATCAGCGTCTTTGCGAAGAGCGACACCATCTACGCGTCGGTCGCGACGGAGGGCACGTCGCCGAGCGTCACGCTCGCCGCGCGCTGGACCTACCAGGGCGATCAGCTCGTGAGCGAATCATCGCAGACGATCGCGCCGACCGGCCCGGCCGTGACCGAGTTCCACATCGCGAAGCCCGATGGCTGGCCCGCGGGAAGCTACCGGGTCGAGATCAGCGCGAACGGAGCCGTCGCCGGGAGCCAGGAGTTCAGCGTCGCGGAATAGCGACGGGTGAGGTCGAGGCGCGCGGCGGCGAAGAAAAGCGCTCCACGCTACGTCCGGGACTACTTCCACAGCCGCCGGGAAGACGGCTAGCGGGTTTCTTCGGCCTGATCCGCGACCAGATCCGAGAGCATGTAGGCGACCAGCTCGTCGCACTCTTCCTTGGTCGGCAGCCGGAAGTCGCGCCCCGGCACGCGGGCCACGCTCCTGGCCATGTGATTCTGGATGGCCTGGATCGAGAACGCGCAGAGGTTTTGGACCCGGTCGCCCAGCAGGCCGAGCGAGCTGCAGTTGCCGTTGTCGTCGCAGAGGCGCTGGAGATGCGTGAGCTTGGGCGTCTGCCGGAACTCGTCGATCTGACCGGCGACGACGACGTGCACCAGGCCGTGCTCGCGGAGCAAGCTCGGATTCTCGTCGAGCGTGCTCAACAAGAACGGATGATCGCGCGGCAACCGTGCGATGCGCTCGACGGACATCCCGAAGCGGTCTCCGGGTGCGTGACAATCGCCGCAGGTCCGCCCGTTGCCCGCAAAGGGCGCGGGGTCGCGATCGCCCTTGCAGACGAAGAGCCCCGTGCGGAGCGTGGCCGCGTCGTCGACGCCGTCCGGGCAGCCGGCGAAGAGACGCTGCCCCTTGCGTTCCGGAGGCGTGGCGCAGGCCGCGACGAGCCATGCCGCGACGATCGACAGGAGGGCCGCCGGGATCCCGTGCTGCATGGGGGACTCCTCGATTGCCTCGATCAGGAATCCAACGTACCTCAGCCCCCGATGTTGGAGCTCTTGCCCGGCGACTGGAGCCACTCGGCCACGTCGTGGCCCAGCGTCTTGGCGCAGCGCCCGAAGAAGGCGCAGGTGCCCTTGTACCCGCCGAAGAATCCGCCACTGGTCATGCGCCGCCCTCGGAAATTGCCTACCAGCTCGCCGTCTTCCAGCAGGCGGCCCTGGATCACGAGGCCCTTTTGGCGGCCGGTCCAGGCGTTGCCCGTCTCGATGGCGTCGGCGATCTCCAGCTCGAGCACGGAGCCGGTGGCGGGCAGCGCGTCCACCAACTCGACCTCGATGCCGTTCTTCTGGGCGTACTGCTGGATCCACTCCGGAACCCGATTCTCCAGATTGCACTCCGACTTGATCGCGGGTCGCACGAAGGCGCCCTCGGCGAAGCCCACCGAGCGGAGCAGCTTGATGCTGCCGCCGGCCACCGCCGCACCCGGCAGCGCGCAGAGCGCCGCGCAGACGGCGATTCCGATGTAGAGACGATGAACCGATCGCATCACGCCCCCCTCCTCAGGTCCGGCCTGCTCTTCGTCCGCTCGCCTGCACCGCTTGATGCCCGCGCCGGTCGCGAAGCCGTTCGGATCGCGCCGGGCGCGGCTTTCGGGGGCCCCTCGTCAGCGCAGCTCGTAGTCCTCGAGGCGCGGTGCAGACATCTCCTCGCGAAACCGATCGAACGTCCAGGGCCAGGCCGTCGGCAGACCGCGGTCGTCGAGGTACCAGCTCTTGCAGCCGCTGGCCCAGATCGTCCGCCTGGCCGCCTCCACGCGCTCCGCGTCGAAGCGCCGCATCGCCTGCTGCGAGGCGCAGATCTCGTGACACGCGCCGGATCGAACCTGCTCCACCAGTTTCAGGATGTAGGCGAGCTGCAGCTCCGCGACGTCGATCAGCGAGAAGTTCCCGACGGGTCCGTTGGGCCCGTTGAGCATCAAGAAGTTCGGAAAGTCGGGCAGGGAGACCGCCAGGTACGCGAACGGGCCGTCCCTCCAGACGTCGTCGAGGGCCGCGCCGCTTCGGCCGGTCACCTGCATCGGTCGCACGAAGCGGTCGACGCGGAAACCCGTGGCCAGGACCAGCACGTCGAGCTCGTGGAGGCGTCCGTCCCGCGTTCGCACGCCACGCTTCTCGACGCGCTCGATGCCCTCCGTGACCAGCTTCGCGTTGGATCGCTGGATGGCCGCGTAGAAGTCTTCCGACATGATCAGGCGCTTGCAGGTGGCCCGGTAGTCGGGGCGGAGCTTCTCCCGAAGCTCCGGGTTCTTCACGCTGTTCTCGAGATTCGCGACGCAGGCGGCGTGGATCGCCTTGAGAATGGGCGACTCCGCATCCACGAGGACGTTGGCGAAGCCCTCGGTGAAGGCACGCGAAACCGCGGCCCGGATCGCCTGCATGGCCTCGGGGCGCTGGCGAAACTCCGCCTTCTGCTCCACGCCATAGGCCGGGTTCGCGCTGGGCATGATCCACTGGGCCGTGCGCTGGAAGAGCACGAGCTCCGCCACCTGCTCCACCAGGGCCGACACGATCTGGATTGCCGACGAGCCGGTTCCGACGACGCCGACGCGCCTGCCCGCGAGGGGCACGTCGTGATTCCAACGCGCGCTGTGGAAGACCGCGCCCTCGAAGGAGTCGAGGCCCTCGATCGGGGGGTACGCGGGGTGGTGGAGGACGCCCGTCGCGGCGATCACGAAGTCCGCCACGTCGGTCGAGCCGTCGGCCGTTTCGATCCTCCAGCGTCCGTTCTCGAATGCGCAGCGAGCGACCTGCTTTCCGAACCGGATCCGCGAGTCCACGCCGTAGCGACGGGCGACGCCCTCGAAATAGGCCCGGATCTCGGCGCCCGGCGAGAAGAGATGGCTCCACTCGGGGTTCGGGGCGAAGGAGTAGCTGTAGAAGTGCGAGGGCACGTCGCAGGCAATGCCCGGGTACGTGTTTTCCCGCCAGGTCCCGCCCAGGCGGTCGGCTTTCTCGTAGATCACGAAGTCGCCGAGGCCGGCTTCCCGAAGCTTGATCGCGCTGAGGATGCCCGACATTCCCGCGCCGATCACGATGAAGCGCAGATCGCTGCGGGTCGGATCGTGGCTGGGGGCCTTCATGTCGCTCCGCGAAGCAGACGGTCGGTCGCCTATCCTAGCTTGACGGGCCCCGACGCAAGCTGGAGAGAAGATGCCCTCGGCGCAAGCGATCCCGGTGCTGATCGGGGTGGGAAAAATCCTTCAGCGCCTGGAGGATCCGCGGGAAGCAGCGGAGCCGCTCGCGATCATGGTCGCGGCGCTGGAAATTAGAGCTCGCCTCGCATCGGAGCCCCTTTCCGCGCCGACTTGGGTGCTGTCCACCAGAGAGAGTTGACGAGACGTCCCGACTCGGACGTTGGATGCCTGCTCAAACGGGCCATCCGCTCCGCAGCCGCAGGCGAGCGAAGTTCACCGTAGCGCGGCGAACCCGGCACCGGCCGGTCCGTGAGCCAGGCCTCGAGATGCGGCCGGATTCCAGCCGCCCGTTGGGCCACGGGTTCGAGGAGCGAGGTGCTAGCGGACCCTCGCGCGGCGGCGAGCGCGGCGAGGCCAGCGCGAACAGCGCGGTCACGGTGGCGCAGCGCGGTGTCTGCTGCGACGGCCTGTCCCTTCAAGGTCGTCCTCCGGACGGCCGATTGCTCCCTCGCTTGACGAGGAGGCCGCATGCTCGTCCACCTCCGGTTCGGCGTCGCGTTCCTGGGACTGGCTCTCGCTGGCGCCCTCGCGGTCGGCTGCTCCAGGTCGGCGCCGCGGGAGAAGGTCTGGTTCCCGCCGAGGGTGGACCTCGCTCGCTGGGGCACGCTCGGGATGATCGAGTTCTCCGCTTCCGGGGCCCAGAGCCTGGGTCCGCTCGCGAGCCGGGAGTTCCTGGCCGCCCTCCAGTCGGCGCAGCCCGGCACGCCCGTGCTCGAGCTCGGAGACGAGCGGCGCGTGCTCGCGGAGCGCGGAGTCGACGCGCTCGACCCCGACGCGATCCGTGCGATTGGCGAGCGACACCGCGTGGACGCGCTCGTCGTCGGGCGCGTGGAGGCGCAACCGTCGGCTCCCAGCTTCGCGTTCGATTCGAACGCGCGCTGGGCTACCGCTTCCGCTGAGCTCGAAGGCACACTCGACGCGCGCATCTTCGACACGCGCACCGGCGCGACCGTCTGGAGCACGGCGACGCGCGCGAACGAGCCGCTCGCGCGCGTCGACATCTCATCGAACGGCGTTTCGGGCCTCGGGGCGAGCGCCGCGCAGGACGCCAACCTTCGCCTGGTGCGCAGCCTGGTCGCTCGCGCGACCGCCGATTTCTGGGGCCACTGGCAATAGCAGGCGAGCGGAGCTCACGCTCAGCAAGCGGAGCGCGCAGCGAGCCGAAGGCGAGCGAAGTTCACTCAGGCCGGAGCGAAGTTCACGCTAGCTCGGAGAGCCCGGCACCGTCCGGCCCGTGAGCCAGGCCTCCAGCATGGCGTTCACCTCGGCGTACGCGTCCTGCTGCACGAAGTGAGAGGCGCCCGGCAGGTAGCGCAGCGTGAGATCCTTCACCCAGCGCTCGGTCCCGAAGCTGGTCTCCTTGGTGAGCGCCAGGTCCTGCTCGCCCCACAGCATCAGGGTGGGCGTCTCGATCACGGGGAAGCCGAGCTTGCGCTGGCGCCCCGCGCCGCCGCCGCGCACCAGCGCGCGGTAGTAGTCGATCATCGCGGTCGCGGCGCCCGGCGCCAGCCACGCCTGGCGGTAGGTCTCGATCACCTCGTCGGGAAAGTTCTCGGGACGGAGCGTCCGCGTGCGAAAAATGTCGGCGAGCGGGCGCGCGCCGCCGCGCGTGAGCAGGAACTCCGGGAGCCGCGGGATCTGGAAGAAGAGCGCGTACCACGAGCGGCGCAGCTGCTTCCAGGTCCGGAAGACCTTCGCGGAGGCGCCCGGGTGGGGGACGTTCAGGATCACGAGCCTTTCGAGCGGGCGCAGCCTGCGCATCGCAAAGTACCAGGCGATGATCGCTCCCCAGTCGTGCGCCATCAGCAGCACCTGCCGCGCGCCGGAGGCGTCGATCAGGCCGGCGACGTCGTTCATCAGGTGTTCGACCGCGTAGCTCTCTACGCCGAGCGGCCGTTCCGTCTCGCCGTAACCGCGAAGATCGGGGGCCCAGACGCGGTAGCCGAGGCGCGCGAGCAGCGGCATCTGGTAGCGCCAGGAGATCCACCGCTCGGGGAAGCCGTGCAACAAGAGCGCGAGCCGGTCGCCCTCGCCGCACTGCGCGACGTGGAAGCGCAGGCCGTTCGCCTGCACGAAGGCGTGCTCGATCACGCGCGCAGGCCAGCCGGCCGCCTCTCCGCGCGCCGCAGGGCCAGCACCATCAAATCGTCCGAGTCGAGCTCCAGCGGGACGGCCATCAGGTTGAACATGTTGCCGACCGCATTGAGCCAGGTGATCTCGACGATCTCCTTCTCGCTGGCGTGTTTGCGCAGCGCTTCGAAGACGGCATCCGAAGCGCTCCGCCGCCGCGTCACCTCCTCGGTGTAGGCGAGCACCGCGCGCTCCCGTTCCGAGAACAGCGGACTGGTCGCGAATTCGGGCAGCGCCTTGAACTTCTCCAGACCGAGGCGCGCCTGCACGGCCTGCGCCATGTGGAGATCCGCGCAGAACGTGCAGCCGTTGATCAGGGAGCTCTGGGTGGTGACGAGCAGACGCAGCTCGGGGTCGAGCGAGAGGCCCCGCTCCAGGGTGCGGACGATCCAGGCGCCCGGCCAGGCGACCGCCGGCGCGCGCGCGTAGATCACCGTGAGGGAGCTCATGACCCGGCCGAGCTGGCGGCGGGAGAGCCAGTAGGCGATGCGCAGCAGCAGGCCGCGCGGCTTCTCAATCGGCTCGAGTCGCATGCTCCACTCCTTCGCGTCGCCGCACGATCAGCGCCGCCACCAGCAGCACGATCGCCGGGAGATAGACGCCGGGAAAGTCGAGGAACCAATGCCCGGGCTCGACGGCTTCGCGCAGCGTGTCGAAGACGTGCAGCACGGCGTGCGCGAGATAGAAGAACGTGCCCACCGCGACCAGCGCGAAGCGCCGGCGCGGCGCCAGCGCCGCCCACGTGAGCGCGACGCCGACGGTCGCGAAGGCGCACCCGATGTCGCGCACGAAGTGCGGATTGAAGGCGCCGAAATCGGGCACCTCCGCCGGCAGCTCGTGATACCAGTGGAGCGGATCCACCAGCATCCAGACGGCGTTGCCGAGCGAGCCCAGGCCGAACACCAGCAGCAGCCAGCCGAGTCCGTCGTGGGGGAGCCATCGCCTCATGCTACGGACCTCCTCAGCCCGCGAAGCCTAGATAGAGCACCCCGGCGAAGGCGGCGAGCCAGCCGTACAGCGCGGCCCGGAGCGCGGGCCGCGCGGCGAGGGAGGCATCCAGCCCGCGAAAGCCGAGCGCGAACCAGAGGGCGAGGGGGGTGAGCAGCGCCAGCAGATAGGTGGCCTTCGCCTGGGCGAAGAAGGCCAGCCGCAGGGTCAGATAGAGATAGGCGAGCCCCAGGCCCCAGGCCGCCGCCGCGAGCAGACCGAAGGCGGCGCGCCGGCCCGGGTCGGTATCGCGCAGCGCGAGGCGCGCGCCGCGCAGCGCGCCCGCCACCAGCAGCATCGTCGCGGGCAGCGCCAGCCAGTAGCCGATCGACATGAAGTCGTAGCTCCAGAGCCCATGGCGATCCGCGGGGAAGACGCGGCCCGCGATGTAGCCGTCGCCCCAGAAGGTCGAGTAGCCGCTGTCCCAGAAGGACCTGAAGCCCGCCATGTAGGGATGCACCAGCGCTTCCCCGAAGCGCGTGAAGTACCCCAGCGTGTGGAAGCCCGGTTGCTGCCACCAGGTCTGCCCGGCGCCTGGCAGACGCCAGTTCGCCACCAGCGGATCGCCGAAGCGCATCCAATTTCGCAGGTAGAACCAGCCGGCGATCGCGGCCACCGGCAGCGCCGCGGCGAGCAGCCGCGCTGCCAGGCGTGCGGGCGGCTCGCGGTCGACGCGCCAGAGCTTGCCGGCGACGAAGGCTAGCGCGATCGGGATCACGACCAGCACCGTGAACTTGGTGAGCGCGGCCAGGCCGAAGAGCGTGCCGAGCAGCCACAGGCGCCAGGCGCGCGGCCGCGGCACCAACAGCACGTCGACGCTCGCGAGCAGCGCGAGGCTCACGAGCAGCGTGTGCAGCGGCTCGTTCGAGAAGTAGGCCGAGGTGTAGAGGTTCACCGGCAGCACGGCGGCGAACAGGACGGCGAGAGCTTGCGCTCCCGGATCGCCGGGCAGCAGGCGGCGCGCGAGCAGGGCGGTGACGACCAGGCCGAGAGATCCGCAGGCGAACACCACCGACTTCAGCACGAGCGACGCGGTCGTCCCCGGCTCACCCAAAGGCAGGCCCGAGGGCAGCACGGCCGCGCAGAGCGCGTAGAAAAGCGGCGGATGGAAGGTCGACCAGCCATCGGTCGCGAGCGGGATCTCGCCCCGGCTCGCCAGCAGCTCCAGGTACTTCAGGTGCCCCCGCGCATCGAAGCCGACCGTCACCGGCAGGAGGGCGAACTTGCGCGCGAAGAGCGCCGCCCAGGCGGTGAGCGCCAGCGCGAGGCTCGCGCCGGGGAGGGCCCGCAGGAGGCCCGGCGAGCCGTAGCTGCGCAGCGCGGGCGAAGCCGCCACGCCCGCCACGAAGAGCAGTGCCACCGCGACCCAGCGACCCCGCAGCGCCTCGCCCGGCGTCTCGACCGCGAGCGCGGCGTCGCTTCGCCGCGTGTCGTCGGCCAGCCCCACCGGCGCGACGCGGCCGCCGTCCAGCGTCACCTGCCAATCCGGGCCGCTCGCGATGGAAAGCCCGGGCCCGGCGAGCCACAGGGAGAGCAGGCCGGGGCCGGTCGCATTCTCGACCTCCACGGCCAGCTCGTTGCTGCCGGGCAGCAGCCAGCGCGCCAGCTCGAGCTCGGTGGTGTCGCGCCAGCGGCTGCCGTCGCTGCGAGCGCCCGGCACGGGCTCGCCGTTCACGAGCACGCGGAAGGCCCGCAGCGCGCGCACGCGCAGTCGCGCCTCGGCGGGCACCTGCGCCAGCTCGAAGCGGCGCCGGAAAACGGTGACGGGGATGTCCTCGCGGCCCCACTGGCGGAGCGTTCCATCGACGGGCTCCAGCGCGGAGATCCAGGGCGCTTCGCGCGAGGCTGCGATGAAGGGGATCTCCTGCGAGCAGGAGCAACGCAGCACCACCAGGCCGAGCGAGAGCACGCCGATCGCCGCGGCGCCCGCGAGCGCTCCACGCGAAGGCTGCCGATCCTGTGTACCGGCCTTCACCAAGTCCGCACTTGCTCGCGCTGCCACATACCCGGCGCGCGAGCGTAGCCGAGAGCCCGAGCATCGTGCGGCTGCGGGCGCCGGGCTATCTTCGTGGGCCGCGGCGAGGGGCCCAGCCGATGGGAGGCTGCATGCGCAGGCGTCTGCTCCAGATCCTGGTCCCCGCGCTCGTCGCCGCGGGCGCCGCGGGCGCCGCCGAAGAGCTCGTCGACGGCATCGCTGCCCAGGTCGGCACCGACATCGTGCTGGTCTCCGAGGTGATGCTCGCGTCGCAGGTGATGGTGAACCAGATGAAGATCGCCGGCGCGCCCGAGTCGGAGATCGCGAAGGTGCGCGCCAGCGCGCTCGAGGAGCTGATCGAGAGCCACCTGCTCGCGCGCGTGGTGAAGCAATCCGAGCTGGTCGCGAGCGATGCGGACATCGACAAGGCGATCGAAGGGATTGCCAAGGAGAACGGTCTCACGGTCGAGCAGCTCCAGGCGAGCGTCACCTCGCACGAAATCACCTACAAGGAATACCGCGAACAGATCAAGCGCGAGATCGAGCGACGCAAGGTGGTGCAGACCATGATCGCCTCCAAGGTCGACCTCCAGGAGGACGACCTGAAGCGCCTCTACGCCGAGCAGTACGCGAAGCAGCCCGCGGGCGGAGAGACGGTCCACGTGCGGCAGATCCTGGTGGTGTTCGGTCCCGAGACCGGCCGCGAGCAGCCGGAGGCCTGCCGGATCGCCGCCGAGGCGGAGGCTCGCATCCGCCAGGGGACACCCTTCGAAGCCGTGGCGCGCGAGATCTCCGCGGTGGCCCCGATGGACGGCGGCGACATCGGCTGGATCCACCGCGACAGCATGGCGCCCTGGATGAAGGAGGCGCTGGCGCCGCTCCAGGCCGGCGGCGTGACGGGCGTGATCGAGCTTCCCTTCGGCTGCGGCCTGATGCAGCTGGTCGAGCGCCGCGAGTGGATCCCTGTCAGCTACGAAGCGGCGAGGCCCGTGCTCGAGCAACAAGCCTTCGAGGAGAAGGTGTCCGCCGAGTACCGCACCTGGATGGATCAGCTGCGAGCCAACAGCTACATCGAGCGACGCGGCTACTTCGCCGATGCGGCGAAGCTCGGGGCCGGGTCGCTGGGCGGAGAACCGGAAGGCGAGACGCCGACGGAGGGAACCGGCACGCCGTGAGCAACCGCGCGGCCTCCGGCTCCCCTTTCATCGTCGTCCGCGGCGCCCGCCAGCACAATCTCCAGAACCTCGACGTCAGCATCCCGCGCGACCGTCTGGTCGTGATCACGGGGCTGTCGGGCTCCGGAAAATCCTCGCTCGCGTTCGATACTTTGTACGCCGAGGGCCAGCGTCGCTACGTCGAGTCCTTGTCGGCCTACGCGCGCCAGTTCCTCGAGCAGATGGGCAAGCCCGAGGTCGACTCGATCGACGGCCTCTCGCCGGCGATCGCGATCGAGCAGCGCTCGGTGAGCGGAAACCCGCGCTCGACCGTCGCCACCACCACCGAGATCGCCGACTACCTGCGGCTCTTGTTCGCGAGGGTGGGGCAGCCGTACTGCACGAGCTGCGGCAAGCCCATCGCGAGCCAGACCGTGCAGCAGATCACCGACTTCGTGCTCGCGCTCGGCGAGGGCGCGCGCGTGCAGATCCTGGCGCCGGTCGTGCGCGACCGGAAGGGCGAGTACCGCAAGGAGCTCGAAGGCTTCCGCAAGCAGGGCTTCGTGCGGGCGCGGATCGACGGCGGACTGCGCGAGCTCTCCGAGGAGATCGTGCTCGCGAAGACGGCGAAGCACTCGATCGACGTGGTGGTCGACCGGCTGGTGGTGAAGGCGAACGTGCGCCCCCGGATCGCCGAGTCGATCGAGGCGGCGCTGCGCCTGGCCGACGGTCTCGTGCTCGTCGACGTCGGGCCCGGAGAGCGGGAGCACCTGCTCTCGGAGCGCAACGCCTGCCCCGACTGCGGCGTCTCCTACCCGGAGATCGCGCCGCGCATGTTCTCGTTCAACAGCCCGCACGGCGCCTGCCCGCAGTGCGCAGGCCTCGGCACCCGCCAGGAGTTCGACGCGCGCCGGGTGGTTCCCGACGAGTCGAAGTCGCTCGCCGAGGGCGCCATCGCGCCCTGGAGCGGACGGCGCGTGCCGCGCTACTACGCCGAGCTGCTGGCGGGGCTCGCCGCGCACTACGGCGTCGCCTTCGAAACCCCGTGGAGCAAGCTGCCGGAGCGGGCACGCGACGGGATCCTGCACGGCTCCGGGGGCGAGCAGATCCCCTTTCGCGTCTCCCGACGCGGTGGCGCCGCCGATTTCTCGCGCCGCTGGGACGGCGTGCTCGGCGAGCTCGCGCGCCGCTTCGAGGCGGCCTCGGAGCTCGAGCAGGACACGCTCGCGCGCTTCCGCAGCGAGAAGCCCTGTCCCGCCTGTGAAGGCACGCGGCTGCGTCCGGAGACCCGCTCCGTAAGACTTGGCGGGTGTTCCATCACCGACGTGTGTCGGCTCTCGGTGAGCCAGGCCGCGCGCTTCTTCGAGACCCTCGAGCTGGGCCGGTCCCAGCGCGTGATCGCCGACCGCGTGCTCAAGGAGATCCGCGACCGGCTGGCATTCCTCACCGAGGTGGGCCTCGACTACCTGACGCTCGAGCGCGGGAGCGCCACGCTGTCGGGCGGAGAGGGTCAGCGGATCCGGCTCGCGACGCAGGTGGGCTCGAGCCTGATGGGCGTGCTCTACATCCTCGACGAGCCGTCGATCGGCCTGCATCCGCGCGACAACCAGCGCCTGCTCCAGAGCCTGCTCCGGCTGCGCGACGCGGGCAACAGCGTGATCGTCGTCGAGCACGACGAGGAGACGATTCGCGCCGCCGACTTCGTGCTCGACATGGGGCCCGGCGCGGGCATCCACGGCGGAAGGATCGTCGCGCAGGGCACGCCCGCCGAGATCCAGGCGACGCCGGGGTCGCTGACCGGCGACTACCTCGCCGGGCGGCGAGCGATTCCCGCGCCGAAGAAGCGGCGCCCGCCCGGCGCGCGGGCGCTGGTGCTGACCGGCTGTCGCGAGCACAACCTGAAGGACGTGACGCTTCGCATTCCGCTCGGGGTCTTCACGGTCGTGACGGGCGTCTCCGGCTCGGGAAAATCGACTCTGATCAATGACAGCCTCTACCGCGCGCTCGCGGCGCGCCTCTACGGCGCGCACGAAACACCCGGGCGGTTCGACCGGATCTCGGGGCTGGAGCAGATCGACAAGGTGATCGATGTCGATCAATCGCCGATTGGCCGCACGCCGCGCAGCAACCCGGCCACCTATACGGGCGTGCTCGACGGGATCCGGGCTCTCTTCAGCCAGGTCCCCGAGGCGCGGGTGCGCGGCTACGGGCCCGGGCGCTTCTCGTTCAACGTGAAGGGGGGACGCTGCGAGGCCTGCCAGGGCGACGGCCTGCTGCGCATCGAGATGCACTTCCTGCCCGACCTGTTCGTCACCTGCGAGACCTGCCGCGGCCGCCGCTACAACCGCGAGACGCTCGAGGTCACGTACAAGAGCCGGACCATCGCCGACGTGCTCGAGATGACGGTCGAGGAGGCGCTCGAGTTCATGACCAACGTGGGCGCCGTGCGGCGCCCGCTCCAGACCCTGCACGACGTGGGCCTCGACTACCTCCACCTCGGGCAATCGGCCACCACGCTCTCGGGCGGCGAGGCGCAGCGCATCAAGCTGGCGCGCGAGCTTTCGAAGCGGAGCACGGGGCGGACTCTCTATCTGCTCGATGAGCCCACCACCGGCCTGCACTTCGCCGACGTCCAGAAGTTGCTCGAGGTGCTCGCCCGGCTGGTCGACGCCGGCAACACGGTGGTGGTGATCGAGCACCATCCGGACGTGATCAAGACCGCCGACCACGTGATCGATCTCGGTCCCGAAGGGGGCGAGAAGGGCGGCCGGATCGTGGCCGAGGGCACGCCCGAGGAGATCGCGCAGAATCCGGAGAGCCACACCGGCCGCGCGCTCGCGCCGCTCTTGTTTCGGTCTGGGTGAACTCCGCTCCGGCCTGAGTGAACTTCGCTCGCCTTCGGCTCGCTGCGCGCTTCGCTTGCAGCTCAATGCGCGCGCCGCTGCTGCGGCGCTTGCTGACTAGGGCTTCACAACGTAAAAGGCGTTCACCGGATGTCCCAGGTCGAGGGGCTCGAAGCGGGTGAAGCCGGCCTCGCGCGTCATCTTGCGCGCCAGCTCCTCCGGGAATCCGAGCGTGCCGAGGCCGAGCCCGCCGGGCTCGGAGAGCGCGGAGGACATGCAGGAGATCACCGAGGTCCCGTACATCATGGCGGCCATCGGATTCTTCTCGACGTTCTCCTGGTAGCTCGCGTGCGCCTTGATGTCGGCGATCAGCCAGGTGCCGTCCGGCGCGAGCGCGCTGCGGATCCGGCGCATCACGGAGGCCGGGTCGGTCATGTCGTGCAGGCAATCGAAGGTCGTCACGAAGGCGAAGCGCGCGTCCGTGGGCAGGGGATCGCGCGCGGCGTCGTGGAAGCTGGCGTTCGAGACGCCCGCCCGGGACCGGTTTTCTTCAGCGCGCGCGAGGGCGTGCTGGGAGATGTCGTAGCCGTGGAACTCGGAGCGCGGGAAGGCCTTCGCCATCTCGAGCAGCGCCACGCCGCCGCCGCAGCCGACGTCGGCCGCGGCGGCGCCGGCGCGCAGGCGCGTCGCCACATCGCCTAGCCTGGGGAGCACGAAGGGCACCAGCAGCGCCCGAAACCAGGGCGCGAGCCCGCGCTCGACCCCGCGCGCGCCCTCGGGTCCGAAGGCGTCGTAGGGCAGCCCGATTCCGGTCTGGAAGGCCTCGGGGAGCCGCTCCGCCACCCCGACCAGCTGCGGCAGCTGCGAGAAGAAGCCGGCGCCGAAGGCGGGATGATTCTCGTTCGCGAGCACGGCCTCGCCTTCGGTCGAGAGTGCGAAGCGGCCGCCGCCGTGGTGCACGAGCACGCCGGCGGCGCCCTGCGCGTGCAGCCACTCGCGCAGCCAACGCTCCGAGAGGCCGGTCTTCACCGCGAGCTCGGCGCTCGTGACCGGCGGGCTGCCCGCCAGCGCGCGGTAGAGGCCGAGGCGATCGCCTAGGTAGATCATGGCGGAGGTCATCGCGCCTCCCAGCGCGCCGAAGACGAGCTTGGCGTAGTCCTTGAGCTTCTCCGGATCGAGCGGGGCGGGGGGCTGGGGCATAGGGGCTCCTGGTGGTTCGGGGGTCACGGAAGGTTCAGGCGCTCGCGCACCCGCTCGGCGATCGCGACCTCCACCGCCTCGGGGTTGCCGCCCGCGTCGATTCTTGCGAGGTACGGGCGCTCGATCGAAGCGAAGATCCGCGCCACCCGCTCGAGCCGGTCGCGCGCCTCGAAGGCGCCCTCGACGCGGGCGCCGCGCGTGTGTACCCGGGCCAGCGCCGTCTCGACGTCGAGCTCCAGCAGCAGCACGAGATCCGGGATCGGGAACTCGGCCTCGCTCTGCGCCAGGATGCGCATCGCGTCCAGGCCACGCGCTCCCTGGTAGGCGACCGTCGAGAGAAAGTAGCGATCCGTCAGCACGGGACGGCCGGCGGCGAGCGCCGGCGCGATGGAGCCGCCCACGTGTTCGCGCCGATCCTCGACGAACCAGCGCAGCTCCTCCTCGGGCGCGACGGGCGGCGCGCCGTCGTGCGCCATCGCGCGGATTCTGCGCCCGTACTCGCCATGGGTGGGTTCGCGGGTGACGAGCGGGTCGTGACCGGCCTTTTGCAACGATTCGGCGAGTCGCGCGATCTGCGTGGACTTGCCGCAGCCGTCGAGCCCTTCGAACGCGATCAGTCGCCCGCGGTTCACGGGGCCGCCGTGCCCGAGCGGTCACCCGGGCGCCAGAGCGCTCGCTCTCTCGCCATGGAAATCCCCGTTCGCACGACGCAATTCCGAAACGCGCGCGCCGCGCCGGGCTGGCATGTCGCTTGCTCTCGCAGTGTGCCGTGCCCTCGGGCACACCCGCCACGCCCCTCTCAACGGGACCGGGGGAAGGCGGGAATCCGGGACGCCGGGCGGGAGCACGGTTTCGGCGCGGGACACGAACGGGGTGAGGCCCGCGTCGAGCTTCCGCCCGGCGTTCTACCCGGATGAATCAGGAGATCTTCCCGTAGAGCAGGAAGGCGATCAGCAGTCCGTAGATCGCGATCGACTCGATCAGCACCATGCCGAGGATGAAGTTCGTGAACATCGCGCCAGCCGCGCCCGGATTGCGCGCGATGCCCGCCGTGGTGTTGCCGGCCGTGAGCCCCTGGCCGATTCCGCAGCCGAGGCCCGCGAGCCCGACCGCGAGCCCGGCACCGACCGCGTAGCCCCAGCTGCTGTCCCCCGCGCCGCCCTCCTGGGCGAAGGCCGCCAGCGGGAGCAGGGCGAAGAGCAGGGTGTAGAGGATCAGTTTCCCGAGATTGCGCGTCACGAATCACTCCTTCGGATGGGAAAGGGCCGCGGACCCGACCGCCTCTCAGTGAGGCTCGTCGAGCGCCAGGCCGATGTAGATCATGGTGAGCAGGGAGAACACGAACGCCTGTAGAAAGCTGACGATCAGCCCGAGTCCCAGGAAGATCGCCGGGATCCCGATCGGAACCAGCGTGATCCAGACACCCACGACGGCGTGGTCCGCGAACATGTTCGCAAGCAACCGCAGGGCGAGTGTCAGGATCCTGGCGAAGTCGAGCGGGATCTCGAGCACCAGGAAGACGGGCATCAGCACCCGGAAGTGCACGTGCCGCCCGAAGATCTCGCGCTCGAAGAAGCTCGGCCCCATGAACTTGACCAGATACTTTTGCCGGTGCTTCGCGATCCCGATCGCCGTGTAGAAGAGCCACGCGATCACCGCCCAGGCCCAGGTCGTGTTCGCGTTGCTGGTGGCGCCCCCGAGACCGGGAACCAGCCCCATCAGATTCGACACCAGGATGAAGAAGAAGATGGTGCCGACGATCGGGAAGTACTTGCGCCAGTCGGGGCCCATGCGCTCGCGCGAGACGTTCGCGAGCCACTCGACCAGCACCTCCATCAGGTTGCGCAGCGTGACGCCCTCGTCGGGCACCACACCTCCGCCCAGCACCGCGAGCTTCCGGCGCACCAGCAGACCCGCGAACAGCAGCAGCCCAGCGGCCACCAGCGCCGCCTGGATGAACCAGGCGAGACCGGTCCACTGCTCGATCTGCTCGAACAGCATGCGGGCCTATTCCTCTTCCGCCGGCTCGCGCTCGCGGGCGAGCCAGGCGTTCCAACGATCCCAGCTCGGGTCGTCGGGGGCGAGCACCGGTGCCGTGGGATCGAGGGGAGGCCGCGCGCGCCAGGCCTCGAAGACCGCGGCCGGCATGATCAGCGAGAGCCCCACCAGCAGGCCGACGGGATCAGCCCCGAAGGCGAGCGCCGAGCCGATCCCGATCCCGAGCAGGCCGAAGCGCAGCGCGAACAGCGCCCACCAGCCGCGTCCGGTCTGCAGCTGGCCCCAGAACAGGAACTGCGCCGAGCGGCGCAGGCCGCGGAAGTTCACGGCCTCGAGCAGGGCGCCGAACCCGAGGCTCAGCGCGAAGGCCGGCGTCGCCAGCCACCACGAGGCGACGACCGCGCCGGCCGAGAGTGCCAGGTTCGTGCGTTCGATCGGATCGATCCTCAAGCCTGCCCTCATCGCTCGCCGGGCGTCCCGCCCGCCGGCGGCTCGCCCTCTCGAAGCTGCCGTCCCAGCCGGAGCAGACGCAGCACGAAGGAGCCGAAGCCGATCACGAAGCCAAGGAGAAGCAGCCAGGGCGACGTGCCGAAGTGGCCGTCCGCCCAGTATCCGATTCCCCCGGCGATCAGGATCGCGAACACTGCTTCGAGCGCGCCTTGATAGGCGGCGCCCTGGCGGCGCACGCTCCGCCCGTTCTCGTCGCGCCCGTCCGTCACGGGAGCCTAAGCCGCAACGCGGCGCGCATCCTAGCCAAGGCCTCCGCCTCCCTCAACGCGCGCGGGACACCCGGCGCAGGGCCCGGCCGGCCGCTTCCAGCGTCGCCTCGACGTCGCGGCGGCGGTGGGCGAGCGACACGAAGCCGCACTCGAAGGGCGACGGTGCGAGGTAGATACCGGCCTCGAGCATGGCCGCGAAAAACAACTTGAAGCGCGCCGCGTCGGCCTGGCTCGCGCCCTCGAAGTTCTCGACCGGCCCGGGATGGAAGAAGAAGCCGAAGAGCCCGCCGACCGAGTGACTGGTGAGCTCGACGCCGACCGCCTCGGCCCGCTCGCGCAGTCCCTCGGCAAGTCTTCTCGAGCGCGCCTCGAGCTTCGGGTAGGTTCCGGCGCGGGCGAGCCGGCGCAGCGTCACGAGGCCCGCCGCCATCGCCAGCGGATTGCCGGAAAGGGTTCCCGCCTGGTAGACGCGACCCACGGGTGCGAGCTGCTGCATCAGCTCGCGCCGCCCGCCGTAGGCCGCCGCCGGCAGCCCGCCGCCAATTATTTTGCCGAGGCAGGTCAGATCGGGCGTCACGCCGTACCGCCCCTGGGCTCCGCCCCAGGCGACGCGGAAGCCGGTGATCACCTCGTCGAAGATCAGCAGCGCGCCAAAGCGATCGCAGAGCGCGCGCAGACCCTCCAGATACCCAGGGCGCGGCAGCACCAGGCCCATGTTTCCGGCGACCGGCTCGATCACCACGCAAGCGAGCTCGGCGCCCCAGCGCTCGAACACGGACTTGGCGGCGGCGAGGTCGTTGAACGGCGCCTGCACGGTCAGCTCGGCGTACGCCGCGGGGACTCCCGGCGAATCCGGGATGCCGAGCGTCGCGACGCCGCTCCCCGCGCCAACCAGCAGCCCGTCGACGTGGCCGTGATAGCAGCCCTCGAACTTGAGCACGCGGCTGCGGCCGGTGGCGGCGCGCGCGAGGCGGAGGGCGCTCATGCTGGCCTCCGTCCCGGAGCTCACCATCCGGATCTGCTGGCAGCTGGGCAGCGCCTCCCGGATGGCTTCGGCAAGTTCTATTTCGAGCAGCGTCGGCGCGCCGAAGCTGGTGCCGCGCTCGGCAGCCTTGCGCACGGCCCGCAGCACGCCCGGATCGGCGTGCCCGAGCACCAGCGGACCCCAGGAGCCGACGTAGTCGATGTACGGATTCCCGTCGACGTCCCAGACCCGACAGCCGCGGCCGCGGCGCAAAAAACGCGGTGTCAGCCCCACCGAGCCGAAGGCCCGCACGGGGCTGTTCACGCCGCCCGGGATCACCCGCTTCGCGCGCTCGAACAGGCGCTTCGATTCCCGGGTAGCCGTTGCGGATCCTCCTCTTCTGCGAAGCCGCTTGGCGAGTCCGGCAAGCGGGCACCAGCCCGCGCGCAGCGAGCCGCAGGCGAGCGTAGTTCACTCAGGCTCGGATTCGCCGACGTCGCGCTCGGCCAGCCGCGCCATCGAGAGGATCTTCTCGCCCGGGTCGAGGTTCATGACGCGCACGCCCTGCGTCGCGCGACCCATGGTCGAGATGCTCGAGACGCGCGCCCGCAGCACCTTTCCGCCGCCGGTCACGAACATCACCTCGTCGTCGTCGACGACCTGCGCGACGCCCACCACCTCGCCGTTGCGCGGCGTGGTGCGGATCGTGATCACGCCCTGGCCGCCGCGGTTCTGGACCCGGTAGTCGCCGAGCGGTGTGCGCTTGCCATAGCCATTTTGAGTCACGGTCAGGATGGTGGCTTCCGGCGAGAGGATCTCCATGCCGATGACGGAGTCGCTCCCAGCCAGCGTCATGCCGCGCACGCCACCCGCCGCGCGGCCCATCGGCCGCACCTGCGCCTCGTTGAAGCGGATCGACTTGCCGCGGCGGCTCGCGATGATCACCTCCTGGCGTCCGTTGGTCCGGCAGGCGCTCATCAGCTCGTCGTCCGCGTCCAGGTTGATCGCGATGATCCCGCCGCGCCGCGGGTTCGCGTAGGCGTCGAGCCGGGTCTTCTTGATGGTGCCGCTCTTGGTGCACAGCACCACGTAGTCGTCGGCGCCCTCGGCGAAGCTGCGCACCGGAAGCGTCGCGCGCACGCGCTCCCCCTCGGCCAGCTGCAGCGCATTCACCAGCGCCTTGCCGCGCGCGGCTCGTCCGAGCTGCGGCAGCTCGTGCACCTTCAGCCAGTGCACGCGGCCCCGGGTGGTGAAGAACAGGATGTAGGCGTGGGTCGAGGCGACGAAGAGGCGTTCGACGAAGTCTTCTTCGCGCGCCTCCATGCCCTTCACGCCCTTGCCGCCGCGTCTTTGGGCGCGGTATTCGGTGAGCGGGCTGCGCTTGATGTATCCGAGGTGGGACACGGTCACGACCATGTCCTCCTCGACGATCAGGTCTTCCGTCGAGAGCCCCTCGACCGCGGGGCCGAGCACGGTGCGCCGCTCGTCGCCGAAGCGCTCGCGGATCTCCATCAGCTCCTCGATCACCACGCTGCGGATCCGGGCGTCGCTGGCGAGCAGCTCCTTCAGGTCCGCGATCTTGGCGCGCACCTCCGCCAGCTCGTCGAGTACCTTCTGGCGCTCGAGCGCCGTCAGCGCGCGCAGCCGCATGTCGAGGATCGCGTTCGTCTGGCGCTCCGACAGCGCGAAGCGCGCCATCAGCTGGCTGCGCGCTTCCGCAGTGTCATCCGCGGCGCGGATGATCCGGATCACCTCGTCCAGGTGCTCGAGCGCGATCGCGAAGCCCTCGAGCAGGTGGGCGCGCGCCTCGGCCTGGGCGAGGTCGTAGGTGGCGCGGCGCACCACCACCTCGCGCCGGAAGTCGACGAAGTGCCCGATCGCCTGCTTGAGCGAGAGCAGCTGCGGGCGGCCGTTCACCAGCGCCAGCAGGTTCACGCCGAAGGTCGATTGCAACGGTGTCTGCTTGTAGAGCTGGTTCAGGACCACGTCTTCCGGCGCGTCGCGGCGCAGCTCGATCACGATCCGCATGCCCTGGCGGTTCGATTCGTCGCGAAGGTCCAGGACGCCGTCAATTTTTCCTTCGCGGACCAGCTCGGCGATCCGCTCCAGCAGCATCGCCTTGTTCACCATGAAGGGGATCTCGGTCACCACGATCCGCGGCCCGCGCTTCGACTCCTCGAAGGCGGCCTTGGCGCGCACGGTGAGCAGACCGCGGCCGGTGGCGTAGGCGGCGCGGATCCCGTCCGTGCCGCAGATGCTGGCGCCGGTCGGGAAGTCGGGGCCCGGGAGCTTCTCGAGCAGGGCGTCGAGGGAGCAATCGGGCTCGCGGATCACGAGCACGATCGCGTCGATCAGCTCGCGCAGGTTGTGCGGCGGGACGTTGGTCGCCATGCCGACGGCGATCCCGGCGGAGCCGTTCGCGAGCAGGTTCGGCACCCGCGTGGGCAGCACCACCGGCTCCTGGACGGTGCCGTCAAAATTCGGAGTGAACTCGACCGTGTCGCGGTCGATGTCGCGGAGGATCTCCTCCGCGAGCGGGGCGAGCCGGGCCTCGGTGTAGCGGTAGGCGGCGGCGGAATCGCCGTCGATCGAGCCGAAGTTGCCCTGGCCGTCGACCAGCGGGTAGCGCATGGAAAAATCCTGGGCCATGCGCACCATCGAGTCGTAGACCGCGCTGTCGCCATGCGGGTGGTAGTGCTTGAGCACCTCGCCGACCACGCCCGCGGACTTCGAGAAGCTGCGGGTGGAGAGCAGCCCCTCCTGGTTCATCGCGAAGAGGATCCGGCGATGGACGGGCTTGAGGCCGTCGCGCACGTCGGGGAGCGCGCGGCTGATGATCACGGACATCGAGTAGTCGAGGAACGAGCGGCGGACCTCGTCCTCGATGTTGACCGGCAAATGACTGGGCGCCGGCGGCGGGGCGCCGCCGGTGGGTTCGATCGGGGGATGGGCTTCGTCGGCCACGCGGGTCTCGGCTCGCCGGGCTAGATGTCGAGGTTCTTCACGTCGAGCGCGTTTCGCTCGATGAAGTCGCGGCGCGGCTCGACGTCGTCACCCATCAGCGTGGTGAAGGCGTCGTCGGCCTCGACGTCGTCCAGCGCCTGCACCTGCAGCAGCGTCCGCGTCGCGGGGTTCATGGTGGTGTCGGCGAGCTGATCCGGATTCATCTCGCCCAGGCCCTTGTAGCGCTGGATCGTGAGGCCCTTCTCGCCGAGCGCGAGCAGGTGCTCGAGCAGGCCGATCGGGGTCGCGACGCCGTCCGTCTCGGAGTCGCCCGCGCCCACGCGGAACGGGCCGGCGCCCACCTGGCGCATCTGGGCGGCGAGATCGCGCAGGCGCTCGAAGTCGGGGGAGCGCAGGAAATCGGTGTCGAGCAGGGTGCGGAAGACCACGCCGGCGCGGCGCGTCTCGCAGATCAGGCGATGACAGCCGTGCTCGGGGTCGGGCTCGGTCGTGAAGGCGATCGAGTCGCCGCTCTTCTGGCCCGGCCGCAGCCGCTCGCCGAGCAGGGGGGCCACGCGTCCGGTGAGCGCCTCGGCGTCCCGCAGGTCCGCTTCAGTCGGCGTTCCACACCACACCACCGCTTCCGCCACGCGGTCGTCCAGGCGCCGCAGCGCGAGCTTCCCGAGCACGCGCTTGTACTGGCTGGTGGCGTCCAACAGCCGGCGCACGGCTTCGCTCGGCAGGGGCGTCGGTGCCGCTCCGACGCGGACCTGCGCGTCGGCGAGCGCCAGCTCGAGCAGGTGGTTCTCGAGGCTCGCCTCGTCCTTGATGTAGCGCTCGCTCTTGCCCTTCTTCACCTTGAAGAGCGGCGGCTGCGCGATGTAGAGGAAGCCGCGCTCGATCAGCCCCTTCATCTGCCGGTAGAAGAAGGTCAGCAGCAGCGTGCGGATGTGGCTCCCGTCCACGTCGGCGTCGGTCATGATCACGATCTTGTGGTAGCGGGCCTTGTCGGCCTCGAAGTCGGGTCCGATGCCGCAGCCGATCGCCGCGACGATCGCCTGGATTTCCTGGCTCGAGAGCATCTTGTCCAGGCGTGCCCGCTCGACGTTCAGGATCTTCCCGCGGATCGGCAGGATCGCCTGGGTCTCGCGGAAGCGGCCCTGCTTCGCGGTGCCGCCGGCCGAGTCTCCTTCGACGATGAAGAGCTCGCAGCGCGCGGGCTCCTGCTCCTGACAGTCGGCGAGCTTGCCCGGGAGGCTGTGGTCCGAGAGGGCGCCCTTGCGGCGAGCCAGGTCGCGGGCCTTGCGCGCCGCGGCCCGCGCCCGCGACGCCTCCAGCACCTTCGCGATCAGCGGCTTCGCGACCGCGGGATTCTCCTCCAGGTAGTCGCCGAGCTGCTCGTACACCAGGTTCTCGACCAGGCCTCGGACCTCGCTGGTGCCGAGTTTGGCTTTCGTCTGGCCCTCGAACTCGGGCTGCGGAAGCTTGACCGAGATAACCGCGGTGAGACCCTCACGGGTGTCGTCCCCGCTCATGCCCTCGGGCGTTTCCTTGCCGTTCTTGTAGTGGTTGGTGATGTAGCGGTTCAGCGTGCGCGTGAGCGCCGTGCGGAAGCCGATCAGGTGCGTGCCGCCGTCGACGGTGTTGATGTTGTTCGCGAAGGAGTAGACGCTCTCGTTGTAGGTCTCGTTGTACTGGAGCGTGATCTCGATGTTGACGGGGACCTCGCGTCCCCGGTCGTTGAAGCTGCGGTCGCCGGCCAGGCGGATCGGCGGGCGGTGCAGCGGGGCACGGCTGCGGTTCAGGTGCTCGACGAACGAAACCAGGCCGCCCTCGTAGCAGAAGTCGTGGCTCTTGCCGCTGCGTTCGTCGGTGATCTTGATGCGCAGACCGGCGTTCAGGAACGAGAGCTCGCGCAGACGCTGTGAGAGGATGTCGAAGGAGAAATCGGTCGACTGGAAGATCTGGTCATCCGGCCGGAAGGTGACCTTGGTCCCCATCTTGTCGGTGGTGCCGATCGGTTCGAGCGGTGACTTCGGGTCCCCGCGCTGATAGAGCTGTCGCCAGACCTTGCCTTCGCGCCGGATCTCGAGTGTCAGCTGGGAGGAGAGCGCATTGACCACGGAGACACCGACGCCGTGGAGGCCGCCCGAGACCTTGTAGGTGCTGTCGTTGAACTTGCCGCCCGCGTGCAGGGTGGTCATCACCACTTCGGCGGCAGGTCTGCCCTCGGCGGCGTGCATGTCGACCGGGATGCCGCGGCCGTCGTCCGTGACGGTCACGCTGTTGTCCTGGTGGATGGTTACGGAAATCTCCTTGCAGAAGCCGGCGACCGCCTCGTCGACCGAGTTGTCGACGACCTCGTAGACGAGATGGTGGAGGCCCTCGGGACCCGTGGTCCCGATGTACATCGCGGGCCGCTTTCGGACCGGCTCGAGGCCTTCGAGAACCTCGATCGAGCTGGCGTCGTAGCTCACGCTGAAGGCGTCCCTGTGCGGAACCGGGGGGTGTGAGAACGCCGGGTGTCAGCCTGGTCTGGGCGGCTCACCGCGCCGGTGACCAGTAGGGTACAGAATGGCTAACTGGGCGGAAAGTGTTCAGGTTCTGCTACGGCGCGGGCTCAGGCCCGCATCGGCATGACCACCGCCAGCGTGTCCTCGTCGTCGGTGGGGACGATTCTCGCCGGCGAGAGCGGGTCCTGCAGGCTCAGCCTCAGCTCCTTGGAGCCCATCACGGCGATGGCATCGAGCAGATAACGAGCGTTGAACGCGATCTGCACCGGCTCGCCGGCGTAGTCGACATCCAGCTCCTCCTGGGCCTGTCCCAGATCGGGGTTGCTGGAGGAGAGTCGCAGCAGGCCCGGCGACAGCTCGAGCTTGACCGCGCGGGTCTGCTCGGTCGAGAGCACGGCGACGCGTCGAAGGGCATGGGCCAGCGGCTCCGCGGCGAGCACCAGCTGTACCTTGGCTTCGCGCGGGATCACCTGGCGATAGCTCGGGAACTCTCCCTCGATCAGGCGCATCGTGAGGGTCACACCCTTCTTGCGCACCAGCCCGCTGTTTCCCTGGAATCCCAGCTCGAGCTCGTCGGCATCTTCCTCTTCGAGCAGCCGCTTGAGCTCTCCTAGGGCCTTGCGCGGGATGATCACTCCCCCCGTGAGGCCGTGGATCTCGCCGCCGAGCGAGCGATCGACGTAGGCGAGACGGTGACCGTCGGTAGCCACCATCCGGATCTTGTGTGTCTCGGGGATCAGCTCGAGGTAGACACCGTTCAGGTTGTAACGGGTCTCGTCTGCGGACGATGCATACATGGTCCGCTCGATCATCTGGGCAAAAACAGGCCCCTGTACGGTCGCCAGGTTTTCCAGCGCCAGGCTCGGCAGCGTCGGGTACTCCTCGGCGGAGGCTCCCGTCAGGGTGAATTCCGCCCGAGCGCAGCGAATCGTGAGGTAGGACTCTCCCGTCGCTTCGATGCGGACGACCTCATCAGGAAGCTCGCGGACGATCTCGTACAGCTTCTTGGCAGAGGCGGTGACCCGCCCGCTCTTGTCGACCTGCGCAGGTTGCGAGCCGCGAATCGCGACCTCGAGATCCGTGGCAGCGAACTCCAGGCTGCCCTCCTTCCCGTGCTTGCGAGCCTCGAGCAGCACGTTGGCGAGAATCGGCATGGTGTTGCGCTTCTCGACGATCGACTGGATCCGCCCGAGCCCTCTTTGGAGCTCCGTCTTGGCGATCGAGAGCTTCATGCTGCTTTTCCTTTGTTGAATCCTTGAGGAGTAGTAGGAATAGGAGATCCCTGCTGGTTCCGACAAAAGCTGCGGAACCCGACGCGAAGCCTCGGGTTCCGGTCTTGTCGTCGGAGGGTGAGCCAAGCGCCGTCGGGGCTGGCGGCGACCCGCCCGTCCCCCATCGAGCGGATCTTATCACGAGCGATGCGGTTCTGGCGCCGCTTCTACTCTCGTCCCGGCTGCTTCGTTGACACTGGCGCAAGCAGGCGGCTACCCTGCCGCCCCTGCTCCGGATCCGCCTGGAGGGTCCGGCACGGCCAGCCTGGCTCCTTCCAGGCTTCGTCCCCGAGCTCCATGCGAGGCGAGAACGATGAAGCGCACCTATCAGCCGAGCCGGATTCGGCGAAAGCGGGTCCACGGCTTCCGCAAGCGTATGCAGACCGCTGGGGGTCGCAATGTTCTCAAACGACGACGGGCGAAGGGCCGCAAGCGGATCGCAGTCTCGACGCCGTCGAAGTAGCCGTGCCGCCGCGAACCGGTCGCTTCCAGCAGGCTGACCGACTGCGGCGCTCCGTGGAGTTTCAGCAGGTGGTCCGGCGAGGTCGCCGCGCCGTCGGCGCTGGCTTCGTGGTGCTGGTCTCGGAGCGGGAGAGTCGAGCGAGCAAGCTGGCAGGTAGCCGTCTGGGAGTCACCGTCAGCCGCAAGGTGGGTGGCGCGGTGGTGCGCAACCGCGTCAAGCGGCGGATTCGCGAGTGGTTTCGCGTGTGGCGGGGATCGCACGGTGCGGGGCTCGATTGGGTCGTAATCGGCCGTGCGGCCGCAGCGAAGCTCAGCCGTGAGATGGCCGAGGACGAGCTTTCCCGGCTGTCTCGCACAGCGATCCGCTCGGGTGCACAGCAGGGTGTGGCATGAACCAGCTCGCAGGCTGGCTGCTGGTGGCTGCGATCCGGGTCTATCAGTGGGTTCTATCACCCTGGCTTGGCCCGGCTTGTCGCTTCGAACCCAGCTGCTCGAACTACGCGATCGAAGCCGTGCAGCGGCATGGGCCGATGCGCGGTCCCTGGCTCGCGGCGAAGCGGCTGGCGCGCTGTCATCCCCTTGGGGATCACGGCTACGACCCACTGCCTTGAGACCACAACTTGGATCGTAACCTCTTTCTAGCGTTTGCTCTTTCGTTCGCGGTCCTGACCGGTTGGATGCTCCTGACCGGGGGCCAACAGCGCCCGGTCGACCAGGCGCCAGCGGTTGCAGAGGAGAGTGCTCCGACTCCGTCGCCGGTGGTGGAGCCACCCCGTGCGGCAGCACCGGAGTCTCGACCCGCGGCTCCCGATCGGGCTGCGGAGGCGCCTGCACAGACTCTACAGCTCGAGCGTCCGCTCTTCTTCGCAAAGCTGACGACCCGCGGCGCTGCGCTCGAGGGGTGGGAGCTCCGGAGCTATGACTCGGGACCACGCGCCGGTCGGCGCCCGATCCGTCTCGTCGAAGACGGCAGTGGCCAGCCGATTCCTCTGGTGACCCCCCTGGAAGAGCTGGGTCTGGGCTCGCTCGCCGAGCGAAACTTCGAAATCGAGTCCAACGACGGCTCGACCATCGCGTTCCGCTATCAGAGCGGCGGCTTGGTGGTGCGCAAGACCTATGCGTTCGAAAGCGATGGCTACGCCTTCGCGCTCAAGCTCCAGGTCGAGAATGGCTCGAGCGCCGCCGTCTCACCGCGCTTCGGCGTCGAGTGGCCGGTGCACGCGATGCAGGGCTCGGACTTCAAGGAGCAGGCGCTCGCCGCGCTGCACGAAGGGAGTGTCACGCGCCTGTTGCTGGCGCAGTTCGGCACGCCAGGTTTCTTTGATCGCACGCCCGACCGCAACCTCGATTTCGCCCGCGAGATCGACTGGGCCGGCGTCGATCTTCCGTACTTTTTGAGCGCCGTGCTTCCCGATCAGCCGGCGCTGGCCAACGCCCGCTTCCTGGTGGTCGAGCCGGGCCGCTCGGGCCTGGTCCAGGTTTTCTTCGACGGGGTGGAGATCCCGCCGGGCCAGTCGGCCGAGCGGGTCTATCGCGTCTACCTGGGACCCAAGGAAGAGCATCGGCTCGAGGCATTGGGCGGCGGCCTGATCCGCGCGATCGACCTCGGGTACACCTGGGTGGTTCCGCTCACCCGGTTCTTTCACTGGCTGCTCCAGGCGCTCTACTCCGTGGTGCCGAACTACGGCGTCGCGATCATCGTGCTGACGATCCTGGTGCGCCTGGTGACGGCGCCGCTCACCAACCGCCAGATGCGGTCGATGGAACGCATGCGGAAGCTGGCTCCGAAGCTGGAGGAGCTGCGTGCCACGCACGCCGACGACAAGGCGAAGCAGTCCGAGGCGATGATGCGCCTCTACCGCCAGGAGGGCGTCAATCCCCTGGGCGGATGTCTTCCGATGGTGCTCCAGATCCCGGTCTTCATCGGGCTCTTCTATGCGCTGCGGAGCTCCATCGAGCTGCGTCACTCGCCGTTCTTCGGATGGATCACGGACCTCTCCATCCCCGAGTCTCTGTTCACGATCCCCGGGCTCGACCTGCCCGTGCGGGTGCTGCCGATCCTGATGGGCGTCTCGATGGTCGCACAGCAGAAGCTGACGCCGATGCAGATGGATCCCGCGCAGGCGAAGATGATGCTCGTCGTGATGCCCGTGATGATGACCGTGATGTTCTATCAATTCCCGTCGGGACTCGTGCTCTACTGGATGGTGAGCAACGTGATTGCCATCTCTCACCAACTCTGGATCGGCCGTCGCTTGCGCGCGACGGTCTGAGCAAGCGAAGCGCGCAGCGAGGCGAAGCCGAGCGAAGTTCACTAAGGCCGGCCGAGCGGAGTTCTCCAAGATTGACTCACGTAACGGAGACCAGGAGGTTCGAATGTACGATGCGATGAATGAGCCCCACGAATTCGTGGGCGAGAGCCGCGAGGACGCGATCGCGCGAGCCTGCAAGTTCTTCGGGACCACACTGGATGCGCTCGCCATCAGCGAGTTCCGTCCGGGCGAGGTGTATGGCCTGGGAGGTCGCTTCGCGATCGTCGCGGCGCCTCGCAACCGGGCTCCGGCCGCGCGCGGCGGGGAACGGGGTGATCGCGGAGAGCGCGGCGATCGTGGCGACCGGGGTGAGAGAGGCGATCGCGGCGACCGGGGCCGCTCGCGCCCGGGCCGCGGTGACCGCGGCGAAGGCGGAGGTCGCGGCGGCGACGGCCCGCGGCACGGGATGGCCCGGGGTGGCGAGAGCCGCGCTGGGCGGGGGTCGGAAGGTTTCGGCGAGGAGCGGGTCGCTGCGCCCAGGCGCGAAGATGCGCCACGGGGAAAAGCAAGCGAAGCGCGCAGCGAGGCGGAGCCGAGCGGAGTTCACGTAGACCGGCCGAGCGAAGTTCATCTGGCCGAGCCGTCCGTCGGCACGCCGAGAGGCGCGCTCGGGGAGATCGGCCGCTATCTGCTGGGAGTGATCGAGCGGATGGAGCTCGGACCGTTCGAGATCGGCGAGAACGCGGAGAGCGAGCTGCTGGTGATCGATGTGAAGGGCGCCGCTGCACGCGAGCTGGTCGCCGGCGACGGCCGGCCTGTCGACGCGCTGCAGCTGCTCGCCAATCAAGCCGCGAGCCGCGACGAGGCGGAGGGGCCGAGGATCGTGCTCGAGGTGGAGGGCGACGCGCAATCGCGGGAGAGCCTGCTCGCGCGTCTGGCGGAACGGGTGGCCAGGCGCGCGCGAGAGACGGGACGGGCCGTGGCGCTCGATCCGATGAATGGCAAGGATCGGCGCCTGATCCACATCGCACTTCGCGACGAGGGAGACATCGCGACCATGAGCATTGGCGAGGGCCGCTATCGCCAGGTGGTCGTGGTTCCGGAGGGCGCGCCGGAATACGAGCAGGCACGGCGCGAAGCCGCCGCGGCTGCTGATCGCAACGACGGCTGACGAACGTTCCACGTGGAACGGGAGCGACCCCCGCAAGCCGCGCGTCCGCGCGCGGCGCCCAGCGAGTGCGCGCGCGGCTCGAGCCGCGCGCGCAGCGAGGCGAAGCCGAGCGAAGTTCACTCGAGCCGGATCGCGGCCGCCCGGGCGCGTCTGCTCGCCGGCTTCGCCGAGCTCGGGCTCCCCGCGCAGCCTGATCGGATCGAGGCGCTGCTGCAGCTCGCGTGCCTGCTCGAGCGCTGGGGTCAGCGCATCAACCTGAGCGGGCACCGCGATCTCGATTCGATCGTGAGTCGGCTGATCCTCGACGCGGCGGCGCTCGCCGTGCACCTGCCGGCGGTCGCGAGCCTCGTCGATCTGGGCTCCGGCGCGGGATTTCCGGGGCTTCCGATCGCCGTGCTGCGCCCCGAGTGCGCGCTGCTGCTGGTCGAGGCTCGCGAGAAGCGCCACCACTTCCAGCGCGCCGCCGTGCGAGAGCTGGAGCTGGGCAACGTCGAGGCGGTATGCGGCCGGGCGGAGCACGTCGAAGTCCGGCCACGAGCCGCCGTGATCGCCCAGGCCGTGGCTCAGCCCTCGCGAGCGCTGGGCTGGATGACGCCCTGGGCCGAAATTGGAGGCTGGCTGGCGCTGCCGGGCGGAGAGCGCCCCCCCGAAATCGCCGCTCACCCCTCGCGGAATCCGGTTCGCGTCGTCGCCTATACGGTCCCCGCCGGCGGTCCGAAGCGAACCCTGTGGCTGGGACGGCGGGTACTCTGACCCCCAGAGCCAGCTTGTTCCACGTGGAACAGCGATTTTGTCCTGCATTTCGCGCTCGCTTGCCTTGCCCCCCTCGACGGGCTTGGGGCGCCTGTGGTATCAACTGGAAACCCCGATCGTCCCCCCGGGGAGACAGCTATGAGGCCGCCGGAGATGCAGCGCTCCGCGCACCGAAGCCGGGTGCTCGCTGTCGTCAATCAGAAGGGCGGCGTCGGCAAGACGACCACCGCGGTGAATCTGGCCGCCTCCTTCGCGGCCTCCGAGCGAGCCACCCTGCTCGTCGATCTCGACCCCCAGGCCAACGCGTCCAGCGCGTATCTTCCCCAGCGCGCCTCGCGTCATGTCTATGACGCACTGATCGGAAGGTGCGTCATGAAGGACGTCGTCCACCCGACCGAGCTCCGCTACCTGCACCTGGTGCCCTCGGGCCGCGATCTCTACGGCGCCGAGATCGAGCTGGTTTCGGCGATCGCCCGCGAGCGCCGATTCGCAGCGGCGCTCGCCGACCTGCGCGATGCCTACGAGCTGATCCTGATCGACTGCCCACCGTCGCTGGGTCTGCTCACACTGAACGCGCTCACCGCCGCGGACGCCGTGATCATCCCTTTGCAATGCGAGTACTACGCGCTCGAGGGGCTCGCCGGCCTACTGGAGACGATCGAGCTGGTGCGCCAGCAGCTCAACCCCGACCTCGCGCTCGAGGGCATCGCCCTCACGATGGCGGATCGACGCAACAACCTGAGCCGCCAGGTCGAGCTCGAGGTCCGGTCCCACTTTGGCGCCCAGGTCTTCGAGACGGTGATCCCGCGCAACGTGCGACTGAGCGAAGCTCCGAGCCATGGCAAGCCGGTGCTGCTCTACGACGCGCACTCGAGGGGTGCGACCAGTCATCTGCGGCTCGCGGAGGAGATCCTCGGCCGCCACCGCTCCGAAGGACCGCGCCTCGAGCCCCCGCCGCTTCCCCCCAGCCAAGGAGATCCCCATGAGCAGTCGACCTAACGCGCTCGGGCGTGGCATCGGCGCCCTGCTGCCGGGCGCACCGCCTGCCTCGGCGGCGCCGGGGCCTGCGATCCCGAGGCTCTCGCCGGGCGAGATCCCCGTCGACCGCATCGATCCCAATCCCGAGCAGCCGCGCAGGCGCTTCGACGCGGACGCGCTCGCCAAGCTCGCCGATTCGATCGAACAGCACGGCGTGCTCCAGCCCGTGGTGGTGCGACGCGCCGGCGACCGGTATCAGCTCCTGGTCGGCGAGCGACGCTGGCGAGCCGCGCGCGCGGCCGGCCTGGCCGCGATCCCCGCGGTGGTCGCCGACGTCGACGACCGCGACCGCCTCGAGCTCGCCCTGATCGAGAACGTCCAACGCCGCGACCTGAATCCGATCGAGCTCGCGCACGCCTTCCGGACCCTGCTCGAGAGCGGCAAGACCCAGGACGAGATCGGCCGTCGCGTGAGCCTCGACCGCTCGACCGTCGCGAACCATCTGCGCCTGCTGGAGCTGCCCCGCGAGCTCCAGGAAGACGTGGAGGAGCAACGCCTGACGGCGGGCCACGCCAAGGCCCTGCTCCAGGTGGCGAACCCCGAGCGGCGGCGCCACTTGCGCGACCGCATCGTGCGCGAGCAGCTCTCGGTGCGCGCCGCCGAGGCGATCGCACGGCCCGCGGCCTCGCGGGCGCCGAGCCGAACGGGTGGAACCCGCGCCAGCCTCGACCCGAATCTCCAGCGAGTGATCGACGCCCTGCGCCAGCGGCTTCAGACCCGGGTACGGATCCAGGGCGACGCCTCGCGCGGGCGGGTCGAGATCGAATACTTCGGAGGCGAGGACCTCCAGCGCATCGCCGGAATCCTGCTCGGCGATGCCTGAGCCCGGCGACCCGCAGGACGCATCGGGCGCCACCGCGCCGGTGCTGCTCGCCGAGGGGACCGAGTTCACGGGGCTGCTCGCGCTCGACGGCCCGGCTCGGATCGACGGCCAGCTGCGCGGCGAGGTGATCGGGCCCGGACCGCTCTGGATCGGACCCCGCGCGAACGTCGAGGCGCACGTCGTGACCGACGAGCTGGTGGTGGCCGGGGTGCTCGTCGGCGAGGTGCGGGCGAGCCGCCGGATCGCGCTCGACGGGACGGCCCGGGTCCGCGGGGAGCTCTCGACTCCGAGCTTGTCCCTCGCCGAGGGCGCGCTGCTCGAAGGTCTCTGCACGGCCGGTCGCCGCCGCGAACCGGGCGGTGGGGGCCGCCCCGATCCGAGCGCGCCGTCGTCTTGAAGTTCGCAGCGGCTATGTAAGACTCCGGCCGCCTGATAGCCGGCGCTCCCAGGTTGCGATCCGGCAGCCCGTCGTCCCGCGGTGGCGCCGCCTCGTCGCTCGCATGCGTCGTGGCTCCCCCGATGGGGATGCAGGGCAGGCCTACGCCAATGACGACCCGGATGGGCTCGGAGCGATAGGCATCGATGCACCGCGATCCCCGGCCCGGACTCCTCGCCGCCGCGCTCGCGCTGCTGCTGCTCGCGGCCCCCACGGCCTCGGCCTCCGAGGGCGGCATCGTGCTGTGGCCGGATCCCCCGATGCTCGTGGTGATGATGGTGCTCTTCGTGCTGCTGCTGGTGCCGCTCAACGCGCTGTTGTTCCGCCCGCTCCTGCGCACCCTGGACCTGCGCATCGAGCGCACGCTGGGCACCCGCGAGCGCGCCGGGAAGCTCGCCGCCAGCGCCGACGAGATCCTCGCGCGCTACGAGCAGGCGGTGAGCGACGTGCGTGCCGAGGCCGAGCAGGCGCGGCGCAGCGAGCTGGCGAGCGCCCGCAGCCAGACCTCCGCGCGCACCGCGCAGGCGCGCGCCGAGGCCGAGCAGGAGATCGAGCGGGCGCGTCGCGAGGTCGCCGCCGCGCTCGCCGACGCCCGCACGCGGCAGCGCGTCGCGGTCGAGCCGCTGGCGCGCGAAGCCGCCTCGCGCGTGCTGGGCCGGGTGGTGTCGTGACGGGAGGGCGTGCTCGCGCGGCGATGCTGACGGCGGTGCTGGTGCTCGCCGCGCTGCCGGCGCAGGCCGAGGGCGGCGAGCACGGCGGCGGGCGCGACCTGCTCTACTGGGCGCTCAACTTCGTGCTGGTGATCGGCGTGCTGGTGTACTTCGCGCGCAAGCCCGTCGCCGAATTCTTCGCCGATCGCCGCCAGCGGATCCAGGAGGAGCTCAAGGCGGCGGCGGACCTGCGGGCGGAGGCCGAGGCCCGCTATGCGAAATGGCAGCGGCGCCTGATGGATCTGGAGAGCGAGCTCGCCGGGATCCGCGAGACGTCGCGCGAGCGAGCTGCCGCGGAACGGGAGCAGATCCTCGCCGACGCCGCGGCGGGAGCCGAGCGGATCCGCCGCGACGCGCTCGCAGCCGTCGACCAGGAGCTGCGGCGCGCCCGCGCCCAGCTCCGCCGGGAGGCGGCCGATCTCGCGATCCAGCTCGCGTCGGAAGCCCTGAGTCGACAGGTCACCGGCGCCGACCAGGACCGCCTGCTCGACGAGTTCGTCGCAGCCATCGAACGCGCGCCCGCCACGGGCGACGCCCGCCCGAGCCCGGACCGGTAGGGCGATGCATTCCTCTGCCGCGGCCCGACGCTATGCGCGTGCGCTCTTCTCGCTGGCCGGTGAGGAGGGACGCGTGGAGGCGGTGCGCTCCGAGCTGGCCACGCTGAAGCGGCTCTTCGCCGAGAGCAGCGAGCTGCGACACGCGATCTTCCGTCCGCTCCACCCGGTGGCGGAGCGCCGCTCGGTGCTGCGAGATCTCTGCGCGCAGGTCGGGTCGAGCCGCATCGTCTCGAACTTCTTCGGCTTCCTGGTCGACCGTCGCCGGCTGATCGACTTCGATTCCATCTACGAGGAGTACGGTCGGCTCGCCGACACCGCGGCAGGTCGCGTGCGGGCCAAGGTCGTCTCCGCGATCCGGCTGCGCGACGACCAGCGCGAACGCCTGCGCCGCGCGCTTGCCGCGCGGACCGGCAAGCAGGTCGAGCTCGAGGAGGGCGTCGATCCGTCCCTATTGGGCGGCGCCGTCGCGAGCGTCAGCGGCATG
>Ga0184637_10000357_pt1 | contig 34007 bp, 27 predicted proteins | sample PLM3_127_b2_FD_133143 | JGI IMG/M metagenome (GOLD analysis project Ga0184637, IMG submission 133143) | Groundwater sediment microbial communities from an aquifer in East River, Colorado, USA - PLM3_127_b2 | ecosystem: Environmental > Terrestrial > Soil > Riparian zone | place: USA: East River... | reverse complement strand
TGGCATGGTAGCAATCCTCCTGCTCTATACCCCGAAGGCGGCAGCCAGGTGGTCAGGCTGGGCCCACTGTTTGAGAACGTGCGCATGAAGCGTCCGGCCAGCGTTCCCGGCCCAGTCCTGACGAACTCATCGTGGCGGACCTTCGCGGAGGGCTTGCGGTCTACGGCCATCGCTGTATCCTCAGGTGGCAAATCAGGTTGGTGTAAGGCTTGCCAGGCGCGGCGCGACGTCTGTCATGAAGCGTTGCAGCGAATGCATGCGTTCCGCGGAAGAGGCGACGGGCAGCCCGACGGCCAACAGGAGCACGCCGAAACCGCCGCTTTCGTGGTAGTAATCCTTGGCCCGGTCGTAGACCGTGTCGGCGTCCCCAACCCAGTAGCGGCCACTATCGATCATATAGTCGAAGCTCAGATCGTCCAGCGTACCGCCTGGCCGGATGAGGTCCCGCAGGACGGCCGGGTTCTCGCGCTTGCGCCGCTCCAGGACGTACGTCGCCCCTTCGCGCAGCTCGTCGCGGGCCTGGTCGTCGGTCTCGCCGACGTAGATGAAGCGCGTGACACGAAAGATGTCGCGTGAGCACGCACGCCCGCTTGCCTGGGCGGCCTCGAGATAGACGTCTCCTCGCTCGCGAATCTCTTCTGCCGAGTCGTTTCCGCGGCTGAGAAGCGGGATGAAGCCATTTCGCGCGGCGAGCTCCAGGGTTTCCGGGGACCCCGAGCATGCGGCGGCGACCGAGGGGTGGGGCTTGGTGAACGGTCGGGGCAGCACATTGATGCCCTCGCCCTGCCAGAAGCGGCCCTCGAAGTCGAAGGGCTCGGTGGCCGCCCAGCATTTCATGATCAGGTCGATCGCCTCGTACACCGCGGCGCGCGTGTCCGAGTGGTCGTAGCGTAGCCCGCGCTGGAATGCCTGGTCGAGGTACCCCATGTGCGTCCCGCCGTAGCCCAGGATGTACCGTCCACCCGTGAGGTGATCACACACGTTCGCTTCGCGCGCGACGTTGACAGGGTGTACGAGGGGGAGCTGGCGGATGCCGGTGCCGAGTCGGATCTGGCTGGTGAGGCCGGCGAGCTTGCAGATGAGCAAGTTCGCGTCGGTGACGGTGTTCGGGCGCACCCGGTTAGTCTCGGCGATCCAGGCCTCGCGGAAGCCTTGCCGATCAGCCTCTACGATCTCGGCGATATCCTCGCCGTACGCCTGCGCGGTAACCGGATCCAACCGGTATCCGGACTCGGAGAACAACCCGAACTCCATCTCGTCCTCCCACGCCGGTAGCGTCTCGCGCGATCAGCGCCAGGATACGTCACTCTGACGAGCGCTGCGCTCCGCTGCCTCCAGGTAGCTCCGCACGGCTATCGCCGCCGTCGCGCCGTCTCCCGCCCCGGTGATGGCCTGCGACGCCGAATCGGACCGGACGTCGCCCACCGCGAATACGCCGGGCAGCTCGGTACGCATCCAGATATCGGTCGGAATGCGACCCGCTTCGTCGAGGCGGATCAGGTCGCGAATGAACTCGGTGTTCGGCTCGAGGCCAACGTAGACGAAGACAGCCGCCGTTTCCAGGACTGCCACGTCGCCGCTTACCGCGTCGCGAACGCGCACGCCGCTCACGACCTGGTCGCCCAAGATCTCTTCGACAACGATGTTGGCGCGCAGTCGTATGTTCGGAGCTTCCTGCACCCGCTGCTGATAGACCTCCTGCGCGGTCGGCTGCGCCGACCTATGCACGACAATGACCTCAGACGCGAAGTCCGCCAGGGTGAGCGCCTCCTGTAGCCCGGAGTCGCCGGCCCCGACCACCGTCACGGTCTTGCCGCGCATCAGCGGCCCGTCGCAGCTCGCGCAGTGGCTGACGCCCCGCCCGACGAGCCGCTCCTCGCCGGGCACGCCAAGCTCGCGCGGACGGGAGCCGATGGCGATGATGACTGTTCGGGCCTGCACGTCCCCGTCGCCCGTGGCGACGCGCCAGCCGCCGTCGCTCGCCTCGATGCGTTCCGCCTCGACCATCTGGAACTCGGCGCCGGCATTCGCCGCCTGTTCCTGGATCTTCGGCCCGAGCTCGTAGCCAGCGATGCCGTCGGCGAAGCCGGGAAAATCCTCCACCCGGTCGATCGTGACAAGCTGGCCGCCCGGGACCCCAGGGAGCGGGACCAGTACGAGCGTGGAGGAACCGCCACGCGCCGCGAACAGCGCCGCGGTCAGCCCCGCGACTCCCCCGCCGATGACGACGGTATCGAAATCGCTCATGGTGAGCTACCCTTCGACAAGCTCAGGGTGAGCGACCGCTCATGGTGAGCCTGTCGAACCACAAGCTCAGGGTGAGCGGCTTCTCCCATGTCCTAGCGCCACTCGTCGATGCACACGGACTTCCCATAACGGGCGCTCATGATCCGCCAGTACGGGTTCGTCTCGCCGCCGACGACGACCACCTCGATGTCTTCGTGCTTGAACATGGGTATCAGCTCGTCAGGCGCTGCCTTGAGCTTCGAGGCGTACGGCTCCTCGCCAAACGTCGCGCGCGGGTAGACGTAGTTCTGGATGAGCTGATAGTCCCAGTACACGCTCGCCGGCATGCACGCGTTCTCATAGACCCAGTCGATGAGCTGTTGCTTCGTTTGCAGCCCCGCGATATCGATGAACAGCCGCACCGTCGTGGGGTCGAGCAGGAACACAGGCGACTCGTGCGCGTCCATGCCGCGCAGCAGGTTGCGGACGTGGTCGCGCCAGTGAGTACGCCGCAATCCGAACGTGAACGCCGTGCCGCGGCAGCCACTGAACACACTCACCACGCTGTCCGTCGGATTGAAGCCGTGCTGCACGTGGAGCGGCTCCCACGGGCTGTGCTCCTCGTTTTCGGCGAACGTCGGGCTGGCGTACGCGTAGGCGTTGCCCTGTGAGCCCATATAGGTGTGGCCAGGCACCGACCCGCCCTGCAGGTTCTGGGACAACAGCGCAAACGCGCGGCCGATCGTGGCATTCGCGTGGTTGTACGGCCCTAGGGCACCGATCCCGGCGTTCATTCCAAGCTCGTGGCGGATCGGGCCGTTGACCACGGCCATCGACGCCATCGAGCTGGTGCTGCTCCCGCGAGCGCTCACTCCAGCCGCGGCCAGCGCCAGGATCACCGGGAAATACTCCGGCCGCGCTCCTGCCATGACCGCGTTCACGGCGACCTTCTCGACCGTGTACTCCCAGAACTCGCGGAACTGCGTCGCTCGCAGGTGACCGACGACCTCACCTGGCTTGCGGCTGGTGTGCTCCAGCATCTCTGCGACCCGCTTTTCGGTCGGCAGGATGATCGGCAGCTTGTCGGTCCAGTCGCTCTCCAGGAAGAGCTGGTGGAGCGCCTCTTGGGATGCGGGCTCGCACAGCCGCGGCGTCGACCGCTCGAACGTCAGCCCCGTCAGGTCCTCGTCGCTGAGGGCACCCGTGAGACCCTCGAGGACCTCTTGCATCACCGGCCGCCCGGTTTTCGGGTCGTTGCCGTCGACGTACGCACGCAGCTCCTGAGCGGTTTTCCCGATGACCGGATGGGGCACGTACACCTGGCGCATCCGTGGCGCGCCGTTCACCCGTGCCACCGACTTCGTTACCGTCTCGAAGACTTCGGTATGGATCGCGACCGTGGGCACCTGGTACTTGAGGTCGATCGACATCCCGTGCACGGCGACCGCCGGCGCACAGGTGCTTCAATGGCCGACGCCGATGATGGCCGCGTCGCCTCTGGACTTGACCTCCTCCCAGGTGGCCGGATCGTCCTGCGTGTAGACGCTGCTGATCGGCTTATAGACGGTCTTGACGCCGGGCATGTGGTCGGTGAACCACGCCTGCATCTGATTGAGGAAGATGTCCGAGTCGTCAAAGCGGCAGTCGACGAGATAGACCGTTTTCCCGTCGAGGCTGTCGAGGCGTGGCGCGAGGGGCTTACCGGCTACTTTTGGCGGGTAGCCGACGGGGTTGTGAACGCTGATCTGTTCGCCAGCCATGTGAGGACCTCCTGGGCGTTTGGCGTCGCTGTCCGGGCACTCATAGCACGCTCCGAGATCGAAGTGATCAGTGCTAATCGCGCGAGCTACCGATCGTCGGATGCGACCTGATGAACGCCAAGCGAGAGTGCGTGGCGGTCTTCGCCGGTCACGTCGAACACCAGGAGGAGTCCCTGCCACACTCCCTCACCGGGGACGTCCCACAGGCTCCACGCTAGAGGCGCGCTCGCGGCCCCGGCGCGTCGCGTCCACCCCGCGGCCCGGAGCTGTTCACTGTAGAACGCCTCGATCTCCGGCGGGGATTGCGCGGTTACAATGGCGCCGCCCGACTGGAAGCTGTTGGCGCCTAAGCTCATCGGTCCTGCTTGGAGCGTAGCGCCGGAGGGTGGCATGAGCGGCGGAATGGCGGCGGCTGGCGATTGGAGGAAGCTCGACCTGAGGCTTGGCTCGACTGGCGGCGGCCAGCACGCGGCGTCTAGCGCACCCGGGCTACCTGTCATGATCGACACATCGCTCGATCCGTCGGCTTGCGGACGTATTCTGAAAGTCAGGTAGAGGAGGGTTTGCTCCTGGCAAAGGGTAGCTGACAAAGAGGTGAGGGCGGACACGAACCCCGACGGACCTCCGAGTGGAGCCGACGGGGGTGCCCTCCAGCCGGCCCTGGGCAGCTCATCGATGAAGAACCTCAGCGCCTCGCGCGACGAGGCCGGCACGTCCAATATCGCCTCGCTGCTCGGTCTCGTGTCGTTCCGTGAGCGGGTCACACTGCCAAGAAGCCGCGCGCCTTGCGGCATTGGTAGATCCTGTGGAAGCTCGGGTGCGAGCCGACCGGCAAGAAGCGTCGCGGTCGGTCTGCTGCCTGGGATGTCCCCCATAGGTTCCGCAAGCAATCGTTCCGCGAGCTCTCGAATGAGGCTCGGGTTGGCGGTCAAGTCCGCTGAAACGGGTGGGCGCGCCGCAGCAAATCCATCGGTGCCCGGCTGCGATTCGAAAAACCGCGCGCCGGAGTCGACGCGGACCATCAGGGAGCGGCGGCGATCGTCAGTGGGATCCCGCATGACGATCAGCGTCCCTTGCCATTCGTCTTGCTCGGGCAGGCGCCAGAGGCTCCAGGCGAGCAGGGCATCCCCGCCGCTGGAGACGCGAACCCACTGGTAGGTTTCGAGCTGCGCCGCGAAATACGTCTCGAGCGCTGGGACGGTCAAGTCTGTCGTGATCGTGGCCTCCGATCCGTAGGCTCTAACTTGCCCCCCAACCAGCGTCGGTCCCCCGCGCCGACCCAGGACCGCTCCCTCAGGAACGTTCAGGCGCGGGACCAGGTCGGGCCCCCTGGCGATGGTGCCCGGCCCAGGCGGAGGGAAGGGCGGAAGCGCAGCACAGCTGCCGAATACGGCGACGGTGGACTGGGTGGTGGGCGGAACCCGGAACGCCGCTCGCACGTCGCTTGGCTCATCGGCCCTGGGAATCGCGGCGATCCTCAGGAACGCCCCGTTCGGCTCCTGGCAAAATGTGCTCGAGCGGGGCTCCAGACGCACCCCTTGCTCCGGGGGCTGGAATCCCCCTGAAGAAAACACGCCAGGCACAATCCCCCCAGGGGCACCTGGTGGCGGTGGACTCCACCCGCGCTCGCGCATCGCCCTGGCGTAGAACTCCTGGATGCCGTTCGGCGTTCCGGGAGCATCGATGCGGACCTCGACGCTCGTGCCATTGAAGGGGGAAGTGCTCACCAGGCTTCCGAGCAGTCGGCCTCCTGAAGGAACCGGCAAGTCGAAGGGAAGCTCGCCCGGCAAGCGGCCCGGTAGCAGCTGTGCGGTCTCCTGGACGCCGCCTATGCCAGCTGGCCCACTGTAGCGTCCCGCGAGTAGCAGCCGCTCCGCCAGCTCGAGGAGGCGTCCCCCTTCGTCCGTCTCCTGGGCAGCAGCGAGTTGCATCCCACGACCAGGCGTGCCAACCATGCTGGCCAGGACGACGATGATGACGCCGAGTTGGCGAGCACCAACCACAGGGCCTGTCCCTCCTTCTCGCCGCAGGAGCGCGACGGCGCCTCAGGCTCACAACGCACGCCGTGAGCGCCGAAAGTATCATCCTTCCGACTAAGATGCGGCCACGGCAATTCGGACATCGAGGGCAAGGCTGACCAACTCCTGGGAGGGTTGAAATGAAAGACGGTTTCCTCGTCATCGACGCCGACCGCCACGTCATGGAGCCGTCCGACCTGTGGGATCGCTACATGCCCGAAGCGTTCCGCGGCCGCGTCCGCATCACCGGGCCCACGCAAGCGGGGCGATACGTCGACGGCCAGCAGGTCTCGGACGCCTTCCGCCTGCGCGGGGCCGACGGCAATGCAGACGATGGCGGCCGCCACATGTTCACCGGCTCAGCGCGGTACGACACCGTCTTCGCCGACGCCATCGCCAGCGACTTCGATCCGGCATCCAACCTTCGCGACATGGACCGCGAAGGAGTCGACGTGGCGGTCCTGTTTCCTACGCTTGGCCTCTACATCATGTGGCGCGACGACATCGATCCACAGCTCTCGGCCGCGATCTGCCGAGCCTACAACACCTGGCTCGCCGAGTATTGCCAGCATGACCCGAGCCGGCTGAAAGGCGTTGCCCTCATCCCGCTGCAAGACCCGGAGCTGGCGGTCGAGGAGCTGCGGCACGCGCGGGAGCGGCTGGGCCTGGTCGGCATCTTCTGGCGCCCGAACGTGCTGTGCGGGCGCACCCTGCGCGATCCTGACTACTTCCCGATTTACCAGGTCGCATCCGATCTGGGCGTGACCATCTGCGTGCATGAGGGAGCCAGAACGGTGCTGCCCCAGGCCGGATCGGACCGCTACAGCGATTTCAGCCGGCACATTGCCTGCCATCCGATGGAGCAGATGCTGGCTTGCCTCATGCTCTGCGCCGACGGCGTCCTCGAGCGCTTCCCCGATCTGAAGGTCGCCCACCTCGAGTCGGGCTCGGGCTGGGTGCCGTTCTGGCTCGAACGGATGGACGAGCACTGGGCCCACTTCTCGCAGGGTGCCACCCGGACGACGACGGAGCGGCCTAGCTTCTATTTCAAGCGTCAGTGCATGGTGAGCTGTGAGGCGGGCGAGGAGCTGATCGGTTGCTTCGCCGAGCATGTGGGCGACGACTACCTGGTGATGGCGACCGACTACCCGCACCCCGACGCGGCGGACAAGTTCCCGGACCGGACCGTCGGCGACCTCACGTCGAACCGGCATTGCTCGGCCGAGACAAAGCGCAAGATCCTGTGGGATAACCCGGCGCGGCTGTATGGAATCGAGATCCCGAGTTCTGTCCCCTCCCTCCTTGCGGGGGAGGGTTAGGGAGGGGGGTGAATCCTGGCTGATTTCAAAGTCGCCTACTGCGGCAGCAACGAGGTGCCCGTCGACCTCATCCAGCCGATCCTCGACGAGGTCGGCGCCGAACTCACGGTCTCCAATCCTCGAACCGAGGACGAGGTGGCCGACGCCGGCCGCGATGCCGACGGCATGATCCTGCACGGCTCGATCCCCATCACGCGCGAGATCCTCGCGGAGCTGCGCCGCTGCAAGGTCATCTGCCGCACCGGCGTGGGTGTGGACAGGATGGACCTCGCGGCCGCGGCCGAGCGCGACATCGTCGTCAGCAACGCCGCCGGCTGCAATTCCATCGAGGTTGCCGAGCAGACCATCGGGCTGCTCATCACCCTGGCGCGCAAGCTGTACCGTATGGACCAGTATGTGCGCGCGGGCCGCTGGGGGAGGCACTCGGCCGAGCTGCACGACTACCGTGGGCCCGTCCACCGTATCGCCGGGCAAACGCTCGGGATTATTGGGCTCGGCCACGTGGGCCAGCAGGTGGCGCCTCGTGCGCACGGCCTGGGCCTGCGCGTGCAGGCGACGGACCCGTTTCTCGCGCCCGAGGTCGCGGCGCGGCTCGGCGTCCCGCTCGTCTCGCTGGACGATCTGATCCGCACGTCGGACTTCGTGAGCATCCACGCCCCGCTGTACGAGGGCACGCGCCACATGATGAACGCCGATCGTCTGGGGCAATTCAAGCGAGGCGCGTACCTCATCAACTGCGCTCGGGGTGGGCTCGTAGATACGGACGCGCTGATGGACGCGCTGCGAGAGGGGCGGATCGCGGGCGCCGCGCTGGATGTGACCGAACCCGAGCCGCTGCCAGGCGACCACCCACTCCTGTCGTTGGACAACGTGATCGTCACGGCTCACACCGGCGCGAACTCCGACGAGTCGTATGCCGACTGCCAGACCCACGCCGCTCGAGAGATCGTCCGGGTCCTGCGTGGGGAGCCGCCCATGACACCGGTGAATGATCCGTGGCTCGTCGGCGCGCAGGCAGATACCGGATTCGGCGGGGTGTAGCTGGCCCCCTCTCCCTCTGGGAGAGGGTTGGGGTGAGGGCGTAACCGCGGCGACCTTGATTGCACTTATGCTATCATTGGCAGCCGTGAGAGCGGATCGGGTACTACGCCGGGCACGGCACCAAGCGGGCCTGTCGCAACGCGCTCTAGCAGCGCGGGCGGGCGTCTTGCAATCCACCATCGGCCGCATCGAAATCGGGGCCGTAGCCCCCCGGTTCGAGACCATGACTCGTCTGCTGCGCGCCTGCGGCTTCGATTTGGAGGTCGCACCCGCGCTCGGTGAAGGGGTAGACCGATCTCAAATCCGAGAGCTTCTCCGTCTGAGTCCCACCGAGCGAGTGGCGCGACTGGCCACGGAAGCACGTTTCGTCGGTGCGCTTGACGATGTTAGAAGGAAGCGGGCCGCTGCTTCCAAAAAGCAGACCACGGGTCGGTAGCGCCACGCCTGGCGCGCTGCCAGCAGTTGGGCTCTGATCATGAGCGAGACAGAGAGCCGCACTTTCGATCCACTCGACCTGCTGCGCGCCCTCCACGAACGCCACGTGGACTTCATCGTCATTGGCGGAGTGGCGGCCAGGGTGCACGGGTCCCCGTCAGTGACCGTCGACCTGGACATCTGCTATGAGCGCTCGCGTGCCAACCTTGAAGCGCTAGCGAAGGCGCTCACCAACCTCCACGTGCGCCTCCGCGGGGCCGATCCTGGCCTTCCCTTTCGAGCCGACTGGCGAGCGTTGGAAATGGGCGACCACTTCACGTTTACTACCGATGCGGGAGACCTCGACTGCCTGGCTATCCCGTCCGGGACGGACGGCTATGCCGACCTGATCCGAAACGCCGTCGAACTGGAGATCGGCGGCCTTTCGATCAAGGTCGCCGATCTGGACGATCTCATCCGCATGAAACGGGCTGCAGGTCGCCCGAAAGACCGTATCGAGCTCGAAGTGCTCGGCGCGCTGCGAGACGAGCTCGACCGCCCGGATTAAGATTAGGCCCCTATCCCCCCAGCTCCCTTTCCCAGGAAAGGGGGAGTAGGCACGGAGAGGAGCGCGATTAATGCCCATCATGACCGGGGGCCAGGCCCTCGTGCGGCAGATCAAAGCCGAGGGTTTAGACACCATCTTCGGCCTGCCCGGGGTCCAGCTGGACTGGGCGTTCGACGCGATCTACGACGAGCGCGACCATTTCCGCGTCATTCACACGCGCCACGAGCAGGCGACTGGCTACATGGCGGATGGCTTCGCCCGCAGCACGGGGCGCATCGGGATGTGCCTCGTTGTCCCCGGGCCGGGCCTTCTGAATGCGAGCGGCGCGCTCTCGACGGCATATGCGTGCTCCTCGCAGGTGCTCTGCGTCACCGGCCAGATCGACTCGCAGCTCATTGGCCTGGGTCGGGGCATCCTCCACGAGATTCCCAATCAGATGGTGGCCATCGCGTCCGTGACGAAATGGCAGGGTCGACCGATGGCTCCCGTAGAGGTGCCGGGACTCGTCCACGAGGCGTTCTGCCAGCTCACGAGCGGCCGCCCGCGGCCGGTCGAGATCGAGGTGCCACCCGACGTGTTGCAGGCTACTGCTGACGTTCAGCTCGTCGAGCCGGCGCGCGTCGAGCGACCGGGGGGCGATCCAGACTTGATCGAGAAGGCGGCCACGTTACTCGGTAAGGCGAAGGCCCCGCTCATTTACGTGGGCGGCGGCGTGTTGCGCACGGGCGCGTGGGATCAGCTGCGCGAGCTCGCCGAAATGATCGATGCCCCGGTCACGATGACGGTGAACGCTCGCGGCGCGTTGTCCGACCGCCACCCCCTCGCCGTACAGGACCTCGCGGCGGCCGACCTGGCGCGCGAATCGGACGTGATCCTCGTAGTCGGCAGCCGGTTCGTAGTGAGTGTTAACACTAACTGGCAGCCGGGCGAGAAGACCCTCATCCAGCTTGACGCCGACCAGGAGGAGGTCGGGCGTAACTACCCACCCGACGTCGCCATCGTCGCCGACGCGAAGGCTGGCCTTGGCGCGCTGGTCGAGCGGGTAAAGCGCCATAACGTCGCTCGTCCCTCGCGCCGCGAAGAAGTCAAAACCCTCAAGGCGCAAATCACCGCCCGGGGCGCGTCGCTGCAGCCGCAAGCCGATTTCGCGCTCGCGATCCGCGCCGCGCTGCCGGAGGATGGCTTCCTCGTTTCGGAGAGCACCCAGGTAGGCTACTGGACCCAGGGCTACTTCCCCGTGTACGAGCCACGGACGTTGCTGACGTCCGGGTACCAGGGCACGCTTGGTTTCGGTTTCGCTACGGCTCTGGGGGTCCAGGTGGGCAACCCTGGCCGCAAGGTCGTGTCGATCAACGGCGATGGCGGCTTCTTCTACAACGTCCAGGAGCTATCGACGATGGCGCAGCAAGGACTGCCCGTCGTCGCCGTCGTGTTCAACGACAACGCATATGGGAACGTGCGGCGGACACAGGAGACGCGGTTCGAAGGACGCTACATCGCCTCCGATCTGTACAACCCGGACCTGATGAAGCTCGCGGACGCCTACGGCATCGCAGGCCGGCGAGCGAAGGACGCCCCGGAGCTCCGTCGCGAGCTACGCGCGGCGCTGGACGCCAACGAGCCGACGTTGATCGAGGTCCCAGTAGGGCCGATGGCCTCGATGGCCGGCCAGCAGCGGGCGTCGCGTATCTGAAGGGAGGGGTAGGATGATCATCGATCTGGATTCACACCTGCGCGAGAACGAGTACATGGACGAGGTCTTCAACCTCGAAGGGACGCCGTACGCGCAATACACACCCGTCCCGATTGAGGGAGGAGCGCCGGGCCGGCAGCGCTTTCGCCACAGCCTGGGAACGCGGAGCGCGCGCAGCGGCGCTGCCTACAACCACAACTACATGTACGACCCGAAGGAGAATTGGCGCGGGGGCGAGATCGCCGAACGGCAGCAGGGCGGATGGGACCTCGAGCGGCGCCTGGAAGACTTCAAGATCGAGGGCTTCGACCGCCAGATGCTGTTTCCCACGGGGATCATCATCCCGACGCAGAACATCGGAGGGCTCGGCGCAGCCCTTTCCCGCTCGTACAACGACTGGGTCGTCCGTTTCGTCCGGGGTTACGAGGACAAGTTCTGGCCGATTGGGATGGTCCCCGCTGGCTGCCCCGACGCGATGGCAGACGAGCTGCGACACTGCGTCAACGACCTGGGGATGAAGGCCGTGGCCCTCGCGTGCTACGTGGGCCCCCGCAACCTCGACGACCCAGCCTACTTCCGTTTCTATGAGACGGCCGAGGAGCTCGGTACGCCCCTCTTCTGCCATCCCAACGGGGGAGGAGGCGAGATCATCGATCGCTTCGATACGTTCTTCCAGATGCACATCCTCGGCCGCCCCATGCACTGCACGCCGGCGCTGATCGCCCTCGTCGCGGGCGGGGTATTCGAGCGGTTCCCCGGGCTCAAGGTGGCGTTCTTCGAGTGCAGCGCGGAATGGCCCCTCTACTGGATGCACCGCATGGACGACGACTACGATTGGGTCAACGACCGATCCGCCTCCCACCTGAAGATGCTGCCGTCCGAGTACATCAAGCGAAACGTGTGGGTCACGTGCGAGCCGGACGAAACGCGTCTGCCGTGGGCGATCGAAGAGCTGGGTGCCGATCGCATCTGCCTGGCGTCGGACTATCCGCACTTCGACTCCGAGTTCCCCCACACGGTGTCGGCGATCAAGGATCGGACGGACATCACCGAGGAGGCGAAGGAGATGATCCTCGGGGGTAACGCGGCTCGCTTGCTCAACGCCACCAGATGACCGACGTCCGCACCGAATCCATGCCTGCCGCCGGCGACTTCGTCCCCGAGACGGACGAGCTGTTGTATGAGCGGCGCGGGTCGACCGCCTTCCTCACCTTCAACCGGCCGGCTGCGCGCAATGCCATGACCTGGGCGATGTACCTGGGTCTGCACGACGCATGCGACCACGTCGACGGCGACGAGCGCGTGCGGGTGTTCGTGCTGCGGGGCGCCGGAGACAAGGCGTTTGTGGCCGGGACCGACATCTCTCAGTTCCAGTCGTTCTCCAGCGCTGAAGACGTGCTGGGTTACGAGCGTATGGTCAGTCGAACGCTGGGCCGCTTGGAGGCGGTGCAGAAGCCCACGATCGCCATGATTCGTGGCTTCTGCGTGGGGGGCGGCGCCCTGATCGCGTCGGCGTGCGACCTTCGCCTCGCCACGCCCGATGCGCAGTTCGGGGTGCCGGTCGCCCGGACGCTCGGCAACATCGTCTCGACCCATGGCTTCGCGCTGTTGGTCGCCCTCATCGGACCGGCGCGGACGAAGGAGCTGCTGTTCACCGCCCGGCTTGCCGACGCTGCTGAGGCGAAGGCCATCGGCCTCTTCAACGAGATCGTCGAGCCCGGTCACCTCGAGGACCGGACTCTCGAGCTGGCGACCCAGATGGCGGAGCTCGCCCCGCTGACCCTGCGTGCCACGAAGGAGACGGTGCGCCGCATCCTCGAGCACAGCCGACCGGAGGACTTCGACGACCTCATCCTGTCGTGCTACATGAGCGAGGATTTCAAGGAGGGCGTGGCCGCGTTCCTCGAGAAGCGCCCGCCGCGATGGACGGGTCGCTGATGCCAGACGAGCCGCCAAAGGGCAATGCGCCCTCACCCGGCTCGCGCCTGCGGCGCTTTGCCGGGCTCTCCCAGAGGGAGAGGAGAGTTGACGGGTCTCCCCCCAACGTGATAGTCCAAACCAGCAGCGGCGGTCTAGCTCACCAGCCGCCAGGAGAGGCGTGATGGGTCCACGGTTCGCTCTCGTCTTGATCGTCGCGACGGTGCTTGCTGCCTGCGCTCCCGCGAGCGGACCGCAGTCCCCGAGCGAGCAGCAGAATCAAGGGGCTACCAGCGCTCGCACGGGGCCCAAGACGATCACCATCGGGTTAGACGAGGACCTCAAAAGCTTCTGGGACACCATCACGCTCGGCGGCGGTAGCGGCTCCCGCGAGCTCGCAAACGTATTCAACACCCACCTCGTGGCCATCCGGCAGGATGGCTCGCCCACCCCGCGGCTCTTGTCGGAACTGCCGTCGCTCGAAAAGGGCACCTGGCGCGTGTTGCCCGAAGGCAAGATGGAGACAACCTACAAGCTGCGCTCCGACGCATTTTGGCACGACGGCACGCCCTTCACTGCCAACGACGTCGCCTTCTCGCTGCAGGTGAATAAAGACCCAGAGGTCCCCAACAGCAACCAGGACTCCGTGCGCCTGGTCGAACGATGGGAGGTCACGGACCCGACCACGGTCATCGTGACGTGGCGGGAGCCCTATGCGTGGCCGGACCGCATGGAGCACCGCGATCTGTACCCGCTGCCCAGGCATCTGCTCGAGCAGCCCTACACTACGGGGACGAAGGAGGCGTTCCTCGCCCTCCCCTACTTCAACGCCGAGTTTATTGGGCTGGGTCCCTTCCGCGTCAACCGCTGGGAGCCCGGCAGCCATATCGACTTCGCAGCGTTCGACCGCTACTTCATGGGCCGGCCGAAGCTGGATTCGATCCGCGTTCAGTTCATCCCCGATCCGAATACGATGCTCGGCAACCTGAGTGCCCGAGCGATCCAGGTCATGGTGACCCTCGGCGGCATCCCCGAGTTCTCAGCCATGATCGGGGTCAAGCGTGACTGGGAGGCCTCCGGCTACGGGACCGTGCTGATGGACCCGATCAGCTACCGTTTTATCGAGCCCCAGAAGTACCACAACCCGACACCGTCGGACCTCACCGATCCCCGCGTGCGTCGCGCGCTGCTGCTGGCTGTGAATCGTCCGGAGCTGGCACGGCTTGCCTTCGCGGAAGACGGCGTAGCGGCGGACAGCTGGGTGCACCCCAACTTCCCCTACTATCCCCAGGTGCAGGATGTTATCGTCCGCTGGCCCTATGACACGCGGCAGGCGAGCCAGCTGCTCGCCGACGTCGGCTGGCGGCCGGGGTCGGATGGCATTCTCGAAAAGGGCGGCCAGAAGTTCAGCATGACGATGCGCGACCAGGACGGTGAGCGGGATTCGGTCATCATCGCAGCTATGTGGAAGGAGATCGGGGTCATCGGGGCCTACGAGCGCCGCACGCCGGCCGCCCTCCGCGATCGCGAAGACCGCGCGACCTTCAGCGGCGTGGATGTCGGGTCCAACCCGATGGGGGTGGCCGCCGTCATCCGCAGGGCCGCTACCTACAACCTCCCCCATGCGGAGAACCGCTGGACCGGCACGAACCGTGGCGGGTACTCGAACCCCGCCTGGGACGAGATCGAGCCGAGGCTGGTGGGCGCGCTGGATGAGCGGGTTCGCCTCAACCTCGAGCGGGACCTGCTCAGCCTCTACATGACTGACCTGCCCCTCATGCCGATGTACTTTCGCTGGGACATGGTTCCGGTCGGAGGCGGCCTGAAGGGCCCGGTGGCGAACACCGGCGTCGCGCACCGCGGCTTCATCCTCCATACCTGGAACGTCCACGAGTGGGACCTGCCATAGACGGAACGGACGGCACGTCCACCCGCCCGGTGCATCCCCTCGACGGTATCCGCGTGCTCGAGCTCGCGAACTACATCGCTGGCCCCTATTGCGGAATGGTGCTCGCGGACTTCGGCGCTGAGGTCATCAAGATCGAGAATCCGCGCGGTGGGGACTTCAGCCGCCTTACGAGCCCGTTCGTCGACGGCGAGAGCGCCGGGTTCATGGCGCTCAACCGCAACAAGAAGAGCGTCGCGCTCGACCTGAAGGCTCCTCGTGGCCGCGAGATCTTCCTCGATCTGGTCCGAACGGCGGACGTGCTCGTCGAGAACTTCCGCCCCGGGACGATGGCCGATCTCGGGCTCGCGTATCCCATCCTCGCCGAAGTCAATCCACGCTTGATCTATAGCGCAGCCACCGGGTTCGGCCAAACGGGCCCGTACAGCCAACGTGCAGCGCTCGACCTCATCGTGCAAGGGATGAGCGGGCTCATGTCTATCACCGGCGAGCCCGGTCGGCCGCCGGTGAAGGTTGGGGTCCCGGTCGCCGACCTCGCCGCTGCGCTCTTCGGCGCGAGCGCGATCCTCGCGGCTCTGTACGTCCGCGACCGGACCGGTGAGGGCCAGCAGATCGACATAAGCTTGTTCGAGTCCGCTATCGCCCTGGAGGCGTGGGAGACGAGCGGCTTTTTCGCGACCGGCCAGGTGCCAGAGCGGCTCGGCTCCGCCCACCGCGTCTCGGCGCCGTACCAGGCGTTCCGGACGGCAGACGGGTACATCACCGTGGGCGCGACCACCCCGCGCAACTGGTCGGCCTTCTGCGGGGCGATGGGATTGCAGGCTCTCGAGAACGATCAACGCTTCTCGGTCCTGTCCGCGCGCCGGGCCCATTACCAGGAGCTCGCGGCGCTCATCGATGAGATCACGACGACCCTGCCGAGCGAGCACTGGTACCGCTTGCTGGAGGAGGCGGGCGTGCCGTGCGGCGTGCTCAACACCATTGACCAGGTAGTGGCCGACGAGCATGTGCAGGCGCGCGGGTTCGTCGTCGAGCTTCCGCACAGCAAGGTAGGGACCGTGCGGGCCACCGGCTCGCCGATGCGCCTGTCGCGCACGCCGGTGCGGCTCGAGCGGGCGGGCCCGCTGCTGGGCGAGCACACGGAGGAGGTGCTGGGGGCGCTCGGCTTGAGCGGCGAAGAGATCACAGAGCTGGCACACGCGGAGGTTTTGGTCGCGGCACGTGCTATACCATCGCGGACTCCCATGTAGTCAGGGCCCCTGCAGGATGCCGCGATACTGACGCTGTCGATCCCGCGCCCACCTCTGCTGGCGACTGCTGCCATTCTCCTACTGGCTTCCTTGCTACTGGCAGTGCAGCTCATTGCGTGGGCTCAGGACGAGCCCGCGACGCCCGGCGGAAACGAATGCCCGCCTGCCGACACGCGCTGTCTCTCAGCGCGATCGGCATTCGCCGAAGTCATGAAGGTCTTCGACCACCCCCGCTGCGCCAATTGCCACGGCGCTTTCGTCGTAACCGACGACAACCGCTCAGCCGATCACCTTGGCGACCACATCCCATTGATCATCTCGGGTGAAGGTGAAAGTGAAGACCCGCTCGAGCGGCTCCGGGGACGTGACCCGAACGTCGTCTATCCAGCGACCAGGTGTCTCGAGTGTCACGTTAATGCGCCTCCGTTGTCTGCCGACGAGGGACCTCCCCTCTTCCTGGGCTCGTGGCGCCAGCCGTTGGAAAATCCCGCCAAAATGTGGGGCGGCATGGGCGCGCTCAGTGTGTGCAAGGCGCTCTTCAACTTCTCGGACAGCCCGAACGGGCTCATCGCTCACATCAACGATGATCCGCTGATCGCTCTTGGATTCGAGGGCATGCGGGGCATGGACCCGCCGCGACTGATGACGTCGGAAGGCGCTGAACCCCCACCGTTGAGCAAGCCGCAGCTCATCGGCGCCCTTCGGGGCTGGATGGACGCAATGGAGTTCCGGGAAGCATGGCCCCCCGATGGGGACCAGTCCTGCGGGTGGGTGACCGGCGGCGCCCCTCCTCCTGCCGTCGCGGGCGAGACTCCGCCCACGCCAACGGAAACACCGCGTACAGAGGAGGAAGCCACCCCAACGACGATCCCCACCTCGACTCCCGCGCCTACCTCGACCCCCACGCCTACCGAGGCCGCCACCCCCACGTGGACGCCCACGCCCATCCCGACGGCTACCCGACTTCCCACGAGCTCGCCCACCGCGACGCGCCCGCCGACAGCCACCGCCGAGCCCTACTGGATCTTCGTCCTGCCTCAGGTGTCGCCCGGCAGCACGTCGGGGGGAGCGCTGTACGTCAGCACCGAGTCAGACGTACGGACCAGCACATCCTGCTCATTCGAAGGCGGTGGAATCGGGTGCCCATCCAGCGAGCGCGTGCAGTATCAGAAGCTCGACAGCGTAGCGCATCAGACGAAGGATGCCGCTCTGGCCGGTCTGAGGGGCCAGATCACCGAATGTCAAAATCGTGCCATCACCGGGTGGTATGGCAGGGCTCGCGGCCAGTGGTACGGCCTATGGAACGTCCCGAACAAGTTCTCGGGAGGTCCCGGCGGGGTTTGCCCGTAGCGCACGCTCCGGTACGAAGCTACCTCTGTTATTCGACAACGATGATCGCGCGACCGATGATCTCGCCTCGGTTTAACGCGTCGTACGCGTCGTTTACCTCGTCGAGTGAATACCGGCGCGTGATGAGCTGCGATGTGCGGATCTGGCCGCTGGCGGCCAGTCGCGTAAGCTCGGGCACGTCGGCCCGCATTCGTCCTCCGTAGGAGCCCTTGAGCGTGATGCTTCGTCGGACGAGGCGTGTGATCTCGATCGGTACCGCTTCGCTCCCCGGCGCGATGCCGACCACGACGACTCGGCCGCCATCGGCGACGACGTTGAACGCGGTGAGCACCGTCTCCGCCCGACCCAGAGCTTCGAACGCTACGTCCACGCCGCGGCCGCCGGTGAGCGCGCGCACCATCGTCGCCGGATCGTCGTCGGAGGCGTTCACCACATGGGTTGCTCCCAGGCTCCGCGCCGCCTCGAGCTTCTCGTCGTTGATGTCGACCGCTATCACTTCCGCGGCGCCGAAGAGCCGCGCGATCTGCACGATATTGCTCCCCACGCCGCCGACCCCGATGACGGCCACTGACTCTCCTGGGGCTAGATCGGCTTGATGCCGAACGGCGCCATACGCTGTCGGGATGGCGCAGCCCAGGATGCACGCCTCGTGCAGGTCGAGGCCCTGGGGGAGAGGAAACACCGAGGTAGCAGGCACCACCGCATATTCCGCGAGCCCGCCCATGCTGTACATCGCGAGTGGCGAGCCATCCTCGCGGAACAGCCGCGTCTCCCCGTCGTAGAGCACGCCCTTCAGCCGGTTGAGGGCGAAGAACGTCTCGCACAGATCGTCCCGCCCGCGGACGCAATGGCGGCAGCGGCCGCACGGCATGATGAAGGAGCCGATGACCCGATCGCCGACCCGAGCGTCGGCGACGTCGGGGGCGACGGCCGCCACTGTGCCGGAGATCTCGTGCCCGAGGACGGCGGGGAGGGGGAAGGTGACCTCGCCCTTCATGACGTGGAGGTCCGTGTGACACACGCCGCACGCGGCAACCTTCACCAGCACTTCGCCCTGGCGCGGCTTCGGCTCTCGGATGTTCTCGACCAGCAGGGGAACGCCAGCCTTCTCGAGTACGGCCGCCTTCATCGCAGTTCTCCCACGCTTGCGGACACGAGAATTGGAGGCGCCCCCTCACCCTCCCCCCCCCGTGCGCGGGGGCGAGGGATTTCATCGTGTGTTGACCGAGAATAATCTGTGCGTCATCCTTGCGCCAGAGGGTACCTCAGCGATAGGGAGGTCCATCACCGATGACAATGACCGCGACAGCGAAATACGACGTAGGCGGAATCAAGCTCGACCGGCCGTTCAAGGTGCGCCGCCTCGGCCACTTCGGCTTCAACCTGGTGAATCTCGACGCCGCCGAGCGTTTCTACGTCGATCTCCTCGGCTTCCGCATCTCGGATCCACGGCGCGATGGCGGATTCTTCGGGCGCTACGGCAGCGATCATCACGCGCTGGTCATCGGCGGCAAGCAGGGTGCAGACGAGCAGTTCCTCGCACTGGCCACCGGGCCGCGGCACTTCCGGCCGGAGAACTCCATCAACCAGATCACGTGGCAGGTCCAGAGCCGGCGCGAGGTCGTGGAGGCCACGCGGTACTTTCGCGACCTGGAGATCGACGTGAGCCGTGAGGGTCGGGCCGGTGGCCCCGGCTCCAACTACCACCTCTACGTCTACGATCCCGATGACCAGGTGGTCGAGTTGTTCTATGGCATCGAGCAGATCGGCTGGGACGGGCACAGCAAGCCGGTCGACATGCGTCCACCCTCCATCCCGGAGGTGTCCGCCGAGGGGCATATTCCCGAGTACCAGGAGATCGACGAAGCGCTGGCGCGAGGTGGAGATCCGACCTCCGGCTACCGGTATGTCGAGACGCTGCCGGCCACATACGACGTGGATGGCATCCTTCTACCGCGCCCCTTCAAGATCACGCGCATCGGCCCGGTCAACCTGTTCGTCGATGACGTCCATGCTTCGAGAGCCTTCTACCGGGACGTGATGGGCTTTGCCGTAAGCGAAGACGTCGAGTGGCAGGGCGAGCAGTGCGCCTTCCTGCGCTGCGGCGGCGAGCATCACTCGGTTGGGCTCTTCCCGAAAGCCTGGCGGGAGAGGCTCAGGCTGAGCTCGCACACCTCGAGCATGTCGTTCGGGCTCCAGCTCGCGAACTATCGCCAGCTGAGAGACGCCGTGACCTTCCTGCGCGAGCATGGCGTGCGCGTCGAGACGGACATCGTCCCGCCCGAACTCCACCCGGGGATCGACTACGCGGCGTACGCATTCGACCCGGACGGCCACTGCCTGGAGCTCTACTACTACATGGAGCAGGTCGGCTGGGACGGCCAGGTGCACCCCGGGTCCGCGCGCCGATTCGTTGACCCGAACGATTGGCCAGAGACCCTGGAGCCCCTGCCCGACACGTTCATGGGCGAGCCCTTCCTCGGCCCCTGGGGCTAAGCGACCGCCAGCGATCGGACATGTCGCTGACGCGACGCCGCCGCCGATCTGCCCCTCTTCCCCTCAAACGAATAGCGGCTCCATCGCCAGCCGGTCCACCATCGCCTGCATCGCGTCGTCCGAGGGCGCCGCATCGAACCGCTCCGCCGCGGCAAGGAAATGCGGGAGCAAGTGGATGTCGCCCGCGGAGATCACAAAAACCCCGGGGCGGCCGAGCGCCCAGTGCACGGCCAGCTCGATGTCGCTCAGGCGCGTGAGCGGCTCATACCAGGTGGACGTGGTCCGCTCGCGGCCCATCCACGGTCGGTAGGCGATCGACTTGATGGTCTGAACGGCAGCATTGCGCTCCTGGCAGGTGGCTTGAAGCGCGTCGAAGTTCTCCCGGTAATAGCGGTTCTGCAGCGTCAGAAAGTTGTAGGGCGCCAGCACCGAGTCGAAGTCGAAGCGCTCGAGGCTGCGGCGGTGCGTCGCCGCGACCTGGGTGCCGTGCCCGGTGACGCCGATAGCCCGAACCAGCCCTTCTTCGCGCGCCCGCACGGCCGCTTCAATCGCTCCGCCGGGGCTGAGTGCGCGGTCCCACTGGATCGGATCCGAGAGGTTGTGCAGCTGCCACAGGTCCACGTGGTCGACCCCGAGCCGGTCGAGGGAGCGGTGAAGCTGCTCGCGTGCGTCCTGGGCTCTGCGCTCGTCGGTTTTCGTTGCCACGAAAAAGGTGTCCGGGTCGCGCTTCAGCCACGGGGCAACGCGCAGCTCGGCATCGCCGTAGCTCGCCGCAACGTCGATGTGGTTGATGCCATGCTCGAGCAGCACCTCCAGGGTCCGGTCGGCGTCGTCCTGCGTAACCCGGGAGAGCGAGGCCGCCCCGAAGATCACGCGGGTGCTCGCATGTCCGGTCCTGCCGAATGGAAGGGTTGGTATGGTCATCGCGTCACACCTTATCCCACTCGTGGAAACATCCACCAGTGGGAGTGGCGGTGAGGGACGCGGCGTGGCCAGCGAGCCGGTGTACGAGCCGGGCACATTGCGTCACCCGACCGCACCGAAGCGCGTTTTCCGCCTTCCACGGTGAAGGCGCGTGACCGGAGGGCGAACGGGGCCGCGGCGTAGGACATCAGCGGGGTCGTTCCTACCGTCGCTCCTCTCGATACAGCCCGACGGCCTCGTACACCGGTTGGTCGTGCATCGACCACAAAACGGCCGGACTGCCCCCGCGCTGCTCGTGCCGGTGCCACTGCCAGTTAGGGATGTTGAAGCAGTCGCCTTTGCTCCACTCGAGCTGTCGGTCGCCGACCAGGGTCACGCCTTCGCCCTCGACCACGTGGTACGCGGCCGACGCGGTGTGGCGGTGGCCCATCGTGCGCTCGCCAACCCGTAGCATCTGAATGCGGCAGCCGATCGTCGGCCCCATGTGTCCACCGGTCACTGGATTCACATAGTCGAGCACCACCCCGTCGCAGGGATCGCCATCGTCCTGAGCGAACCGCTCGAGAGCGGGGCGAACCTCGGTCCAGCGGTAGACAGCAGGCTGGTGCACGGGGTCGCCCTCGTGGCCAACAGGCCGAACGACGCCCTGAAGGTCACGCGTGAAGTCCGCGCGGACAGTGCGGGGTTGCTGGGGCTGCGGGAACTGGTTCGAGAACTTCGCGTCCAGCAGGTAGACGAACGGACTGTCCAGCCCGTCGACCCAGATCACGGGCTCGGAGCCGTTCGGCTCCACCCAGTGGTCGTGGTACCCCCACGATGGGGTGGTGACGAGGTCGCCCGGGTACAGGGCGACAGCCTCACCCTCGACGGTGGTGTACGCGCCCGTGCCCTGGATGATGAAGCGGAGGGCCGTCATGGTATGGCGGTGAGCTGTGGCGATCTCTCCCGGCTTGTTGAGCTGCACACACATTGAGAGGGTGTGGGTCGTGGCGTGCATGCCGGGCGGGCAGAGGTGCAGGGTGCGGCGGCCGGCTTCCTGTACACCAATGAGGTCCGCCGCCGTTAGCAGGTGCTGGTGAATGCGCTCCCACTTCCAGAGACACGGCTCGCCCTGACTGGTGGGCCCGGGTGGGCCGAATTCCCGGCGCCAGTGGGCGATGATATTGTCCGCCTCGAGTGCCGCGTCGAAGGCCACAAGCTCCGGGCGGACTGCGCCGGCGCTGGGGACGGTTTCTCTAGCCATCTGTCTCCTCCTCCATCGGCGGCCTTTGAACGGGCCGCTCGGCTCGAGTGTTGTCCAGGGGCTCCAACGGTACCGACCTGCCCTGTCGGGGGCACACCCCTTTCGAGCGTTAAGACGCTCTTGTTGTTCCCACGCTTGCGTCGGCGCGACTCGCTTTATTTCGCCGCTCCGCGACGCACCGCTCGCGCTCCTCGGTGGTCTCGAAGGTGTCGAGGTGGAAGAAACGCATGCAGTTGCCTGCCACCATCAAGGAGCGCTCGTCCTCGGGAACTCCCGCGAGGTTGCGTTCAATCGTGTCCAGGGAGGCGGGCCAGTCACTGGGCTGGTGGGGGAAGTCGCTCCCCCAGATGAGCTTGTCGGCCCCGGAATAATGCCGCGCCTGCACGCCAACCGGGTTGTCCATGAAGCCCCAGAGAAAGTGCTGTTTGAGATAGTCGCTCGGAAGGCGGTCGAGGGGCTTGAAACCACGGTGCTTCGCAAACCAGACGTGGTGTCGGAGGTACACGATATCTGCCTGCTCGCCAAAGTTGGGCACCCACCCAAACTGGTTCTCGGCAAAGTAGATCTGGAGCTCAGGGAAACGCTCGAAGAGACCGTTCATGACCATATGCATCGCAAGTGGCCCACCCCCCAGGCCAGAACGCCCACAACGCTCGGCTATCCCGAACGCCGGGTCTCCGGGCCGGCCATCGCGGCGGCCGGGCGGCCCAGCGTCTTCGTTGGTGCCCGCGGAGTGGATCGTCAGAGGCATCTGCATCGCAAGGGCTGCCTCCCAGAAACGGTCGTCCTCGGGTGTCGGGTACAGGTGCCCGCTGGGGAAGCGCCCAAGGGAGACACCCTTGGCGCCGCGCTTCGCGCAGCGATCGAGCTCCTGAAGCGCCATGTCCACTCCCCGCTCGGGGATGATGAGCAGGCCGATCAAGCGGTCCGGCGCGGCGGAGCAGTACTCCTCTGCCAGCCAATCGTTGTAGCCGCGGACCACAGCGACGTAGGCATCGTCGTCGGCGATTCCGTTACACATCCTCCTGCTGCCGACGCCCGTGAACAGCACCTCAGCGTCGATACCGTCCCTGTCCTGCTCGAGCAGACGCTGCTCGGGCGTCCCCGCCCCTGCTGCGCCGTCGTAGCGGGCCCAGCCTGGGTCCCAGTCTTCATAAGGACGGCCGGAGCTCAGATCGGGCATGGGGATGCTGAGGGAGCGATTCTCGGCGAGCCACGCCTGACTGCCGTTTGCCAGCTCGATCAGTCGCGGGGCCCGGTCCCGGTAACGCTCCACTACGCGGTGACGCCAGACCTCCGGTGAGAGCTCGACGTGGGAGTCCCCGGAGATGTACTCGTAGCGTCGCCTCATGACTCCACCCTCCGCGTTTCGAGCTCTCGGGTGCGCTTCATTCCATCTCCCTGCTGCACCCGCGGCGCCATTGTAATCCAGGCGTTATGAATATGGCGGCTCCGTGCAGGACACAGCATGGCCTAGCCAGAAGGACCGGAATACGAGAGAGTTCGGGCGTCCGTGGAGTAGAAGTCCCCTTACGAACGCTGGAAGGAGTCAGAAGGTCTTCCTACCATTGAGGGGTACTTCATCAAGAATCTCTTGAACCTGGGTTGCGGTGCGCTACCGGCGAAAGCTGTACCGCTCGCTCAGACGGTGTCGAAGAGATGGCGCCACTTCTCCACGGTGGCGCGGCGCAGCTCCACGCTGTTCACATTCACCTGCGGGAATTGGTCTCGCCACGCATAGGGCCGACAGCAGTTGAGGATCAGGTTGTGCGCGCTGTAGCGCGTCCGGCCGTAGTCTTGGCTGTGGTCCTGTTTCGGCGCGGTACGCACCCCCGGTGGCACCCGGGGGTCGAGCTGCCAGTCGGCCGTGCTGGGCACAACACGCACCCCGTGCTCCGGAATTAGCCGGCTCGCGATCGCCCAGTGCACCTCTTGCGCGTTCGTGATGTCAATGTCGTCGTCCACCAGCACCCAGGTGTGGTTGCCGTGGTAATGGTGACCGCCCGGCTCGAGCGCGCGCATCACCTCTTCGACGTGCTCGTCGTACATCTGCTTGATCGCAACCACTCTAAAGTCCGGCCGGGCGAGGACGTACACGCCTTCGATGCCCGGAATGCCCTGCTTTTCAAGCTCGCGCTTGGTTCGCAAGTCGAGGTCGTCGAACTGCGGGTTGGCGCGCACCGGCCGCACCGGCGGTGAGCCCCAGATGATCGGATCATGCCGGTGGTAGATCGCCGTCACTTCGATCGGCGTCTCCGGTGCACGCCCGTGCGCGTAGTACCCCGTCCACTCCCCAAACGGCCCCTCCGGGATGAGCGCCTGGTCCGGGGCCGGCATGTAGCCTTCGATGACGATCTCCGCTGCGGCCGGCATCGGCAGACCCGTGCTTTGGCCAAGCACGACGGGGTATGGCTCCCCCCGGAAGGAGCCTGCCACGTCGAATTCCGACACCCCTTCTGGAGAGCGGTAGCCATGGCACTCGGAGAGCAAGGTGATGGTGGGCTCTTGGCCAACCGACACCAGCACTGGCGCTTTTTCGCCCCGATCCCAGAACTTACGGCGGATCACGTCCCCGTGCTTGTTGGCCTCGGTGAAGATGATGCAGGTCTTCTCGTCATGGACCGCGACGCGATAGGTCCCCACGTTCACAAATCCGGTGTCCGGGTCCTGCTGGACCACGCAGCAGCCGGTGCCGATGTACCGATTGCCGTCCTTCTCGTGCCACTTGGGGACCGGGAACTTCAATACATTGATGGCGTCGCCACTCAGCACGTTCTCCAGCACCGGACCGCTCGGCACAACCTGCGGCGGGATCAGCTTGATATTCCGGATCGTTTGTTCCCACGTCGCCGCCATCTCGGGGAGGGGGCGCGAATCGTCCAAACCCAGGGCGACTGCGAAATGCCGCGGCTGCATCTCGAGGTTCGCGACGACCCGGAATCCTTTGGGATAGTCGGGGATCTCGTCGAACAGGAGGGCGGCGCCGCCGCGCTCGATCATCAATTCGCTGATCGCGCCGATCTCCAGGTCCCAGTGGGCCCCACAGACGGTCTTCAGGTAGCCGCGCTGATCTAACCGCTCAAGGTACTCGCGCATGTCGTTCCACAACATGGCTTCTCCTTTGCCTAACGGGCGTCGGGTGCGTGCCCAGTCCCTGCCGAGCAGATCTGTTTAAGCCATCTCCCACTCGTAGAGGTTCCAGAGCCAGCTGTATTCATTGACTCCCGGACGGATGCCCTTGACCGAGTTTACGTTGCCCAGTGGTTGGACTTGCCCGTACAACGGGAGGACGGGCACCTCATCGTTGAGGATCTTTGCCATCTGCGCAGCCTGTCGTGCGCGCTCAGCCTGGGCCAGGGTGCTTTTGAGCGAAACCCACAGGCGGTCATATTCCGAGTTAGACCAACCACCGCGGTTCTGGCCCACCCAGCCGTTAGTCGCCGTCCCGATCTCGCTGCTGATGAACCGCCCCATGGCGCCCACGGCGCCCCCGGCGCTGCTCAAAGCGGGAAATGACGCCCGCGCTTCGGCCACCCGCGCCTGGGCCAGGGGCAGGGTGGCAGTCTCGCCAATGATGCCGGCCCGCCGCCACCCATCCACAATGATTGCTCCCCCCGGCGCTAGATCCGGGTCCTCCGTAAGTACCAGGTTCACGCGAAACTGGCTACCGTTACTGCTTACGAAGAGACCGTCTCGATCTCTGGTGAGCCCGGCGGCGGTCAATAGCTCCTGAGCGCGACGTGGGTCATACGCGTACTTGGTGATGGCTCGCTCTACCTCGGGGTAAAGGGGGTCCCGGGGGTGCATCAGCGTGTCCAGAACGGGCGATAGCCCATCGAAGACTCCTTGGGTGAGCCCCTGGCGGTCCGATGCGAATACCAGGGCTTGTCGAACGCGGCGGTCAACCAGCTCCGGCGGGTTGGCGAATTCCGAGCGCATCTGAAACACCGCCATGATGCCGCCGGTGGTGATGAACTGCACCTGGCCTCGACCGCTAGCTTCCCATTGCTGCTTCAGCGTCACCCCATTTTGAAACGCGAGCGTGTGTTGGGGGACCACATCAACCGTCCCAGCGAGCGCCGCGGCCAATACTACGTTCTCGTCCCCCATGAACCGCAGCTCGATGCGATCGACCTTCGGGCGACCGAGCGCGTGGCCATCAAAAGCCCGACCGGCGAGATATGACCCCAACTCCCAGTGGGTCAGAACGAATGGCCCAGCCCCAATGTACTCGGACGTCCAGAACGGAAGACCCATGAAGCGCGTGAGATCTTGCCCCGCCGCCGCGAACGGGTCGCCCAGAATATGGCGAGGCAATGGGTCCAGCCCCCCTTCACTCCCGGGAAGCGAGTCGGCAAATGGATACGACGAGCGCCAACGAATCACCACGGTGCGGGGGTCGGGAGCCGCCACCTCCTCGATCTGACTCTGCGGAGTCGGCCGGAAGATCTGGTTGCCACCTGCCGCGTAAACCTGCGAAGCGAACACGAAGTCCTCCGCGGTTAGCGGTTGTCCGTCGTGCCAGGTCAATCCAGGGCGCAACCGATGGGTCGTCTCCATACGGCCGTCCGTGAAAACCTGCCAATCACTCGAGTTGAGTGTAGGGAGCGCTTCAGCGAGGTAGGGCCGCGCCTGCTCAGCTCCGTCGATGAGCGCCAGGCTGGCATTGAAGGGCAGCTTGGCTTGAGCCGTTGTAGCGGCAGTAATCGTTTTGATGGCCAGATCCCTCGGCTCATTCTTGATGGCCATCACGAGCAGTCGGTTGGCCGGTGGTGCTGGACGGTCACCCGAGGCCGGCCCTTCCGTCGTGGCCGGCCCCATGCAGGACATGGTCGCAATCGCAAGCACCATGACGACAACACCTAGGCGACACCTCATCCCTGGTCCAGCCCAAAGAGTCGCGCGGCGTTCTTCCAGAGGATCTGGTCGCGCTCAGCCTGGAGCACCCCCTGGAAGCTGCGAGCGATGAAGTCCTTCGTATCGGGCCAACTCGAGGTGGTAAGAGGGAAGTTGGTGGACCAGAGGATGTTGTCAACGCCCAGCACGTGGCGGGTCCGGATCCCTGCCTGGTCGTACCAGCTCGTTAGATAACACTGCCGATGGAACATCTCAGATGGCAGAAGGTCGAAGCCCTCAGGCCGAATCTCATTGAACTGGTAATCAAGGTGTTCGAGCGCGAATGCCGCCCACCCCAGGGAACTCTCCGCAAACACGACCCGCAGGTGCGGGTGACGGAGAAGAATGCCTGACATAAGGAAGTGCGCCCAAACTGGGAGCTGGCTGGCTGGCCGAGTGATGGCCCGGTAGGCCTCGGCCACCTTCGGGGACAGCCGTTCATCGGCCGCTGGCTGAATAGCGGTCGACGCACCAGCGTGCAGGCAGATTGGGACACCGAGGTGGGCGCACGTTGCCCACAGAGGATCCCAATACGCATCGCAGAGATGGGGCACGTCCCGCAGTTCCATCGGGATCGCGGGGAACACGACACCCCGGTGCCCACGGCCCACCGCCCGCTCGATTTCGGAGGTGGTCGTTTCTATCGAAGCGATCGGGGCAAGGCACAGCGGGACAAAGCGGTCGCTGGTGCTCGCCCACTCCTCGATCAGCCAATCGTTGTAGGCCTGCACGCAGGCCAACTCCAGCTCCGCATCAGGGATGCGACCGAAGATCTGGCCACCCACGCCGGCCAGGGTAGGATAGAGCACCGTACGGTCGACGCCATCTTGGTCCATCGCGTTGAGGCGCTCTCGCGGGTCGTACGCGGCGGCCGGCGCCTGGCTCCAGCGCTGAAGCTCTCGCGTACGGTCCTCCATCGCAGCACCGGCCGCGGCTACTCTTGAGAGCGGCCACCGCTGGGCATCAACCACCCAATGCTCTGTACCGTCTGCGGTGGTCTCCAAGTGCGGGATGCGATCGCCCCAACGGCTCGCCGGCAGGCGTGAGGTCCACACGTCGGGGTGTTCGTGCACGTGATCATCAGCGCTGATGAGCCCGTACCTAATCTGCATGTGGTCCACTCAAAAAGCGTAGAGGCGCATGGCGTTCTGGTACCGAAGCTTGTGTTGCTCGGCCTCCGGTACGCCTTCAAGCCGCGCCGATTCCCAGGACTTGGGATAGGACGAGCTCACGTGGGGGTAGTCCGATTCCCACATCATATTGTCGATCCCAATGAGGTCTCGGGTTTCGATCGCGGCCCGCTCGTAGTACCAGAAGTCGATGAAGACCTGGCGCCGCAACACTTCACTTGGCCTGGTCTCGAAGCCCTCTTTCCAAAGCTGGCGCCGCTCCCATTCGTGGTCGCAGCTCTCCAGCACGTAGTTCATCCATCCCACGCCAGTCTCGGCAAACACCCACTTGAGCCGCGGATAGCGCTCGAGCCGCCCGGAGAGGAGCAAGTTTGGGATGAGCTCAGTCTCCGCTGCTGAAGACCCAGCGACCGCGGCGAGGCGAGCCGCGACCCGCGAGTGTCCATCCCACTTCGGCGGAGAGAACTGGCCTGCCAGCCCACCTGATCCGTGCCAGCTAATCGGCAACTCCAGGTCCTGGCAGGCGGCCCACAGCGGCTCCCAGAATGGGTCGTTCGTGCGCGGGACGCCAGGGATGTTCAGGCTGGGCTCAGCCAACATGACTACGCCGCCAACCCCCTTCTTCCTGGCATCCGCGACCTCCGCAACGATGGTTTCGATCGGGCTCCGATACGGAATGATGGCGAGGGGTACGTAGCGATCGCTTACCTGACGGTACTCGGCAATGGCGTCGTTGTAGGCGCGCACGCAATCGAGCTCGAAGTCAGCATCGCCCGGGAACTGGTGCCCCGAGACCGGATTGTTAGGGTAGAGGACCTCGCCGTCGACCCCGTCCTCGTCGAGGGCTTTGAGGCGCTCCGCCGGATCGTAGACCGTCTTTGGGACCTCTTCCCACCGCCTGGGGTGGGTGCGCCGAGTAGGATCGCCCATCACGGCCGGGCAGTTCACCACGCCGCCACCAAAGGGATATGAGTCGACGAGCCGGCCGTTCACCGACCAAACGTCAACCTGTTCACCGTCGCGCCCCGACGCCGCGACCACTTGCGGGATCCGGTCTCCCCATTTGGCGGCCGACATCCGTTTGGTGAAGGCGTCGCGATCCGGCTGCCCGTGCGAGTCACAGCTAATGAGCCCAAACTTGATCTTCACACGCCCTCCACTGCTACACGGGGGGAACTGGGGATAGCCTCCCGGCAGGTGCAAACGGTATCCCGTTAACACCCGCTGCAACAGAAATGTCGAAAGGTTAGTCTTCTGCGCAGTCCGAAAGCTGGAGACGGTTTCCGTCGGGGTCTAGAAACTCCAGCGTTCGGTGGGGTTGCTGGTCTTTCGGAGCATTTGGCTCGTCGTCGCGAAATCCGTGGACGCCGGCGCTTTGGAGGATGCCCATTTCCTTGAATTTTTCGACGGCCTTGTCGTAGTCTTCCGAGCTGACCACGAACGCCTGATGATTGATGCCATCCTCGGCGGTGCAGTCCCGCTGGATGGGCTTGGGGCGCTTGAACAGAATCACCTGCTGACCTGGCGTCGGGTTATCCCCAGCGTAAAGGCGCACCGGGGCGTTAGGGCGGCTCCCGTTAAAGAAACCCGTTAGTCCGAGTACATTCGTGTAGAACTCAACGGAGCGTTCCAAGTCGTTGACCGGTATACCCATATGGAGGACCATTTGGGCGGTGACGATTGACACGGAGAAACCCCCTTCGTTTTTCGCGACCCCTGGTTTTTCGCGACCCCTGTAGGTTGGCTACGGAGTTCAGAGTCTACGAGTGGGTCTGAGCTATTGTCAAATATTGTGGTGGAAAATTCCCTTCCAGATCAGTTATGAGTTGAGATGGCGGCTCGGGCTCACGGTAATGCACCAGACCTTCGGGTGCAGGGGAGCGCAGGGCCGTTCGGTGCCGTTGGAGGCTCGAGCATTGTTATCGATGCAAGCTTTAGCCGAAAGGCTGGTGTGCTGCGGGTCGCGCTAGCAGGGGGAGGAAGAGATTTCACCCAGTGGACTGTGCAAAGGACTTGAGAAGAAGATGGAAGCTCGATGGCGGGAGTACGGCATCGGGTGGATAACAAGGTGCCTGCCGGCGATTAACCCGAGCCGATTCCACTGATCAGGCTGTCAGCGGCGTTTCGTGCCCGCGCTGGCCTGGGGAGTTGGCGAGGGGCTACTGGTGTGTTGCTTCCTTCAACGATGTACCGGCCGGTCTCTACCCTCGAGAGGCGATGACCTCATTAGCCCAGCGCAGCGCGTCGAGCATCGGGCTCATCCCCGCCGTAGAGCCGAGGGTGAGCAGCACCGCCTGGCGTATCTCGTCGGGGGTGGCGCCCGCGTCCAGGGCAAACCGGCACTGGGCCTTGAAGGCGTCCTGGAAGCGGACGATGCTGAGGCCAGACAGCCTGATGAGGTATTGGTACTTCGGTTCCAGAGGCCCAGCCTCCTCGCAAGCCCGCCGAAGCCCTTGCCAGTGTTCGGCTACCTCGGGCGACGCGAGATTGCGGATGGTCTCGATCAACCCGCCAGGGGGAGGTGCCTCTGCCATGATGTCCTCCTTCACGAATTGGCCTGGGATGGGTCAGCCACGCGCTGCCACCCCACCATGTAGCACCGCGGGCGGCTACGCCCAAGGGTATCCGATCTTGGCGAAGAGCTAGCCCCAACCTCACACTTTCGTGATCGCCTATCGCAGGGCGCAGGGACCTCAGTTGACCGCTGCCGGGAAGCAGGCATACACTCGTGGCATTCTCGTGCCCGGGAGCCGAACTGGGGGAGCGGGCTCCTCACAAGGTAGCCTGGGAAAAGCGCGAGTGACCAACGAAGAGCGGGTGCGAAGGAGTTGACCGATGTCCTACACAGCTGGCGAGCTCCACGGCATCTGCGGGATGATGCCCGCATTTTCGACACCTAATGCGAGCGACATCACCGCCACCGAAACGGTCGACGTGGAGAATCTGGAGGAGGGCGTCGACCGGATCATCAAGGATGGTGGCGTCGACATGATCGCCACTACCGGGAGCTTCGGCCAGTGCTACAACCTCTTCTGGGAGGAGTTCCAAACGCTGGTCCGGGCCAGCATTGAGGTGGTGAACAAACGGGTGCCCCTCATGGTGGGCGTCACGTCCGCAAACGCGCGGGAAACCTACCAGAAGATCAAATTCGTTCGCGAAGCGGGTGGGGAAGGGGTGCTCGTGGGCCTGCCCTACTACGACTCGCTGCCCGTTCGCGACATCCCTACCTTCTACCGGACTATTTCGGAGCTCTTTCCCGACATCTCCATCATGGTCTACCACAACCCGGAGAACCACCGGGTCCATATCCCGGTGCCAGTCTTCCGGGAACTCGTGAGGCTCCCGAACGTCGTCGCGATGAAGGACGGCCGCCGCGAAACACGGGAGTTCATGGACCTGCACGACATCATCCAGGGAAAGATTGCCGATTTCGTCCACATCCTGCAGGTTTATCCTTTTTACGAAATGGGCGCCGCTGGCTGCTGGTCGTACCACATATGGCAGGGCCCGTGGCCCGTGATCGCTCTTCGGGACGCGGCCATCGCCGGTGACACGGAGAAGCAGCGGGCCATCATCGGCGAGATGCGAGCCGGGGGTGTCGCGGGCCGCCCGAGTGAACTTGCGGACTATGTCACCATGGGCCCCCCTCGGCCGCCGTTTTCTTGGATCCAGGCGGTCCCGGAAGAGGCCACCAAGAGCGCCGAGAGAGCCAGGAAAGCCGTCGCCGGCTGGTCCGCGCTCTGCGAGAAGTACCGCCCTGGAGTCGAAGCGCGCAAGGCCGCGCACCCCTAGGGACAAGACCTACAGCTCTGAAAGGGAATAGGAGGCAAGCATGGCCCAGTCTGACGCGGCAGTCCTCGAACAGTTCGATCGTGACCTGGAGAACCTCGACATGAGGAGTCACGTGCGGGCCTTGAGCCGGCCACGCGTCCAATGGCCCGCCAAGCTGTGGAAATGGGACGATCTTTATACGGTCATCATGCGCGCAGGCGAGGTGATCACCCCAGACGACTCCGGGCCTGGTACGAGTAGGAGGACGCTGCATCTCGTCACCCCGGGGACGGACTACACGAGCCCAAACGTGCAGATGTGCGTGCAGCTGGTGAAGCCCGGCGAGGAGGCGACGGCCCACAAACACACGGCGGCGGCAACCAGGTTCATCGTACAGGGGGAGGGAGGCTACACCACCGTCGACGGGGAACCCCTCCCACTTTCGGCAGGCGACTATGTGACGACCCCCAGCATGTGCTTCCACGACCATACGAACAAGTCGTCCCAGCCCATTATTTGGCTGGACATCCTCGACAGCCCGTTTGTGACAAAGCTTGGCGCCAAGACCTTCGGCGAGCACTTCCCCGCACCCGTGCAGCCGTGGACGCGCCCAGTTGGCGCGTCAAGAGATGTCGCGTCAACTGTGCGACCTGCCGGTCGGTCGATGCACCCTGCGCACGTGCCGGCTGCGTATCCGTGGTCGGAGGTCCGGCCGGCCCTGGTGCGGGCCGCCGAAGGACCAGCCGACCCATGGGACGGAATCATGTTGGACTATGTGAATCCGGTGACCGGAGGGCACCTCCTGCCGTCCCTGGGGTCGCGGATCCAGATGTTCCTGCCCAACATGCGCACTCAACCCCACCGGCACACCACCTCAGCGATCTACCACGTCGTGGAGGGCGAAGGGGTAACCGTCGTCGGGGACGAGCGTCTGGAGTGGAGCAAAGGCGACTGCTTCACCGTGCCGAGCTGGGAGTGGCACGCCCACGAGCAGCACGGCAGCCAGCCCGCGATCCTCTTCTCTGTGCATGACCAACCGATCCTTGAGGCCTTCGACTTTTACCGCGAGGAGCGTGAGGAAGACTGATCCACCAGAGGGGCCCGTGATCGGATGAGGATGCCCTGGCTGCAGGCGAAATGCGCAGCCGCACCAGGTTCGGGAGGATAGCAATGGAGATCAAATACGGGCTCATTAGCGCTGACTCCCATACGGTGCTCGACCGGGATACCTTTACCCGTCGGATGTCGAGCACGAAGTGGGGGGATCTCATCCCGCACATCGTGGAGACTACTGAGGGCGGCCGAACTGTGGACCGCTGGCTTATCCATGGGCGAATCAGCAGCAACGAACGGGGGGTGGCCAACTGCCCGGCCGCCATGCCGGACCCCACTGCGCACCAGTACCCTGAACGGTGGGAGGAGGTGCCAGCCCGGGCGGTGGACCCCCTCGAGCGGCTGGAGGCCTTGGACTCCGACGGAGTGGATGCGGAAGTGCTCTTCCCGACAGGGGGGCGCCTAGTCTACATGGAGTTCGGGGACGAGTTTGAACTGGACTGTGTCCGGGCCTACAACGACGCCATGGCCGAATGGAGGGAGCTGAGCGACCGCTACGCCCCGCTGGCGATGATTCCGTACTTGTGCGACATCAAGACCACTGTCGCTGAGGTCGAACGGGCTGCGAGGATGGGCCATCGGGGCATCGAGATCCTGTCTGAGCCTAGCCTGGTGTCCGAGGGCGCCAAGCATTTCAACGACGCCCATTGGGAGCCGCTGTGGGCCTTCTGCGAGGAAGCGGAGGTTCCCATCCACATCCACGAGTCTGGCGGCATCTCTCAGCAGGTGGGGCTTCCTCGGTGGAGTGGATACACGCGATTCGAGTACCACGTGGAGCATACCGTGCCGACAGGCACGTTCCCCGCTCAGGTGTTTGCCAACATCTTCCTGTCGGGGCTCGCCGAACGGCACCCACGCCTGAAGTGGGTATCCGCCGAGGCAGGGCTCGGATGGGTGATGTACGTGCTCGAGGGGTGCGATCACGAGTGGGAGCGGCGCCATCTGTGGACCGAGGGCATTCGGACTCGCCCC
>Ga0184637_10000356_pt1 | contig 34074 bp, 31 predicted proteins | sample PLM3_127_b2_FD_133143 | JGI IMG/M metagenome (GOLD analysis project Ga0184637, IMG submission 133143) | Groundwater sediment microbial communities from an aquifer in East River, Colorado, USA - PLM3_127_b2 | ecosystem: Environmental > Terrestrial > Soil > Riparian zone | place: USA: East River... | reverse complement strand
GGCGACGAGGCGCGGAACTTCCTCCTTCAGCATCAGCGAGCAGGACGGTCCCGGCACGACGATCACAGCACCCCGGTCTACGTAGGGAAGCAGGTCCGCGACGTTGCGCTCCGCATTGCGCCGGGCCGCGTCCATGTCCCCGGTGTCGGTGAACGGCATGCCGCAGCAACGCTCGTAGCAGAGCTCGACGCGCACGTCGCTGTGCTCGAGCACGACAGTGAGCGAGCGCCCCGCGATCGGGTCGTTGTAGTTGACGCTGCACGTCGTGAACAGCACCACGTGCCCGTTCTCACCGGTGCCCGTGGCGGTGCGCCGGGCGAACCAGCGGTCGACGGTCTCCGCGTAGAACGACGGCTGCACCCAGTCGCGATCGATCCCGAGCGTCTTCTCCAAGAGCACCCGCGAGGCGCGGTTGCGATTCGCGAAGTTCATCAACGGCGGAGCGAGCGAGCCGAGCTTGCCGATGAAGTCGGTGCGCGTGGTGAGGCGGCGCGCGAGCGGAATGCCGTCGCGCTGCGCGCGGGCGATCTGCTGGCGGCGCATCAGCGCCGGGAAGTCGACGTCCCACTCGTGCGGCGGCGTGTACGGGCAGTGGTTGTAGCAGAGCTTGCAGTGGTAGCAGAGCTCGTTCACCGACTCGAAGCCCGCCAGCGAGACGCCCGCCACCTCCGCATCGGACGCGTCGATCAGCTCGAAGAGCTTCGGAAACGACGGGCACAGCGGCAGACAGCGCCGGCACTGATGACAGATGTCGCCGGTGCGACGCAGCTCGCGCTCGAGCTTGGCCGGGTCGAGATAGTCCTCGTCGCCGTAGTGCAACGCCGTAGACGGGCGCTCGGGGGGCGGAACCTTCACGGCGATATGCCCCGGATCGGTCGACTACAGCTTCGGGAGGCTATCGAGCGCCTTCTGGAACCGGCCCGCATGCGACTTCTCGGCCTTCGCGAGCGTCTCGAACCACTCGGCGATATCGGCGAACGTCTCGTTGCGCGCCGTCTTTGCCATCCCGGGGTACATCTCGGTGTATTCGTAGGTCTCGCCGGCGACCGCGGCCGCGAGGTTCTTGTCGGTGGCGCCGATCGGCTTGTCGGTGGCGGGATCGCCCACCGGCTTCAGATAGTCGAGATGCCCGTGGGCGTGACCGGTCTCGGCCTCCGCGGTGTCGCGGAACAGGCCCCCGACGTCCGGGTAGCCCTCGATGTCGGCCTGCTTCGCGAAGTACAGGTAGCGCCGGTTCGCCTGAGACTCGCCGGCGAATGCGTCCTTGAGGTTCTTGTGCGTCTGGGTGCCCTTGAGGTTCGCCATCGCTCTCTCCTTTGCGGACCGGGGTTCGGGGGGAGAACTGTACCCGCCCCGACTGGACGGTCAATCGGGATCCGCCGACGGCAGCGGGCCGGTCACGACGCCGGCGTCGCGCAGCGCGCGACGTTCATCGGAGGTGATACCGAGCTCGACGAGGATCGCCTCGGTGTCGGCGCCGAGGTCGCGGGCGCCATGGCGGACCCGGACCGGCGTGCGCGAGAGCTTCGCGGCGGGCCCGATCAGCGGGACGCGCGCACCGCCGCGCTCGACGGGCTGGAGCATGTCGCGCGCGCGCACGTGCGGATCCGCCGCGGCCTCTGCATAGCTGCGCACCGGGGCGGCCGGAATGCTCGCGCCGGTCAGCGTCGCGACCGCGTCGGCGACGCTCCGCTCGCGCGCCCAGTCGGCGACCAGGGCATCCACTTCATCGCGGCGGGCGATCCGCGCGACGGCGGTCGCATAGCGCGGGTCCGCGCCGAGCTCGGAGCGTCCGAGCAGATCGGCGAGCCGGCACCAATGCGAATCGAGCAGCACGCCCGCCAGGATCAGACCGTCGCGGCAGCGGTAGGTGTTCGCCGGCGCGGCGACGCGGAACTGGTTGCCCAGGCGCGGCAGCGCGGCGCCCATCGCGCCGAGCGTCAGATAGCCGGTCGACTGGAAGAGCATCGCGTCGAGCAGCGCCACGTCGACGTGCTGTCCTTCACCGGTGCGGTCGCGGTGGCGCAGCGCGGCCAGCGCGGCGAGCGCTGCGTGCACACCCGCGAAATCGTCGGCGAGGAACGTCGGCGACTTCACCGGCTCGCCGTCGGGGGAGCCGTTCAGCGACAGGAACCCGCTCGCCGCCTGCGCGAGCGGGTCGTAGCCGACGCGATCGTGGTCGGGGCCCCACTGGCCGAAGCCGCTGATCGACACGTAGACGACGTCGGGTCGCACCGCGCGCACGGCGGCGTAGCCGATGCCCCACGCGTCGGCGGTGCCGGGCCGGAAGTTCTCGATCACGACGTCGCTGTGCGCGGCGAGGCGCACGAACAGCGCGCGGCCGGCGTCGCCGTGCAGATCGAGCGCGAGGCTGCGCTTGTTGCGGTTCACGGTCTCGTGCATGAACGACAGCGGCGGGTCGGTGCCGGGCAGGAACGGCGGCGAGCGGCGCGCGACCTCGCCGCCGGGGTGCTCCACCTTCACGACGTCGGCGCCGAAGTCCGCGAGCAGGCAGCCGCACAAGGGACCCGCCCACGTGGTGGTTGCTTCGAGCACGCGCAGTCCGGCGAGCGGCCCGGCGCCGTCAGTGCGCGCGGAGCGGTAGAACTCGGCCTTGTCCATGCGGGGATCTCCTGTCGGGCGCTGTGCTACACCGTCGCCCGATCGTCGTTCGGAGGCAACGATGGACGGGACGTTCCTGGGCTGGCTGCTGGTGGACAGCAATTCTGTTTTCACCAACCTCGCGCTGGTGATCGGGCGCGTTGCGATCGGTGGGTGCTTCGTCGTTCATGGTCTGGGCAAGCTCGGCGTGGTGGGCACCGGGAGCATGCAGGGCTTCGTCGAGTGGCTCGAGAGCCTCGGTGTGCCGATGGCTCCGGTCCAGGCGCGCATGGCGATGCTCTCCGAGATCGGTGGCGGAAGCGCGCTCGCGCTGGGGCTCTTCGCGCGTCCCGCCTGTCTGCTGTTGATCTTCACGATGGGGATCGCGGGGCGGATCGGTCACAAGGGCGCGGGATACCTGATCACGAATAATCCGCCGGGCGCCGAGTACACGATCAACCTCGCGGTGATCTGCGCTGTGTTGCTGCTGCTCGGGCCCGGCACGCTCTCGCTCGACTACTGGCTCTGGTCCTGAGCCGCGAGCGCGCCGCGCGCGCGCTCGGCCGCAGCGCGGACGCTGGCGTCGCGGTCGTTCGCCGCGGCGCGCTCGAGTGCCAGGCGCGCGTCGGCGGGGGCGGCGCCGAGCGCGCCGAAGGCCGTCGCGGCGACCCGCCGGCACGCCGGGTCGGAGTGGGTCGCCAGCACCTCGGCGAGGCGGCCCCACACCTCGCGCGTGGGGGCGCGGAGCCCGGCCAGCCCGGTCAGCGCGAGCCGCTGGAGGCCGGGGTCGGGATCACGGCTCGCCGCGAGGTGCGCGCGCACCGTCTCGGGGGAGTCGGGCTCGAGCTCGCGCAGCGCGGTCAGCGCGATCCGCCGCACGCGCGCCGGCTGGTCGGATCCGGCGAGATTCCGCACGACCGGCGCCACCTCGTCGTGTAGGCGCGCGAGCTCGACCAAGAGGCGCGCCGCGCGCCAGCGCGCATCGCCCTCGACGTGGCCGAGCGCGGATACAACCGCGGGCAGCAGCTTGATCGGCGGCGGCTCCAGGCGCGCCCACGTCCACGCGCCTTCGAGTCGCTGACGCGGATCCTCGCTGCGCAGCGCAGCGCGCAGCGCGACGAGCACGGCCTCGTGATCGCGGCCGATCCGCTCGAGCGCGCGCGTCGCCGCCCGCACCACCCGCGCGTCGCGGTCGCCGAGCACGCCGACCAGCGCTTCCACGAGCAGCACCGCCGACGGGTCTGCCGCGGCCGCCTCGCATCCGGCGCGGCGCTCGTCGGCGGCCTCGCTGCGCAGCGCGGCGAGGACCGGGTGGGTCACGCGATCTCCCAGCGGGCGTCGAGCGGCGCCGCGCCGACCCGCCGCACGCGCCCCTCGCGCTCGAGCTTCAGCAGGTGCGAGCACACCGAGCTGCGCGCGGGCAGGTGAAGTGCTTTGGGGTAAGCCGCGTACACGCGCGCGACGATGTCGGGGATGGTCGCCAGTCCATCGTGCAGCGCCTGGAGGATCTCCTGCTCGCGCCGCATCCTGTGGTCGATGTATTCCCGCAGCTTCGCGCGCCCGTCGCGGATCACCGGGCCGTGCGCCGGGTAGATCACTGAGGGCTCTTCGGCGAGCAGCCGTTCGAGCGAGCGCATGTAGCCGAGCAGGTCGCCGCCCTCGGCTGGGATCACCGTGGTTCCGACGCCCAGCACGTTGTCGCCTGAAAAAATCGATCCCTCCTCCTCGAGCGCGAAGCACAGGTGGTCCTCGGCGTGGCCGGGCGTGTGCAGCGCGCGCAGCGTTGCGCCCTCCGTGCGCACCACGTCGCCGTCGCCGATCGGGGTGATCGCGACCGGCCACGGTGCGTCGAAGCCGGCGTGCGGGCGCTTCGACACGCGCAGCGCGCCGTAGCGATCGATCACGTCGCGGGCGCCGCCGATGTGGTCGAGGTGGCCGTGGGTGAGCACGATCTCCTGGATGCGACACCCCGCGCGCTCGAGCGCGCTCGCGAGCACGGGCAGGTACGCGGGCATGCCCTGGCCGGTATCGAGCAGGATCCGCTCGGCGCCGGTGCCGACCAGATAGGTGTTGGTGCCCGGCCCCGTGAAGATGCTCGGATTCTTCCCCAACGCGACGGTCACGCGCGGCGACCAGACGTCGACGTCCGGCAGCTCGACCCCGATCAGTGTCGCCGGCGCGTCGCTCATCCTCCCGCCACCGTCATGCGCGCCACCCGCACGGAGGGCGACCCGACCCGCGACAGCCACAGGAGATCGCTGCCAATCGCGTCGATCCCGGTCAGCATGTCGGCGAAGTTGGCGGCGATCGTGATCTCCTCGACCGGAAACGCGATCGCGCCGTTCTCGATCCAGAGCCCCGCGGCGCCGCGCGAGTAGTCGCCGGTGACCGGATTGAAGCCCATCCCGATCAGCTCCGTCACGAGCAGGCCGCGCCGCGTGTCGGCGATGATCTCGTCCTGCGAGGCAGAGCCCGGCGCGAGCCCGAGGTTGGTCGCGCCGACGCCGGGCGCGCTGGAGGCCGAACGCGTCGCGCTGCCGGTCGATCGGCCACCGACCTTGCGCGCGGAGTAGGTGTCGAGCAGGTAGGACGCGAGGCGCCCGCGCTCGATCACGGCGGTCTGCCGCGACGGCAGGCCCTCGCCATCGAACGGGCGGCTGCCCAGGCCACCCGGTCGGCACGCGTCGTCGACGAGCTGCACCGCGTCGCTGGCGATCCGCAGGCCGAGCTTCCCGGCCAGGAAGCTCGTGCCGCGGTACACCGCGTAGCCGCTGACGAGGCCCGCCACCTGTCGCCACAGGCTCGCCGCGGTCAGCGGGTCGAAGATCACCGGCACGTCGCAGGTGGCCACCTTGCGCGCGCCGAGGCGGCGCAGCGCGCGCTCGGCGGCGCGCCGTCCGACCGCCTCGGGCGACTCGAGGCCGGCGAGGCTGCGCGCCGCGGTGATCCAGTAGTCGCGCTGCATGCTGCCGTTGGCGCGCGCGATCGGCGAGGCGCTGAGCGCGTGCGACGCCGCATCGTATTCACCGAGGAAGCCCGCGCTGTTCGCGTAGACGATCCGCGAGAAGCTCGACGACGCCTCCGAGCCCTCGGAGTTGGTGATGCGCGGATCCACCGCCCGGGCCGCGCGCTCGGCCCGGCGCGCGGCGTCGATGTGCGCTTCGACGCCGGCGCCGCGATCGGCGGCGTCGCCGAGCGCGAGTTCGGGCAGAACATCGGGATCGACGAAGCCGTCTTCGGGAAGACCGGCCGCTGGATCCTCCGCGGTCGCGCGCGCCAGCGCGACCGCCTCGGCGGCGATCGCGCGTACCGCTGTCTCTGACAGGTCGCTCGTGGAGGTGATCGCCGAGCGCGTACCGCCGGCGCCGCGCACCAGCGCGCGGATCCCGAGCTTGCGTTCGCGCGCCTGCTTGACGAAGTCGATCTCCTCGCCGCGTACGCGCGTCTCGAGCGAGTCCGATTCCACCACCACGGCGTCCGCGGCACTGGCACCCGCCGCGCGGGCGCTCGCGAGTGCTTGCTGAGCGGCCGAGCGAAGGTCGCTCACCCCTCGGTGCCTCCGACGGTCAGGTCGTCGATGCGCAGCGTCGGGAGCCCGACGCCCACCGGCACGGACTGTCCGTCCTTGCCGCAGGTTCCGACGCCGCGATCGAGCTCGAGGTCGGAGCCGATCCGCGACACGCGCAACAGCACGTCCGGTCCGTTGCCGATCAGCGTCGCGCCCTTCAGTGGCGCGCCGATCCGGCCGCCCTCGATGCGATAGGCCTCGCTGGCCGAGAACACGAACTTTCCGCTGGTGATGTCGACCTGCCCGCCGCCGAAGTTCACCGCGTAGATGCCGCGGTCGACCGAGCGGAGGATGTCGGCCGGGTCGTCCTGCCCGGCCAGCATGAAGGTGTTGGTCATGCGCGGCATCGGGAGATGGGCATAGCTCTCGCGGCGCCCGTTGCCGGTCGGCGCCATCCCCAAGAGGCGCGCGTTCAGGCGGTCCTGGAGGTAGCAGCGCAGGATGCCGTCCTCGATCAGCACGGTGCGCTGCGAGGGCGTGCCCTCGTCGTCGACGTTCAGCGAGCCGCGCCGGCCGGGAAGCGTGCCGTCGTCGACCACCGTGACGCCCGGGGCGGCCACGCGCTCGCCGAGGCGTCCGGAGAAGGCCGAGGTCTCTTTGCGGTTGAAGTCGCCCTCGAGGCCGTGGCCGATCGCCTCGTGCAGCAGGATGCCGGGCCAGCCGGGCCCGAGCACGACGGTCATGCTGCCGGCGGGGCAGGGCTCTGCTTCGAGGTTCAAGAGCGCCGTGCGCACCGCCTCGTCGACCAGCCCCTGCCAGCGCGCGGGCTCGAGCAGCGACTCGAAGCCGCTGCGGCCGCCGCAACCCTGGTAGCCGACCTCGCGCCGCGCACCGCGCTGCGCGATCACCTGCACGTTGAGCCGCACCAGCGGCCGGATGTCTTCGGCCTGCGTCCCGTCGCTGCCGATCACGAGCACCGAGCGGTGCTGGCACACGCAGCTCGCCATCACCTCGACGATGCGCGGGTCGCGCGAACGCGCGTAGCGGTCGATCGCCTCGACCAGCGAGATCTTCTGCGCGACGTCGACGTCGGTCGGCGGACGCGCGACCGGGTAGAGGTCGCGCTGCGCCGCGCCGGTTGCCACCGCGGCGCGACCCCCGGCCCCCGGATCGGCCGAGATCGCGCGCGCGGTGCGCGCGGCGATCTGGAGCGCCTCCACGCTGACCTCGTCGGCGTGGGCATAGCCCTGGCGCTCGCCCACCTGCGCGCGGACGCCGACGCCCTGCTCGAGATGGCGATCGCCGCTCTTCACGATCCCCTCTTCGAGCACCACCGAGTCCTGCGCGGTGTACTCGAAGAAGAGGTCCGCGTAGTCGACGCGGCGCTCGAGCGCGGTGTCCAGCGCATCGCCGAGGCGTTGATCGTCGAGGCCGAAGCGGTCGCGGAAGAACGACCCCGGCAGCGTCATCGCGGCGGCTCCTTCGGTGGCGGGCACTCGAGCAGCGCCGGCAGCGCCGCGAGAGTAGCAAGCGATGTGACGTCCACCGCTCGCAGACCGGCCGCGCGCGCGCCGGCGAGGTCGCGCTGCGCGTCGTCGCCGACGAACACGGCCTGCGCGGGGGTCACCCCCAGCGCGCCGACGGCGCTCGCGAAGATCGCCGGGTCCGGCTTGGCGGCGCCGGCATCGGATGGGAGCCACACGAGATCGAGCAGCGGGGCGAGTGCCAGATCCGCGAGGATCCCGGGCAGGCGTCGATCGAAGTTCGAGACCACCGCGACGGCAAGGCCCGCATCGCGCAGCGCGCGCAGCGCGTCTGGGGCACCGTCGCGGACCCGCCACGCCGCGCCGTGCGCGAAGTCGGCGAACAGCTCCTCGAAGCAGGCGTCGATGTCGTCCGGGCGGACGGCCGAGTCGGCGGCGAGGAAGGTCTGCCGCACGATCTCGCGCCACGCGCCGCGCTCCCGGGCCGCAGCGGCCTCGGGGCTCTGGCCCGGGTAGACCATCGGCGGCGCACTTCGCCACACGCGGGTGAACGCGTCGCCGATCCGCCACGCGGAGATCACCACTCCGTGTCGCAGGGCGGTGCGCGCGTAGGTCTCGCCGACTGGCTCGGCGAGTTCGATCAGCGTTCCGGTGGCGTCGAACAGCACCGCCCGTCGCTCGCTCGACAGGGATCTCCGCGCCACGCACTCACCCATCGCCACCCGGGCGGCGCGCCGACGCGATGAACGTCGCCGGCAGATCGCGGGCGGTGGACCGCCCGGCGTGGATCTCGAACAGCGGTGCGCCGAGGCCCGCCTGCGCGAACCACGCCTCGATCTCGGCGCGGTCGAATCCCAACCACGTGACGCCGAGCTCCTGGCGCATCCACTCGTGATCGTGGCGCACGAAGTCGACGGCGATCACCGCGCCGCCCGGGCGCACGATGCGCGCCATCTCGCGGATCGCGTCGGCCGGAGAGGGCAGATAGTGGAGCACCATGTGCGCGAAGGCCGCGTCCATCGCCGCATCCTCGATCGGCAGCGCGCCCGCCTCGCCCGTGCGCAGCTCGACACCCGTGAGGCCCTCGGCCGCGAGCTTTGCGCGCGCGGCCTCCAGCATCCGCGGCGAGTGATCGATCGCGATCACGTGCATGCCCAGACGCGCCAGCTCGGCCGCGAGGATGCCCGTGCCGGTGCCGATGTCGGCGATGCGCATTCCCGGCGAGACGAGGCGCGTCACCGCGCGGCTGCGCAGCGCCTCGTCGTTGAACACCTTGCGCAGCGAATCCCACTCGGGCCCGACCGCGTCGAAGAAGCTGCGCGTCCGATCGGCGCGCGCGCCCATCACCTGGGATAGCGCCGCGACGTCGCGCGCGCGCGTGGGGTCGGCGTCCAGGCTCCGTTTCACGAGCCGCCAGGCCTCGCGCCACGGGCCATCGGCGGGCGGATCGAAGCGGTAGAACACGTAGGTGCCGTCGCGCCGATCGCGCAGCAGTCCGGCTTCGCGCAGGATCGCGAGGTGCCGGGACACCCGCGACTGCGCCATGCCGAGCACGTCCATCAGCTCCGCAACCGCGAGCTCCTGCTGCTCGAGCAGCGCGAGGACGCGCACGCGCGTGGAGTCGGAGAGCGTCTTGAAGACCTTCTGGAGCGATTCCAAGATCGCGAGACGCTATCTCACCACGGGCCGCGCGGGAGTGCCTGCGACGGCGACGTGGATCTTTCCGTCATTGGCCACCTTCACTCCCTGGGCGTTCAGCGAGCCCTGGACCGCGCCGCTCACGGTGAGCTCGAGCTCGAGCCGCAGCGGTGCCGACGCGAACGCCGGCGCGCGACCGATCGTGCCCTGCACGCTACCCGATGCGAGCGGAGACTCGAGCTCCAGGCTGCGGATGCTGGCCCACGTCTCCCCGCCCAGATCGACTTCGCCGGTGAGCTTCGAGAACGGCATCGGCAGCGGAAGCTCCGGGTGGGTGACGAGTCCGTCGCGCGCCTCGAACGCGACGCTGCCCTCCGGCCCGTTCTCGCCGAGCACGAGGTCCACGTCGGCGTCGGCCCGGCCGTTGATCCGCAGCGGTGCTCCGAGCCTCTGCTGCGGCAGCTGTTCGAGATCGACGTCGAAGAGGTCTCCGTCGAAGCCCGGGACCGCGCCCAACGTGACGACGCCCGACGCGCCGCCGAGCGCGGACGCGACCTCGGTGGCGAGCGCCGGGTTGCCTTTCAGCCACGCGAGCGCCAGCGCCGGCCGCAGACCCAGCCGATCGAGATCGAGCCGGGTGCCGTCGGGCGACACGATCGACACGCCCTCGGCGGCGATCCCCGGCGCCCAGCGCACCAGCGACACCGAAACCGGGCCGAGCGAGATCCGCGCGCCGGTCGCACGCTCGACCTGCTGAGAAAGCCGGGCGGCGAGGCGTTCGTACGGAAAGCGGATCACCATCAACAGCGCGGTCAGCGCGAGCGCTGCGAGCACGACCGCCGTGATGCGAAGGCCACCCGGTCCGCTCGTCTCCGAAGCGACCTCGCTCACGAGATCGGCTCGAACGAGGAGACGGTGAAGGTCACGTCCAGGAGCTCCGGCTGCTCCGCGCGCGTCCGGATCCGCAAGCTCTTCACCGACAACGCCTGAGGCGCGATGTCGATCTGGTGCAGGTAGTTCACGGTCTGCGCCAGCGTCACGTTGCGCAGGCCCACCTCCACCTTCGTCTCGCGGTACTTCGGGTGCGACGGCGAGGCCTGCGGCTCCATCGACTCCACCTTGACGGTCGCCTGCTGCGCGAGCGATTCGAGCGTGGTGCGCAGGTTGCCGCGCGCGCCCTGCTGGATGCGCTGCTCGACGTCGACGAGGCGGCCCTGGACGTCGTCGTAGTCGCGGCGCAGGCGCTGCATCACCTGGAGCTCTTGATCCGCGGTCGCCAGTCGCTCTTCGCCGCGATCCGCGGCGCCGAGGATCGGACCGACGACGACGGCATAGAGGAGCGCGATTCCGAACAGCGCGAGCAGGGTCGACACCAGCAGTCGCTCGCGCGCATCGAGGCCGTTGAACGCGTTCAACAGTCGATTCCACCAGCTACTCACCGGGCTCTCCCTGGCCACCGGGTGCTCCCTCGTCGACGGGCGCGCCCTCGCCCGCGAGGCTGATCGTGACGTTGAACTTCTTTCCGCCGGAGCGGCTGTCGGTCTCGATCGCCCCGATCCGGGCCTGCTCGAACGGGCCAAACTTCGAGAGCTCGGCGCCGAGGCGGTCCGCGGCCTCGAAGGTCTTTGCGTAGACCCGCAGCCGGATCGTCTGCTTGTCGATCGCGAGCTCCTCGAAACCCACGTCCAGGTCCTTGGGAACCCTGCGCGAGATCTCGGTGAGCACGTCGAGCGCCGACAGGTTGCCGCGGTACACGCCGAGGAACTCGGCGCGCTGCTCGGCATCGCGCACCGCCTCGCGCATCGCGGCAATCGGATGCTCGGGCAGCGCGCCGTCGGGGAACACCTCGCGGTAGAGCGCTTCGATCTGCTGCTCGACGCCGCCCGCCTCGCGCGATTCGAGCACGGCCCCGGTGGTGAAGCTCACGAGCGCCAGCACGGCGACGATCCCGGCCAGGATGCCGGTGCTGCCGTACTCGCGCCGGACGCGCGAGAAGTTGGCGCGCCGCGCGAACTCGTCCTGGCGCAGGTTCATGCGAGTGGTGGCTCGCGCCGAGCCGCGCAGCGCCAGCGCCAGCGCCGGCGCCAGCAGCGCCGGGGGGCCATCGGCCACGAGATCGAGACCCGCGCCCGCGAGGGGCAGGCCGAGGCGTTCGGTGGGCAGCCCGGTCCGGTCGGCGAGCCACCCGTCGAGCCGATCGAGCTGGGAGCCGCCTCCGAGCAGCACCACCCCGTCGATGCCGTTCGGGAGCTGCGGCTCGAGCGCGTGCGCGAAGCGCAGGATCTCGTTGGCCAGGCGCTCGAGAACCGCCTCGGCGCGCGGGAACGGCGAGCCCACGCCCGGCTCCGCGACGCCGCGCTCGTGCTTCCAGCGCTCGGCCTGTTCGAGCGGGAGCGAGCGCTCGTGGGCGACTGCCTCGGTGAACGAGCTCCCGGCGATCCCGATCGAGCGCGCGGATACCGCAGCGCCGTCGCGGAGCGCGCATAGCGTCGTCTTCGAGTGCCCGATGTCGAGCAACAGACGCGTGCCCGGCAGGTCGAACGCGGTGGCCAGATTCGACAGCACCAGGCCCTCGCTCTCGATGATCCGCGCGTCGCAGCGCGCATCGTGGAGCGCCTCGATCAGCGCCGACACTTCGGTGCGCGGAGCGAGGACGGAGATCACCTCGGAGCGGCCGTGCTCGCGGGTTGCGAGCTGCCAGTCGATCACCATCTCGCCGATGTCGAAAGGCACCTGGTCCTCGAGCTCGAACGGCACCGCCTGCGCCAGGCGCCGTCGCTCGACGAAGGGGAACGAGAGACGGCGCACCGAGATGCGGTCGCCGCGCACCGCGGAGACCGCGTTGTCGCGCTGGAAGGAGTGGATGCTGAGCATCCGCGCCACCTGATTGGCGAGCGGAACGTCGGCCTCGCGCGGCTCGGCATGGACGCGGACCGCCTCGAGACTGCGCAGACCCTGGGCCAGCTCCACCGCTTTGAGCGTGTGGCTACCGAGGTCGAGCCCGAGCACGTTCTTCAGGATCGGCACGCCGCGACCCCCCTCACAGCACGCGCCACGATAGCAGCCGGGGCGCCGCCCCATCGCTGCGGTCGAGCACCGCTTCCACGCGCCGGGCCACGTCGCCGACCGTCGCGAGCGCCGTGACGGTGAACACGTCGCTCGTGTAGTCGGGCTCCGGGAAGATCGCGTTGGTCACGAGACTCCGTATCGGCGTACAGCCCTCGGCACTTTGCTCCTCGCCGCACACGAAGCCGCCTTCCGCGCGGATCGCGAGGATCGACCGGATCGTGCCCTCGTCCGCCAGGCGCAGCTCCACCTCGTCGTCGAAGAAGAGCAGCGCCAGCACGTGGGGAGGCGCGGTGTTGGGATTGATCCCGCCGCCGTCGACGAACGGATACACGGTCACGTAGGGCCGCAGCGAGTCGACGGCCTGCGCGTCGAAGCCCTCCACCCGGCGCAGCTCGTCCACGGTCAAGAGCGGGCGGTTGGCGGGTCGGGCCGGCGGATCGCGCTGCTGATAGGCCTCGTCCTCGGGTCCTCCGCGCTGGCGCAGCGGGTCCTCGTCGATGTAGTCGATCAGGTTGGCGGCCAGCTCCGCGGGGTCGTACTGCTTGTCCGCCTCCGGCAGCGGGATCTCCTGGATCGCCTTGTCGATGAGACGGGTCAGCAGCTCGGTGGTCTTCGGGTCGGGGTTGCCGGCGTCGTCGAACACCACCACCGCGTTGAGATTCAGGCGCGCGCCGACGTCCTCGATGTCGAGGCGCAGCGTGGAGCCGTCCTCGAACGCGATCGGCGCTCCGCTCACCCGCGCCCACAGATCTTCGCGGTGATCGAGCTTCAGATCGCCCTGGCTCTCGACGAGCTTGTCCTCGAGCAAGAGCGCGGTGGCGAGCCGGATGCCACCGCGCGCCAGCGCCTCGGCGCGCGCGCGCGCATCGCGGTTGCGCACGATCATGTGATCGATCAGCGCGATTCGCGCGAACGTGGCGACGGTGCTGGCCAGCAGCAGCGCGAAGAACAGCACCACCACCAGCACGATGCCCGAGCGATTCCCTACCGGCATTCGGGGTTCACCGCAGGGTGGCCCGCGAGGGCGCCCGCGTAGGGTGCGAACAGCGCGTCCGGATTCTGCTGCGCCAGCGCGCTGAGCGTGCTGATGTCCGTCGCCGAGAGCCCCGGGACCGAGCCGGTGCCCACCTTCGAGAAATCGATGCAGTCGGCGAGCGTCAGGTCGCCGCTCTCGCCGTCCTCGTCTTCGTCGTTCTCGCCTCCCTCACCCTCTTCGCCCGGATTCAAGAGCTGCTCCAGGTCGAGTGGGCGCAGCGGCAGCTCGACCTGGCGGACGTAGTGCACCGGCTCTTCGCCCTGCAGCGCCTCCGCGTCGGGGTCGCTGGCGCTCGCGAGGCCCACCTCGATCTCGACGGCGAGTGGCAGCTCGCTCGAATCGACGAGCTGCGTGGAGTCCCAGCGGTCGACCCATTCGCCGCTCTCGTCCAGGAAGCGGAGCGCGAAGTAGCTGAGATCATCGGTGAGGAGCAGCGAAGCGGGGTCGTCGTCGGGCGGAAACTCGCGGTCGAGGCTCTCGGGCAGCTCGGGCGTCGACCAGCGGCGCAGCTCGAAGGTCGGGCCGTCTGCGCTGCGCTGGAGGGTGTAGGCGACCATCGCGACGTCGGAAGCGGGCCCCTCGCTGGTGCGCGGGATCTCGCGCCGGATGAACTTGAGCTGATCGGCGCCGGGCTGCCCGAACCTGCCCTCGCCGACGAACAGCCACGGGCTCGCGAGCGCATCGGCCTCGGCCGGCTTGCGCACGAGCAGCGTGTGTTCGAGATCCGCGGCGATCCGATCCAGCAGCGCCGCGGCGCGCCGCACCTCGCGCGTGTTCTCGCTGGCTCGCGCGGCCTGCTGGGAGAGGTTCCGATAGAAGCTGATCATCGTGGAGAGCAGGATCGTCATGACCAGGACGACTCCGAGCACCTCGAAGAGCGTGAATCCCGCGCCGCGCCGCGCGCTCACTGCGACTCCTGCTCCGCGTCATCGATCAGCTTCTGGATCTCGGGCGACGCGCCCTTGCGCAGCTCGCTGAGCGAGCCCTCGCCCGCCGCCGGCTCGCCGTCCCCATCGCCCTCGGACGGGAAGAGCTCCGCGAGCGCCGACGTGTCGAAGGCGTAGGTCGTGCGTTCGACGCGGTCCGGTAGGCCGGCCTCGTCCCACTGCACGACGACCGAGAGACGCTGCACGCGGCTCTCGCCGCGGTCGTCGACCAGCAGCGTCGGCACGTCGGGGTCGGCGCTGCGCTCGATCTCCTCGCGCAGCGGAGCCGGGAAGAGCGCCAGTATGTCCGCGGGCTCGACCTCGACCAGGATCGTGTACGGGGCGGCCTCCTTCTCGACCAGGCCGTTCTCGAGCACGGCTCCGCTGGTGATCAGGCTCTCGATCGACGCGAGCTCGCGGTCGGCCACCAGCGAAGCCTCCGCTCGGCGGCGATCGGTTCCCTCGGAGCGAAGGCCGCGCATCGCAGCGGTCGCGAGCACCGTGTAGAGCAGGCCCAGTACCAGCACGCCGGCCAGCACCTCGAACAGCGTGAAGCCCCCGCGCCGCGCCGGCCTAGAGGTCATCGCGGATGCGGACCCGCTCGTCGAGCGGATGAATGTCGAGAGCGATGCGAAGGCCCGAGGCGTCCTGGAGGTGGATCTCGGCGGTGGAGGCGGTCCCGTCGCGCGCGAAATCGACTGAGACCTCTCCGCGGGTGATGAAGCCCTCGGGCGTCTCGACGCCTTCGAAGTAGAACGGGTCCGCCACCACCTGGCGGCGCCCGAAGTTGCCCGGGATCGGCCGATACTCGATCCCTGTCCGGCGCGGCGCAGCGAGCGAGAGCGGCGTGTTGCCGCTCAGATCGAGCTCTTCCGCCGCGGCGGTGGGCACGGCGTCGGGGTCAGCGGCTTGCCACTCGAGGCGGTACTCGGCCTCGTCGAGCTCCATCCAGAGCCGATGCGGCACGCCGGTGACGATCGCCCGCTGCCGCGCCAGCTCGAGCTGGGCGGCGATCTGCCGCGCCTCGTCGCGCAGCGCACGCGCGCGAAACCCGCCCAGATTGGGCAGGACGAGGGCCGCGACCAGCCCGAGGATCGCGACGACCGCGAGGATCTCGATCAGCGTGAAGCCGGATCGGCCGCCGCGACGCCGCGCTCGCCCCCCCCGCACGAACTAACTGCCCAGCGCTTCGTCGTCTTCCGACCAGTTCCCGATGTCGGCGTCCACGCCGGCTCCTCCGGCCGTGCCGTCGGCTCCGAACGACCACAGGTCGTAGGCATGGGTGTTGTGCTGGCCCGGCGACTCGTACTGGTACGTATTGCCCCACGGATCTTCGGGGACGCGGCGCTCGCGCAGGTAGCCGCCGGCCGGCGCGTTGCGCGCCTCGGGCGGCGGCTTGATCAGCGCCAGCAGGCCCTGCTCGCCGGTCGGGAAATGCGCGTTGTCCATGCGATAGGTCTCGAGCGCCGCGTCGAGCATCGACAGCTGCGTTTTCGCGGTGTTGACCCGGGCCTTGTCGATTTGCGGAAAGATCGCGATCCCCACCAGCGTGCTGAGCAGGCCGATGATCAACACGACCGCCATGATCTCGATCAGCGTGAAGCCGCGCTCTCGACTTCGCGGAATCAGTCGGATGTCTCGCATGTCGTCTCCTCTCAGTTCAGCGAGCTCGTGATCTGGAGCAGCGGCACGAGCGTCGCCAGAATGATCACCAGCACGATGCCCACCATCGCCAGGATCAGGATCGGCTCGAGCAGCGCGGTCAGCCGCGTCACCGTGGTCTCGACCTGCTCCTCGTAGGTGTCGGAGACCTTGGCGAGCATCGACTCGAGCTGGCCGCTCTGCTCTCCGACCTCGATCATGTGGGTCACCATCGGGGGGAACTCTCCGCTCGCCCGCAGCGGCGCCGCCACGCTTGCGCCTTCGGTGATGCTCGTGCGGGCGGCTCCGATCGCCGCGGCGATCACGGTGTTCGCCGTCACCTCGGCCGCTGTCTCGAGCGCGCGCGTGATCGGCAGCCCCCCGGAAAGTAGCGTGGACAGCGTCCGGGAGAAGCGGGAGATCGCGAGCAGCCGCACCAGCCTTCCGATCACCGGTAGCCGCAGCTTCACCCGATCGTAGACCGCGCGCCCGCGCTCGGTCCGGATCACCGCCCGGAACGCGGCTGCGACCGCAACCGCGGCGCCGGCGAGCAACCACCAGAAGTCGCGGGTGAAGTGGCTGCCGGCGATGATCCAGCGCGTGTAGAAGGGCAGGGGCTGGTTCAAGCTCGCGAGCAGCTCGGTGATCTGCGGCAGCACGACGGTCACCAGGATGCCGACGACCACGCACGCGAACAGGAACATCATCGCCGGGTAGATGATGATCGAGCTGACTTTGTTCCGGAGCCGCACCTGGCTCTCGAGATAGTCGGCGAGCCGCTCCAGGACCGTCTCCAGCGCGCCGCCGGCCTCGCCGGCCCGGACCATCCCGACGTACAGGTCGGGGAAAACACCGCCCCCAGCGGCCATCGCGTCGGCGAGCGCCGACCCCTCGTTCACCCGATCGCGAACCTGGCCGAGGACACTCTTGAGCCGCGCATTCTCGGCCTGGTCCGTCAGCGCGCGCAGCGCGGAGACCAGCGGAATGCCGGCGCCCACCAGCGTCGCGAGCTGTCGGGTCGTGAGCGCCAGGTCGAGCGCGGAGACGCGTTGGAAGGTCGGCAGCGAGATCGCGAAGCGGCTCCGGGAGGCCGGGAGCGCCGCGGCCTCCCGACCCTCGCCGATCTCGGTGATGAAGACGCCGTCGCGGCGCAGCCGGGCGCGCGCCGAGCGCGCGCTCTCCGCGTCGAGGTGCCCGCGCGTCTTCTTCCCGGCGGCCGTGACGCCCTTGTATGCGTAGACCGGCACGCGCCTCCCTTAGATCTGAGCGACGGCGCCCTGCTCCTCGGTGGCCCGGAGCACCTCGGCGACGGACGTGGCTCCCGAGAGCACCTTGCGCGCCCCGTCCGAGCGCAGTGGATGCATGCCCTTGCGGACGGCGGTGCTCTTGATCGTCTTGGAGTCCACGTTCTGGCTGACCAGCGCGCGGACGTCGTCGTCGATCTGCATCAGCTCGAAGATGCCGATCCGCCCGCGGTAGCCGGCGTAGTTGCAGCCGGCGCAGCCTTCGGGCCGGAACAGGCGGACCGAGCGGCCGGAGGTCTGGATCCCGAGCTCCGCCAGCTCTTCGGCCGTGGCTTCGTAGGGCACCTTGCAGTCGGGACACAGCACGCGCACCAGGCGCTGGGCGAGCACCGCGACCAGCGAGGAGCCGACCAGGAACGGCTCGACGCCCATGTCGACCAGCCGCGTGATCGCGCTCGGCGCATCGTTGGTGTGCAGCGTCGAGAACACCAGGTGGCCGGTCAGCGACGCCTGGATCGCGATCTCCGCGGTCTCGAGGTCGCGGATCTCACCGATCAGGATCACGTTCGGGTCCTGGCGCAGGATCGAGCGCAGGCCGTTGGCGAACGTGAGACCCACCTTGGCGTTGACCTCGATCTGTCCGATGCCCGAGAGCTGGATCTCGACCGGATCCTCGATCGTGATGATGTTCTTGTCGGTGGCGTTGATGCGCGAGAGCGCACCGTACAGCGTCGTCGTCTTGCCGCTGCCGGTCGGGCCGGTGACCAGCACGATTCCGTTCGGGCGCGTGATCAGCCGCTGCATCGTGGCGAGCTGTTGCTCGTCGAAGCCCAGCGTCGTCAGGTCGAGCAGCTCCTGGGTCCGCGGCAGCAGGCGCATTACCACCCGCTCGCCGTACGCGACCGGGAGCGTCGACAGCCGGACGTCGTAGTCGCGGCCGGCGATCTTCAGCCGGATGCGGCCGTCCTGAGGCAGGCGCTTCTCGGCGATGTTGAGCCGCCCCATGATCTTGATGCGCGAGACGATGCTCGCCTGGAGCGCTTTGGGCAGCGGCTTGATCGGCTCGTAGAGCACGTTGTCGATCCGGAATCGCACGCGCAGCTCGTTCTCGAACGGCTCCAGGTGCAGGTCGCTGGCGCGCTCCTTCACCGCGTTGTGCAACAGCGAGTTGACGAGCTTGATGATCGGCGCGTCGTCTTCGCCGGACTCGAGCAGGTCCTGGGGCTCCTGGCTGATCTCGCTCGCCAACAGCGACAGGTCCTCGGCCGCGTCCGACGCCAACGCGTCCGTCGAGCCGGGGCCGCGGTCGTAGACCTCGTTGATCGCGCCGAGGATCGTGCGCTGCGTGGCCAGCTCGATCACGATGTCGGCGCCGTCGAAGAGCAGGCGGAGGTCGTCGAGGGACGCCGTGTCGAGCGGATTCGTGACCGCGACGCGGACCGCTCCGTTCACCTCGCGCGAGAGCGGCAGCACGCCGTGGTCTTTCGCGAATCCGATCGGAAGCCGCTCGATCAGCCGCTCGTCGACGTCGCCGTGATGGATCTGCGCCCGGACCGGGAGGCCGAGCTGCTCGGCCAGCGCTCCGAGCAGCTGATCGGCCGAGACGTGGCCGCGCGCGACCAGCAGATCGCCGAGCCTCCCGCCGGATTCGCGCTGCGCTGCCCGCGCCACGTCGAGCTGCTCCCCGGTCAGCGGCGTCGTGCGGAGCAGGATCTCCCCGATGTCGCGCGGACCCGGCACGCGCGCGGATGCGGCCTGGACGTGCGCTTCGCTCATTCGCCGTCCTCGCGTTCCGCGGCTTCGAGCACCAGGATCGCCGGCGCGAGGCCGTGGGACTTGCGGACCGCCTCGCCGACCGCGTTCGCCTGCTCGACCGTCGCGAAGGGTCCGAGGTGGATCTCGTAGAGCACGCTGTCGCCGATCGGCGCGGAGACGAGCGTCCCGTCGTGGCCCGAATCGATCAGGTCGGTCAAGAGCTTCGCCGCCGCGTCCGGGTCGCCGAGGATCGCGGCCTGCAGCACGTAGCGGGGTCCGTCGGTCGCGGACGCGGCGGCTGCCGCCGCCCGCTCCTCGGCGCGGATGCGCTCGATCTCCTTGACGCGCTCGTTCGGATAGCGCGCCCGGTGCTCCGCGACCCGCTCGCGAATCGGGTGTTCGTTGTCATCGGGGACGTAGGGCAAGCCCTGCTCCTCGGCCATCGCCAGGCGCTCCGCCTCGACCTCGAGCTCGCGGTCGGAGAGCTCGAGCGCGCGCCCCGAATGGTCGCGGAACTCCTCGCGCCGCCGGATCGAATCGTTCTCGAGATCGAGCGGGGTGCGCACGATGCGCGGCGTCAGGAACACCAGCAGATTGGTCTTGCGCACTGTCTCTTCGGTCGACTTGAACAGCCAGCCGAGGATCGGGATGTCGCCGAGCCACGGCACCTTCGTGATGCTCTCGCTCAGCTTGTCGGAGAGCAGCCCGCCGATTACCACCGTCTCGCCGTCGCGCACCACCACCGTGTTCTCGACGCGGCGGTTCGAGAGCGCGACGCCGACCTCCTCCTGGTTTCCCACGCCCTCCTGGAGCGCGGTGTTGATCTCGGTGATCTCCTGGAAGATCTCGAGGCGCAGGCTGTCGCCCTCGGTGATCTGCGGCGTCACGCGCAGCGTCACGCCGATGTCCTGACGCTCGACGTTCACGGACGAGGCGAGGCCGGTCGAGGACGAGATACCCGCCGCCGATTCGACGCGGCTCGAGATGATCGGGATGTTGTCGCCGACGCGGATCTCCGCCTGCTCGTTGTCCGAGGTCAGGATGTGCGGCGCGGACACGATGTTGATGTCGCCGTTGCTCGCCGAGAGCTTGATGATGTTGTCGATCACCGAGCCGTTGCCGCTGTCCGGATCGCGCGAGTCGCGCGCCACCCGCCCGAGCAGCGGCCCGATCACGGTCAGCGGTAGCGACGGCGGGACGCCGTTCGCCGCCGCCGCCCCGGTGACCGACGCGACGACGATATTGGTGTCGCCATTGATCAACTGGAGCAGACCCGAGAAACTGATCGCCTCGGAGTTGTTCACGGTCAGCTCCATGATCAGCGCCTCGACCGACACCTGGGGGCGCTCGACGTCGAGCTTCTCGATCACCTGCGCGAGCGTGTTGAAGCCCTCCTGACTCGCCTGGATGATCAGCGAGTTGGTCGCGGGGTCGGCGCTCAGGCTGATCCCGCCCTCCAGCCCGGTCACCGCGGTGCGGATCGCCTGCGCTCCCTGCGCGCCGGCGATGCCACTGGCGCCGATCGCCGAGCTGCCGGGGGTCGTGGTCGACCGGGCGCCCCCGCCGCCGCCGACCAGGCCGCCGAGCGTCTCGGCCAGCTCCTCGGCGTTCGCGTTGTTCAGGTAGTAGACGTGGATCCGGCCGCCGCCCTGCACCGGGACGTCGAGCTTCGCGACCAGACGCCGCACTTCCTCGAGCTGCGCGCGCGGCGCGAGAACGAGCAGCGAGTTGGTGCGCTCGTCGGTCAGGATCCGCACCGGAGGCTTGTTCGCGGCCGGGGCGTTCGGATCGTTCGGGTTCGCCACGCGGCGCCGCGCGGCGCGGCGCGTGGCGAGCCCGGCTTCGGTCACCTCGGCGCCGTAGATCTCCGAGACCTGCTCGGCGAGGGTCGCGGCGTCGGCATGTTCGATCGCGATGACGGCGAGCTCCTCCTTGTAGGTCTCGACGTCGATCGACTCGAGGATTGCGATCAGCCGCCGGATGTTCGAAGACGACTCGGTCAGGATCACCGTGTTCGTCGGCGCGTAGGCGGCCATCGCCGCATCCTTCGAAACCAGCGGCTTGAGCGTGTTCACGATCGAATCGGCGTCGATGTAGTTCAGCGGGATCAGGCGCGTGACGTAGCGGTCCCGGTTCGGCGGACGGCTGGAGCTCTGCACCGTTTCGATGCTCGACTCCTTCGCCTCGCGAACGGGCACCACCTTGATCGCGCCGCCGGGGGTGGTGACCGTCGTAAAGCCCTTCACCTGGAGCACGGATTCGAACACCGCGTACGCCTGCTCGATCGGGATCGGCTCGGGCGAGACGATCGTCACGCGACCGCGCACGCGATCGTCGTAGATGAAGTTGCGGTTGGTCGCGCGGGCGATCGTCTCGATCACCTGCGCGAGCTCGGCGTCGGCGAAGTCGAGCGTCACCATCGCCTGCTCGTCGAACGGCGGGGCCTGCGCGGGGGCGGGGGCAGGGGCGGGGCCGGGTTGCGCGTGCGTGGCAGCGGCGATCAGCGCGACCGCGACGAAAGACAGAGCGGGGCGCCCGCGCGGCACCCGCTTCGGATGGATTCGAGTGATTGCCACGATCCGGCTCATTCCGTGGTCACGTTGTGGACCGTCTCGGTTCCATCGGCGCCTCGCACGACCACGTTGAACTCCTGTGAATTCGCGAATTCCTGGAGGATCTTCGCGCTCTCTTCCGGCGAATTGATCACGATCCCGTTGAACTGTGTGATCACGTCGCCCTCCCGGAGGCCGAGCCCCTCGAAGACGCTGCCCGGCTGGATGCCATTGACCTGCAGACCCACCATCTGCCCGTCTTCGAACTTCGGCAGCACGCGCGCTTGCGACAGCAAGTCGCCCGGGTTGCGGATCGTCTTCTGGATCTCCTCGCGCGAGACGGCGATCCCGGACTCGGTGCGGCGGATCGGACTCCTGGCCGTGCGGGCCGGCGCGCGGCGCCGCGCGTTGGCCCGCTGCACCGACGGCGGCGCACTCTCGTCGTCGCCGATCGTGAGCTCGCGGGGCGCGCCGTTCTCCGTCAGCACGACGCGCCGGCGCTCGATGCGCGTGACGAGAGCCACGTTCTTGATCTGGTCGCCGACGGCGACCACCAGCGTCTCGTTCTTCTCTTTGTCCAGCAGCGTGGCGCGCGAGAGCGCCGGGTCGCTGGCCGCGAACGTGCCGAGCAGCGTCACCGGGAGCCGCGACTTCTCGATCTCCTCCTCGAGCTGCTCGGCCGAGAGCGTCGGGCTCTCGGTGCTCGACTTGAACAGGTTCCGGGTCAGGATGATCTGGCGTTCGGCCCAGGTGCGCGGGCGCGGCGGAGCGGGAGCCGCCCTCGGCGCGATCGCTTCGGGCGACGCGGGCAGGAGCGCGGCGGCGATCACCTCGTTGCCCGTGTCCGCGGCCAGGAAGCACCCGAGCACGAACAACACGCCGTTCGCGGTCCAGCTCAGTACGGAACCCATGGTGGTGGCTCGCTCGCTCCTGCGCCCGACAGCATTGGCGATGCCGCCCCGTCCCGGAACCCAAGCCGCGAAGTATACCCGCGCGCTTCCCCGCCGCTCAACAGATACCCCGCGATTCCAAGCAGTTAGGACCCCGATCCGACCTATCGGCGAGCCGCGATCGCGCCCTTATGACTCCCGAGCACCATTGCGCGTTCGGGAGCCCCGCGGGCTGAATCGAGGCTGGCTCCTTCCCCTGCGCCTCGAACCGTTGACAGCCGGGGCCACGCGCCGAGCATTCGCGGCGTTCGCGGTCCCTGGAAAGGGACGGAGACCACAGAGGGAAATCCATGGCGCAAGGCAAGGTGATCGGCATCGATCTGGGCACGACCAATTCGGTCGTCGCCGTGATGGAGGGTGGGCAGCCCACCGTGATCGCCAACGAGGAGGGCGGACGCACGACTCCCTCGATCGTCGGCTTCACCGAAGAGGGCGAGCGCCTCGTCGGCGCGATCGCCAAGCGCCAGGCGGTGACGAACCCGAAGGGGACGATCTACTCGATCAAGCGCTTCATGGGTCGCCGTCTCGAGGAGGTGCCCGAAGAGATCAGCCTGGTGCCCTACGACGTCGTGAAGGGCAAGGAGGGCATGGCGGCGGTCCGCGTCAACGGGAAGGACTACACGCCGCCCGAGGTCTCCGCGATGATCCTCCAGAAGCTGAAGTCCGCTGCTGAGGCCTACCTCGGCCAGCCGGTCACGTCGGCCGTCATCACCGTGCCGGCCTATTTCAACGACGCCCAGCGCCAGGCGACCAAGGACGCCGGCAAGATCGCGGGGCTCGACGTCAAGCGCATCATCAACGAGCCGACCGCGGCGGCGCTGGCCTACGGGCTCGACAAGCAGTCGGACGAGAAGATCGCCGTCTACGACTTCGGCGGCGGCACCTTCGACATCTCGATCCTCGAGGTGGGCGAGAACGTCGTCGAGGTCAAGGCCACCAACGGCGACACGCACCTCGGCGGTGACAACTTCGACCATCGCATCATCGAGTACCTGGTCGGCGAGTTCAAGAAGGACCAGGGCGTCGACCTGACGAAGGACTCGATGGCGGTGCAGCGGCTGCGCGAGGCCGCGGAGAAGGCGAAGATCGAGCTGTCGACGGCCTCCTCCACCGACATCAACCTGCCGTACATCACCGCCGACCAGAGCGGCCCGAAGCATCTCACGCTGAAGCTCTCGCGTTCGAAGTTCGAGCAGCTGATCGAGGACCTCGTCGATCGCAGCCTCGGCCCGGTCCGTCAGGCGCTCGAGGATTCCGGCTACAAGGCGTCGGACATCCAGGAGGTCGTGCTGGTCGGCGGCAGCACCCGGATCCCGATGGTGCAGGAGAAGGTCAAGGCGCTGTTCGGCAGGGAGCCGAATCGCACCGTGAATCCGGACGAGGTGGTTGCGGTCGGAGCCGCGGTTCAGGGCGGCGTGCTCGCCGGCGACGTCAAGGACGTGCTGCTCCTCGACGTGACGCCGCTCTCGCTCGGCATCGAGACGCTCGGCAGCGTGATGACCCGGCTGATCGAGAAGAACACCACGATTCCGACCAAGCGCAGCCAGGTGTTCTCGACCGCCGCAGACACTCAGCCCCAGGTCGAGATCCACGTGCTCCAGGGCGAGCGCGAGCTGGCGAAGGACAACCGGACGATCGGGCGCTTCATCCTCGACGGAATCCCGCCGGCGCCGCGCGGTGTGCCGCAGATCGAGGTGACCTTCGACATCGATGCGAACGGCATCCTGTCGGTGCACGCCAAGGATCAGGCGACCGCCAAGGAGCAGTCGATCCGGATCGAGGGCAGCGGAGGGCTCTCGAAGGACGAGATCAAGCGGATGGTCTCCGAAGCAGAGGTGCACGCGGGCGAGGACAAGCAACGCCGCGAGGTGATCGAGAAGCGCAACGGCCTCGATTCGCTGATCTACCAGGCCGGCAAGACCCTGACCGAGAACGCGGACAAGATCTCCCCTGACGAGAAGCAGAAGGTGGACGCGGTGATCGCCGAAGCGCGGATCCATCTCGAGAGCGACGACGCGGCGGCGCTCGACGCCGCGCGGCAGCGGGTCGAACAGGCGCTACACGCGATCGCGGAGACGCTCTACAAGGCGCAGGCCGCGGGCGGAGCGGCGGGGAACGGCGCGCCGAACACCGGCCCGAGCGGCGGCGACGACGTGGTGGATGCCGAGTACACTGAGGAGAAGGGCTCCTGAGGCGAGCTGCGATTCGTTTCCGGGGGGTCGGTGAGCTCGTGCCGCTGAGAGCGCAGGGTCCGTGAGCGTGCGGAATCCCGGGAATCCGAGATCGGGGGAGCCTGGCGCGCAGCGGTTCGGCGAGTTCGCGGATCGCCTCCACGGCGACCACTGGCAGCCCGACGTCGACGTCTTCGAGACCGAGGACGCCGTGATCGTCAGGGCGGAGCTCGCCGGGGTGCGGCGCGCCGACCTGCGCGTCACCGTCGACGGCGACCTGCTGCGGATCCGCGGCCTGCGCGACGGGGGCGGCGCCTCCGCGGTGCGCCTGCATCAGATGGAGATCGCCACGGGCCCATTCGAGCGCTGCCTGCGGGTCCCGGTCGACGTCGACCGCGATCGCGTGACCGCGCACCTCGAGGATGGGTTGTTGACCGTGACGTTGGTCCGCCGCAAGCCGGTCCGCCGCAGCGTGCCGGTGGAGCGCGAGTGAAGCCCGTGAAGGACGAAGAGCAGGACGAGGTCCGACCCGCAGTCGGGGGAGCTCCGGCGGGTGGAGGCACCGAGATCGCCGTCGAGAGTGGCGGCGGTGACGAGACCGCTCTGCCCGCAATCCCGGACGCGTTGCCCGTGCTCCCGCTCAAGAACACCGTGCTGTTTCCCCACCTGCTGTCGCCACTGCTCGTCAACACGGACCGCTCGCGGCGCCTGATCGACGAGGTGCTGCGCAGACCCGAGCGGCTGTTGGTCTGCGTATCGGTGCGGCGCCCGGTCGACGCGAGCCCTGGCCCCGACGACCTATACCGAGTCGGCACGGTGATGCGGATCGCGAAGATGCTGAAGTTTCCCGACGAGTCGTACCGTCTGCTGGTGCAGGGCGTGGCGCGGGCCGCGATCGACGGCTTCGCCACCGAGCAGCCCTTCCTAGTCGGACACGTGCGGCGTCTCGACGATACCGGCGACCGCGATTCGGTCGAGACGACCGCGCTGGCGCGGAACCTCGCCCAGCAGTTCGTAGCACTCGTGTCCGCGAGCCCGCGCCTCTCCGACGAGCTGCAGGTGCTGGCGCAAGGCGTCGATGATCCCTCCAAGCTCGCCGACCTGGTCGGATCGCACCTCGACTTCGACGTCTCGGGCAAGCAGGAGATCCTCGAGGAGCTCGACGTCCGCCGCCGTCTCGAACGGGTGCTCTCCGAGGTGTCGCGCGAGCAGGACGCGAACAAGGTCGAGAGCGAGATCCGCGAAAAGGTGCAGACCGACATCGGCCGCAGCCAGCGCGAGTACATGCTGCGCCAACAGCTCGAGGCGATCCGCCAAGAGCTCGGCCTGGCCGAGGACTCCGAGACCGAGGTCGAGCGCCTCCGCGGGCGGATCGAGGCCGCCGGCATGCCCGAGGAGGCCGATGCCCAGGCCACGCGCGAGCTCGACCGGCTGGCGCAGATGCCGACGGCGGCCGCCGAGCACGGCGTGATCCGGAGCTATCTCGAATGGATGGTGGAGCTGCCCTGGCAGAAGATGTCCGAGGATCGCCTCGACCCGGACGAGGCGCGCCGCATCCTCGACGAGGACCACTACGGTCTGGACAAAGTGAAGGACCGGATCGTCGAATACATCGCGGTGCTCTCGCTCAAGCGCGACCTCAAGGGTCCGATCCTGTGCTTCGTCGGGCCGCCCGGCACGGGCAAGACCTCGCTCGGGCGCTCGATCGCCCGCGCGCTCGGCCGCGAGTTCCAGCGGGTTTCGCTCGGCGGCGTGCGCGACGAGGCCGAGATCCGCGGACACCGGCGCACCTACGTGGGCGCGCTGCCGGGCCGGATCATCCAGAACCTGCGCCGCGCCGGCACGCGGAATCCGGTGTTCGTGCTGGACGAGGTCGATAAGGTGGGAACCGACTTCCGCGGCGATCCGTCGTCGGCGCTGTTGGAGGTGCTCGATCCCGAGCAGAACAGCACGTTCAGCGACCACTACCTCGAGGTGCCCTTCGACCTCTCCCACGTGCTCTTCATCGCTACCGCCAATCTGATGGAACCGGTGCCGCCGGCGCTGCGCGACCGGATGGAGGTGATCGAGCTGCCCGGCTACACCGCCGAGGACAAGCTCGAGATCGCGAAGCGCTTCCTGGTGCCGCGCCAGCTCGAGCAGAACGGAGTGGCCGGCGTCGGGATCGATCTGCCCGACGAGACGCTGCGCGCCGTGATCGGCTGCTACACCCGGGAGGCCGGCGTGCGCAATCTCGAGCGGGAGATCGGCGCGATCGCCCGCAAGCTGGCGCGCCGCATCGCCGAGGATGGCTTCGCGCAGCCGATCCGCGTCGCGCCGGACGACCTCACCGCGCTGCTCGGCCAGGTCAAGTTCGAGCCCGAGGTGGCCGAGCGCGTCGCCCAACCGGGCGTGGCGGTGGGCCTGGCCTGGACGCCTGCCGGCGGCGACATCCTGTTCGTCGAGTCCACGCGCATGCCCGGCAAGGGCGAGCTGAAGCTCACCGGCTCGCTCGGCGATGTGATGCGCGAATCGGCCGAGGCGGCGCGCTCTTGGCTGCGCGGCCACGCGGCGGACTACGGCCTCGATCCCGAATCGTTCCGAAGCTCCGACCTGCATCTCCACGTGCCCGCCGGCGCGGTGCCGAAGGACGGGCCCTCGGCCGGCATCGCGATGGTGAGCTCGCTCGTCTCGCTGATGACCGGCCGCCTCGGGCGCCCCGACGTCGCGATGACCGGCGAGATCACGCTGCGCGGGAGGGTCCTGCCGGTCGGCGGGATCAAGGAGAAGGTGCTGGCGGCGAAGCGGGCCGGCATCGGACGGGTGGTGCTTCCGGCGCGCAACCGCAGGGATGTGGAAGAGGTGGAGGCCGGCCTGCTCGACGGGCTCGACCTCCAGTACGTGGGGACGATCGATGAAGCGCTCGAGTACACCCTTCAGACCCGCGCCTAGCGGCCTCGCGGCGCTGGCGCTCGTCGCCGCCTGTGCGTCGGGGTGCGTGACCCGCGGCAAGCACAACCGCATCGTCGGAGCGCTCGAGTCCGAGCGCTCGCAGCTTTCGACGCGCGTCGCCGACCTCGAGCGCTCGAACACAGCGCTCGGCGGCGAGCGCCTGAAGCTGCTCGACGAGATGGAAGACCTGCGCATGGCGCGCGAAGGCCTCGCCACCGACGTCGCCCAGCTCGAGAAGACCCGCGATCTCTTGTCCTCGCACCTGCGGGAGCGCGAGGCGCAGGTGGCCGAGCTGTCGAAGCTGTCGGGCAACTACGAGCAGCTGGTGAAAGACCTCGAGTCGGAGGTCGCGTCGGGCCAGATCCAGATCACGCAGCTCCGCGAGGGCCTTCGGCTCAATCTCGCCCAGGACATCCTGTTCCGGTCGGGATCCACGACGCTCGAGCCCTATGGCGTGAAGTTGTTGATGAAGGTGTCGAGCCAGCTCTCCAAGTTTCCGCAACAGGTCGAGGTGCAGGGGCACAGCGACGATGTTCCGCTGTCCAAGTCGCTGGCCCAGCGCTGGGGCTCGAACTGGGAGCTCGCGGCCGCCCGCGCTGCGCAGGTCGTCCGATTGTTCGAAGCCGAGGGAGTCGATCCGTCGCGGCTGCGCGCGGTCTCCTACGGCCCGCACAACCCGGTCGCCGACAACGACAGCCCCGACGGCCGCGCGCGCAACCGGCGCATCGAGATCCGGCTGATTCCGATCGAAGCGGCGGAGACCTCGGGTGATGCGACCCCGGGCACCACCGGTGCGGAGGCGGCATCCGAACGGGCGCCGTGAGCGCGCGAACGGAAGCCCGCGCCGGCCTCGAGGCGGTGCACCGCGCCGCGATCGCGGCGGTCGAGCCCGGCGATTGTGTGCGCAGCGCGCTGCGCCGCGGAGCCGCGGGTCTCGAGATTGCCGGGCGCCCGGTGCCGGCCAGCGCGCGCCTGTTCCTGCTCGGAATCGGCAAGGCGGGCGCTTCGATGGCGGCGGCCGCTGAGGAGATCGCAGGTCCGGCGCTCGCGGCGGGTTGGGTGCTCGTGCCCGACGGGTGCGAGCGCGTGCTGACGCGCTGCGAGCTGCGCCGCGCCTCGCACCCGATCCCCGACGAACGCGGGGCCGCTGCGACCCGAGAGATCCTCGCATGGGCGGCCCAGCCCGGTCCGGGAGACGTGCTGCTCGTGCTGCTCTCGGGCGGCGGCTCGAGCCTTTTGTGCGCGCCGGCGGAGGGTCTGGCGCTCGCGGACGTCGCGGCGGCCGTGCGCGAGCTGCTCGCGGACGGCGCGTCGATCGACGAGCTCAACACCGTTCGCAAGCACCTCGCCGCGGCGACCGGCGGCCGGCTGGCGCGCGCGACGCGAGCGGGCCGCGTCGAGGTGCTGGCGATCTCCGACGTCGTCGGCGATCGACTCGACGTGATCGCTTCGGGGCCGTTCGCTCCCGATCCCAGCCGTTTCGACGACGCGCTCGCGGTGCTGGCGCGCCGCGATCGCGAGCGCCGGATTCCGCGCGCGGTGCGCGCGCATCTCGAAGCGGGAGCCCGCGGAGAGCGCGAGGAGACTCCGGGTCCGGACGATCCGGCGTTCGCGCGCACACGGCACACGCTGATCGCGACCAACGCCACCGCGGTTCGCGCCGCGTGCAGCGCGGCCACGTCGCTCGGCTGGCGCGGTGTCGTCGCGACGAACGGCCTGTGCGGCGAGGCGCGCCGCGCCGGGCCGCGGCTGGTGGCGTTGTGCGACGCGAGTCGCGCGGAACGACCGCTGTGCCTCGTGGCGGGCGGCGAGACGGTGGTGACGGTGAAGGGTGCCGGTCGCGGCGGGCGCAGCCAGGAGCTGGCGCTCGCGGCGGCGCTGGCGATCGACGGACGACGCGACGTTGCGGTGCTCGCGGCCGGAACCGACGGTGCCGATGGACCGACCGACGCGGCGGGCGCGTTTGCCGACGGCGACACCGTCGCGCGCGGTCGCCGCGCCGGGGTGGACGCCGCCACAGCGCTCGCCGACAACGACTCGTATGGCTTCTTCCACCGCGAAGGCGGGTTGCTCCGGACCGGCCCCACCGGCACCAACGTGACGGATCTCGCCCTCGTGCTGCGCGATCCGCGCCGCTAGTCTTCGACCCCTCGCTCTACAACCTGACGCCGCAGGAGGTGGCCGGTCTCGACTTCTCCGCGCACTTCCGGCGGATGCGCGCGCAGCTCGGGCGCCTCGGCGCGTTCCGCCTGCCCCCCGGCGTCGTGATGTGGTCGCGCGCGGTCGGGGTCCTGTACGGACTGGTGGTGGAGCTCGCGCCGGGGATCCGGCCGCTCGACCTGTTCGGGCCGTACGTGATGGAGTTTCTCCAGACGTCCGTTGCGCCGGAGCAGCCGGGCGCGCGTGCGTCGGAGCGACGGTAGCGTGTACGTTCCCGCCCGATGACGATCTCCGCCGAGGATTTCAAGCGAGCCCTGTCGCGCCGGGCGACCGGTGTCGCGATCGTGACGACGCGCAGCGGCGACCGCATTCACGGGATGACCGTCTCCGCGTTCACCGAGGTCTCGCTGGAGCCGCCGCTCGTGCTGGTGTGCGCGGACAAGGGATCGAACACGCTCCCGGTGATTCGCGCCGGGGGCGTCTTCGCCGTCAACGTGCTGGCTCGCGATCAGCAGGCGCTGTCGGGCCGATTCGCATCGACGAAGGACGAGGAAAAGCGCTTCGACGGCCTCGAGACCGACGTCGGCCGTACCGGCGCGCCGCTGCTCCGGGGGGTCGCCGTCAACATCGACTGCCGTGTCGTCGCGGCCCACGAGCACGGCGACCACGTCATCTACGTCGGCCAGGTCGAAGAGGTGCGCAGCTTCGACCGCGAGCCCTTGCTCTACTTCCGCGGCTCCTACGGGGGCTTCGGCTCCTAGTGGCCTCGCACGGATCGAAATCAGTCCCGATGCGTTGCTCACCGAAAGAGATTCGACGCATCATATTGAAGCAGTCGAAGCGCGCCCACGTCGGCCACATCGGCTCGGCCTTGTCGATCGCGGACATCATCGCCGTGCTCTACGCGGACACTCTCCGCGTTCCCAACCCCGAGGACCCCGAGCGAGACCGGTTCGTCTTGTCCAAGGGCCATGCCGCGTTGGCGCTCTATGCGGCGCTGTTTCTGTCGGGCTGGCTGGACGAGGAACAGCTCGACACTTATTGCGGCGACGGGTCGCTGCTGGGCGTTCATCCGGAACACGCATTGCGCGGAGTGGATTTTGCGAGCGGCTCCCTCGGCCACGGAATGTCCCTGGCGGCAGGAGCGGCGCTGGCGGCGCGCTTGCAACGGTCGCCGCGCCGTGCGTTTGCGCTGCTCAGCGACGCGGAGTGCAACTGCGGGCCGGTGTGGGAAGCCGTCATGTTTGCCGCACACCACAAGCTCTCGAATCTCATCGCCATCGTGGACCTGAACGGCCAGCAGGCCCTCGGTTATACCCAACAAGTGCTTTCACTCGAACCGATGGCGGCGCGTTGGAGCGCGTTCGGATGGGACGTTCACGAGGTGGACGGCCATGACCTGCCGGAGCTGCGGGAGACCTTCGCGCGTCTCGACACGACCTCCGGGCCGCCGCACGTATTGATCGCGCGCACGGTGTTCGGCAAGGGGGTCTCCTACATGCAAAGCCAGATCAAGTGGCATTACTGGCCGATGTCGGACGCGGAATACCAGCAGGCGCTGAACGAGGTGGAGGCCGCCCCGTGAGAGGCGCTTTCGCAAACACCTTGACCGAGCTCGCGGGACGCGATCCGCGAATCCTGTTGCTCACCGGCGACCTGGGTTACATGGCGTTGGAGCCGTTTGCGGAGCAATTCCCGGAGCGCTTCTTCAACGTGGGCGTGGCCGAACAGAACATGGTCGGCCTCGCGACGGGGCTGGCCGAGGCGGGATTCATCCCGTTCGTCTATTCCATCGTCAGCTTCGCGGTTCTCCGGCCTTACGAATTCATCCGCAACGGCCCGATTCAGCATCAGTTGCAGGTGCGGATCGTGGGAGTCGGTGGCGGGATGGAGTATGGCAGCAACGGATTGAGCCACTACGGTCTGGAAGACGTGGCGGTGCTGCGCACGCAACCGGGCATCACGATCCTCGCGCCGGCGGACCATCAGCAAACCCGCGCGGCTCTGCTCGCCAGCTGGGATCTGCCCGGGCCGATCTATTACCGGCTGGGCAAGGACGACAAGACCACCGTCGCGGGCCTCGACGGACGTTTTGAACTGGGGAAGCTGCAGCGGATCGGCGACGGCGCTGACTTGTTGCTGATCGCGATGGGCAACATCGCCAGCGAAGCGTCCGCCGCGCTGCAGGCGCTGGCCGCGCGGGGCGTGGCGTGCAGTCTGGCGATCGTCGCCCATGTCAGCCCCGCCCCGATCGACGAGCTGGTCGGGCTGCTGGCGGTGTTTCCGGCGGCCCTCGCCATAGAATCGCATTATGCCGTCGGCGGGCTGGGCTCGCTGGTGGCCGAGGTGATTGCGGAGCGGAACCTGCGTTGCCGACTGGTACGGTGCGGCGTTCACTCCCTGCCAGACGGAGTCACCGGCAGCCAGCGTTACCTGTATCAGCGTCATGGCTTGTCAACGGACGGACTGGTTGCGACGGCGCTGGCAACCTTGCAAGAGGTCCAATGACGAGCCAGCCAGCGACGAAAAAATTGACCGCCATCATCGCCTGTTACCGCGATGCGCCGGCGGTGCCGATCATGCACGAACGCTTGACGGCGGTGTTCCAGAAGATCGGCGTGGATTACGAGATCATTTTCGTCAACGACAACAGCCCGGACAATGCCCGCGAGGTCCTGGCCGCGCTGGCCGCGCGCGATCCGCGGGTGGTGATCATCAATCACTCCCGCAACTTCGGTTCGCAGAACGCCTTTACCAGCGGCATGAACATCGCCACGGGCGATGCGGTGATTCTGCTGGACGGCGATTTGCAGGACCCGCCGGAGCTGATCGAGGCGTTCTACCAGAAGTGGCACGAGGGTTACGACGTGGTCTATGGCGAGCGCGTGCAGCGGGAGGCCACCCGGTTTCTGCAGATCGCCTACAAGGCTTTTTATCGCGTCTTTCGCGCGGCTTCCTATGTGCCGATGCCTCTGGACGCGGGCGATTTCTCATTGATCGACCGGCGCGTGGTGGATGCCCTGAATCGCCTGCCGGAGAACAACCGATTCATCCGCGGACTGCGTGCGTGGGTGGGCTTCCGGCAGATCGGTGTGTCCTACGTGCGGCCCGAACGCATGTTTGGGCGCACCACCAATTCGCTGCTCAAGAATCTCGGCTGGGCGCGCACGGCGATTCTCTCCTTTTCCTACGCGCCGCTGGATCTCATCACCTGGCTCGCGCTCTCCACGGTAGGAGTTTCTTTTGCCGCGATCTTCTTGCAGGTGCTGGCACGGATCTTCCTGCCGGAGCTGGCTCCGCGCGGCTTCACGATGTTGTTCTGTATCGTGCTGTTTCTGGGCGGCATCCAGCTGTTGTGCTTGAGCATCATCGGCTCGTATCTGGCCCACATCTACGACGAGGTCAAACGGCGGCCGCCTTACATCGTGGAGAGCATTCTGAATGCTCCCAAAGAGGGCGGACGGGTGCACGCGAAACCGCCGGAGCCACGAGCGGGTCCGTGAAACGAAGCGATGACGAGGAGCTTTTCACCCACGGCCGAGCTTCCGTACCGGCGGATATTGATCCGAAGCGCTACGACCTGAGCCTCCTCGGACCTTTGGCCCTGGGCTCGTCGCTCGGCCTCCAGGTCATGATGACCGCTTTCCTGCTCCTGCGGCCTTCCCGCGTCGATCGGTCTGCGGATCAGCTCACGGATTACGCGAAGGGCATCACTTTTCCGGAGTATGACCTGCTGATTTTTGTCGGCGGTCTCCTGCTGACACTGGTCTCCAGTCTGGCCACGGTGGCGTGGTGGGGCGATCACGTGCGGAAGATACCGACCGAGCAGCGGGCGGGATTCATCCGGCTCTCGGCCTTGCTGCTGGGAGCTCTGGCCATCGCAAGTCTGATCGCCTTTACCTGCCTGCTCTGCTCATACTGGTTCTCCCATAACTTTCAGGCGGCCAGTGCGGTAAGGGAGCGGGTGGAGGGATGGGAGGGTTGGAGAATGCTCCTGCCCGCCATCATGGCGGCAGTGTGCGCGATCGTGGACCTGAAGTTCGGCTGCGGGCGAGCGGCGGGCGCCACCGAACCGCACGGGAAGCGGCGAAGGGGCGTCAGCCAGATCTTGCTCGCTGCGTTTCCTGTCCTCATCGTGCTGGTGATTGCGATACCGCCAGCAAGATGGGCCCACGTAGCCGGAGAATTCATCCAGCGCGACCGCGGCCATCACCTGAATTTTTTTGCATTGGGCCCTGCGATGTCCTTCGCGCACGGCAAGGCCTTCGGAACGGAGATCTATTCGCAATACGGGATTGGCTGGCCTCTGCTGTTATCCAAGCTGTCTGGCTTCTCCGTCGGGAGTTACGGCGCCTTTGTCGGCATCGAGATCGTTTGCGCCTGCCTCTACTACAGCGCGTTGTTCCTC
>Ga0184637_10000355_pt1 | contig 34081 bp, 30 predicted proteins | sample PLM3_127_b2_FD_133143 | JGI IMG/M metagenome (GOLD analysis project Ga0184637, IMG submission 133143) | Groundwater sediment microbial communities from an aquifer in East River, Colorado, USA - PLM3_127_b2 | ecosystem: Environmental > Terrestrial > Soil > Riparian zone | place: USA: East River... | reverse complement strand
CGACGGCGACGTGGGGATCGCGGAAGCTGCCGGCGAGATTCAGGAGGGAAAACCCCGCCACCAGCGCCGCCAGCGCGGCGCTTTTGCGGCGGGGCGTGGCGGCCCGCTCGGGGATCCCGGCCAGGACGAAGGGAACCACGCTCGCCCCGAGCACGATCAGCGGCTGAAACAGGCGATAGCCGAGCATCCAGTCGCCGCCGACGGCCACCGGGAACAGGGCAAACAGGGCGGTCGCGCGCAGCAGCAGGCGCTGGTCGGGACCCGCCGAGGGCCACCGCCAGGCCGCGGCGAGTGGGATCAGGAAGAACACCGGATAGTTACGGAAGAAGACCGCCGCGTAATGGAGACCGCGGAGGATCTGCTCCTGCGAGAGAGAGACCTTGGCGTCGATCGGGTTCGGATAGAACGCGCCGTAGTAGCTCCCCATGCACGCCTCGTAGACGAGGACCAGCGGAGCGAATCCCAGCAGCAGCGCGCCGAGACGCTGCGGCAGCCTCGCGGCGGACGAGCGTCGCTCGAAGCATGCGTCGAGCAGCAGCAAGACGAACAGGAAGCTCCCCTCCGGACGCGTGAGTGTCGCGAGCGCGGCTGCCAGCCCGGCCGCGACCCCTCGCCATCCCGGTCGCTCCCGCGCCAGGCACTGGAGGCGCAGGCTGATCAGCAGGAGCAGGCTAAAGAAACTCGTCTCCAGGCCGCTCCACGCGTGCATCAAGAATGGACCGCTGGTCGCGAGCAGCGCCGCGCCGGCGGGATTCCAGCTTCGAGCGCGGGTCGGGCCGGCCGGCGGACCCACCAGCACCAGCAGGAACAGGCCCAGGCTGGCCGCGAGGCCCAGGCCGCGCGCGCAAGCCAGCGGGTCGAGCCCGGTTCGAATTAGCGGCGCGAGCGCGGCCATCCACAGGAAGTTCGTGTAGCCCCAGACGCGTTCGCCCGGGTTGTAGACGAGGCCATGGCCCGCGAAGAGGTTCGCGAGGTAGCGCAGCGAAATGAAGGCGTCGTCCGTGAGATGGTGTCGGAACTGCCAGGTGTGAAGGGCCGCAGCCAGCAGGAGCGCCGCCGCAATCAGGGCGTGCTGTCGGGATCGAGCGGACATGCGTGGAGGATCCGAAGCGATGGTGTTCGGAAGATATCGGTCGCGACGGTCCGGAGGAAGACGCCGTCCGCTTGCCTGATCCCCCGCCGCTATGCTCACGCCGCGTGCGGATCCTGCTGCTCGTCGTCGCCGTCGTCGGCCTGCTCGTCGGGTGGGACCTCTTCTACTTCCTCACGGATGATGCCTTCATCGCCTTCCGCTACGTGGCCAACGCCCACGAGGGTCGAGGACTGGTGTGGAACCCGGCGCCGTTCCTGCCCGTGGAGGGCTACACCAGCTTTCTCTGGGTGACCCTCCTGCGCGCGGTCTGGTGGCTGATGGGAATCGAGCCGCCCGACTCGGCCAACTGGATCTCGCTGGCCTTCGGCGCCGCGAGCTTGTGGCTGGCCTACCGATTCGTGATGAGGATGCGCCTGCCGGCGGGCTTCGAGCGGGACCGGCTCGCGCTGGTCGCCGTGGTGCTGGTCGGCGCCCTCAGCAATCGCACCTTCCTGGCGTGGCTCAGCTCGGGTCTCGAGACGGCCCTGTTCAATTTCCTGCTGATCTGGTTCGTCTACGAAGCCCTGGCCCCGGCCCAGCAGCGCGCTGCCCCTGGCTGGGTGCTCCGGCTCTCGGCCAGCGCCGGCCTCGCGGCCCTGGCGCGTCCCGACGGGATGCTCGCCGTGACTTGCGCGGTCGCGATCCTGCTGACGGACGCGGCGATTCGCGCGCATCCGCGCCGCCTGCTCTTGGCATGTCCGCTCGCGGTGGTTCCCGCCCATCTGTTCTGGCGCCGCTGGTTCTACGGCGAGTGGCTGCCGAACACGTATTACGCCAAGTACACCGGCGTCTGGCCGGAGAGCGGCATCCGCTACGCGGCGAGCTTCGTTCTCGAGTATGGAATCTGGGTCTGGCTGCTGATCGGCGGGGTCTGGCTGCTGCGCGAGGCTCGGGCGCTCCCGCCGCCGCGGCTGGCAGGGCTCTGGTCCTCGCGCAACGCCTTCGCGGTGGTGGGCCTGCTGCTGGCGCACTGGCTCTACTACACCTTCGTGATCGGCGGCGATCACTTCGAGTACCGGGTCTACAGCCACCTGGTGGTGCTGCTCTGGATCACCGCGATCTGGATGCTCTTGCGCATCCGCCCGGATCGCCGCGTGCTCTACGGTGCGCTCGGCGTCTTCCTGCTGGCGTCGCTCCCGATTCCCTGGCTGCACTGGGCCAGGACTCGCGACCTCTGGACCCGCCGGGAGAGCTTCAAGCTGGAGCAGCCGCTGGCGGATGCCTTCCCCCCGCCGCTCTCGTTTGTCGTCTCCCAGTGGGATGCCTGGCAGCGCTGGCTGATCGAGCACAACGTCTGCCGCCGCCACCAGGAGCACCGGATCTTCCACCTGCGCCGGGTCTCCGTGCTTCCCACCCGCGAAAAAGGCGCACGGATCAGCTGGGACCAGCGCGCGGTCTACGCCGAAGGCTCCGTCGGCGTGGTCGGCTGGATGCTTCCGAACGTCGCGATCATCGACGCGCTCGGCCTCAACGACCGGGTGGTGGCGCGCCTGCCGCCCCCAGCCAGGCCCGAGGGCCGTCAGATGGCGCACGACCGCAAGCCGCCCCGCAGCTACGTCGCCTGCTTTCACCCCAACGTCTACCCGGTCGTCAAAGAGCGGATCGTGGTGATCGAGAGCCGGCCGCTCACGGATGACGAGATCCGCGCCTGCGAAGCCCGCGACTGGAGCAACGCTCCTACGGACGACTGGGACGACGGGCCCTGAGCTGCTCGATGCCGTCCTCGACCGGCGCCCGGGACGGCATGCCCAGCACCGCGCGGATCGCTTGCGCGATCTCGGACGGCTTCCGCTCGTCGGCGTACCTCCGGTCGGAAAGCCGCAGATCTCCTGCGTCCGTCCGCAGTGCGACGCAGTAGGTCGGAGTCGTACGACGGCGGCTCACGTCAGTATCCCGCTCCTGGCGAACGCGCAGCTCGACGTCCGAGATCTGCGCGAACGGCAGCTCCCCGGACAGCGCCCGGAAGAGATTGCGCCGCCGCCAGCGAAGCCGGCGTCGCGCGACGTCGAATTCGAAATGGACGCGCTCGAGCAGCGCCGCGCCCGCGAACGGAACCAGCGAGCCGAGCACACCCAGGAAGAGCCGCCCATCGTCGCGCGGCTCCTGGAGGGCGACGGCGGCCAGCACCGTGGCGCCGAGGCAGATCAGGATCCCGCGTAGAACGACGGGGTTCTCCCGGATCACCAGCGATCCGTCGGGCTGCCGGTCGAGTCTCATGCAGGTCTGATCGCTCGGCCGCGACCGGAAGTTGAGCCCGCCCCGCTACACCAGACCGGCGGCGCACAGACCCCGTGCTCGCAATCTCGCCGCCGCTCGCCGCGCGTACTGCATCGCCTCGAGATCGCCCCGGTGGTGAATCCGATGCAGGACGCGGGGGCCGTCGTCGATGTGAATCCGCCGAGTGACCATCCATGCGTTGCGGGCGAACGGCGCCATCCGCTAGCGTCCGCCGGCTGCGATGCGCGGCGCGAAGCTCGTCATGATCCTCGTCTCGATTGGCGCGGCCGCCTGCGGACGCGCATCCGAGATCGCGGGCGAGCCGGCGTGCGGAGAGCTGCGCGGAACGCCGCCGCGCGAACCCGTGCCAGTGGTCGTCATCCTGAACGATGCCGAACGCCGCGACCGCGCAGGCGTCTACGGCGGGCACGCGCGGACCCCCGCCTTCGACGCGTTCGCGCGCGCCAACCTGCTCTTCCTGCGCGCCTACTCCCAGGCGCCCTGGACGCGGCCGTCGGTCGCGACGCTCTTCACCGGTCTGCTTCCGTCGCAGCACGGTGTCGGAATGGAAGCTTGGACCCCCCCGGCCGCCGCGCGAGCGCTCGCCAGCGAGCTCACGACGCTGGCCGAGCTGCTGCAGGCGGCGGGCTATCACACGGCGGCCTTCGTCAGCAATCCGTGGATGAGCCGGCGTTTCGGCTTCCAGCAGGGCTTCGACGCCTACCATGACACGTTCGAGTGGCAATATCCGGGCGAGGAGATCTCCAAAGAGGCGCTGCGATGGCTGGCAACCGTTCCCCCAGACCAGCCGTTCTTCCTCTACCTCCATTTCCTCGACAGCCACCGGCCGTATCCGGCGCTCCCCATGGAAGAGATCAACGCAAGCAAGGAACGCGTCGCGGCGGATCCCCATCGCGAACTCCCGGCGTACGCGAAGGAGGAGCTGCGAACGCTCGTGCAAGTGGAGGGAGCCGATCCGCAGACGGCTGCGCAGGTGGAGCCGAGCGTGACGCTGCTCGAGATGGCCTACGAACGGGGCATCGAAGACTTCGACCGCGCACTCGCGCTCTTCCTCGACGGCTTCGCCAGGAGCTGGGCGGCGGATCGCGCCGCCGTGATCGTGACCTCCGACCACGGCGAAGCGCTCTACGCGCGAGGCTACGGCAATCACGGCCAGGGACTGTACGATGACGAGCTCGCGATCCCGCTGGCCGCGCGGCTTCCCGGCATCAGCGGACCGCCGGGCGGCGTCTCCTGTCAGGTCGGGCTCGTCGATCTGATGCCGACGCTGTGCAGCTACCTCGGCATCGCATGCCCGGCGCAGCTCGCGGGGCAAAGCCTGATCGACGCGGGCACATCGCCGCCGCGCTTCCTGGTCGCCGAAGCGGTCGGCTCGCAGCCGCGTCACCGTGCGATCCGCGGCGAGCGTTACAAGCTGATCTACGAGCCCGGCAATCCGCCCGACGGGCCGCGCGCCAATCCGTTTCGTCTCTTCGACATCGTCGCTGATCCCGAGGAGCGCAGCGAGCTGCTCGCGAGCGGCGACGCGCGCAACCGGGAGATCGCGGAGCGCATGCAGGCGATCCTGCTCGCGCCGCCGCCGCCGGGACCGCAGCTCACCGAACGGCTCGTGCCGTTCGAAGGCGACACCGAGCAGCGACTGCGCGCACTCGGCTACGTGCAGTAGCAGCGCCGACTTCTCCACGATCGCGCGGTTGCGCGCGTCGCCGCTCCCGGGCGCTCAGCTCGTCTCGAGGACGAGGCCCGAGAAGCCGCGCACGTTGCTCGAGTGCATGCGCTCGATGCCCTCCTCGGGCACGCCGTAGTCGCGCCAGCGCCGGAAGAACTCCTCCAGCGCCACGCGGGATTCCATGCGCGCCAGAAAGGCGCCCAGGCAGACGTGGCGGCCATAGCCGAAGCCCAGGTGAATTTCGATTTTGCGCTTCACGTCGAGGCGGTCCGGGTCCGGGAAGCGGCGCCCGTCGCGGCCGCTCGCGCCGTTCACCAGCATCAGCCTGGCGCCCTTGGGAAGCGTGGTTCCGTGGATCTCCACGTCGCGCGTGAGCGTGCGGCCCTGGTATTGCGAGGGCGGGTCGAAGCGCAGGAACTCCTCCACCGCGTTCGGGATCACCGCGGGCTCCTGCGCCAGGATCCGGCGCTGGTCGGGAAACGCGTTCAGCCAGTAGAAGGCGCTCGCCAGCAGCTTGGTCACGGTCTCGTTGCCCGCGGTGGCGAGCAGGTTGCAGAAGCCGTGGATCTCGTTCGCGTCGAGCTTCTCGCCGTCGACCTCGGCTTCGATCAACACCGTCATCATGTCGTCCTTCGGCTGGCGGCGGCGCTCCTCCATCTGCTCGTCGAAATAGGACTGGAGCTTCAGCATCGACTCGATGCCGCGCTGGGTCGGCATCGGATTGCCGGGATCCCGGTGCAACAGCTCGTTCGACCAGCTGCGCACCTGGTCGCGGTCCTGCTTGGGGATGCCAAGCAGCGAGCTGATCACGTCCATCGGCAGCTTCGCGGTGAACTCGCGCACCACGTCGAAACGCGGGAGGCCCTCGAGCCGGTCGAGATACTCGACGGTGATCGCGCGGATGCGCGGCTCGAGCGCGCGCATGCGCGCCGGCGTGAAGGCCTTCGAAACGAGGTTGCGATAGCGGGTCTGCTTGGGCGGATCCATGAAGATGATCAGGGAGCCCGAGAACTGCGAATCCCCCATCAGCTCGAGCACCGTCCCCTGCGCCGACGAGTAGGTCTGCCAGTCGAGGAAGGCATCGTGGCAATCCTGAAAGCGGGTGAAGGCCCAGAAGTCGAGGCGCGGGTTGTGATAGGCGGGCGCCTCGTCGCGCATGCGCCCGTAGAGCGGATACGGATCGAGATCGATCTCGTAGGAGTAGGGGTCGTATTCGAACTCTGTGTCATGCACGGCCGTGCTCCTGGTGGTTCGGCTCGAAGGTGCCTTCGAAGACGGTGAAGGCCTGACCGTTCTCCTCGACGACGCGCCGGTAGAGCAGCCAGTCGCCGTGGAAGAGATTGTGGTCGTCGGGCGCGGCGCCGATGTGGGTGCGCGGCCCGCCCGTGTAGCTCGGCGAGAAGCGCGTGCGCTCGAGGCCGGCCTTCACTCCCCACCCGGTCAGCACGCCGTCGGCGCGGCGGATCGCTTCGGTGAAGACCCGACCCGAGTCGTAGGCCAGCACGGGCACGGTGTTCGGATGGTGGGGCCGGTACCCGTAGTGCTTCTCGAACTTCTCGAGGAAACGCGCGTAGAGCGGATTCAGCTCGCAGACCTGATCGATCCCCACCCAACCGACGAGGGCCTTCATCCAGGCGGGGTTTGCATAACAAAACTGGAAGGCCGTGGTCATGATCCTCGGCGGATCCCAGGCCAGGCGTTCGAAGATCGGCCGCATCAGCGAGGTCGGAAATCCGAAGCCCATGTAGGCGAGGCCCTCGGCGCCTCCGTCGCGCAGATTGGCGAGGCGCTGCTCGAGGTCCGTCGGCGTTTGCGTGATGGTCTCGACGCCGCGGATCTCGAGGCCGAGCTCCGCCGCCGCCCGCCGGAAGGCCAGGAAGTATTCCTGGCCGTTGGGCGAGATCTCGCTCATCACGCCGATCCGGGTGATGCCGCGGTGGGCGAGCCAGGAGGCCATCAGCACTCCTTCTTCCGTGCAGCCCCCGTTGCCCAGCCGGAAGCAGTACTCGCCCTGCCAATCGGAGGTGCCCGCCCAGCTGACACAAGGAAGCTGGATCTCCTGGTTCACCGCCTCGCGCAGGGTGCGCGCGTTGTCCGAGACCAGGGGGCCGATCACGCCGACGCAGCCGGCTTCCCGCAGGCGCCGGAGCCCGTGGAGCGCGTTCTCCCAGCGACTCTGGGGCAGCGCGAAGGCGCGCTCGACCACCAGCTCGAGGGGCCGGATCGAGTGGCCTTCCGCGACGGCCTCCTCGAAGGCGAGCAGGATCGGCTCCACGTACATCTTCTGGAGATAGACGTCGGGCATCCAGAAGTCGACCAGGAAGCCGATGCGCACCGGATCGAAGGGACGGCCGGGGATGCCGAGTCGCCCCCGCGGCTGGCTCTTGGTGACGAGGTTCGCGAAGGGATCGCTCATGCTGGGCTGCCCAAGGCCGGCAGGACCCGTTTGGCGAGTAGCTCGAGATGCTCCCAGGCCAGCGCGGGCGGAATCCCGCCGCACAGCGGCTGCATCAGCAACACACCGTTGCGGCGCAGGTGGTCGATCGCCTGGTCGGGCGTGAAGATGCGATACGGCCCCCGCTCGGCCCGCAGCTCGGCGACGCTCGCCGCGCTGGACTTCGTGACGGAGCCGCTGGCTCCCAGCCACGCGGCATACATCTGCGCGTCGTGGAGCAGGTGAGGGCCGAGCTGCTGCCAGGCGCGGTCCACGTCTTCGGCGACGAAGGCCGAGGTGACGGTATCGGCGGGGGGATCGATGAAGGGGCCGGGGGCGCGACCGTGAAGGGCGCACTCGGCGCGGTAGAGCGCGGCGAGCGAAGCGTCGCCTCCCTGCGTCAGCATGCCGAGTCCGAAGCGCGCCGCGCGGCGCACCGCCGCGGGGCTGCCCCCGCCCAGCAGAAGCGGCGGCCCGCCGGGGCTCGCCGGGCGCGGGAGCACGCGCACCGGGCGGCCCTCGAACGCGAAGGGCTCCCCGGAAAAGGCCAGCTGCAAGGCCTCCAGACAGGCATCCATCCTTTTTGCGCGCGCGGAGAACTCGCGACCGCAGGCCGCGTACTCCTGCTCGCGATAGCCGAGCGCGAGCACGTAGGACACGCGCCCTCCGGAGATCAGATCGAGCACCGCCATCTGCTCCGCCAGCTCGATCGGGTCGTGGAGCGGGAGGATCAAGGCCGCCACCTGGATCGGAAGGCGCCGGGTGCGGCCCGCGATCGCCGCTGCGAGAACCAGCGGCGCCGGGAGATAGCCGTCCGAGGAGCCGTGGTGCTCCGAGACCTGGACCGCGAGGCAGCCGTGCGCCTCACCCCATTCCGCCATCTCGAGCGCCGCGCGATAGAGCTCCGCCGGGGGCGCGCCGCCCTCGGGAGCCCGCATGTCGAAGCGCAACATGAACAGCCTTCAATCCTCCTTGGGAAGCGTCGCGTACCAATCGAACTCGGAGAGCCGCACCCAGCCGGGCATCTTGGAGCCTTGCGCCATCCGGCGCTGCATCTCCTCGGAGAGCCGGCCATCCTTCGCCATCGCGATGAAGGTGGTGGCGGCGTTGCCGTGGTCGAAGAAATCGCGCTGCCAGGACCACTGGTAGTCGCCGGCGTAGCGGAACCAGGAGCCGCCGGTGCCCGCGATCTCGTAGTGCGAGCCATCCGCCTTCTTGACGGGCGCGATCTGGCGCCAGATCCCGATCACCTCGCCGACCTTCTCGTCGATCAGGATTCGCACGTAGGGATAGGTCCATTTCTCGAGACCGGCCATCTCGGTGCCGAACACGAAGCGGCGGATCTGGTCGCGGCCGCGCGCGACGAACTCGTGCTTCGGCCCGTTGTTCCAGCTGTAGATCGCGTCTTCGGCGTAGAAGGCGGCCATCGGTCCCCAATCGCCGGTCTCTCCGGCGCGGTCGTTGGCGGCGACCCAGCGGCGCATCATCTCCTCGAGCTCGTCTCGCCGGAAGGAAGGCATCGATCGGTCTCCTCTCTCGATCTTCGCGGGCTCACTCCTCGCGGAGCGAGAGCGCTCGGGTGGGGCAATGGCGGACCGCGGCTTCCAGCTTGGCCCGCAGCTCCGGGGTCACGGTCTCGCGGAGCACCACGAGCGCTCCGGTCTTCGGATCCACCTGGAAGGCCTCGGGCGCCTCGCCGGCGCACACGCCGTGGCCCTGACACAGGTCGCGGTCGACGACCACGCGCAGCGCACGCGCGCCCGATTTCTCCGTCACCGCCGCCTGCGCGATTGCTGCACGGCCGGCGGCCGGCGCCAGGCGCCGGCGATGGCGCACCCGGCAGGGCTGCTCGAGCTGGACGACCATCTTCGAGTGGTCGTTGCGGTAGCTCTCGGACGGCTGCGCCATCTCGAACTCGTAGCGCCGGAGCAGCACGCTGAAGATCGCCTTGAGCTGCATCATGGCGAAGGAGGCGCCCACGCAGCGGTGGCGGCCGCCTCCGAACGGGATCCAGGCGAAGCCCTGCTTGTCCTCCTCGCGCGGCGGGAGGTATCGGGACGGATCGAAGCGATCGGGCTCCGGGAAGCACTCGGGCATGCGGTTCGAGACCGCCGGAGAGACGGCGACCGTGCTGCCGGCGGGAACCGTCCAGTGCTGGTAGTGGAAATCCTGCTGGACCTTGCGCATCAGGATGATGAGCGGCGGGTGCAGGCGCAGCGTCTCCTTGATCACGCACTCGAGCTGCGGCATCTCGCGCAGCGCCTGGTAGCTGACCTCGCGCCCATCGGCGTAGAGCTCGTCGAGCTCGCGCACGACGGACTTCGTCACCGCCGGATGGCGGAGCAGCTCGATCAGCATCCAGGAGGCCGTCGTCGACGTGGTGTGGTGTCCGGCGAACATCATGGAGATGAACATCCCGGTGATGATGTCGACCGGATAGCGCGGGCTCCCGTCCGGGTTCTGGACCCCGCGCAGCACGGAGAAGAGGTCCTTGGTGTCGTCGCCCGCGGCCTCCCGCCGCTCGAAGATGCCCTGGAGGATTGCGACCAGGCGCCGGCGCGCGGAATCGCGGCGGCGAAAGGAGGGCAGCGGGAGGTCCGGATTCACGTAGGCGAAGGCGTCGGTGCCCTTCTCGAGATCGTGGAAGATGGGGACGAGCTCGGCCGTCAGCTGCTCGCGGAACGACTTCCCGATCAGGCACGCGCTCGAGGTGTAGATCGTGAGCTCGGCAAAGAAATCGAGCAGATCGATCTCGCCCCGCTCGCTCCAGCGCGCGATGGCGCGCTCCGTCTCCGCCGCAATCACCTCGGCGTGGCCGCGCATCAGCTTGTCGCGCAGGGATTGGTTGCGCAGCGCCTGCTTGCGCTGCTCGGGCGTCGCGTCGAAGACCACCCCGCGCCCAAAAATCGGCGTCATGAACGGATACGCCGCCGCCTGGTCGAGCTGCTCGTCGGAGGCCCGGAAGAAGGTCTCCTGCGCCGCCTCGCCCGAGAGCATCACCACGCGGCTCTGCGCCAGCCGGATCTCGCCCACCTCACCGTGCTCGTCGCGCACGCGCTGGAAGAGCGCGATCGGCGAGCGGCGCATCTCGAGCAGGTGGCCGAGCAGCGGCAGACCGCCGGAGACGCGCGGCGGCGCGTCTCCGCCGCGCCACTGCGTCGCAGGCGCCAGCTCTGCATCCTGCGCCGAAGGGGGTTCGCCGGCTGCCGTCATGCTCATGGCTTCAGGCCTTCTTGCCCGGGAGCCCGATCACCTTCGTCTCCAGGTACTCCTCGAAGCCCATCAGCCCGTTCTCCCGTCCGACGCCGCTCTGGCGGTAGCCGCCGAACGGGGAGTCCACGTCGAACCACATGCCGCCGTTCACCGAGAGCGTTCCGGTCCGGATCCGCCGGGTGACGGCGAGCGCGCGCTCTTCGCTCGCCGAAGTGACGGCGCCCGAGAGCCCGTAGATCGAGTGGTTCGCGATCCGCACCGCGTCGTCGTCGTCCGAGTAGGGAATCACCGCCAGCACGGGGCCGAAGATCTCCTCCTGCGCGATGGTCGCGTCGGGGTCGACGTCGGCGAACAGCGTCGGCTCGACGTAGAAGCCCTTCTTGAGGTGCTTCGGAACGCCCCCGCCCGTCACCAGCCGCGCGCCCTCCTGCTTTCCCTTCTCGATGTAGGCGAGCACGCGCTGGTGCTGCCGGCGGCTCACCACCGGGCCCATCAGGTGCGCCGGGTTGGTGGGATCGCCGTAGGCGAGCTTTTCGAACGAGGCCTTCGCGATCGCGAGGCCCTCGGCGTAGCGCGAACGCGGCAGCAGCAGCCGCGTTGTGATCGCGCAGCCCTGGCCCGCGTGGGTGCAGATCATGCCCACGCCGGGCAGCACCTTGGCGAAGTCGGCGTCGTCGAGCACGATGTTGGCCGACTTCCCGCCCAGCTCGAGGAAGACCTTCTTCACCGTCGCCGAGGCGCACTCCATCACGCGCCTCCCGGTGGCGGTCGAGCCGGTGAAGGTGACCAGGTCGACCCGGGGATCGGTCGTGAGCAGCTCGCCGACCCCATGGTCGGAGGAGGCGACCACGTTCACGACGCCCGCCGGGATCTCGGTGCGCTCGGCGATGATGCGTCCCAGGGTGGTCGCCGACCAGGGCGTGTCCGGCGCGGGCTTGAGCACCACCGTGTTCCCGGCGGCCAGCGCCGGTCCCAGCTTGCAGAGGTTCAGATAGAGCGGGAAGTTCCAGGGCGTGATCGCGCCGACGACACCGGTCGCCTCGCGGCGCAGCAGGCGGCGCTGCGGCTGTCCCATGAACGTGGTGTCGCGCATCGGCCGCTCGTAGGCGTAGCTCCCGGCGAGCTCCGCCCAATACGGCATCGCGTCGATGTAGGTATTCACCTGGACCGCGTAGGTGAGCAGGACCGGCGAGCCCGCCTCGGCGACCACGATCGAGCGCAGCTCCTCCTTGGCGTCCTTCAGGGCCTCGGCGAGCTGGCCGAGGCAGCGCTGGCGGAAGGCGGCGTCGGTCGACCAGTCGGTCGCGTCGAAGGCGCGCCGTGCCGCAGCGATCGCCGCCTGCATGTCGTCCTTGGTTCCGTCGGCGCAGACGCCGAGCACCTCTTCGGTGGCGGGATTCACGTTCTCGAAGGTCGCGCCGTTGCTGGCGGCGACGAGCTTGCCGTCGATCAGGTTCCGGGTCTCGGGGTTCAAGGGCGCCAGGGCCATGGGATCTCCTATCAGCCTGTGAATTCTCGCTTGCGTCCGCCGGGCATGACCTCGACGAGGCTCGGATAGCTCTCCTCGACGGGGGTGGCGACGATCCGAGCGATCGCTCGCGCGACGCTCTCCGCGGGCATGAAGTGCAGATTTCTCTGCACGCCCCAGACCCTCCAGGCCTCGAGCGCCTGCTTCAGCTTGGCGTGATCCATGCGCATGCCGAACTCGCTACCGGTGGGCCCCACCCGCACCAGGATCGAGCGCACGCCGGTTCCGTCGAGCTCCATCGCGAGCACCCGGGCGAGCCCTTCGAGACCCGCCTTGGCGGCCGTATAGGCCGATTGGTACGGCCGCGGGCGGACTGCGTTCTCGCTGCCCACGAAGACGAGATCGCCGCGCCGGCGTTCCAGCATCCCGGGGATGGCCCGGCGGCAGAAGAGCATCGGCCCGAGCAGGTTCACCTCGAGCTCGGCGCGCAGATCCTCGACCTTGGCATCCGGGAGCAGGTTCAGGATCGACATGCCCGCGTTGTTCACGAGCAGGTCGATCGGCCCGAGGGCGGATTCGGCGGCGGAGTAGAACGCCTCGATCGAGTCGGGCTGCGAGACGTCCAGGAAATGGAGGAAGGCGCGGCCACCCACGGACTCGACGTTCGCCGCCACCTCGCGGAGCCTTTCCACCCGCCGCGCGCCGATCGCGACGCGGAAGCCCTGCCGCGCCAGCTCGACGGCGGTGGCCGCGCCGATCCCGGACGAGGCGCCCGTCACGATCGCCGTGCGGGGTTCGGGGCTCATGTTTCGAATCGGATCGGAAGCGCGGCGAAGCCGCGCACATTTACGGAATGGACGCGCAGGCTGCCCACCGGCTCGACCTCCCAGCCCGGAAGCCGTCGCTCCACCTCCTCGAGCGCGACGCGCCCCTCGAGTCGCGCGAGCGAAGCCCCCAGGCAGAAGTGCGTGCCCTGACCGAAGGCCAGGCTGCGCTGCGTATTGCGGAGCAGGTCGAAACGGTCGGGATCCGGGAAGGCGCGCTCGTCGCGGTTGGCCGAGCCCACCAGCAGCACAAGCTTGTCGCCGGCACGCAGCTTCTCGCCGTGGAGCTCGACGTCGCGTGCGACCAGGCGTGCGAGCGCCTGGGTCGAGTTGTCGTAGCGCAGCGTCTCCTCCACCCAGAGGGGGATCAGGGTCGGGTCGCGACGCAGCTTCTGGCGCTGGTCCGGATTGCGCGACAGCCAGTAGACGGCGTTGCCCAGTAGTTTCGTGGTGGTCTCGTTCCCGGCCACGATCATCAGGAACAGGAAGCCGATGATCTCGCGGTCCGAGAGCCGGTCGCCGTCGATCTCGGCGGCCAGCAGCGCGCTGGTCAGATCGTCGCGAGGGCTCCGCCGGCGCGCCGCGATCCTCTCGGTGAGGTACTCGAGCATCCGCAGCGCGGCCTGCGCGGCCGCGGGCGGAAGGCCGCGCATGCCCTCGTCGCGGTGCACCACCTGGTCGGCCCAGGCGCGCAGCGTCGGCCGGTCCGATGCCGGCACGCCCAGCAGCTCGCTGATCACGTCCATCGGGAGCTTTCCGGCGAAGTCCGCGATGAAGTCGCAGCCGCCTCGCGCTCGACAGGCGTCCAGGTGCTCCCGCGCGATGGCTCGGATCCGCGGCTCGAGCTCCGACACGCGGCGCGGCGTGAAGCCGTGGGAGACGAGCGCGCGCATGCGCGTATGCCGCGGCGGATCCATCGCGAGGAACGACATGGTGGCGTCGGCGTCCGGGTGGAAAACGTCCTGATCGAGGGAGACGCCGTGCCGGCTCGAGAAGGTCGCCACGTCCTTGAAGGCGGCGAGCACGTCCGCATGGCGCGAGAGCGCCCAGAAGCCGAGAGCCTCGTTTCGGTAGACGGGCGCCTCGTCGCGCAGCGCGCGATAGACAGGGTAGGGGTCCTCGTGGACCTGGTAGACGTAGGGGTCGTACTCGACCACGCTTGCCTCGCGGCGAGCCGGGACTCTATCACCATTTACATAACAGGTCCAATGTAAATTGTGGTAGCCTGCACCGGTCGGAAGGAGGTCCCCGTGGCCCTGCGCGCCGGCTTCATTGGTCTAGGCAACATTGGCAAGCCCATGGCGCGCCGGCTGGTGGCCGCCGGTCTCGAGACCAGCGTGCTCGACACCGTGCAGGCGCCCGTCGACGAGCTGGTGCGAGAAGGGGCGAAGCCCGCCCGCTCCCCCCGGGAGCTCGCGGAGCGCGCCGACGTGATCGGTGTCTGCGTGCGCGACGACGCCGACGTCCGCGCCGTGATCCAAGGGGAGGACGGTCTGCTGGCGGGAGCTGCCCGCGGCAGCGTGATCGCGCTCCACAGCACGATCCTGCCGAGCACCGTGCGCGAGGTGGGCGCCGCCGCCGCCGAGCGCGGGGTCGGCGTGCTGGACGCCTGCGTCACGGGCGGCGCCGCCAATGCCGCCGCCGGCAAGCTCACCTACATCGTGGGCGGCGATGCCGCCCACCTCGAGCGCTGCCGCCCGGCCTTCGAGACTTCCGCGGCGAAGATCGTCCACACCGGGCCGCTCGGCAGCGGCGCTGCCACCAAGTTGTGCAACAACCTGATGACCTATCTCGCCTGGCTCTCGGCCTTCGAGAGTCTGCACCTGGCGCGCGCCGCGGGTCTCTCCCAGGAGAAGCTCGAGGAGGTGACGCGCTCGAACGGAAACCTGACCGAGCCGATGCAGGCCTTCCTGGCGGTCCACAAGGCGCCCGAGGAAACGCGCAGGAGCAGCGGCTTCCAGGCGATGCTGCGCAGCTTCGTGACGCTCGCCGAGAAGGATCTGGCCGTGACGCTCGCCTTCGCCCGCGAGTCGGGAGTCGCGCTCCCGGGCACCGCCCTCGTCTCGCAGCTGATGGCGCGCGTATACGGACTGGAGGACACCGCGAGGCGTTAGCAAGCGGGCGAATCCCGCGCGCAGCGAGCCGGACGCGAGCGGAGTTCATCAGGCCAGCCGGAGGCGAGCGAAGTTCAGCAGGCCGGGAGGAGACAGGATGGCCGACTCGGAGAATCGCAAGAAGGGACGCGAGTGGTTCGAGAAGGTGATGGGCTTCCCCGCGCCGCCGCTCCAGGGCGACGCTTTCTTCGACGTCACGCTCGATCACTTGTTCGCGAACGTCTGGTCGCGCCCAGCGCTCGGCGTGCGCGAGCGGCGGATCGCAACGCTGGTCGTGCTGATGTGCCTGGGTCACGAGGCGACGCTCAAGCTGCACCTCGGCGCGGCGCTCAAGACCGGGCAGCTCACGGATGCGGAGGTCGACGAGCTGGTGGTCCACGTGGCGCACTACGCGGGCTGGCCGGTCGCCGCGGTGACCAGCCAGGTGGTGCGCACGATCCGGGCGGAGCGCGCCGGGGCGAAGGCCGGTGGCTAGCGCGCGCGTCACCTCGCTCCGTTCGCGGGCGCAGCGGCGCTCGCGGCCGCGCCGTTCCCACGCCGAACGGACCGCGCAGACGCGGGCCCTGCTGATGGACGCGGTGGTCGAGAGCATCGGCGAGGTGGGTCTGGCGCGGACCACGGCGCCCGAGATCGCGCGGCGCGCCGGGGTGACCTGGGGCGCCGTGCAACATCACTTCGGCGGCAAGGACGGCATGCTGGTCAGCGTCCTCGACGACTCCTTTCGCCGTTTCGCGGAGGGCCTGGAGGGGATTCCGCTGGCAGGCACCAGCCTCGAGAAGCGCGCCTCGCTCTTCATCGACCGGGCCTGGGAGCACTTCGGCAGCGCCCACTATCGCTCGACCCACGAGATCCTGATCCACTACCTCGGGCGGGAGGACACGCGCGCCAGGCGCGACTGGCGGGATCGCATGTCCCGCGACTGGGATCGGATCTGGCGCCGCCTGTTCGCCGACGCTCGCCTGAGCCGCCGGCGCCACTTCGTGCTCCAGCAGCACACGATCGCGGTGCTCTCGGGGCTCGCCTCGACGCTCATGCTGGAGGGTGGCGAGCCGGCGCTGCGCCCCGCCGTGCTGGAGCTCCTGAAGGAGACGCTGGCGCGCGAGCTCTCGTGTGGGGTCCGCGCCGACACGCAGTAGAATGCAGGCGGAGGCGTGCCCACCGGCGATGGATGCTCGCAGCGCCGAACCGAACTGCCTGCTGCTCCGCGACGACCGGGACGGCGTCACCACGCTGAGCCTCAACCGTCCCAACCAGGCGAACGCCCTCTCCGAGGAGCTGATCGGCGCGCTGCAGGCGGCGCTCGACGCGGTCGGCGCCGACGCGAGCGTCCGCGTGGTGGTGATCACGGGCGAGGGCCGCGCCTTCTCTGCCGGCCACGACCTGAAGCAGATGCGGGCGCATCCGGAGCGGGGCTACTACGAGGCGCTCTTCGGACGCTGTCGGCGGCTGATGACCACGCTGCGAGAGATCCCGCAGCCGGTGATCGCGAAGGTCCAGGGGCTCGCCACGGCGGCCGGCTGCCAGCTCGTCGCGAGCTGCGACCTCGCCGTGGCCGCCAGCGACGCGCGTTTTGCCACGTCGGGGATCAACGTCGGGCTCTTCTGCGCGACGCCCGCGGTCCCGCTCTCGCGCGATGTCTCCCGCAAGCGCGCCTTCGAGATGTTGATGACCGGCGAATTCATCGACGCCGAGACCGCGCGCGACTGGGGCCTCGTGAACCGCGTCGTGCCTGCGAACCAGCTCGACGCCGAGGTCGCCGCGCTGGCGCGTGAGATCACCTCCAAGTCGCGCGTCGCCGTGGAGACCGGCAAGCGCATGTTCCACCGGCAGCTGGAGATGACGCTCGACGAGGCGACGGCCTACGCCGCCGAGGTGATGGCCCGGAACATGCTGGCGGAGGACGCCGGCGAGGGCATCGACGCCTTCCTCGGGAAGCGCGCCCCGGCCTGGAAGGGCCGCTGAGGAGCGGCTCAGCCCCGGCGCGCGCGGCGATGGATGCCGAGCCCAGCGAGTCCGAGCCCGAGCAGCACCGCGGTTCCCGGCTCGGGCGCCTCGTCCAGCTGGAAGAGCACCCAGATCCCGTCCGTCACGAGATTGCGCAGACCGGTACCCGGATAGTCGTCGGCGCTGAAGAAGCTGAGGGCGCTGTCGTGGCCCATACGCAGCGCGGCTTCGTCGCCCTGTGGGGGGCCGCCGCCGGGAGGGTCGACGGTGGTCGCGCTCGCGTTGAAGATGAAGTTGAAGATCACGGTCTGCGCAGCGCCGGTGCCGATGCCCGTGATCACGGCGGTGCTCGACTGGCTGAAGGGCGTGTTGGGGGAGGTGGCCTGCGCGCTGGCGTTCGAGAGCGTCGTCAGCGCGGCGAGGCTCATGCTTCCGCTGGTGATCGATCCCGCGCCGGTCTCGCTTCCCGTGAGCGCTCCCAGGGCGACGGACGCATTCCCGTTCCCGTCGCTGACGATCGTCTGAGCGCCGATCCGCAGCACGTCGAGCGTGAGGTACCACTCGAAGCCCGCGGTCCCCGTCACGGAGAAGGTGATCGAGAAGTCGCCGGTGAAGCTCTGGGTGGTGGTACCGGGGCCCCCGCCGCCGCCGCGGTCGGCGGATACCACCGCCGCGTAGCGGGTGTCCAACGTGGTGGCCGTGCTCGCGGTCACGGTCGCCGTGCTCTGTACCGCGCTGGCGACATTGCCCGTGTTGTCGAAGAAGTCCGCGGTGTTGCCGGCGTTCTTCACGATCGTGACGCCGGAGATCGTGGCAGCCGTGGACGGCGACGGCGCTCCGGCAGAGGCGCCGAGCATCAACCCCACCAGGATCCGGACTGCGAGACGCATGGGAACGCAACTGCCTCGCTGAACAAAGGTTCGGTGACCTGATCGGCAGAGTGCGGGACGAAATGAAGGGGTCTGCGTGCGGGGAGCGGCCCTCCAGGCCCGATGGCGGGTGGCTGCCGGCTTCGCTCGGGGCAAATCACCAGAAACGGCAGGCGCGCAGACCCGGCGACTGCCCACCGGAGAGCCCCCTGGGGTAAGCTCGGCCGGCGTGACCTCGCCGGCTCCGCCTGCACGCATTCCCTCCGCGGCCGCGCCGCGGGTGGCGGCCGGGCGCGTCGCGCTCGCGCTGGTCTGGCTCGCCAGCGCGCTGGTGATCGCGGTCTGCGCGCTCGCCTGGTTCCGGCTCGGCTTCGCTGACGACCCCGCGACGCTGGCTCGCGTGAACGGTCCGCGCGTGCTGCTGGGCGCCGCCGCGGGAGGCGCGCTCGCCCTCGCCGGCGCGCTGCGCCTGTCCGCCGGTGCCCTGCGTCCGCTGCGCGAGCTCGAGCTGCTCGCGTTCGCGACGGGCGCGGCGGGGGGAGGCTTCGCCGCATCGGAGGGCCGCGTGGGCGCGGCGGCGCTGGTCGCCTTCGCCGTCGGAGCGCTCGCCGGTGCGGCGCTGCTGGTCTGCCTCGTGCGCGCGCTGGATCGCCCGAAGCGCTGGACCAATCTCGCGGCGGCCGCTCTGCTTGCGGGAATGGCGGGCGTCGCGGCGCTCGCCGGAACCTACGCACGAGCGCGTCGCGACTTGATTGCGCCGGCGATCGCCTGGCTGCTGGGGGATCTGTCGGGCGCGAGCTTCGCGAGCGGGGGCGCCCTGCTCGCGCTCACGCTCGGCCTGCTCGCGCTGGCGCTGCCTGCGCTGCGCGCGGGCGCGCGCTCGCGGCTGGTGACGCTCTCCCTCCTTGCCCTTGGACTCGGGATTGGCGCGGTCGGCCCACTGGCGTTCGTCGGCACGCTGGCGCCGCGCTGTGTACGCTGGCTGGCACGCGGCGCCTCGCCCCAGGCGCTGCTCCCGGCGAGCGTCGCGGCCGGCGCGGCTAGCGTGGCGGCGATCGACGCGGTCCCGCGCCTGCTGGTCGGCGGCTACGACTTTCCCCTCGCTCTCCCCGCGGCCATGCTCGCCATCCCGATCTTCCTGGGATGGAACCGCCAGCGCCTGCGCAGGCTGGCAGGACCGGCGGGCCTTGGCTTCGAGATCTTCGAGGTCGCCCTGATCGCGGGCATGACGCTGGCGGGGGTCGGGCTCGCCATCATGCTTTCGCTCGTGATCGCCGTCGCCACCTGACGGGGACGCAGCTCAGCCGGTGGCGTCCGCGAGACCCCCCGCGCGCAGGTGGGCCACCAGCGCGTCCCGCAGCAGCAGGTCGGTCCACTCGACGGACTCCGGCTCGCCCAAACTTTTGGGCGTCACCGCAAAGTACTGCGTGGTCGCCACCCGGTAGCTCCGCTCCGGCTCGACCGCGACCCCGCCGGCCGCGACCCGCTCGCGCAGCGCAGCGCTCATCGCGCGGCCCTCGATCGACGCCACCACGACGTGATTGCGATATGGGTCTAGCGAATAAGCGAGGCCGGTCGTGATCTCGCCGGGGCAGAAGCGGCCCGGCACCGGGTCGGCGTGGAACGCCAGCGCCTCCCCCGTCGCCCGGCGCAGGGCGCCCTCGAGGACCCGGCGCAGGCGCACGCCTTCGATGCCCTCGGAGGTCACGCCGAGCGCCTCGCCCAGGTTCGCGCGCGCGGGGTCGCGCACCACCTGGAGGTAGGCATGCACGTGAGGATACCCCTGAAAGTGTAGGATGGTGCCGGGACCCTCGATGCGCCAGACCTGCCAGTAGGGGTCGCCGCGCCGCGCTCGCTCCGCGGGCTCGAGCGCCCCCCAAGCCAGCATGTCGGAATAGAAGCCGTGCGTCGCATAGAACGCGACGTGGAGCGCCTCCCGCCCGCCGTTGCCCTCGATGCAGGAGAGCGCTCGCGCGCGCGCGGCTTCCGGGTAGCTCGAGAGGACCGTATCGAGCAATCGGGCGGCTGCTTCCTGCGCCGGCTCCGAGAGCGATCCCACGCGCGCACCGTCGAAGCGCGCGTCCGCGCGCTGCACCTGGAGCACGAGCTCGTGCGGAGGCGAGGGCAACACGGCGCGCGCCCGCTCCTCGGGCGCCAGGCGCGCGTACAAGCGGTTCGCGGCATCGCCGTGAGGAGCGAAGGAATTCCCCTCGACGCGCCAGCGGTGATTCCCGACCTGATGGCCGTAGGCAAGGCCGCCGCCGAAGGCCGACCCCTCGGCGCCCTCGCCTCCGGCGCGCAGCATCAGGTGTCCGCCCGTCAGGACCAGCTGGGCGCGTCCGCTCTCGGGCTCGCCATAGATCGCGAGCACGCAGCCATCGAGGCGGCCCTCGACCGCCAGCGTCCCGGCGAAGGCCTCCCGACCCTGCGCCGAGAGCATGCCGGAGCAGAGCCCGAGGGCGAGCGCGCGCTGGCCGGGCGAGAGCAGCGTGCCGAGGTGGGGGCGCTCGAGCACCGAGATCGTGTTCGCGATCTGTCGAGAAGGGTGATCGGCCGGGAGCACCAGCAGCTCGCGTTGCCGCGGCGTGAGCGACGCGGCGAGCGCGCGCAGCAGCTCCGGAACCCCGGCTGCGGTCTCGCCCGGCGCGGGCCAGCGCGAGACGCCGAGGCCGCGTGTCAGCAACCAGCCCGCAGAGGCGCCCACGCCCGCCAGGAAGGCGCGACGGCCGAGTGCGGGGTACAGCGAGTCGGGCGATGCCTGCATGGCGCGGCCTCGGAGCTGTTGCAGACTAGCAGGTCCGAAGGAGAGACGAAGCCATGCAGGAACTGAAGGGCAGGGTCGCCGTGGTGACGGGTGGCGGCAGCGGAATCGGCGCCGCGCTCGCGCGCGCGTTCGCCTCCCACGGAATGGACGTGGTGGTGGCCGACATAGACGTAACGGGCGCCGAGCAGGTCGCGGCCGACGTGCGCGCGGCGGGCCGGCGCGCGCTCGCCGTGCAGGCGGACGTCTCGAAGCTCGCCGCGGTCGAGGCGCTGGCCGAGCGCAGCTACCGGGAGCTCGGCGGCTGTCACGTGCTCTGCAACAACGCCGGCGTGATCGTGGTGGGATCGCTCGAGAGCCGTAGCGCGAAGGACTGGGAGTGGGTGCTGGGCGTGAATCTCTGGGGGGTCGTCCACGGCTTGCTGGCCTTCTTGCCGCGCATGCTCGCGCAGCCGGGCCAGAAGCACATCGTGAACACCGCTTCGACGGCAGGGCTGATCCCGACGCCCGGCGTGGGCGTCTACGCGACGGCCAAGTACGCCGTCGTGGGCCTCTCGGAGCACCTGCGCATGGACCTGGCCAAGCACGAGATCGGCGTCTCGGTGCTGTGTCCGGGGGGTGTACAGACGCAGATCCTGCGCAGCGAGCGCAACCGGCCGGCGGAGCTCGCCGCCCCCCAGGTCTTCCCCGACGACCTGCGGCGGATGGCGACCGGCGAGGAGCGTCATCCGGACGAGATGCAGCCGCCCGAAGCGATCGCCGCGGCGGTGCTCGAGGGCATCCGGGCCAACGACGCGTACATCTTCACGCACCCCCATTACCGGGGGAGGGTCGAGGCGCGCTGTGCCGAGCTGATGCGCGCCTTCGATCGGGCCGACGCCAGGAAGGCGGGCCCGGCGTCGAGGATGTAGCGGTCGTCGCCGGAGCGGGACGGTGCCTCAACGTGGCAACCCGATCCACCGAGGCACTCTTTTCATGTACGCGTCGTACTCCGCTCCGAAACGCCGCCTCAGGTCGGGCTCCTCCCACTGAACCACCAGCGCTTGGATGATCAATGCGACGAGCACCGCATAGCCGAGAAGGAGGAGCTGTCCGAAAAAGAGGAACTCTCCCAGCAGGAAGGCGACGTAGCCTACGTAGATGGGGTTCCTCGAGTACCCGAAGATTCCCGCCGTCACCAGCTGCTTGGGCGGTTGCACTGGAGAGGTCGTTCCGCGTCCTCTGCGCATGAAGAGGAATGCGCAGTAGAGGTACAAGAAAACGCCTACTGTCATGAACACGAAGCCGAGAGCCTGGACCGGAAACGCATCCCAACGTGGTAGAGCCCAGCTTCGATTGAGACTTGCCACGAGAGCGGGGATCAGGCCGAAGACGCCTCCGAAGAGGAGGACTGCCATGGCGCCGATGCCGAGCGCCTTTCGCATTGGGCGGATCTCCATGGGGCGCGACCAGAGCTAGTCGCGGAGGACGCGCCAACCAAAGGACGCAAGCCAAAGAACAACGAGGGCCCAGATCGTAACGACGAGGATCGCCCCGAAGCGACTGCGCGGGCGGCTCTCCCCGAGTTGGCGCCGGGCGTTCGCTCGGTGTTCCTCGAGCACTCCATCCGGAATCAGCTTGACCGCGAGCGCGATCCCAGCAGGGACGATCAGGAGGTCGTCGACGTAGCCGAGGACGGGAATGAAGTCAGGAATGAGGTCTACTGGACTCAGCGCGTAGGCGACGATCAACCCAACCAGGAGTTTGGCGTACCAGGGAACGCGAGGGTCGCGGCACGCGAGGTAGAGAGCGTATGTGTCCGCCCTGAGCTCGCGGGCGCGAACCTTGAGACGCTGTATCACCGTGGAGTACGACAACGTGTCCTTCGCACTGGCTGTTGCTAGCGATCGCCGCACCCGGACGCTGAGCGGGTCGCTCAGCCCTCGGGCAGCACGAACCCTCGCGACGGTTGCAGACGCGTGAGGGTGTGCGGAAGGTCGCGCGTGAGCCGCCACGCCCAGTAGCGGGAAGGCGAACGCGGGTAGACGCGGCGGAACCAGACGCGGTTGAGGGCGCTCCCGCGCGGGCGTTCCATCAACGCGAGCGCTTCCTCGGCGTCGCGCAACTCCACCAGACGCAGCCGCCGGCCCAGCGCGAGGGCCGCGCCCGGAAACTCCGCTGCGCAGCCCCACAGCGCCAAAAAGACTGCCAGCACGTTGATGCAGACCTTGAGCACGCCCTGCTCGCGCTGGCGATCGCAGAAGCGCTCCCAGTTGATCTGGGAGTCGAGAGCGCGCAGCATCAAGTAGAGATCCAGGAAGTGCTTGGCGCGGCAGGCTCCGCGGCGGAGATCCTCGCAGAGCGAAACCAGCAGGAACGCCAGCGTGTCTTCGTCGGAGAGCGTCTCGAATTCATGCCCCGATAGCTGGAAGCGCCGCCGCGCGGTCCACAGGGATTCCTCGGAGACGCGGCCGGACGAGCGGCTGTTCAGGCACCAGTGCAGATCCAGCTTGGTGGCGCCGCGGCGCACCGTGAGGGCGTGTGGCGCCTTCGCGGGCACCCGTCCCCGGATCTCGCGGAGCCGCACGGCGACGGGCTTGCCGTCGTCGAGATTTGTATTGACGTCGTAGCCGAGCCGCGCGAGCGGAGCCAGCGCGGCTTCGAGCTGGCGCGAGCGGACCAGCACGTCGACGTCGCCCTGGTGACGCCGATTCGCGTCCCCGTAGAAGCGATGCCCGAGGTAGAGCCCCTTCAAGAACAGGCAGCCGAGCCCCGCGTCCGCGAGCGCCGAGTGAACCTCCACGGACTCGCGCAGCAGCTCCTGGTTGCGGGCCAGACGAGTCGTGCGGTACTCGCGCAGGCGCTCGCGGAATCCGGCTCGAATCAGGTGTTCTGCGCGACCGCTCGAGAGCACGGGCGCAACCCAGTCGAGGAGCTGGTGGTGGGTGAGGAAGCTCTCGAAGGCAGCCGCATCGTAGTCCGGCGCTCGCTCGAGCGCCGAGACGAAAGCGCCGGGGCCGTTGGCGAGCGCCCGCACCGCACGTGCGCTGGTTCGATGATCCAACCGCGATCCTCCTGGCGGAGCCCGAGCCCAGGGTGGAACGATCCGACCGCGCATGCAATGCCCGGCGGCTCGCAGCAGACGGCTGTGCCATGCTGCGTCCCGTGACGGTCTCGCGGGGCGGATTCGCCCTCCTGCTGCTCCTGCTCACGATCGCCGTCTTCGCGCAGGTGCGCAGCCACGATTTCGTCAGCTACGACGATTTCCGGTACGTCGTCGAGAATCCGACCCTCGCGCTGGGGTTCGGGCGCGAGGCGCTCGCGCAGATCTGGCTCGATCCGTACCTCGCCTGGATCCCGCTCACGTCTCTCTCCCTCCAGCTGAGCCACGCGCTGCACGGGCCGCGGGCGGCGGGCTACCTGCTCGGCAACCTGGCGCTTCACGCCGCGGCGATGCTCGTGCTCTTCTTCGCGCTCGCGCGCATTACGCGCAGGGTCGGGCCCAGCGCCTTCGTCGCCGCCATCTTCGCGGTCCACCCGCTGAACGTCGAGTCGGTGGCCTGGGTCTCGGGGCGCAAGGACGTGCTCTCCGGACTCTTCTTCATGCTCACGCTCGCCGCCTATGCGCGCCTCGCCGAGCGGCCGCGTTCGATCGGGCGCCAGGCAGCCGTGGCGTTGTGCTTCACGCTGGGCCTGCTCTCGAAGCCGATGCTGGTGACGCTCCCCTGCGTACTCCTGCTGCTCGACTTCTGGCCGCTCGAGCGACTCCGCGAGCCGGCTTCGGAGCGCCTGCTGGCTCCGCGGCTTCTGCGAGCCTGCGCGCTCGAAAAGCTGCCCCTGTTGTGCCTGGTGGCGGCGTCCGCCGTGGTCACCTACGCCGTGCAGGAGCGCGGCGGCGCGATGCTCTTCGCCGAGGAGCTGCCGCTGCTCTCGCGGGTGGGCAACGCGCTCGCGAGCTTCGCCGTCTACCCCGCGAAGATCGTCTGGCCGACGGGTCTCGCGCCGTTCTATCCGTTCCCCCGCGAGGGTCCCTCCCTGGCGCTGGCCGCGACCGGGGGGGCCGTGCTGGTCGCCGTCACGGCGGCGGCGCTCCGCCTGGCGCGGCGCGCGCCCTATTTCGCGGTCGGCTGGCTCTGGTTCGTCGGAATGCTGGTGCCGGTGATCGGGCTGGTGCAGGTGGGGCTGCAAGCGCGCGCGGACCGCTACCTGTACCTGCCCCTGATCGGGCTCTCGATCGCGGTGGCGTGGGGGGTGCCGGACGCGCTCGAGCGCTGGCGCGCCGCGCGACGGCTGCTCCCGGCCGCAGCCTGCGCGACCATCTCCGCTCTCGCCGCGGGCGCCTACCTCCAGGTCTCCGTCTGGCGCGACACCGTCACGCTTTTCGAGCACACGCTCAGGGTGACACGCGACAACTTCGTCGCCCACCACGCCCTCGCCACTTCCTACACTCGATCAGGTCGTCTTCCCGAGGCCCGGGCGCACTTCGAGGAAGCCGTTCGCCTGAAGCCGGACTGGTCGGCGGCCCAGATCGAGCTCGCCTCGGTGCTCGACCGTCTCGGCGAGCAGGAGCCGGCGATCGCCCACTATCAGGAGGGGCTGCGCCAGGAGCCCGACCACCCCTCCGCGCAGGGGAACCTGGGGCTGCTGTTGCTGCACGCCGGGCGCTCGGCCGAGGCCGTCCCCCATCTCGAGAAGGCGCTCGCGCTGCGCGCGCGAGATCCGAGCGACGACCGCACCTGGGCGCAGATCGCCTTCGCGCTCGGGTTTGCCCTGCTGCAGAACGGACGGGTGAACGACGCAGCGCCCCGGCTCGAGCAGGCCCTCGCGGGCGGTGTCGACACCGCGGAGGTCCACCACGCCCTCGCCGTGGTGTCGCTGGCGGCCGGGCGCGACGCCGAAGCGATCGCACACGGCCGCGCGGCGCTGGCGCGCGACCCGGATCTGATCTCCGCGGCGAACAATCTCGCCTGGGTGCTCGCGACCAGCTCGGACGCGAGGCTGCGCGACCCGGCGGAGGCGATCCGGCTGGCGGAGACGGTGGTGCGGAAAACCGAGGCCGGAGATCCCGGTTTTCTCGACACGCTCGCCGTCAGCTACGCCGCCGCCGGGCGTTTCGGCGACGCACGCCGCACGGCGCAGCGCGCGGCGGAGCTGGCGGCCGCTCGCGGAGACGAAGAGCTCGCGCGGTCGATCCGTGTCAGGGCCGCGGGCTACGCGCAGGGACGCGTCCATGTCGACGGTCGCTGAGCCGGGGGCGGGGCCGCGAGACTCCGATTCCAGGACGTCGCACTTCACTTGTGGACTCCCTTGGATCAGAATGGACGGATGAGCGACGGCTCACCCCAGCGAGGCGCCGCCGGGAGGCCGGCGACCGCCTCGGCCCTGGTGCGCGGCCTCGATTGGTTCATACCCGAGAGCGTACGCGCCGCCGGCGCCGAGGTGCGGGAGCGCGCGCGCCTGGTGGTCGGCGTCTGCGCGATCGTGCTCGGCTTCTTCGGCCTGGTCGCCGGCTTCGAGTGGGCCCAGGGAACGGCGTGGATCGCCGTCACTTCGCTGATCTTCGGCTCGCTCTTCGCGGGGCTCCCGTTGCTGCTGCGCGCGACCGGAAGGCCGCGGCTCGCGGCGAACCTGGTGGCCCTGCTGATCTTCGCCTTCGGCATCGCGATGGTGGCCGCGACGCGCGGCGAGTCGACGGCTGCGCACTACACGGTGGCGATGGTGCCGCTGATCGCGGCGCTGCTCGGCGGGTCCCGGGCCGGCATCGTCTGGGCGACGGCGACGCTGGCGGGGCTCCTCGCCGTCAGCTCCGCGATCGAACGCGGCGTCGAGTTCCCGCTGCGCGTCGACCCTTCGGAGTTCGCCTTCACGAACCTGCGGGCGACGGGCGTGCTGATCCTGGTGACGCTCGCGATCGCGCTCACGTACGAATGGCTCGAGAGGCGTGCCTTCCGCGAAGCAGCGGCGGCCCGCGCCGAAGCCGAGGAGCAGCGCAAGCGCATCGAGCGCGAGGTGAAGCTGCGCGAGCTGCTCGAGCGCCGCGAGCAGGAGCGCAGCTCGCCTCCGATGCGCGCCTAGCACCGGGACCCGTATAGCTAGAGCGCCTCGTAGCCTTCGTTCACCCAGGCTTCGAGATCTTCGGGCAGCTCCGCCTTCGAGCTCGCGTAGCGCTCGGCCGCCTCGCGCCCCTGCGTCTCCGTCCACATCTGCTTGAAGAGGCCCGCAGTCCGCTCGCCGTAGAGGCCTAGCGCGCGCAGCGTGGGGATGATGAAGCCCGAAACCGGGCCATAGCGGCCGCCGGTGCGCGCGAGCTCGCGCCCGATCACGTCCCGCTCGGCGGCGAGCGCCGTCAGGACGTCGTTGGGGTCGACGCCCGCGTCGCTCCACATCCGCATCACGCGATCGCGCATCGAGTTCGCCGCGCGCGAGGCCATTAGCTTGCGGGTGCACTCGAAGGCGAAGTCCTGGAGCTCGCGGCTCTCGCGCGGCGAGAGGCCGGGGACCACGTGGCCGAGGTACTTGATCCCGTAGCCGGTGTGACGCGCTTCATCGCGCGAGACGTAGGTGAGCAGCTTCTTCAGCAGCGGCTCCTGGGTCTGGTTGCGCATGTCGCGGAAGAAGTAGAGCGCGAGGCCCTCCGTCACGACCTGCATGCCCACTGCCTTGAACTTCCAGTCGGGCGCGGCGACGACGGCGTCGAGCAGCTCCTGCAAGCCCGATGTGATCGGGAAGACCTGGCCCAGGCGCTGGATGTAGGCGGCGAAGACCTCCACGTGCCGGGCCTCATCGACGGTCTGGGTCGCGGCGTACAGCTTCCCGTCCATGTGTGGCACGGCGTTCACGAGCTGTCCGGCGACCATCAGCGCTCCCTGCTCGCCGTGCAGGAAGTTCGAGAGCATGAAGGCGGCCGACGTGCGCGAGACGTGCCAGCGCGTCTCGAAGGGGAGGCCCTGCCAGAATTTCGTCTCCGTCACCGGGAGACCGCCCATGCTGAAGGTGCGCGTGAGCGCCTCGCGGTCGATCCCGGCCTCCCAGTCGAGCTCGCGCAGCGCGATCCACTGGCGCTCGAGCGCGTTCGCGTAGAGCGTTCGGAGCTGGTCGATCTCGGGCTCGTAGCTCCAGCTGTAGATGGCGGTGAGCGCCGCGCTCACCTCGGCGGTGCGCAGCGTGGGACGCTCGGACAGGCTCGGGCTGGGCTGCGGGTTCATCGGTTCTCCCGTCGCGGGCGCCAGCGGACAAGGTAGGGCGGCGGACGCGAGCGGCCCAGGTCGCTCACGGGCAGGGGGGAGACCCCCCGCACAGTCCCGAGGGCCCGGGCGGGTCGAGGTACATCTGACTGAACAGTGCGAAGTCGATCGGCGTCACGGCTCCGTTCCCGTCCAGATCGATATCGGGGTCGTAGCCCGGATCCCCTAGCCCCTTCAGGTAGGCCTGAGCGAACTCGGCGAAATCGACAGGGCCCACGGCGCCGTTGTCGTCGAAATCGCCATCGCAGAGGTTTCCGTAGCCGTCGAGATTGGTGTCGCGCTGATCCGCGTTGGCGAGCACCAGGCAGTTGTCCTCGGGATCGCCGACGCCGTCCAGGTCCTGGTCCGGCAGCTCCGTGAGGTCGAGCTCGGAGTCGCATTCGGGATCGTCCGGCCAGTCGACGAAGCTGTCGCCGTCGTCGTCGACCTCGTTCGCGCACTCCGGGCGCGTGAGCTCGATCAGCTGGTCGCGGTAGACCGCGAGATCGATGGCATAGGTGAGGTTGCCGATGGGCTGGCTGGCTTTGCCGAGGAGCGCGGTCGAGGCGGGCTGACCGGGAAATGGCAGGATCGCGAACAGCACGCCCGCGAGCTCCCAGTCCTCGTTCTGGTTCTTGATGAACATGGCTCCGCCCGAGTCGCCGCTCGCGCCTTGCCCCTCGTGGGTCGTGCCGCCCATCGAGACCTTCGTGAAGTCGGTCGAGATGGTCCAGCTGCCGCCGGTCATACCGGTCTCGAAGACGCGGTTCGTGGCCCAATGCATCCCCGTGGTCGCGCCCCAGAGGAATCCGTCGTAGCCATCCCAGCTGGTCCCGGCCCCGCGCAAGGCTCCGCCCGCGATCAGCGTCACGTCGGTAATCGTGGGCGCCTCGGGCGGGGTGGTCGCGCGGATCGGAAGCAAGGGAAGGCTCGGACTCGGGTCGATGCGGAAGACCTTCAGATCCGCAAATGCGTAAGGAGGGTTAGGAGGATCGGGGTTGTGGAGCTGCACCGTCGACCCGGGGACGGCCGCATACCACACCCCCTGGAAGACCGCGGTGGCCGTCGGGACGTGGTTCGCCGTCACCACCCAGCCGTTTCCGAGGTAGATGCCGCCCAGACCGCCGACGTGGCCGACATGGCTCCAGCCCGGATCGTCGGGAGGCGCCGACGTGTTGCCCTGGCCGTCGCCCGAGACGAAGACCAGCGCTTCCGCAGGAGCGGAGAGCAGCAGCGCGAGCGCGAAGAGGAGGGGGCGGCGCATCGTTTACCCCGACGGAATCCCTCATTCTCGCAGGCCCGTCCGACCGATTCAACCCGGCCCGGCGGGCCGGCCTCGTCGGCGGTGCCGCCGCGCGGCGGCGAGCGCCGCGAGCCCCACGCCGACCAGCGTCGCCAAGGCGGGCTCCGGAACCACCCGGTAGATCTCACCCTGACCTGCGAAGCCGCCACCCAGATCGATCAGATAGAGGTTGCCGGCGGCATCTTCGGCGAACGAAGCGATGAACGTGATCGAGCCAACCGGCGGTGCGAGCTGCGTCGTCCAGTCCTGGAATTCGGCGAAGTTGCTGCCGTCGAAGTCGGCCGGATCCGAGCCGTCGAAGCGGAGCGACCAGATCTTCGTGTTCGCGCTCGAGAAATCGGCGAAGAAGTACTTGCCCTGCAGCTCCGCGATCGGCCCGCGGTACACGTAGCCGCCGGTGATCGACCGGATCGGCAGCTCCGTGGTGTGATCGTACTCGTGGATCGGATCGATCGCCCCGGGCGGCTTCTCGTCGCCGACGGGTGTAGCGGGCGGCAATGGAGTGGGTGTCGGGATGGTTCCCTCCCGCATCCGCCAACCGTAGTTCTCGCCTCCCGGGCTGTCCGCCGGCTGGAAGTTCAGCTCCTCCTTCGCATTCTGGCCGACGTCGGCGATCCAGAGGTCCCCGGTCTCGCGATCGAAGCTCGGCCGCCAGGGATTGCGCAGGCCATAGGCCCAGATCTCGTCGTCGCCCTCGACGCCGACGAACGGGTTGCTGGCCGGGATGCCGTAGTTGAGATTGCCCGAGAGGTTGTCGACGTCGAGGCGGAGGATCTTGCCGAGCTTGTTGTCGGTGAGGTCCTGCGCGTTGCCGCCCGGCTCCGTGTGGCCCGGGCCGCTGTCGTTGCCAGCGCCGCCGTCGCCCGCCGCGACGTAGAGGTAGCCGTCGGGGCCGAAGCCGAGCCAGCCGCCGTTGTGGTTCGGCTGCGGCTTGGGGATCCGGAGCAGCAGCGTCGGCGTGGGGTCCGCCACCCCGCCGTTGCTCGAGACCTGATAGCGCTCGACGCGAATCGCTCCGGTGGCGTCGATGTAGTCGACGAAGAACTGGCCGTTGGTCGCATAATCAGGATGGAAGGCGAGGCCGAGCAGCCCCTGCTCCGCGCCGGTCGCTACGTTGCTGATGGTGAGGAAGGGAGTCGGAGCGATCTGGCCGGTCACCAGGTCGAGGATCTTGATCTGGGCCGTGCGCAGCGTGCCGGTGTGCAGCTCGACGACGAAGAGCCGGCCGAAGTCGCCGGCGGGAGCCGTCGCGAAGACCGGCCTGGTGAGCCCGGCGACCACGCGCACGGTGGAGACGGCCGACGCCGGGGCGGCGGCGAGCAGGCCGGCTGCCACCACCCCCCACAGCCGCCGGGATGCGGTCCACGACACGAAACCACCCGCTTCTCCCATCCAGGGTGAGTGGTGCGGGGGGCGTGGAAAGCGCGGGGGGAGGGGTTCAGCCGGGTTCGGGGGCGCGGGCCCCAGCGCGCTGGCAGCGGCTGCAGATGCAGGCCCGCCCGGCGCTCGCCGGGGCGACCCGCGCGAGCAGCGGCGCGTCGAAGCGCCGGGAGGCGCACCAGCACTCGGCCTGGGTGGCTCCGGGAGCGGTCGCCAGCGCGCAGGCGTTCGCCTGCCCGCAGAGCGGGCAGAGCGCCGGATCGAACGGCTGGGTCATGGGTTCTGGGCCCTCGCAGCTCGCTCGGCGCAAGACGAGACGAGCTTGGGTGAACTCCGCTCGCCTTCGGCTCGCTGCGCGCGCGCTTGCGCGCGCTTGCTTGGGTGAACTCCGCTCGCTTTTGGCTCGCTGCGCGCGCGCTTGCGCGCGCTTGCTAGCTGCCCTCTTCCTCCCCCGAAACGACCTCGCCCGGCATGGCCTCGCCGGGGGTGGCGGCACCGAAGAAGTAGCCCTGACCGTAGCGAACGCCGAGCTCGCGCAGCGCCCGAAGCTCGGCATCCGTCTCGATGCCCTCGGCGATCACCTGGGCGCCGATGCCGCGAGCCACCGAGGCCAGCGCGCGCACCACTTCCTGGCGGGGCGGGTCGGAGTCGATTCCGCGCACCAGTCCCATGTCGGTCTTGATGAAATCGGGGGTGATCTCCATGATCGCCTCGAGGCTCGCATAGCCGGTGCCCGCGTCGTCGATCGCGATCCGCACGCCGACTTCGCGGCAGGAATCGCTGACCTCGCGGAACACACCGAAGTTCTCGATCGACTCGCTCTCAGAGATCTCGAGCACCAGGTCGCTCGGCCGCAGATCGTAATTCTCGAGCACCTTGCGCAGACCCTCGACCCGCAGATTCGGATCTCCGATCGACGTCGGCAGACAGTTGAGGAAGAGCATCTTCCCGCGCGGCAGCACGCTCGCCTGCTCGAGGGCGAGCTTGCGGCACAAGCAGTCGAGCTCGAAGAGCAGGCCCGCCGCCTCGGCCTCGTGGAAGAGCTGCACCGGATTCACGAGCTCCGTACGAGCCGGTCCGCGCGTGAGCGCCTCGTACCCGATCACCTGCGCGGTCTCCAGGTGGACGATCGGTTCGAAGCGAACGCTGAGGTTGCCGGCGATGATCAGCTTGAGCACCTGCCGGGAGTTGCGCCGCGATTGCAGGCCGGCCTCGAGCTTCGCATCCGCGCGCGCGTTGTCGATCGCGTGCATGATCTGGCGCTCGGTCTTGACCGTCGGATTGTGCAGCGCGACCGAGACGCCGACCGGGAGCTCGAGCGGGTCGCGCAGATACGGATACACCACCCGGCGTCCGTGGCGGCGGATCTGGCTCGCGACGCGGGCGGCGAGGCCTCGCAGCTTGGTGGTGTAGAAGCGCGAGTCGCTGCGCGGCTGGAACATGAAGACGAGGATCGCCCCGCGCGGCCGTTCCTCGGTGACCAGCAGATCCTCGGCCGGGACCGCCTCGAGCGCGACCTCGCGGATCAGGTTCACGAGGCCGTCCATCGCGAGCTGATGCGCGGCGCCTCCATAGCGGCGCTCGATGCGCTCGAGTGGACCGGCCTCGATCAGGAGCAGCCCGACGGCCCCGCGTCCGGCGAGGCCGGCCACGATGCGATCGAGCTCCTGGTCCGCGTGGAGCGAAAACATCATCCTCCCCAGCCGGCGCAAACGACGCCGCTGGGTTCTTCGGACGATCAGCCGGGAGTGCTTGAGCCGAGAGGCGTAGGCAGGAGCGCGGGGAGACCCGCGAGAATGCTTTGGAGCCCTAATCGCCCTGGCGCCGGGCCGGGAAGTTCGCGCGGGCCACAGCGGAGCGGGATGCGGCGAGCAGCAGATCGCCGTCGGTCTCGGTGACGTCGCCCAGCACGGCGCGCCGGGCCTGGGCGCGCAGCTGGGACTTCGTCATCTGGACGGCCAGCTCGGGTTTTGCCGCCAGCCGGCGCGCCCAGGCGTCGACGACGGCATCCAGCCGCGAGGCGGGCACCACGCGGTGCACGAGACCCCAGCGCTCCGCCGTCCGGGCATCCACCCGATCGCAGATCAGGATCAGTTCGCGGGCGCGTGCCGCGCCGATCTCGGCGATCAGGCGGGGCGTGGCGCCCCAGGTGAGCGGGAGGCCGAGATCCACCTCGGGCACGTGGAAGACGCTCCCCTGCGCGGCGATGCGGAAGTCGCAGGCGAGCGCGAGCGCCACGCCGCCCCCCACCGCGTGCCCATGGACACGCGCCAGCGTCACGACCTCGCATTCCTCGATCGCACGGCAGGCGCGCCAGCCGATCTGCGCTGCGTAGCGTCGCTCGCGGTCGCTGGCGCCGGAGGACACGGCCATCCGCTCGCTCCCCGGCGGCCGCCCGCGGTCGGCGCCGGCGCAGAAGCTCGGCCCCCGCCCCCCCAACACCACGACCCGCGTCTGGAAGTCGCGCTGCAAGCCCTGGTAGAGCTCGACCAGCGCTTCCAGCGTGGCGGTGTCGAGGGCGTTGCGACGCTCGGGGCGGTCGAGCCAGACGCGCAGCAGCGCGCCGTCGCGCTCGACCGAGAGCGGGCTCTCGGTTCGGCTTCGTCCGACGCGCGGACGCGTCGGACGAGCCCGGTCGCTGCGGGGTCTTGCCATCGCTTTCCTCGGGACACGGACCGCGTCGCATCCTAGTGGCTCGCCGGTTCGGCGTCAGCCCGCGGCCCCGGGGCTACCCCGCGGGGCGCCCGGATTCCCTTCGGTGACGGTGGAGCGTAGACTCGACCGGGAGACGATGGAGGAGTTCCCCATGCAAGCTCGAACCTTCGCCAATCTCGCCACCACCCTTGCCCTGTCCTTCGCATGCGGCAGCGCCGAGGAGAGCGCGGCGCCCGAGGTCGCCAGCCAGGGGGTGCCGATCTCGGGCATGTACAACGTGGCGGGCGTGACCACGGAGACCGCCTCCGGCCATCAGCGCAAGCTCTCCGGCACGATCATCCTGGCCGAGGAGGGGACGCGTTACACCGCGACGTTCAATCTCGCGACCACCTACCCGGGCGGCGACGAATCGCTCCCGGCGGAGGTGATCGGAAAGGGCGAGGGAACGGTCGAGGGGCGCACGCTCAAGGGAACCAACCACACGCAGCTGGTGGTGGCGACCGTCCCCGGTGTCGACCCGGGCTTCGCCTTCATCCCGCGCATGGTGAGCACGCGCATCGTCTCGACGTCGGTGACGAAGATCGCTCCCGACGGGAGGGTCGAGATCGAGCTCTCGAACGCGCCCGAAGGGGACGAGGACTACTCCCCGACCCGCACCGTGCTCACCGGAAAGCGCGTCTCGGCCGCCGGGTCCGGGTTGACCTCCGCGAAGCCTGATTGAAGGACTTCGCTCAGCTGGGGTTCCGCGGGCTTCGGCTCGCCGCGGCGCAGCAGCCGGCGTAGGCGGCGCCGCACGGCGAGGATCGCGTCGTCCAGCACCAGGTAGAAGACGGGCACCACGACCAGCGTGAGCAGCGTCGAGGAGAGCATGCCGG